>Ga0210391_10003474_pt1 | contig 13334 bp, 14 predicted proteins | sample IncBWC12OmetaG_FD_160573 | JGI IMG/M metagenome (GOLD analysis project Ga0210391, IMG submission 160573) | Forest soil microbial communities from Barre Woods Harvard Forest LTER site, Petersham, Massachusetts, United States - Inc-BW-C-12-O ... | reverse complement strand
CAGGGTGGTGGTTGGGACGACGATGATGGGTTGTTCAAAAATTTTGTGAAAGGCTTCTTCCAAATCCTCGTAGAGCTTCAGGGAAACGTAAGCCCGGGATTCGGAAAATTGGGTGCCGTAACGATCGATGGCCTCGTGGGCGCCCCGTTTCAGGCGCTCGTCGAATTCCAGTCCAAGGTAGGAACAGGAGCCAAAATTGACCACGCGTTTACCCCGCAGTTGTAGGTAGTTTCCATTAAATGCATAGTCCTCATTGTATAAATGAAGAATATCCTTTTGGACACCGTAGGTGATGATCTGGTCGATGGTTTCGTAGAAGGATGCGCTCTTGCTCATAGTTATAAGGGATTTGTCCCAGCAAGGTGCCCCAATATAGTGCACCGTCCAACGTATAAAACACTGATTTTTACATACTTGCTCTAGTAATTTTTCCTACGTGTTTTAACGGATACGCCTTGAGGGAAAAGGGCTCCGGCGCGCCGTTTTCGCATGTGGACGCTTAAAACAAAATGTTAACTTTAGGGTAAAGGATTCGTTTGGATAAGCGCATTTACAAAATCAATAAGCTATTAACCGATTATTCCCTGGGTAAATTTGAGCACCGCCTCGAATTATCCAAAAACCTGGATGACATCGACGCCTTCATTAACGGCGTCAATATGCTGGGAGAGGAGCTGAAGGATAGAACAATACGCAGGAATTATTTTATTAATATCCTGAATTCGGTTTCGGACATGGTGATTGTCCTGAACCGGCTCGGAAAAGTGGAAGAAATCAATCGATCGGGGTGCGAACAACTGGAATGTTCCCGGGAATTTGCTTTGGGATCGGGTCTGGATACCTGGCAGGAACCGGGGCGCCCTTCCCTCTTCCCCTACATTCAGCAGCAGCTCAAAGCAGGGCGTCATTCGGTGACCCGGGACACCGTTTTTATGACGGCCACGGGGAAGAAAATACCGGTGCACATTTTTTCCGTATATCTTTTGGACGAGATCAACCGGAAAAGCAGCATCCTGCTTACGGCCAAAGACATCACCCTGCAAATCCAATCCGAAAACCTCCTCCTGAGGGCCATCATCGATACCCAGGAAAAAGAAAGGCAACGACTGGCAAAGGATTTGCACGATAGCCTGGGTCAACAGATTTCCGCCATAAAGTTTTACGTCAGCGCCACTGCTGATACCACTAAGGATAAGGATAACAAGGAGATACTCGTAAAGTGCAATGAGGGCCTCATGAAGGTTCTGGCGGATATGCGCAATATTTGTTTTAATTTAATGCCCAAGACGCTCGAGGAGTTCGGTCTCCTGAAAGCTATAGAGGAACTTTGCAACCAGATGGCCTTCGCTGCCAAGATCAGGTTCTACGTGGATTGCAGTGACTCTTTTCCTTCCCTTGACCAGTACATGGAAATCGACATTTTCAGGGTGGTACAGGAATTCATCAACAATGCCATCCGGCACGGAAAGGCAGGTAAGATCTGGATGAAATTCCAGAACACCCGGAACCACATCAAGATCACGCTGAAAGACAACGGAGTGGGCTTTGAGATAGCAGAGGGTGCAAATTTTCAGGGCAGGGGGCTCCAGAACGTCACGTCCAGGATCAAGTCCCATAACGGGGAGGTAAAGATCAAGAGCGCCCCGGGAAACGGTACACAATATCAACTTACTATACCCATCAACCATTAACCATTACCAGAGTCCTATGACACTTGAATTAATTGAAAAAGAGCTCGCAGTCCACTTGATCAACCTGCTCATCGTGGATGACCACCAGATGGTGAGGGACGGAATTAAAGTCATGCTTCAATCCAAAAAGGATATATTCCAATTCATCATCGATGAGGCAGAGAACGGGGACGAGGCCCTTAAAAAGGTCCTGCGCAAACCCTATGACATCATCCTGATGGACTACCAGATGCCCGATCAGACAGGAGCCCAGGTTGCGGAGAATATCCTGAAATATCAGCCCAGGGCCAAGATCCTGGCCCTGTCCAATTACGAGGAACTGGCCTACGTGGAAAAGATGATCGCCTGCGGAGCCAAGGGATATGTGCTGAAGAACATAGAGCCCACCCAACTCCTGATGGCCATAAGGACCCTTTTGGAAAACAAGACGTACTATTCCAACGAAGTCTCTTCCAAGCTCCTGGATGCCACGGGCAAGAATAACATAAATGCCATTCTGGAAAAGCACGGGCTGACCAAGCGGGAACTGGAGGTCCTCCAGATGATTGCCCAGGAAATGACCAATGAAGAGATCGCGGAAAAGCTATTCGTGGGGAAAAGGACCGTGGATACTCACCGGCAGAATCTGCTCAATAAGTTGCACGCGAGGAATACCGTTGGGTTGATCAAGGCGGCGTTTAAGCTCGAATTGGTTAAATAGGGGTGCTATGCTGGACGCTTTCGGCGCCGAAGGCGCCGTTCCCTTAAATTGGCCCTTTATGCGGACCCCGGCGGCGGATGTCTGTTTTGTTCTTATCTGCTTCAATCTTTTGTTGGAATTGCTCCCTGAATTGTTGATTGGGGTTTTTAAACAGAATGATCAGGGTACCATATTCCCTGGCCAGGGGGTTCGTAACGCTGTCGCACACCACTACACTCTGAAATTCTTTGACGAAGGGATGTTGCATTTCCTCCTGATCGTCCGTCACCAGCAGCAGGTCCTCGAAGCCATCGAAGGAATCGGGCATCCAATACAGGAAGCTCGCATTGTCGCTGTAACAGGTTGGTAACTGGTACTGGGTACCATAGTAGTTGACGGCCCCCGCTTCCCCGTAATTATCGCAAAACAGCAGGATGCGGCGCTTTTCGGCGCTGTCCAGGTGATTGTATACGTTAGCCACCTTCATGGTCATTTCCTGCCAGGACAACATATCCGCGAAGTCCTGGGGCAAGGGGTGGTCCTCTTGGTCTTCCCAGCGCAAGGTGCCCATTTTGCGGGCCAGATCGGATTTAGCGTAGTAAGCCGCAAGGTCCGTTGGAGCCAGGAAGGGAAGGGAAAGGGTTACGGCGAAATAACCAATGAACAGGGTAAAGGCCAGCATGCAACACCTCGCGATGAGTCCTGGTGCTTTGATCTTTGTGGTCCACGCCTCGATGGCCGCAGCGCCGAAGGCGAACAGGACCGGATAGGCGCCCTGAGAATAGTAATCTTTTGCATGGCCCAGGTCCAATAATGCAATGGTTATTATGTAAGCCCAGGCAATAAATCGAAAGGGGTTGCCTTTCTTCGAAAAAGCGGCCCAGCAAAGTCCTGTGATCCAGAGGTATAAGGTGGGCAGTTGCAGCAGGATTTGGCTTTTCAGGAAGTCTACGCGGTTGATATTCTTCAGTTGGTAATTCTCCAGGGTGCGCATATGGTACACTATGGGCAGCCCGTGACTAAATTCCCAGATAAGGTTGGGTAACCATATGATCAGGCCGAGCCCTAAACCATAATAAAAGTGGCGGTTTCTTAAAATGGACTTATCCCAGGTCAGGAGCAATCCCCCGAGAAGCCCCGTCGCATAAAATGCCATGGTGTACTTACTCAGCATGCCCAGACCCAGGCTGACCCCGGCCAGGTAGAGGTTGATCGTCTTGCCCGTTAGTTTGAAGCGTATCAGCCCGTAAGCCATGGCCGTCCAAAAGAAAATATCCAGGAAGTTGGGCTGGAACAGGAATTCCATCCTCAGGTAGGCTCCGAATACAAAGGGAAGGAAGGCCAGGAGCAGCGCAAACCATCTGCCCCCCAGCATCAAAACAATGCGCCCGGTCAGTAGGAAGGTCAGGGCTCCAAAAAGGCTGGGCCAAAGCTTGATGACCATCAGGCTTCCACCCAGGTGATTCGTCAACCAGGCGAAAAGGGAAAGCAACGGGGGCGCCTCCATATAACCCCACGCCATATGCCTGGCCTCCGCCAGGTACAGGAGCTCGTCCCTATGCGGCTCCCAGATGGGGTTTTGAATCAGGTAGGGAAGGATGATCTTGAGTACAGCAAGGAGGTAAAGCAGGCGGCGTTCCCGTTTCATGAATGGCTCTTTGGGCCCATAAGATACTAATGTTTGAGGAATCCGATATGGATCCCCAAAAACACATTAGGCTCCTTGGTATGCCCGATCAGGGCGCTGATAATGCTGCCCGATCCAAAATATAGGGGGCCTACGCGCGCGGCTACGCCCACGTTGGTGCCGGTGAGGGCGTTATAGCTTAGGGGCAGATAGGCCCCGAAAATTTTGGTTTCATACCGGGGGGTCAGGGTATAGGTATTGTAGTAAATGGGGTTGTAGGCCTTGGCCCCGCTGGCCAGGCTCAGTTGTGCGGACAGGTTCACGTATAATCCCAGGATCGCGTGATAGTCGAAGTCCAGTTGAACGCGGGTAGGCAGGTTGACTTTGTATTTGCTGATCCCGCTGTCCGTAAGCGTGAAGTACTGGGGAACACCTTCGAAATGCTGTTTATAGTTGCTTAAGGAAACGGAATCGAGGTCGCTAAGGTAGTACCGGCTGTTGTTTGGAATGTTTACATTGAACGTTCCCGTGCTTTGTGGCTCGGGCGTATATTTGATGCTGCCTATGTCCAGCAGCGAGGCTCCGGCCCTGAAAAGGTATCCGAGGACGGGCACGGGTTTGAATTCGTACACCAGGCCCAGGTCGGCGCCCACACCGGTACCGTGCGTCTGGAAAAGCTGGTTGGCCTTGAAGTTGGAAAGGTCCACCCCGGCAAAGCCCATCCCCAGACTGCCTGCCATATTGGTCAGGTAAGGCTGTTGCGATATGGGGTCCTGAGCGAGGGTCCCATTCAGGTTCTGAATATTCATGTAAGCATTACCGATGCCCATGAGATACCTAAGCGTCAATCCTCCCTTGAGGGTGCTGGGCCCGTGGCTCACGAGGTCCCTGGCGACGCTGGCGCCGATTTCCTTCCAGGCATTCACGTTAAGCGCCATATTGCCGGAGGATTGCAGGGTATAGGGCAGGTTGGCTCCATCGTTGTTTTGGGCATTGATCAGGCTGTTCACCAGTTGCTGGTCCACGTTGCGGACATTGGCAATGACCCGGGCCCGGGTGGTGAGCGCTACGCTGAATTTGGCGGGAAGCCTGAGCATGAGGCCCGGACCCTGGATACCCACCCTGAAGAGAATGCTCGCTGAACCCGGCTGGGCAGGGAACAGTTGGTTCCGCAGGGAGTCCCCTTTGAAGGTATTGCCCATGTTTTTAAAGGCGAAGGGCACGCGGTTGCTCCCTACGTCGAAATCCATGGAAAAAAGTTCGAGGTCGAACTTATAGCGGCTGTCCGCGATATTGGCGGGATTAAAGAAGACACCGGCGACCCCGGTGTAATTCCCGGTGGAGAAGCCGGGAAGTTGTTGGGCGTTCGTATGACATACGACACCCGCAAGCAGGACTAGTAAGGTGAGCTTTTTCATTTTTTATAAGATATTGGATTTACAAGGTATCGGGTTTCGCTTAGGCTTGCAATACAAAGAATACGGTATATTAACCTACCAAATTAACGGTATATGGCCAAGCTTTATTATGTATTTAGTTTATTCAGTGTACTGTGGGTTTCCCCGGCCCCAGGTCAAACCCTTTTGGCGGCACACGGCTTGGCGACACACGGCGCCGTTAGTCTGCGGGGGCTTTCCGCTCCTTCTTTTGGGGTGCTTTGGGTTAGCGGAAGTTCCGGTACCGTGGGACGCTCGTCCGACGGGGGTTTGCATTGGAAATGGGTGACGGTGCCCGGTTATTCCCATACGGATTTCAGGGATGTGGAGGGGTTCGATTCGTTAACCGCCTTAATCATGGGGATCGATACCCCGGCCGTGATTTTACGAACCACGGACGGGGGGCAGTCCTGGAAGCGGGTCTTTTACGATGCTTCCCCAGGGATGTTCCTGGATGCCATGAGTTTTGCCGGCGCCATGGGCTATGTTGTAGGAGATCCGGTGAACGGTCATTTTTTTATCGCCGGGACTCGTGACGCAGGGAAGACATGGCAGGAAAGCCCGGGACCAAAGGCGGATAGCGGGGAAGGTTGCTTCGCTTCCAGTGGGTCGAACATCCTGGTAGCTCCCGGAGTATTCGCCCCTTTCATTTTCGTTAGCGGGGGCCCTATAAGCAGAATGTTCCTAAATCAAAAGGTTTACAAAATTCCCATGTCGCAAGGGAGCGCTAGTACAGGCGCCAATAGTATAGCCACTGACAGCCATCGTTGGATCGTCGTTGGAGGGGATTTTGCCCATGATACGATTACAACGGGCAATTGCGCCATTACTGAGGATGGGGGAGCACATTGGTCGATTCCCCATACCCCACCCCATGGATATCGCAGTTGTGTTATCCATTTATGGGATAGTACCTGGCTTTGTTGCGGTACCAGCGGGATAGATGTGTCTTACGATATGGGAGAAAATTGGACCTTGATCAGCAGGCAGAGCTTTCACGTGGCTGCCTATCCCGGGTCCGGGCGAACGGTTTACCTGGCGGGCTCGCGCGGACGGGTGGCGAAGCTGGCGTTGTAGCTGCGGGCGCCTTTGCGGGACGCGGGCGGAAAAAACCCGCCCCAGGTGGGGCGGGCTTCCATTTTACTTAAATAGGGTATCGACTAAAAGGGTACCGACTAAATCAGTGCAGATACACAGTTCCCAGGTTCGTAATCGTTCCTGGAATTATACTTACATTGTTAATAGTCGTATCTCCGTATCCGTTTCCGGTTCCGTAGAAAGTCACGTTTACAGTGGGGGTCTTGATCCCGCGGATCTCGTACCTGCCGTCATGGCCGGGAAGGGCGATCAAGGTGTCGCTACCCGAAACACAGCTAACAAAGGCGTCGGCTGCGCCAGGTAATACAGCACCTTCGAGGGTACCACTGTTCTGTTTCGTAAACAGGCGGATATAGGGCCTGAGCGCGAACTGCTGGTGACTGACTTCGATGATCGAGTGAGCGGCGTCGAAATCAACCCACAAAGCCAGGGTATTGGCATCGATCTGCTGGCAATCGTCCACGACGATGTCGAAGGTGTCCCCCCACAACAGCGCAAGGTGGAAGAGCGTGCTGTCCGCCATTACAGTGTTGTTGTCGCCCAGGACAACCCTGATCTTCAGGATCTTTCCGGCCTCGATGTTCGTGCTGGAGAACAAGGTGTCGATACCGTTTTGGAAGTCCAGAATGTTATACACACCCGGAGTTATATTCAACGTGTCCCAGTGGTAGCAAGGTGCGGTGCTGTCCTGGCCCATTCCGTTGGTCGAGCAGGAATCGGTTTTCAGGAAGACCATGATCGATTTGATGTCGATGTTGACTTCCTGAAAATTAACGGGTCCGTCCGTAAGGTACATTTGGAATTTTTGCTGACCTGCGGGGACGGAGGAATTGGAGTTGGACGCACTTTTTTGACACGCGGTGAAGAAAACGATGGCTCCTCCAACGCAAAGCGCTGCCAATGAAAACCACTTCATGCTTTTCATACTAAATGTTGTTTTTGTTTGGAATAATAGCAGTGAGCAAGGGGAGGTGTAACGCCCACAACTGGAACAAAGCAAGTGCCAAATTCCGCGCAGGGGGATATTAAATATTAATTAATCAAATACTTAACCAATAAGGGTTCGGATAAGGTCCGTTCGTAACGTTGGGCCCGGAGATAGAGTTAAGACAAAGGACGGTTAAAAGAGTTTAATGTTTTTTCGCAATTATTTTAACATAAACTGTGCCAAAGGCTTCGAGGATAGGCACGCCGGGGGGGGGGGGTGCGCCGGGGGGGCGGCTGTGGCCGCTTAGAACTTTTTGAACATGAAAAATGCCCCGGCCAGGATGAAGCCGAAGGCTACCAGGTGATTCCAGCGGAGTTGCTCTTTCAATACCAGGATGGTAAAAAAGCAAAAGATGGTAAGGGTAATGATCTCTTGTATCATTTTAAGCTGGAAGGCGCTGAACCCCTCGACTTCGTAGCCGATCCGGTTGGCAGGCACCTGGAAGCAGTATTCCAGCAGGGCGATCGACCAACTGATGAGGATTACTTTTGGAAGGGAATCGCGGGGGAACCATTTCAGGTGGCCATACCAGGCAATGGTCATGAAGATGTTGGAAAAAATAAGAAGGATGACTGTCCGCATAGGTTAAGTTTTTGCGCGCCAGTGTTTTGAGACGCCTAGTCCTTTCCTGCCAGGAGATAGAGCACGGCCATGCGCACCGCCACTCCGTTTTCGACCTGCTGGAGGATCAGGGAATGCCTCGAGTCGGCCACTTCGCTGTCCAGTTCCACGCCCCTGTTGATGGGGCCCGGGTGCATGATCACTATGTCTTTGTGCAGGCTGTCCACCAATTTACGCGTGATCCCGTAGGAGAGGTTGTATTCCCTTAGGGAGGAAAATAAGGGCTGGTTTTGGCGTTCCAGTTGTATCCTCAGGACGTTGGCAACGTCGCACCATTCCAGGGCTTCCCTGACCTTGTATTCCACTTTTACACCGAAGGCTTCTTGTATATATGGAGGGATCAGGGTCGGAGGACCGGCCACCATCACTTCCGCTCCCATTTTCTTGAGGAGATAGATATTGCTCATCGCTACCCGGGAATGCATGATGTCCCCGATGATGGCTACCCGAACCCCTTCCAGGGTGCCCAAGGCATTTTTTATGGACAGGGCGTCCAGCAGCCCCTGCGTGGGGTGCTCGTTTATCCCATCCCCTGCATTGATGATGGCTGCGGGGATATGTCTGGCCAGGAAATAGGGGGCTCCGCTGGCGCTGTGCCGCATCACCACCATATCCACCTTCATCGACAGGATGTTGTTGACCGTATCCAGGAGGGTTTCGCCCTTGGACACCGAAGACCCCCCGGCTGTGAAATTGATCGTGTCCGCGGAAAGACGCTTTTCGGCCAACTCAAAGGAAATCCGCGTCCTGGTCGAATTCTCGTAAAACAGGTTGACGATGGTCACGTCCCTGAGGCTGGGGACCTTCTTGACCGGTCTTTGTAAAACGTCCTTGAATTGTTCGGCAGTGGTAAGAATGAGCTCGATGTCCTCACGGGTGAGAGCCCGTATCCCTAAGAGATGTTTCGTGGATAACTGCATCTTAGGGGGCAAATGTAGTGAAAATCCTTTAGTGTAGCACGACTTGTTCCAGGTCCCATTGAACGGTTACCCGTTGGGTTACGATGGAATCGATGGCTTTACCGCAGTAATCCGGCTGTATGGGCAGCTCGCGGCTGAAGCGGCGATCAATGAGCGTGCAAAGCCCGACGTGGTTGGGGCGCCCGAAATCAAGGATGGCGTCCAGGGCGGAGCGGATGGTCCTCCCCGTATACAACACGTCGTCGATGAGGATGACAGTCTTCCCTTCTATGGAAAAGTTGATGGTGGTCTGATTGGGAATGTGTATCTCCTTTCTTACATCATCCCTGTAAAAGGTAATATCCAACTTTCCATACTGAACCTTTTCCTTCGGGTAAAGCGTGCGGATGCAGTCCACTACGCGGTCGGCGAATTTGATACCCCTGGGTTGTATTCCGATGAATACGGTATTATTAAAGTCAATTCCGTCCTCCGTGAGCTGGTGGGCAAGGCGCTGGATGGTAAGCTTGAGTTGAGCTGGCGCGAGGATGACTTTCATATCTAATGATTTGGCCGCGCCTACCGGCGCGTCTGCTTAAAGTTACTGGAGAAAGGGATACTTATAATCCACGGGCGGGTTAAAGTTTTCCTTGACAGTCCGGGCGCTGAGCCAGCGATACAGGTTCAGGGCCGAGCCGGCCTTATCGTCCGTCCCCGATGCTCTGGCTCCCCCGAAGGGCTGTTGCCCAACGACTGCCCCGGTGGGCTTGTCGTTGATGTAGAAGTTCCCCGCACTGTGGATCAAGCGTTCGGTCGCCCTTTCCACCGCATTACGGTCCTGGGCGAAAATGGCGCCCGTCAGGGCGTAGGGGGAAGTCCCGTCCACGAGGTCCATGGCTTTCTCGAACTCACCAGCTTCGTATATATAAATGGTCAGTACCGGGCCGAAGATTTCCTCGCAAAGGGTTACGAAGGACGGATCGCTCGTCTCGATAACGGTGGGCTCTACAAAATATCCCTTGGACTTGTCACAGCCCCCGCCTACGAGGATGCTTGCACGGGGGTTATCCTTTGCCTTGTCGATGTAGCTTTTTATTTTATCAAAAGAGCGTTCGTCGATGACCGCGTTGACGAAATTTCCGAAGTCTTCCACCCCCCCCATTTTCATCGTCTTTATAGTGGTGACAAGGCCCTCTTTGATGGCGGGCGCCAGGTTGGAAGGAAGATATGCCCTGGAGGCGGCGGAGCACTTCTGTCCCTGGTATTCGAAAGCGCCCCTGGCCAGGCCCGTCACTACGGCATCCACGTCGGCACTTTGGTGTACCAGGACAAAATCCTTTCCTCCCGTTTCCCCTACGATCCTGGGATAGGTGCGATAGGCGTCTACGTTATGGCCGATCGTCTTCCAGATATGGTTGAAGGTCCTGGTCGAGCCCGTAAAATGGACCCCGGCCAGGTCCCGGTGCGAAAACACGGTATCCCCGAACTTGGGGCCGTCCCCATACACGAGGTTGATGACGCCATCGGGAACGCCTGCTTCCTTAAAGACCTTCATTACCCAATAAGCTGCCAGGACTTGGGTATCGGAGGGCTTCCAGACCACCACATTCCCGCACAGGGCCGGGGCGGAAGGCAGGTTCCCGCTGATGGCCGTAAAGTTGAAGGGCGTGATCGCCACGACAAAACCCTCCAGGGGCCGGTATTCCAGTCGGTTGTGGATGCCGGGGGTACTGATGGGCTGCTGGCGGTAAATTTCGCTGAGGAAATGGACGTTGAAACGCAGGAAGTCGATCAGTTCGCACGCGCTGTCGATTTCCGCCTGGTAGGCGTTCTTGCTTTGACCCAGCATGGTGGCGGCGTTCACCTGCATGCGGTATTTGGTCGCCAGCAGGTCGGCGGCTTTCAGGAAGATGGAAGCCCTGTTTTCCCAACTGATCTTTGCCCATTCCTTTTGGGCCTGCAAGGCGGCTTCGATGGCCTTCTGAAAGTGGTTCTCCTCGCCTGTATGGAAGTGTCCCAGGACTTGTTTGTGATCGTGGGGTGCTTTTATAAGTACCTTTTTTCCGGTGCGCACTTCCTCTCCCCCGATAAACATGGGGATGTCTGCCGGATTTGCTTTCAGTTCCTTCAATGCTTTTTGTAGCTTATCCCTTTCCGCCGATCCCGGGCCATAGTGGAGAATAGGTTCGTTGACGGGCATGGGATAATAAAAATCGCCGCGGTTCATGGAAAAAATTTGTGCAAAATTAAGCCATATTTGCCTATGGCGTATTTTTTCCGCTTTTGGTCCCAGGTAATCCGTACTGCCGTGTATGTCATACGGCATCGCCGTATCGAGACCCGGCGGGCGTATTCGTTGCTGGACGCGGTGGAAAAGTCCTACGGTGGGCAATTTGCAGCGCCTACCCGTCGGAAAATCGCCGTTAGCTACGGTATTTACACGCCCATGATCTGCGATGCATTTACATTGCTTCACGGGAGGCGCACTTCTTTGGCGGAAAAGGAGCGGTTCATTCACTACTTCATTTGCAGTTCTCTCTTCGATGACTTCACGGACTATGTGGCTTTCCCTGAGGCGGAATTGTTTGCGTTGTCTTTTGACCCGGAACATTTCGTGCCGCGGAACTTTGATGAGTCGGTTTTCCGGGATTCGCATCTTTTCCTGCGGGGGTTTGTCCATGAACGCGTGGTGTACGATGCGTTGACGGAGCGGCTTTTTCAGGCGCAATGGGATTCAAAGAAGCAGGCGCCTGGTGGGGGGCTCAGCCGGGAGGCCCTTCAGGAGATCACCTTCCGCAAAGGGGGGCTCTCGGTGTTACTTTGCAGCTTTTATCTTGACCTGTCCCCTACCCCTGCCGAACGAGACTGCTGGTACCGGATCGGAACCATCATCCAGCTCACGAATGACCTGTTCGATATCTACAAGGATTTGGGGGAGCATATGGATACGTTGCCTGTGCGCATTACTGATGCACATGCGTTCCGGGCTTTTTTCGAGGAGCAGATCACGGGTATGCAGGCGGCGATCAGGCGGCTGGATGTTTCTTCTGAGGCCTTCCGGCTGGCCATGGCGGGGATTTATGCTTTTGGGCTGATCGCCCTGGACCAGTTGGAGGCTTTGCAGGGGGAAGCTTTTGAATTGCCGCCTTTAGAGACGTTGACGCGCAAACAACTTGTCATCGATATGGAAAAGCGGACGAATTTAGTCAAGTGGCTGAAGTATACATATCACAATGCCAGGTAGCGTGATCGTTATTTCAGCTTTATCCTGACGTCATAGGAGTAATCCTGCGCTCTAACGAATCTAAAATGACCGAGGGATTGCAATTTAGGATTTAGTATATAGTTGAATTCTTCCCGTAACAAGGCCGAGGGGTACCTGATAATAGGTTTGGCTGCCTTTATCAAAAGGCTGCTGCCAAAGGCCTGGGTTGAGGAGGGCGCCGGCGTATCCATCCAATCCCCCGGGAGATCGGCGATGGCAAGCGTTTGAATTTCCGTTTCGTCGATTTCATAGGTGGTAATGCTTAATGCCCGGGGAATGTCGTCGATGTTTACGTTAACGGTATATTCCAGTAATGCCAACGCCCTGCTGTCCGAAGTATAAATACACGCGTCTCCCTTTTTGTTCCAGCGCCCTCCATGTAATCGAGCTCCCTCCCCGTCCAGATCCCCGGCATACTTTGTCCTGCCTATTCGATAAACAAACATGATCGGGGCTTAAGAGTAAACGCCATAAGCGATTCTACCGATCAGATTCCTTACCTCCTCGCGGCCGAACTGACTATCCATAATATCTATTGGCGTCTTTCCGCCCAAGGCCCTATTGGGTCTATGAATCCACTCCTGTAAACGATCCTCATCCTCAAATACCTCTATACCATATGAGTAGATATCATTCACATCGATAATTCGTTCACTGAGTGGCGTATTGAATTTTTCGTCGCCTTTCTTGTTGAGTAAAGTAGCCCTGGTAACCGATAAAATGGTGGCCATGGAATCATAATCCAGGCGAAGCCTTTCCTTGATGGCTTCAAAATCCTTCTTTGTCACACCCTCCTTGGACATGTTCATTTTGTCCATGGGGGTCAAATGGCCTTCCCCCCTATCGATCGATTCATCATCGGAAACAATTTCGTACGCCCTGACCGGTTTTTTTCTCGCGGATTTCGCTGCCTTTCTGGGCGTTTTGCCAGGCGCTGCGCGCCTTTGAGCTCTTTTTGCCGTGGCCATAGTATAACTTTTTACTTACAACGGTGTAAAATTATACTAAAAAAAGTAATTGGACAAATGGA
>Ga0210391_10003472_pt1 | contig 13335 bp, 11 predicted proteins | sample IncBWC12OmetaG_FD_160573 | JGI IMG/M metagenome (GOLD analysis project Ga0210391, IMG submission 160573) | Forest soil microbial communities from Barre Woods Harvard Forest LTER site, Petersham, Massachusetts, United States - Inc-BW-C-12-O ... | reverse complement strand
GTTAAGGCCGAACATGAAGAGAATGCTAGTCAACGCCACTCAACAGGAAGAGCTGCGGGTCGCTCTGGTTGATGGTCAGAAGCTTTATGACCTGAGTATCGAGTTACAGTCCAAGGAACAGAAAAAAGCCAACATCTATAAGGGCAGAATCTCGCGGGTCGAGCCTTCGCTCGAGGCCTGCTTCGTGGATTACGGCGCCCAGCGCCATGGATTTCTGCCGCTGAAGGAAGTGTCACGGGACTACTTCCGTGGCAATCCCCCCTCCGGCCGCATGAACATCCGGGAACTGCTGACCGAGGGCCAGGAGGTCATGGTTCAGGTGGAGAAGGAGGAGCGCGGCAACAAGGGCGCCGCCCTGACCACCTTCATCAGTCTTGCCGGTCGCTTCCTGGTCCTGATGCCCAACAACCCCCGCGCCGGCGGGGTGTCGCGCCGCATCGAAGGCGAGGACCGCGACCAGATGCGCGAGGCCATGAGCCAGCTGCAGATCCCGGACGGGATGGGGGCCATCATCCGCACCGCCGGCGTTGGCCGCAATGTGGAAGAGCTGCAGTGGGACCTGGACAACCTGCGCACTCAATGGGATCAGATCGCCGCCGCCGAAAAGGATCGCCCGGCGCCCTTCCTGGTGTACCGGGAAAGTGATGCCGTCACGCGCGCCATGCGTGACTACCTCTCCGATGATGTCGGGGAGGTGCTGGTGGATGACGACGCCGCCTTCGGCAAGGCCCAGGAGTACATGCAGCGCTTCATGCCCACCGACGCACAGCGGCGTCTGAAGCACTACACCGACGATATTGCGCTGTTCACCCGCTTCCAGATCGAAAGCCAGATCGAGTCCGCCTATGCGCACAAGGTGTCCCTGCCCTCGGGCGGCAGCATCGTGGTTGACTACACCGAGGCCCTGGTCTCCATCGACATCAACTCCGCCCGCGCCACCCGCGGCTCGGACATCGAAGCCACGGCACTGAACACCAACCTGGAGGCGGCCGATGAAATCGCCCGCCAGCTGCGTATCCGTGACATCGGCGGACTGATCGTCATCGATTTCATCGACATGGAATCAACCAAGAACCAGCGCGACGTCGAGGACCGGCTGCGCGATGCGGTGAAGATGGACCGCGCGCGCATCCAGATCGGGCGCCTGTCGCGCTTCGGCCTGCTGGAGATGTCACGGCAGCGCCTGCGCCCCTCGCTCGGGGAGTCGAGCCACATCGTCTGTCCGCGCTGCGTCGGCATCGGCAGCATCCGCAGCATCGAGTCCATGGCCCTGTCAATCCTGCGCCTGATCGGCGAGGAACTGCGCAAGGACCGCACGGTGCGCGTCGTCGCCCAGGTTCCGGTGGACGTGGCCACCTATCTGATCAACGAGAAGCGCGAATGGATGCGGGCGCTGGAAGACAAGAGCGATGTCGATCTGGTCATCGTGCCCAACCTTCACATGCAGACTCCCGAGTACACCATCAAGCGCGTGCGCGATGATGAGATGGAACTGCCCGAGAACAAGCAGCTGAGCTACCTGATGCCCGTGGCCGCCGAGGTGGCCGACCCGGCGTTGAGCGAAAAGAAGCCGCAGGCCGAGGCTGCCGCGGTGGCCACCCTGCTGCCGACGACGGCGGCGCCCATCGTGGTTCATGTGCCGGTCCCCGCACCGGCGGTGGCTCCGGTCGCCCCGGCGCCACCCCAGCCCGGATTGCTCAAACGCATGCTGCGCGGATTGTTCGGGGATGCTCCGGCGCCCAGCGCGCCGGCCCCAGTTGAACCCCAGGCGGCACGCGCGGAGAACCGTGGCGGTGAGCGTCACGGGGGCGATCGGGAGGTACGGCGTCATGGTCGGGATCGTGACCGTGGACGCGGGGGTCGCGATGGTCGTGGCCGTGATCGGCATCGCAGCGGCGAGCGCGGTGCCGGCGGCGAAGATCGCGGCGCGGATCGCAATGCGGATCGGGGTCCTGAGCGTGGTGGCGATCGGCCGCCGCGCAATGACCGCAATCGGGACCACCAGGGCAACCGCCAGGGCGGACGCGATGCGGGCCGTGAGCCGGGCGCTCGCGATCAGGGCAATCGCGACCCAGCCAATCGGGATCAGGGTGGGCGTGATCGGGATCAGCCTCTTGATCAGGCCGCCGCAGGCGGCGCTACCGCAGGTCCCCCGGCCATGAGCGAGGAGGCGCGCAACACTGAACGCGGCGGTCGCGGCCGGCGCGGTCGCCGGCGCGGTCGGCGCGGTGGCGGCGGCTCACGTGATGCCGCGACCCACGGCGGCGCTCAGCACGAGGGCAACGGCGCAGCCCCGAACGGTGGCTTCGAGGGCCACGACCGTCCCGAGCGTGGGCATGAGGAGCAGGGCTTTGATGAGGCGCCGCGCTTTGAGGCACCCCCGGAACGAGCGGCGCCATCCTCAGCGTACGAATCCACGGCCCCGGCATCGATGCCGTCCTACGATTCGGCCCCGGCACACGGCTATGAGCCACCCGCTGCACCGGCGCCGGCGCCCGTGCCGGCGCCTGCACCCGCCCCCGCACCGGGTGGTGAGGCAGCCCGTCCCTTTGTGGTGTGGTCATCGGCGCCGCCTGCAGGTTCGGCTCCCACAGGGCCGAGGCACGAGGAAGACTGACCGGTCTTAGGAATGCGGCGCCTGTGCCACCAGGCGCCGCAGCAATCCGCGCGCTGCCGCTTCGATCAGGTCCAGGACCTCCTCAAAGCCTCTGGCCCCTCCGTAGTACGGATCAGGTACTTCCCGCAGCGCTTGTTCGGGCGCGTAATCCAGGAACAGTTTGATCTTGGCGCGTGCCGCCGCCGGCGCGCGCTGCAGCAGCTCCTGCAGATTACTGCGATCCATGGCCAGAATGAGATCAAATGTCGCAAAGTCCTGCTCGCACACCTGACGTGCGCGCAGCGCTGACAGATCGAAGGCGCGCCGATGGGCGGCGGCCTGCGCCCGCCGGTCCGGCGGCGAACCGGCGTGATAGTTGGCGGTGCCGGCCGAATCCACGCTCAGGGGCAGATCCGGAGCCTCGCGGGCCGCGATCCCGCGCAGTACCGCCTCGGCAGTGGGTGAACGACAGATGTTGCCCAGACACACGAACAGGATTTTCACCATCACTCAATCCCGGTCGAACTGCCTGAAGCCACTGTAGTTCCAGGGACGCATGGCCAGGACGTAGGCCGCGCCGCAGCGTTCATGGGTGCCCGAGCGGTCCCGTTCGATGATCTCCGCACACTCACGCGCCGCGCCCTGCAAGGCGCGCTTGATCCGGCCCAGGGCCTCGGCGGAGACCCGCCCGCCATGGAAGAAAAACTCCTCGCTCGGCTCGGTGAAGTGACTGGCGAAGAATTCCCGCAGCAGCTTCTGGTCGATGTACTTCTGGACCGGGCCGCCGGCTCGCCAGCTGAAATGGCGGCTGACCAGCAGCCGCACCCGGTTGCCGGGCTGCAGCTCGATCACCTTGAGACGGTCCAGGCGGATCAGGTATTTCAGGGCTTCGCGCTCCGTGAAGCGATAGGTCTGAACGATCTCCTCGAAAGGCGTGCGGATCAGCACCAGCCAGGTCATGAACAGCAGGCGCAGATCCGAAACGATCTCGCTCTCCTGGGCGTGGGTGAGCTGGTTGGCGGGAGTCATGCGTTCACGCGCACGCTCCAGGATCTCGATCAAGCCCAGCCCGATCAGCTCGCAGATCGCGTCGATCCTTTCCAGCGACAGGTCTTCCTGCGAGAACAGTCGCTTGACGCTCGCCACACTCAAATCCAGCTTGCGCGCCACATGCGCATAGGTATGACCGCTGGCGCGCAAGGCGCGCTTCAGTTCGGTCACGATCTGGGTGCGTTCGGCCATGTACAAATGGTATCACCAGGTAATACCAAAAGGCCATCCAGGCGCGACTTCTTTGAAAATGGTGGCACCGCCCGCCCGACTCCCGGAGATTGCAGCCCGCGACGTGAGCGCATTGAGGAAACCGGGAGCAAGTGATGAACAGAGGGTTTGCAACAGTGCTGGCGCTTGGCACCCTGGCGCTGGCCGGATGCATGAACCTGGCGTGCCTGCCGTACTGCGGCGGCCAGCTGCGCCATTCCTCCAGCCTGGTGGATTTTCTGTATCCGGACGGCCGGCTGCCAGCCCCGGGCGATGAGCCACCGCAACTGAACATACCGCTGCGCGTCGGGCTGGCATTTCTGCCCAGCGCAAACGCGCAGGCGGCGGGCCTGGATGAAGCGCACAAGCAGGCGCTTCTGGAACGCATCAGACAGCGTTTCGCCAGCCGCAGGTTCGTCGCCGACATCGTCGTGCTGCCGGACTACTATCTGCAGGGACAGCGCGGTTACGCCGCCCTGAACGGGGTACAACGCCTCTATGCAGTGGACGTGATCGCCCTGGTGTCGTTCGATCAGCAAACCCACTTCGACCAGAACAACTGGTCACTGGCCTATCTGACCATCGTGGGCGCCTATGTCGTGAAGGGCAGCCGCCACGATGTCGCCACCCTGGTGGACCTCGCAGTCGTGGAGCCGCACAGCCGCCAGTTGATCATCCGGGCGGGGGGCACGGATTTACGGCACGGCAATACGACTTTGATCGACGCGGCGCGCGCCACCCGTGAGGCCAACATTACCGGGTTCGATGCGGCCACCGCCCAGATGATCGAGCATTTTGACGCCGCTTTGACTAAGTTTGAGGCGGATGTGAGCTCCGGCACGGCGCCCATCCGTATCGTGTCAAAGAATGCCGCGGACCATCCCGGTGGCGGCGGCGCCCTCGGGGGCGGGTTCATTGCCCTGCTGCTGCTCGCCCTGGTACGACGCGCCGCTTTCAGAGCTTGAGAGGTTTTTGTGGCCGCCACTCATTCAATCCGCTTCCGTGTGCTGCGCCTGGTACTGCGATTGGTCCTGCGACCTCTGTTTCGCGTGCAACTCAGCGGCGATCGCGATGCCTTCAGCAATGAGCGCACGCTGATCGTTGCGAACCACGAGTCCTTCATCGATGGCGCCCTGCTCGCCAGCTTCCTGCCGGTGGGCGCGACGTTCGTGGTCCACACCCAGGTGAAGGCGAAGTGGTACTTCCGCTGGCTGCTGCAGCTGGTGCCACACCTGGCGGTGGACTCGACCAGTCCGCTGGCCATGAAGCTCATCTGCAGGCTGGTGGAGACCGGAACGCCGGTGGTGATTTTTCCGGAAGGCCGGCTGACCATCACCGGCTCACTGATGAAGGTATATGACGGTGCGGCCTTCGTGGCCGCCAAGACCGGCGCCACCGTGGTGCCGGTACGCATCGAGGGCGCGGGCCGCAGCTACTTCGGGCGGCTCGCCGGGATCTATCCGCTGCGGCTGTTGCCCAAGATCCGCATCATGATCCAGCCCCGGCGCAGCATTCCGATGCCGGCGCTGCCCTCGGCGAAACTGCGGCGCCGGCGCGCCGGGGAGATCATGCGCCACATTCTGCTCGACATGCTGGTGGCGACCCGCCCGCGACGCACGCTGTACCGCGCCTTCCTGGATGCCAAAGCGACCTTCGGCTCCGGCTACCGGCTGGTGGAGGATGTGCGGCTGCAGGAGGAGTCATACGGCACGCTGCTGCGCATGGCGCTGGGTCTGGGCCGTCTCATGAGCCGCGCTACCCGCCCCGCAGAAATGGTGGGCATCCTCACGCCCAATGCGGCCCCGACCCTGGGCCTGGTACTGGGGCTGTCGGCGCTGGGACGCATTCCGGCCATGCTCAACTACACCGCGGGACGCGACGGCCTGCGCGCCGCCTGCACCGTGGCCTGCATCCGCAACATCATCACGTCGCGGGCTTTTCTCGAGCGGGCGCGGCTGACGCAGCTGGTGGAAGGATTGCCGGGCATCAAGGTGCACTATCTGGAGGATCTGCGCAGCCAGCTGCGCTTGAGCGACAAACTGTGGATTGTCTGGCATCGGATATTTCCGCGCGCGCTCGGCGCGCAGCAGCAACCCGAAGATGCCGCCGTCGTCCTGTTCACCTCCGGCTCCGAAGGACAACCCAAGGGCGTGGTGCACTCACACAGTTCGCTGCTGTCGAATGTGGCGCAGATCCGTGCCATCGCGGATTTTAATCCGCTGGACAAGTTCATGGTGGCGCTGCCCGTGTTCCATTCCTTCGGCCTCGCCTGCGGCATCGTCATGCCCCTGGTATCAGGCTGCAAGGCGTTTTTGTATCCCAGCCCGCTGCACTACCGCATCATTCCCGAGGTGGTCTATGACCGCAACTGCACGGTGCTGTTCGGGACCTCCACCTTCCTGGGGAACTATGGCAAGTATGCGCACCCTTACGATTTCGGGCGGCTGCGCTATGTGGTGGCCGGCGCGGAGAAGCTATCCGAGGAGGTGCGGCGAGTGTGGATCGAGAAGTTCGGGATCCGCGTGCTGGAAGGCTACGGAGTCACCGAGTGCGCGCCGGTGATCGCGGTGAACGTCCCCATGGCCTGCCGCATCGGCAGTGTCGGCCAGGTGGTGCCGGGCATGCAGTACGAGCTCGAAGCCGTTGCCGGCGTTGCGGGCGCGGGTATCCTGCACGTGAGCGGACCGAACCTCATGATGGGCTATCTGCTGCACGAGCGGCCCGGCATCCTGCAACCGCCGGCCTCGGTGCGACCGGGATGGTATTGCACCGGCGACATCGTCAGTGTGGATGAGGATGACTTTGTCCACATACGGGGCCGAGTGAAGCGCTTTGCGAAAATCGCCGGCGAAATGATTTCGCTCGAAGTGGTCGAGCGCATCGCCGCCACCGCCTCGGCCGGATTTTTCCATGCCGCAAGCACCCGCAGCGATGCGGCCAAGGGCGAAGCCATCGTGCTGTTCACCACCGATCCGAATCTGTCACGCGAATCGTTGAGTGCGACGGCCAGGAGCCTGGGCGCACCGGACCTGGCGGTGCCGCGGGTCTTGCAGGTGGTGGCGGAGATTCCCGTGTTGGGCACCGGCAAGACCGACTACGTGCGCCTCAAGGCTCTGGCCGAATCACCCACGGCCTCCGCGGCCTAGAGGTTGGCGTGGACACCCGAGTAACCCCGCTCCCCCGCGCCACCGGACTTTGGTCACGGGGCATGAGCGCGGTGCTCGCGGCGCAGTTTCTGTCCGCCATGGCGGACAATGCCTTGCTGTTTGGCGCGCTCGCCCTGCTGCGTCTGGAGCGCTATCCGGACTGGACCGACCCGCTGCTGCAGGAGTTCTTCGTGGGGGCCTACATCCTGCTGGCGCCCTTCGTCGGGCCCTTCGCCGATGCGCTGCCCAAGGGCCGGGTGATGCTGCTGGCCAATGGTCTCAAACTGCTCGGCGCGCTGGGCATGTGCCTGGGTGTGAATCCCTTCCTCGCCTATGGCCTGGTCGGCGCCGGCGCGGCCGCCTACTCCCCGGCCAAGTACGGCATCCTGTCCGAACTGGTGCCGGCGCCGCTGCTGGTCAAAGCCAATGGCCTGATCGAATCCTCGACCATCGCGGCCATCCTGGCCGGTGCCATTGCCGGCGGCACGCTGGCCGACTGGAACGTATGGGGAGGACTCGCCATCGTGACGGCCTGCTACGCGGCCGCCGTCGGCGCCAATCTGCTCATACCGCGGCTGGCGCCCGCGCATCCCCTGGGCCAGGTCTCCCTGGGGGCGATACTGCGCGACTTCTGGGCGGCCCTGAAGGTGCTCATCAGGACCCCTGATACGCGCTTCTCCATGACCGGCACCAGTCTATTCTGGGGTACGGGCTCCACCATGCGCTTCCTGCTCGTGGCCTGGGTGCCCGTGGCACTGGGCATCACCAGCAACCGCATGCCGGCCTATCTCAATGCCATGGTCGCGGTGGGCATCGTCATCGGCGCCGCGCTGGCCTCGAAATTCGTCGCGCTGAACCGTGCCGACCGGGTACTGCCGGCCGGCGTGCTGCTGGGCGTGGGCGTGCTCGTCCTGGCTGCCACCCGCCAGGTTCCCACCGCCTTTGTGGTGATGACGGCGGTGGGCGCGTGCGGCGGCTACTTCATCGTGCCCTTGAACGCGCTGTTGCAGGAGCGCGGCCACCGCAGCGTCGGCGCCGGTCACGCAATCGCCGTGCAGAACCTCGCGGAGAACGGCGCCATGCTGCTGATGATCGGACTGTATACCCTGGCCGCGCGGGCCGGGGTGGCCATCGTGCACATCGCGGCAGTGTTCGGCATCGCCCTGTCCCTGGCGATTACCTTGCTGTGGCTCTCCAGGGCCAGGGCCCGCACCCTGGGGCGACAGGCAGGCGAACGCTAGTGGCCCTGGCATTCATCTGCGGCGTGGCACTGCTGTTCGCGCTGCTGCTGGTGTGCGAGGGCCAGCCCGGCAGCGATGAGCCGCTGCGTCCCGCGGGCCTGCTGCGCTGGCTGATATCCGGCAACTGGACGGCGAAGCTCGGCGCGCTGCTGCTGACCATCGGCAGCGGTGCGCTGCTGCGCTATCTGATGTTGAACCTGAGCTATCCGCCAGCGCTGAAGATGCTCACCGGCGCCGCGCTTGCGGCACTCTTCGGCGTGGCCGCTGCGCTGCTGGCGGCGCGCCCGGGCCGACGCGCCCTATCGCTCGCGCTCACTGGCGCGGCGCTGGCCGCGGCCTACCTGACGGCCTACAGCGCCTATGAATTCTTCCACTTCGTCGCCGACCCGCAGGCTCTGGGCCTGTTGTTCATCGTCGCCTGCGTCGCCACGGTGCTCGCCATCACCCGCCGCTCCGTATCCCTCGCGGTGCTGGCCATGGCCGGCGCCTATCTTGCGCCGGCCTTTGCCCTGCACGGCAACGACCCGGTGCCGGTGTACGGCTACTACGCCATCGCCAGCCTGATCACGCTCTTCCCTGTGGCTACTTCCAGATCAATCCGGACACTCCGCAGGGCGCCAATGGATTCATCAGCCGCCTGCTGGTGCATGCCGTGGATGCCACCCTGCAGGCGGACAATCAGGTGCTGCGGGTGGTGCACGAAGTCCCCGCACCGCCGCCTGCGACCCGGCCCGCGCGCATCGACATTGGCGCCGCCACCTACTCCAGTCCCAGCAGCGGCCGCGCCCTTGAGATCACCCGCATCATCCGCGCGCAGTGCGCGGGCAATGAGGGCCCGTGTAGCATCCGCTGTGGCAACCAGTTGGCGGGCGATCCTGATTTCGGTCAGGTAAAGTCCTGTCAGATCATCTACACCTGTGGCGTGAGCCAAACTCATACCCTGAAGGTTCAGGAAGTCATGACTCTGCAACTGCGCTGCGACTGAGGGGCTCGAAGTGGCCACGGTGGCATTCATCGGTCTGGGCCAGATGGGCATCGGGATGGCGAGCCGATTGCTCGGCGCCGGCCATGTGCTGCATGTCTTCAACCGCACTGCCGCACGCGCCACGGCTCTGGTGCCGCACGGGGCCGCACTTTTTGCCACGGCGGCTTCGGCCTGTGCCGGGGTCGATGCCGTCATCTCCATGGTCACCGACGACACTGCATCGCAGGCAATCTGGTGCGGCGCCGAGGGCGTTCTGGGAGCGGCTCTGAAGCCCAATGCCATCGTGGTGGAGTGTTCGACGCTTTCGCACCGCTGGGTGCTGGAGCTGGCGGGGCGGGCCCGGGCACGGGGCCTGCGCTACATCGATGCCCCGGTGACGGGTCTGCCGGATGCGGCGGCTGCAGGCACGCTCACGCTGCTGGTCGGCGCCGCAACACCCGACCTGGAAGCGGCGCGCGAACTGCTGGGCGCCTTGTGCACGCGCATCATTCACTTCGGCGCGGTAGGTACCGGCACTGTGTACAAGCTCATCATCAACATGCTGGGCGCGGTGCAGATTGCCTCCCTGGCAGAAGCGGTGGCGATCGCCGAACGCGCGGGCCTTGACCTGCACCGCGTCGGGGAGGCCATCGCCACCGGTCAGGCGGCGAGCCCGCAGGTCGTGCGCAACGCGCGACGCATGATCGAGGGCAATCACCGCGACGTCATCTTCACCCCGCGCCTGCGCCTCAAGGATGTGAATTACGCACTGCAGCTGACGCAGCAACTGGGCGTCGGCAGCCCCTTCGGAGCATTGGCCGCGGCGGCATTTCGCCAGCTGTGTGAAGCCGGGCTCGGGGACGCCAACGAAAGCGCCATCGTGGACATCGCCCGCCGCCAGCCGTGAGGGAAGGTTCATTGCTCAAACTCATCCGCAGCATCAGCGCCAACCCGCATTTCCCGGACATTGTGCTGGTGCTGCTGGTGATCCTCGCCATGGCCATGGGCGCGGAGGCCACCCCGTCCCTCGCCGCCACCTATGGCGAGCCGATCGGCACGCTGCTGACGGTTCTGCAAGCCGCTTTCGTCATCGAGATCCTGATCCGCGTACTGGCCTACCTGCCGCGCCCGCAGGACTACTTCGGCAGATTCTGGAACAGCTTTGATTTCATCGTCGTGGCGCTGTCGCTGCTGCCCGCAATCGGGGGCCTGGGACTGGTGGCACGGCTGCTGCGTCTGACGCGCCTGGTGCGGATCGTATCGGTGTCGGGTGCGCTGCGCAGTTTCAGCAGCGGGCGCACCCACGGGGTGGCCACGCTGATCTCGGCGCTGCTGATGCTGGGGCTGCTGTGGTACATCATGGCCCTGGCCGGGTTCTATCTGTTCGCCGCCTCCAGCGACGGCCACTGGGCCTCCATGGCCAGCGGCTTGACCAATGTCGGCCAGCTGCTGGTGATCCAGAAGGTGCCGCTGCTTTTTGCCGGCCTCCCGGGGCCCGCCGCCCATGGTTTCGTGGCGGTGCTGTACCTGGCCGAATTGGCGATTTTCATCGAGATGGTCAGTCATCTGCTCAGGCCCGCAAAGGCGCCGCGGAGCGATGCGGCGTGAGCGCGATCAAGAGCCCGGTGCTGTTCTGGTTTTCCATGGTGCTGGTGCTGGTGGTGCTGGGCTTTGTGGCCGATCGCGCGCTGTTCCTGTGGCACGCGGTTGAAACGACCGGCAATGTGGTGGATCTGAGTGCCAGCAATGGCAGCTGCAGCTGTGGCCGACACTGCCACTACAGCTGCACGAAGTTCCGGGCCCAGGTCAGTTTTCAGGCGCAGGACACCGCCGCGGCCCTATGGGTCAGCGCGGGAACCGCCCATGGCTATGACTGTCCGCTCTCCCAGGCCCGCTACCTCATCGGCGCCCCGGTGCCGGTCATCTACAATCCACGCAGGCCCAGCGAGGCGTATCGCAATACCTTCATGGACGTCTGGGGCACACCCCTGATGGCCCTGTTCTTTCAGATCGTCACCCTGATCAGCAGCTTCACCAAGCGGGTGCATCACTACTGAAGGCGCCACTGCTTGCCGATGATGTCGGCCCGCGCGATCGGCCCGTAGCTGCGACTGTCTTCGCTGGGCTCGCGGTTGTCGGCCATGACGAAGTAGCTGTTGCGGGGCACCCTGAGCGGCCGCATGGATATGGGGGCCGCCGCCGACGCATGCGTATAGGGCTCAGCGCGGCGTACACCATCCACGTAGAGCACCCCGTTCTTGATCTCAACGGTGGATCCGCCCACGGCAACCACACGCTTGAGATCGGCAATGGCCGGATTGCCGGGATAGGCGAAGGCCACGATGTCCCCGACCTGGGGTTGCTCGTGCCAGTAGGCCCACGCCGATACGAGAACGCGCTGACCTTCGGGCACGGCGGGCTCCATCGCGGGGCCCTGCGCGCGGAACAGCTGCAGCCCCAGTGCCCGCGCCGGCACGAAGCGCGCCGGCACGCCCAAGGGATTGACCGCCCAGAGCATGGCTTCCCCGCCGAGCAGCCCCACGAGCAGCAGCAGCGTCAGAATATTGAACGCAACACCGGCTCTCACCGGCTCTCGCCGCTGCCGACCCACTGGCCCGAGACCGGGTTGGGATAGTGAAACGGCAGTTCCTGAAAAGCCGGAAACGGCTTGTAGTCCACCGAGGGCGGCCGGTCCGGCGGCAGCGTCCTGCTCGGACCTGGCGCCGGCAATGCCCCGCGTGCCCAGCCCTTGTCGTATTGGGCGAGGAACGTCAGGTACAGATGGTCCGACTGGATGCGCCAGACACCGTTCTGCTTGACGTACTCGTTCTCGCGCGTGCCGCCGCCGATATAGGCCTCGGCGCCGTACCGGCCGAGGATGGACAGTTCGCGCACCCGCGCCTTGGCCGTCAGCCCGTCATCGGCGATATGGATGACGGGCTGATAGAACGCATGATCGCTGACTTCACCCTGGTGCAGACCCGGCGCTCCGAAGGCATCCTCGAGGCTGGCACGGATGCGAGCCTGCCCGACATAGACGCCACGCTGCGCCAGCTCCAGCGTTCCGTGTTCGGCGAAGAGCGAAGTTGCGGCGTCCCACTGCCACTTGTCCAGATAGAATCCGTAGGCGTTCTGCAGATTCTCCACCGCCTGGGTATCCGCAAGCCGCATCAGTGTGTGGCTCAGTGTCGCCAGTTCGGTGTTGATGTCCGCCACCGGCGCTGGGACGGCTTGCGGCATGGCCGGGTAGACCGGCTTGCCGGTCACGGGGTTCTGGTAATGAAGCGGCGCGACCAGGGTGCCCGGGTACATCTCATACACCGTGGTGGGCGGCAGATCCGGTGGCAGGGTCTTCTCCGGATGGGTGTTGGGCTGGGCAAACTGGCCCCAACCCTGCTCCAGGTTCGAATACATCACGAAATAGGCATGCAGCTTGGCGATGCGCCAGAGGCCGTTGACCTTGCGGTACTCGTTCTCGTAGATGCAGTCGCCGATCACGCTGGTGGCGTTGAGTCCACCGGTGAAGATCAGCGCCCGCCAGCGACCCTTGGCGCTCAGGCCATCGGGGGCGACATCCACGATGGGCTGCAGCTGCGTATGGTCATACAGCTTGCCGTCCTCGGGTTTGCCCAGCCAGCGCAGGTACTGCAGCACGCGCGCACGGCCCACGAACACCCCGCGGCCGCCGATCTCCAGCGTGCCATCCTCCGTATACAGGTCCGCGATCTGCTGCCACAGATTCTTGTCGACGTAGTAGCCGTAGGTGCGCTGCAGGATCTCGATCTGGCGCTGATCCTCCAGCCGGTCGACCTGCCATTTGAGTTTCGCGATGCGCCCTGCGGCCTCGGCCGCGGACAGCTGCACCCTGGGTACGGGCGCGGGATTCAGCGGCGGGATCGCATCCGCTCCGGCGTAATGGTAGGGCGGCAGGGACACCGCCGGCCATGGGTCGTAGACAAAGGAACTGGGCCTATCCGGTGCCGGCAGCTTGCGGTCCGCCACGTTGCTCTGGGTCATGCGTGTCTTCCAGCCGCCCGCAACCGGCACCGTGAAGGTCTCGACCCAGTGCAGCTTGCTGCTCTTCCAGACCCCGTGCTCCTTGCGGTACTAGCATTCATAGGGACCGGT
>Ga0210391_10003471_pt1 | contig 13340 bp, 7 predicted proteins | sample IncBWC12OmetaG_FD_160573 | JGI IMG/M metagenome (GOLD analysis project Ga0210391, IMG submission 160573) | Forest soil microbial communities from Barre Woods Harvard Forest LTER site, Petersham, Massachusetts, United States - Inc-BW-C-12-O ... | reverse complement strand
AGGATCGGCCTGGCGAGCCGTTTCGAGCACCATTTGATACTCGCGATCGGCAACAGGCTTTGACGCCGTGTCCAGCTGATCGATGAACTGCGCGATATTCGCCGACGTGAGCGCCATCTTGTCAGCCGCGTTGAAATCGGCCCAGTGCTTGTAGCCGAGCGCTTGGGCAAGTTCTTCGCGGCGCTTCAGCAAGTCTGCGAGGAGCGAGATGTTTTTCGGATAGGCGCGCTCGTCGTAGGCGAGATACATGCGGCGTCGCAGCTCGGCGCTCTTCGCGAATTTCATCACGGGCAACACATCGGGACTGTCACTGGTGAGCGTGATGCTGCCGTCGGCGGCCGCGGGATGCGCTTTGATGTAGTCAGCGGGAAGGCCGTCGAGTTCGGCGGCGTTCTTCACGACGATCTTGATCTGCGAATCTTGAATATTGCGTTCGAAGTCGGTGGAGATTTTGGTGATCTCGTCGTTGAGAGACTGGATGCGGGCGCGCGTGGCGTCGTCTTTATCGACGCCGGCGAGGCGGAATTCGAGCAGCGTGCGCTGCACATAGTACTTGGTGGAAGCGTCGGCGTTCGCGACGTCCACAGCGGCGAGGGCTTCATACACTTTATGATTCAGCGAGAGCGCGGTGGAGAACGTGCTGATTTTCTGGATCATTTGTTGCGCGCGATCGCGCACAGCCGCGTCGGGGCTCACGTTCTGCATCGCACCGGCTTGCATGCCGGCGGCGTCGAGGTGGAGCGTGGCGTCGTCGAACGGGGCGAGGGTGTTGTCGACAGTGCGCGCGCCAGTGACGGCGAGCATCTGGTCGAGGGCTTTCTGCGCGAGCGCGAGCTGCTCGTCGACGCGCTTTTGGAGCGTGTCGGGAGTGAGGGGGGCGTCCCACAGGTGCGGGCCGTAGAGCGCGGGTGCCGGCACCGGCGCTACGGCGGGCGTGGACGCGGTCGTGCGCACGGGCGGCTTCAGCGCTTTTGGTGGCGCGGCGTGCGATGCGAGGGCGCTGACTGCGGCGACGGCTGTGAGCATGAGGGTACGAGCTGCAGGACGGGCTAGGCGCATCAATCGGCTCCTTGAACGCGGGACTTAGAAGGATAGACGGGCTGGGCGCTGATACGAAAGCGAATTTAGGGTTCGGCGTTGGCGGGGGCGTGTGAAATTTTTCTAAATTGCGTCGGACAGGGCCGAAGCCCGGTCCTCCTACAAACGCTGCTCCCGATACTGGCAACCTCGGTGATGGATGAATATCAATCTAGGTGAGTACGGTTGTGGAATAGACAGACTTGTCTGTGACTTTTGTGATGGTGCGGGACAAAGTCAAAACCACAGGCAGGTCTGCCTATTCCACTGGCGTTTTCGCCTACTGTGACGGTGATCCGTCGGCGAGATTTCCAGTATATCGAGGAGCGCTCGTAGGAGGACCGACTCGCGCGTTCGCGCGAGTTCTACATGTTTTGCGGTGTGAAATGTGTGGCGCGGTGCGAGTGGTGTGAAGTCCGTAAGCGGATACACCCTCGGTTTGGTAACATCTCGGCGCTTGCGGAGTGGGGCGACCACGTAGTCGGGAGGGCATTCCATGTCGAATGTTGGCGGCAATCTTAGAAATGCGCGCGGGCCGGTCGGAAGCGGGGCGGTGCGTCGATTTGGTATGGCCTCGGTGTTTGTAGTTGCGCTCGCAGCGGCGGCGACTGTCGCGCCTGGTTGCGCGTACGCACAAGGTGGGCAGGAAGATGTCCAGGCGCCGGTAAAACAATTCACGAAAGTGGTGGCGGAGGAAGTGACAACCGCCAACGGCGTAGTGAACGGCACTCTTGGTGAGGACGCGACGATCCGCATCTACCGCGGCATTCCGTTTGCCGCTCCGCCGGTTGGCGATCTGCGCTGGCGCGAGCCGCGGCCTGCCGCGAATTGGACGGGCGTACGCGACGGCTCGGAATTCGCATCACGCTGCACACAGGCGCGCATTTATGCGGACATGGTGTTTCGCGACAAAGGCGGCAGCGAAGACTGCCTGTATCTGAACGTGTGGACGCCGAAGGATGCCGTTGGCAAGAAGCTCGGCGTGATGCTGTGGTTCTACGGCGGCGGATTCGCGTCGGGCTCGAGCGATGAATTCCGATACGACGGCGAAGCGCTCGCGAAGAAGGGAATCATCGTGGTCGAGTGCAACTACCGCCTCGGGATTTTCGGATTTTTCTCGCATCCCGAGCTGACCAAGGAGTCGCCGCACCACGCGTCGGGAAATTACGGACTGCTCGATCAGGTGGCCGCGCTCGATTGGACCGTGAAAAATATCGGGGCGTTCGGGGGAGACCCGACGAACATCACGATCGGCGGCGAAAGCGCGGGCAGCTTTTCGGTGAGCGCGCAGATGGCGTCGCCGCTCGCGATCGGGAAATTTCAGAAGGCGATTGGCGAATCCGGAGCGTTTTTCTCGAACGGCAGCGCGCCGCTGCGTACACTACCTCTCGCGAAGAGCGAGGCGGCGGGCGCGAAATTCGGCGCTTCGATTGGCGCAAATTCGCTGGCCGATCTGCGAGCGATCCCCGAGGATAAGCTGCTTCAGGAAATCGAAGCGCAATGGGGCAAGCCCGACTCGTATCGGCCGAGTCCGAACATCGACGGCTACTCCCTGACCAAAAGCCCGGTCGACACGTTCGCGGCGGGCAAGCAGGCGCACGTCCCGCTACTGGCGGGATGGAATCGCGATGAGGTGAAGATGGTGGTGCTGTTCAACCCGAAGAAGCCAACGCCGCAGTCGTTCGCGGACGATGCGAAGGCGCAGTACGGCGATGCGTCAGTGGAATTTCTGAAACTGTATCCGGCATCGACGGATGCGGAAGCGTTGCAGTCGGCCTACTCGCTGGCGAGCGACAACTTCATCATCTTCTCCACGTGGAAGTGGCTGAACGCGCAAGTCGAGACCGCGAAAGTGCCCGTGTACCACTACATTTTCGAAGAGGTGCCGGCAGTGAAGCCGGGCTCGACGGCGGGGCCAAACAAAATTCCGGCGAGCGAAGTGGGTGCGCGTCACGCGGGCGAGATCGAATACGTGTTCGGGACGCTTACTTGGGAAGCGCTGCCCTGGACGCCGGCGGATTTCAAGGTGAGCGAGCTGATGACGTCCTACTGGGCGAATTTCATCGCGAAGGGCGATCCGAACGGCGCGGGCTTGCCGAACTGGCCGCGCTACGATGCGAAGGACAAGTGGCAGACGATGCATTTGGTGGACGACTCGAGTGCTGCGGCGCCCGAGGCGAATCGCGGGCGCTACGTATTCATGGATCAGCAGGCGCCGAAATTGATCCAGGCGCAGCAGGCAAAAGCGGGGAATTAGCCGTGGATAGGCGACCCGCCTGTCGTCCGACGATCGCGGAACATGGTGCCGGCACTCACGTTGGCGGACGAGAGCCGAGTTAGGTGAGCACGGTTGTGGAATAGGCAGGTCTTGCCTGTGAAGTTGTAGTCGCGCGAAGCCCCACGAGAAAACCACAGGCAGAACTTGCCTATTCCACAACCGTGCTCACCTAGTGTGTGCGTGCTCCGACAACGGTGTTGCCAGGATTTCGTGCACGATCGTCGAACGACAGCCGGGTCGCTACCTCGCAGCCAAGTCGTACGGTTTTACCCCTAACGCAAGCTCCTGCCGGATATACAGCCCCGACCTGATTAGCATTCCCGTCGCAAAACCCTACACTCAGCTCATCAGTGGGCGCTGCGATGAGAACCGCGAGCGCCGCGTTTCTTTCACTTTGAGTTCTGTCGGGTTTTCCGCAAATCGTCGAATGGAGGAGTTTATGAAAGGTATTGCCTGGATCGGAACCACGGCATTGATGTTTTCACTCGGCGTAGCGACGCCGGCATTCGCGCAGGAAGCGGGGCACGACGATGCAAAGCCGGCGGAATCGCGGCCCGCGGAGGAAAAGCCCGCAGAGTCGAAGCCCGCTCCGAAGCCTGCGGCAAAACCGGCGTCGCACCCTGCAGCGAAGCCTGCGACGACGCACGCGGTAAAGCCGCAAGAGACCAAGCCACAAGAAGCGAAGCCGGAAGAAGCCAAGCGGGAAGATGCAAAACCGGCCGAACACGCGGAGAATAAGCCAGCACCGAAACCGGAGTCGAAGCCCGCGCCGAAACCGTCGGAATCGCACGACGCGGTAGCGCACAACGATGCTTCACACAACGACGCTGCGCACCACACGTCGACGCGATCGACGAATCGCGAGACGTCTACAGCGACCGCAAAGAACGTCTCCCAGAAAAACGATCCGCACCGCATTCCGGACGACAAATACCGCGAGCACTTCGGTCGCGAGCACACGTTCCACGTTGGCCACCCGGTCGCGGAGGGCGGACGGTATCGCTTCGCGTACGGCGGATACAATTTTTACTACACGCAGGCGTGGCCAGCGGGATGGGGCTATGACGACGACGTTTACGTCATCGAGATCAACGGCGTGTACTACCTGATGAACGTCGCGCACCCGGGCGTGCAGTTGGCGCTGGTGATCGACCTCTAAAGTCACAACGCGATTTGAAATGGAAGCGAAGGGCGGCGATTCTGCCGCCCTTTTTTTGTGCGCGTGCGGTTTCTGGCTTTTCCGGGTGCCGCACCCTTTCGATTCGGAAGGGTGCGTGGTGGGGCGCCGCGAAGGGATTCGAGCAATCGTATTAGTTAGGGCTAAGGTCCGTGGCGCGCACCCTTTGCAAGCAAAGGATGCGGCACCCGGAAAATCGAAATGCGGAAGGCGACGGCTGTCGCCGCTGGCGCGGCGATGCGCAGACTGAAGTCTACGCTACGGCGCTGCGGCGGATTCTATGGCGCGTTTCAGATTTTCGAGGTCGGACTGGATTGAGCTGCGCGTGAGGTAGAGAACCGGCGCCAGGAAGAAGTATGCGGGGCGCAACGTGAAGTCGACGGCGCAGGTGACGCGCGAGCCACTCAGCGTGGGCGTGACGTGGAAGATCCACTGCGCGCGACGGAAGAAGCGCGCGTTCCCGGTGCGACTGGTGAGGTCAACGACGCAGCGCTGCGCTTCGGTGTCCACGCTCGCGATGCGATATGCCATGCGGCCGTTGTGATGCGCGTTGCCGGGTGAGTGGGCGTGCGCCTCGGTGTGAAATTCGTAGCCGGTACCTTCCGGCTGCGCGGCTGCTGGAGCTTCTTGTACTTCGATTGCGCGTGCTACGCCGCGATCCCACTTCGGCAAATTCGAAATATTTCCCAGGAAGGCCCACACGATCTCCGGCGGACGGTGGATTGCGATGCTGGCTTCGAGTCGCATGTGGGCTAGTCTCCCTGTCTGATACGCAGGGCGCCGTTCTTTTGTTACGGTTCGTCCGTTGGTGATCTTGCCCGTACGGCGATGAGAGGTCGTAAGACGACCGGCCTTCGGGCCTGTCGGACTAGCGCAACAAATGTTTTGACAGGCGCGCTCACCGATGGGCATACTTAGACGTCTTAGTACAGAGAGGGCTGGGTATGGGAAAGACGGACGGGATGCAAGGCTCGCTGGACCTGCTGGTGATGAAGACGCTGCGGCGGCATGGGCGGCTGCACGGCTACGCGATCATGTCTGCGATTCGCGAGCGGTCGGGCGACGTGCTGCGCGTGGAGGAAGGCTCGCTCTATCCAGCGTTGCACCGGATGGAAGAGGCGGGCTGGGTGCGCGCGGAGTGGGTGACGAAGGATACGGGGCGTCGCGCGCGCGTCTACGAGCTGACCGCGAAGGGCAAAAAGCAACTCGCCGCCGAGGAGCCGAAGTGGCAGGCGGTGGCCAAGGCTGTGAATCGCGTGCTGCGGGAGGCGTAGGCGCGTGGCACGGGTGCTTTGCCAGGTTGGCCTTCGTGCCGAGCCGCGGCGCGGCGAGTCGTGCCTTTGCGTACGAGTCCTCTGAGATGAAGTTAGGCGCACAGACACGATTGTCTGTGCCACGGTGAAATGGAGGGGCGAGATGTCGCTGTGGTCGCGAGTGCTGAATGCGTTTCGGCCGGAGCGCGTGAACCGCGAGATCGATGAAGAGCTCGCCGCGCATTTAGAGGACGCGCAGGCCGACGGACTCGACGCGGACGAAGCGAGACGCGCGCTTGGTTCGCCGCTGAAGCATCGAGATAACACGCACGATGCGCGCGTGGTGATGTGGCTGGATTCGCTGCGCGCCGATGCGGTGTACGGTTGGCGACGCCTCGCGCACAACAAGGTCACGACGGTAGCGGCAATTCTCTCGCTCGGCCTCGCGATTGGGGCGTGCACCGCAGCGTTTCGCCTCGCGGATGCGCTCTTGTGGCGCCCGCTGCCCATCGCCTCACCGTACGAAATCTACGAAGTAAACACGGTTGGCGTTGGGTTCGACGGCAAGCCGGACATTGGGAATCACTGGTCGTATCGCGCGTTTGCATTGCTCCGCGACGCGGCGAAAGGCGATGCCGAACTTGTAACCGATTCGAGCGCTGACAGTCAGGATATTCAGTACAACGGAAACGCCGACACGGAGAAGGTGTACGTGCAGTACGTGTCGGGTTCGATGTTTCCGACGTTTGGATCGCGCCCAGCCGCTGGACGTTTGCTTAACCCAAGCGACGACGATGTGCCCGACGCGCACGCCTTGGCCGTCATCAGCGATCAGTATTGGAAACGGCGCTTCGCGCGGGACCCGCACGCGATCGGCAGCACGTTTCAGTTCGGCGGCCGCTCCTTCGAAATTATCGGCGTGGTGGAACGGCCGTTCACCGGCACCGAGCCGGGGAAGATGGTGGACGTCTTCCTGCCAGTCACGATGAATCCGTACGTGAAGGCGCCGAGTTTGAGCTTCCTCCATATTTTCTCGCGGGTGAAGCTTGGCACGCCTATGGCGCCGCTGCGGGACAAACTGCAATCCGCCGCGCACGGATTTTTCGTCGAGCAGCTTGGCCGGATGCCGGGCCTACAGGAACAGATGAAGCAGGCTTTCATGAATCGCGACGTCGCGTTGGCACCTGCGCCAGCGGGAAGTTCGTATTTTCAGACCGCCAACCGGCGGCCGCTCGCCGCTCTTTTCGTTCTCAGCCTGCTGGTGTTGCTGATTGCGTGCGCGAACGTGGCAAACTTGGTGACGGCGCAAACGGCGGCGCGCGAACGCGAGTTGGCGTTGCGCGTGTCGATCGGCGGCGGCCGGCGACGCTTGGTGCAACTGGTGCTGGCCGAAAGTGCGTGGATCGGCGCCGCTGCCGCCATGTTCGGCGCAGCGTTTGCCTGGTGGGCGGCGCCGCGTGTCGTATCGATGATCAATCCGCCCAACGATCCCGCGCGCCTTGCACTGCCGGCCGATTGGCGCGTGCTGGGATTTTTAATCGCGGCCGCATTTCTGATGACGGCGTTGTTTGGGCTCGCGCCCGCGATGCGCGCGTCCAAGGTCGATCCTGCGAGCGCGCTGAAGGGTGGCGAAGATCCTCACGCGCGACGGCGAACGATGCACGTGTTGATCGCCCTACAAGTCGGGTGCTGCGTGTTTGTGGTGTTTACTGCGGGGCTGTTTGTGATGACGTTCCAAAGGCTCGCGCACAAGCCGACTGGCTTTTCGTCCGACCGCATCTTGACAATTGCCGCGACGGCGAGCCAGCCGCGTCCATCACAGGCGTGGCATAACGCGCTGGAGGACCTTGCGCGACAACCGGGCGTTGCGTCCGCGGCGCTCGCAGGTTGGCCACTACTGGATGGAACAAACTGGGTCAACTCCGTTGCGTTGCCCGGTGCGCCGCCATCGCAAATGTTCGCCCACGCATTGAGAGTTTCGCCTGCCTGGGCCACCACCATGCGAGTACCGATTCTAGAAGGGCGCGATTTGAATTGGGACGACGCGAATCCTGGCGCCGCGCTGGTGAATGAATCCTTCGCGAAGACATTTTTCAACGGGGATGATCCGGTCGGGAGGACGTTCGTGCACCCTTCGTCGGACGCCACGCCGCCTTCGTTCACGGTGGTCGGCTTACTGAAGGACACGTGCTATGCCAGTCTGCGGGAGTGTGTGGCTCCGACGGCGTACTTCCCGTTCGCGGACGAGAAAACGCTTGGTGACGGGCCACACGGAGCACCGAAGGGATCGAAGTTCGCGACGTTCATCGTAAAAACCGAGAGCGAGAATCCTCTGGCCGTAGCGCAGGCTCTTCGGCTGGAACTGGCGCGAGTCGCGCCCGAAATGCACATCATGCGGATCCGCACGCAGCGTGAAGTAAATGATGCGCAAACGATTCACGAGCGCCTGCTTTCGACGCTGGCGACGTTTTTTGCGGCCGTGGCCATTTTACTGGCCGCTGTTGGACTTTACGGCGTATTGAACTATTCCGTGGTGCGAAGGCGGCGCGAGATTGGGATTCGCATTACGGTCGGGGCGCAGCCGGCAAGTATTGCGCGAACTGTGATCGCGCGCGCGTTCGCAATGGTGTTGTGTGGCGCGGTGGCGGGTATTGGCGTGGGCATCGTGTCGGCGCGTTCATTTGAAACGCTATTTTATGAGGTGAAGGCGACCGATGTGTCGGCGATGGCGACACCTGCCATCGCCATCTTTGCAGCGGCGGTGCTTGCGGCGATTCCTACGGTAATACGGGCGGTGAGGATCGATCCGGTAATTTTGTTGAGGGCTGAGTAATCGGGGTGGGTTGACGTCATGCCGCGCGAATGGGAATGCACGCGCGAAAAGCGCCGCGTAAGGTAGAGCGCTTCGCGCTGGTTTTTGTCACGGCTGAAGCCGTGGCCCGCAAACATTGAGCGGAGAAGAAGTGGGAGGCACATGTGAGCTGGATTCGGCGGATTACGAATGTGTTTCGTGGGGAGAAGCTGGATCGCGAGATCGACGAGGAGATCGCGTCGCACATGGACGAAGCGCGCGCGGATGGGCGCGACACGCGCGAGGCGCGGCGTGCGCTCGGTTCGCCGCTGAAACTGCGCGATGAAATGCACGACGCGCACGTGCTGGCGTGGCTCGATTCGCTGCGCGCGGATGCGGTGTATGGATGGCGACGGCTCGCGCGAAGCAAAGTGACGACGGCTGCAGCCGTGATCTCGCTCGGGCTCGCGATTGGCGCGTGCACGGCGGCGTTTCGCCTGGTGGATGCGCTGATGCTCACGCCGCTGCCCATCAAAGCGCCGCACGAACTCTACAGCCTCGCGCGCAAAGGCATTGGCCCCGAAGGCAAGCCGCAAATTTCCGACTATTGGGACTATCCGCTTTTTCTACGCATGCGCGATGGAGTGAAAGACGAAGCTGAGTTGATCGCGTGTGCGTACGTCGGGAACGAGGACGTCACCTACTCCACCGACGACGCGATGGAGAAGGTGTACTGGGGCCAAGCATCGGGCTGGATGTTCGATTCGTTCGGGCCCAAACCCGCGGCGGGCCGCCTGCTTCGCGCGAGCGACGACAGCGGTCCGGCAGCGAAGCCGGTTGCGGTTTTGAGCGAGCGCTACTGGGAGCTCCGGTTCGGCCGCGATCCGCGCGTGATCGGCCGGAATGTGAAGTGGAACAACAAACTCTACGAAATCGTCGGCGTTGTGGCCGCTCCGTTCACGGGCCTCGAGCCTGGCGTGATGACCGACGTGTTCGCGCCGATGTCCGCCAACGATATGGCGACGAATCCGCACACCAGTTGGTTCCGCACTTTCGTGCGCGTGCCGGAAGGCCGCTCGCCGGAACGCGTGCGCGCCGAACTCGATCCGATCGTGTACGCGGTCCGGAATGACGAATTTAAAAACTCGCCGGGGATGACCGAGCAGGCCAAGCGCGACTTCCTAAATCAGTCACTCGTGATCGCGCCGGCTGCTACGGGTGTATCTGATTTTCGTGAAGACAATCGCGACGCGCTCGTGGCGCTGAGCGTGCTGGTGGGGCTGGTGCTGCTGATCGCGTGCACGAACGTAGCGAACCTGATGACGGCGCAAGCGGCGTCGCGCGAGCGTGAACTGGCGATGCGCGTTTCCATTGGCGGCGGCCGCCGGAGGCTGGTGCAACTGGTGCTGGTCGAAAGCGCGTGGATCGGTTTGATGGCGTCCGTGTTGGGTGCGGCGTTTGCGTGGTGGGCGGCGCCGATCGTGATTGCGCTGAACAGCACGCCAGACGCTCCGGTACAACTCGCGCTGCCCGCGGATTGGCGCGTGCTTGGGTTCGCCGTGGGGCTTACGTTTATCGTGACGCTGCTGTTCGGCCTCGCGCCGGCGCTCCGCGCGTCGAAAGTGGATCCAGCGAGCGCGTTGAAGGGCGGGGAAGATCCTCACGCACGGCGTCGAACGATGCACGTGCTGATCGGGGCGCAAGTGGCGTTCTGCTTTCTCGTCGTCTTTGCTTCGGGAATGTTCGTCGCCACGTTTGAGCGGCTCTCTCACAAGCCGACAGGATTCTCGGCTGATCGCGTGCTCACGCTCGACGTGACGAGTGACAAAAAACACCACGCCGAAGAATGGGACGCGCTGCTGGAGCACGTGCAGCATTCGCCGGGCGTCGAGTCTGCATCGCTTGCTACATGGGCATTGATGAATGGCGCGGCATGGAACGATTCTATCGCTTTCAACGGCGGCCCGCCGAATGATGCCCTGGGCTACTTTTTGACGACTTCGCCCGAATGGCCGCAGACGATGAAAATTCCGCTCGTTGAAGGGCGCAAGCTTCGCGCCGGCGCACAAGGTCGCAGCGAAGCCGTGGTGAATCGCGAATTCGTAAAGACGTTCTACCACGGCGAAGATCCGGTTGGAACGACGTTTGAAGATATGGGCGACAACGGCGTGCGCACGCCGTACACGGTAGTCGGCGTTGTCGGCGATGCGTGCTATCGCGATCTGCGAACCTGCGTGATGCCGGTCGCGTTACTGTCGTTTCGCGCCGACGATCCGTACGGCAAGCGCGAGGATGGCATTCGCAACGGTACGTTGATCGTGAAGACGGACGCGCAGGATCCTTCGTCAATGGCCGTCACACTGCGGCAGGCGGTGCTGGACACGCACATGGGCTTTCGCGTGTCGAACGCGCGCACACAGCAATCGATCAACGACATTCAGACGATGCGCGAGCGCATGCTGGCGATGATCGCGATTTTCTTCGCGGCGGTGGCGCTGGTGCTCGCGGGCGTCGGATTGTATGGCGTGATGAATTACTCGGTGCTGCAGCGGCAGCGCGAAATCGGAGTGCGCATTGCGGTGGGCGCGCAAGCGTACGACATCGCGCGAAGCGTGGTGGCGCGGACGGCGGTAATGGTGCTCGCTGGCACCGTGGTTGGAGTCGGCGCGGGGCTCGCGGCGTCGAAGTCGTTTGAGGCGCTGTTGTATCAGGTGAAGGCGACTTCGCTTACGTCGGTGGCTGCGCCGTGCGTGGCGATTTTCGTGGCCGCTGTGCTGGCGGCGCTGCCCGCTGTGATTCGCGCTGTGCGGATCGATCCGGTGATTTTGCTGCGTTCTGAATAACGCGATCGTTGTCACCTCCCCGCGGCTTGCGGAAAAGCCCTGTTCATTTGCGTTTGCACCCCTTTCACATAGTGAAGCGCCCTTCAGAATATCGATATTGTAGTATGCTCCCGACACACACTTGAGTGGCGCGGGCAATCATGTCAGTGTGCGATGGGACGCGGCATCCTGGGCGCCGCACCCTCGCAGGCAAGATTGTCTGCGCCACTTGTTGTTTGTGGGCGGCGCTTCGCGCGAAACCATCCGGAGGACACGGTGAAGAGGACACGTCGGGAGATTTTGAAGGCGGCGGGATTTGGAGTCGCTGGCGCGGCGGCGGTTTCCGCGCTAGGTGTCGTCTCCGGCGCGGAAGCGAGCGTCGCTGGTGGTCGCGCGACGGTAGACGCGCGAGATGGCGCTTTCGGTCCCGCGCCGTCCGGCTCGGCGTCGACTGAAGTCACCGACAAATCCGGCAAGCGGCTCGCGGCTGGTCCAGCCGTGGCGTGGTCGAAGGCAGCGAAGAACGCGCCAGCCGCCGACGTGGTTGTCGACCCCACGAAGACCTCGCAGACGATCCTCGGATTCGGCGCGGCGTTCACCGATGCGGCGTGCTACACGCTTTCGCGACTGAGCGATGCAGATCGCGCAAAGACTCTCGCGCAGATGTTCGGGCAGGGCGCCGATCAGGGATGCTTGAGCACAGGGCGCATTCCACTCGGGGCGAGCGATTATTCCACCGCGTGTTACAGCTACGACGACGGCATGGCCGATCCGGACATGAAGCGGTTCAGCATTGATCACGACCGCGACTACATCATCCCGACGCTGAAAGCTGCGGCTGCCGCGAACTCGGACATTTTCTATTACGGCTCGCCGTGGAGCCCACCGGGCTGGATGAAATATTCGAACTCGATGCTCGGCGGCAACATTCGCCCCGATAATATTCCCGCCTACGCGCTGTACATGCGCAAGTTTGTGGAGAGCTATGCCGATGCGGGCGTGAAGGTGCGCGCGCTCACCACGCAAAATGAAATCGATGCGGATCAGGGCGGGCGGATGCCGGCTTGTCCGTGGCCGGAAGAAACCGAAGAGGCGCTGATCATTGCGCTCGGGCGCGGGCTGGAAGCGAGCGCGACCGCGAGCGGCACAAAAATCTGGACGCTCGACCACAACTACAATTTGTGGGGGCGCGTGGTCGATCAACTCTCGAAGCCGCAGCTCAAGAAATATTTGAATACCGTCGCGTGGCACGGCTACGTGGGTACGCCAGACCAGATGCTCAACGTGAAGAAATATTTTTCGGACGTGGAGATGCACTGGACCGAGGGCGGTGACGACTACAAGGACCCGGCGTACCTGACGTGCTGGTCGAAGTGGGGAGCGACGTTCGCGGGGATTCTGGCGAACGGACCGCAATCGATCACTACGTGGAATCTGGCGCTCGATGAACGTGGGCGGCCGAACATCGGGCCGTTCGATTGCGGTGGGCTCGTGCAGGTTCACTCGCAGACGCGCGAGATTGTGTGGAGCGGGTTGTACTGGGCGCTCTCGCAGCACGCGCGCGCGTTCAAACGCGGTGCGGTGATCGTTGAGTCGCGCGGGGCGCATGATGCGCCGGCGGTGAATGGCGCGTCGATCGAATTGCAGACGTCGCACGAAGGCGGCGCGGCGCCGACGTCATCTACGGTGACGGCTACGCCGGGTGCGGCGGCTTCGGCGGGGTTGTATCACACGGCGGCGAAGACGACGGATGGTGGTGTGATGCTTGTGCTGACGAACCCTGGCGCGGCGCGCGAAGTGACGATTGCGTGTGCAGGATCGGTGGCGAAGGTGCCGCTCACTGAGGATTCGATCACTACGCTGAAGTGGAGTTGATCGCGGCACTCCTCAACTTACTCCGTTGGCTATTTTTTTGAACCGCGATATCTGAAGTAGCACAGGC
>Ga0210391_10003470_pt1 | contig 13341 bp, 10 predicted proteins | sample IncBWC12OmetaG_FD_160573 | JGI IMG/M metagenome (GOLD analysis project Ga0210391, IMG submission 160573) | Forest soil microbial communities from Barre Woods Harvard Forest LTER site, Petersham, Massachusetts, United States - Inc-BW-C-12-O ... | reverse complement strand
GCTGCCACCTTCTCCAGAGTCCCCGACACACCCTGGATGTAGGCCACCAGCGCCCTGAACGAATCGGCCAGCGAACCTACCTCGTCTTTCGATTCGTAATCGATCACCTGCTTCACGTCGCCCAGTGCGACTTGCTGCGCCGTCGCCGCCAACTGCGCCATCGGCTTCGATATGGCGCGGGAGATAAAAATTCCCAGCCCCAGCCCCGTCAACACGCCGCCCACCACCAGTATCAGCATGAACGTGCGGCTGCTGCGGTAAGTCGCATCCGTCGTCTCCGCGTCCTTCTTCGCGTTGTCTTCCTTGACCGTGGTCAGGTCGGCCAGCACCGCCTCCACCGCATCCGCCTTCTGCCGTCCCAGGCCCATCGACAGATCGACCGACGCACGCTTCTGCTCGAGCCGGTCTTTCGCAGCCAGTTCCAGAATCTGCTGCACTACCGCCTGGCGCTCGCTCCATGCCTGGTCGAATTTGGCCAGCAGCAGCTTGCCCTCATCGGTGTGCACCAGCGGCCGGGCCTTGTCCAGATCTTCCGTCGCACGGCTCGCGTACCCCTCCAGTGCGGTTTTGTATTGGTCGCGCGCCTCGGCGGTATTGGCCAGCAGCAGGTTCTTCTCCGCCCTTGCCGCATGGACGACGTCCACGTCGGCCTGCCTGACGTATGCAATCCCCATGGTCTCGTTGGCATACGACGAGGCTGACAACTCGGCGATCTTGCCCATGCTGTTGATTCCCATGGCGCCAACAATAGCGGTGATAACGCCCACCACGATGAAAGCTCCAATCAATTTCACGCTGATCTTCAAGTCATAAAACCATTTCATCGCCCTTGCTCCTTATGCGTAATCACGCCCGCGTGTATTCCCACCTTCATCCACCCGCGCTCCCGGCCGAAGATGCGAAATGCTGCTCGTTGAATCGTTGTTGGACAAGCGCCGGCGCTTTCCCCGGCACCGACGAATCTTCATCCGGCAAGGAGGTGTTGGCCGCTCCCCTGCCGTCGAATGCCCTCCGCCGGCCGCCCTCTCGAGCGATCGAGCGTTTCCCTCACCGCATCCTGCGCCAACCGCTCGGGGTCCAGAATCAGCGCCACCGTTCCGTTACCCAGAATGGTCGCGCCGGACACGACCTGAACGTGCCGATAGAACCGGCCCAGGTTCTTGATCACCGTCTGGCAGTTGCCCAGCACCTTATCCACCACAAAGCCGTAGCGGCCCTGCTCGGTCTGGACCACCATGATCTGTTCGATCTCTGGCCGCGGCATGCGCATGTTGAAACGTTCGCGCAGGCGAATATAGGGAACAATTTCCCCGCGCACATTCGCCATCGGCTTGCCGTTCGCCTGGCTGATGTCTGCCTGGGTCAGCTCAATGCACTCCAGAATGTTCGCCAGCGGCAGCACAAAACAAGCCTCCCCGATGTTCACCAGCAGGCCGTCGATGATCGCCAGAGTCAGCGGCAGGCGCAGCGTCACCTGAGTGCCTGCGCCGGGCTCGCTGGATACGTCGATCGATCCGCGCAGTCTGTCGACCCGCTGCCGGACCACATCCATTCCAACGCCGCGGCCGGAAACATCCGTGACCTGTTTGGCTGTCGAAAATCCCGGCTGAAACAGCAGCGCGAAAATCTCGCTCTCCGTGAGCTGGACGCCGGCCGCCACCAGCCCTCTCTCCACCGCGCGCTTTTGCACCGCCTCCGCGTCGATACCGCTGCCGTCGTCCGAGACTCCGATCAGCACGCTCGCCCCGGAGTGCCGCGCCGACAGATGAATCGTCGCTGTGGGCCGTTTGCCCCGCGCCACGCGCACATCAGAGGGCTCGATGCCGTGGTCCATGCTGTTGCGGATCAGGTGCATCAGCGGATCGCCCAACTCATCGATCACCGTCTTGTCCAGCTCCGTCTCCGCGCCCTCGATGGTCAGCTCAACGTTCTTGCCCAGATCGCGCGCCAGATCGTGCACCAGCCGCCGGAACTTTTCGAACGTGGCGCGAATCGGCGTCATCCGGATGTTCATCGAGTTCTCGCGCAGCGACGAAGTCAGCCGCTCAATCTCTTCGGAGACCGCCGTCACCTCCACATCGTCGCGCTGCGCTGCAATCTCGCTTAACCGGGCCTGCACCGTCACCAACTCGCCTACCAGATTCACAAACTGATCCAGCTTGGCGGCGGGAACGCGCAGACTGGTGGCGTGGTCCGGCGCATCGTAGGTGCGTCGTCCGCCGGACGTGGCCCGCTTGTCTTCCAGCGCTCTGGCCGTCAGGTCTGCGACGCTGGGAACAGTCGACGCGGACTGCGCGGGTTGATCTCCTCGAGGAACCGAGTCCGCACTCGATGCGGGATCCCCCGCTTCAATCGTCAACTCGCAGCAGTCTTCCACAAAGATGAAGACATCGCGAATCGCATCCCGCTCGGCTGCGGTGGCCAGCACCATTTCCCAACTCACATAGCAGCGCTCCGGATCCATTTCGCTCAAAGGCGGGACGGCAGCCATGCTGGCTGTCACTGAGAGCGTCCCCAACTGACCCAGCTCGCGCAACAGCAGCAGCGGATTCGCGCCGTTCAACATGAATTCTGCGCCGGGAGCAAAGTGAATCGCCCATTCCCGCATCGGTCCCGCTTTAGCTTCCGCACCCGCTTCGCTGCTCGCCTCGCTGCTCTTCGCGGGCGCAGCGGGCACCGCATCAACGGGCTTGTTCTCCGGCCGTCCCGTCAAATGCCGTACCCTGGTCAGAATCTCCACACAGGCCATTGGATCAGCCTCAGGCGCTCCAGCGATCCCCTCCTCGAGCATCGCGTGAATCTGATCGAGCGCGGATAGAGTGAGATCGATCAACTCCGAGCCGATCTCGAGCCGCCCGTTGCGCACTTCGTCAAAAGCGTTTTCGAGATTGTGCGTGAAGGTCGCCAAATCCTCGAAGCCGAACATCGCCCCCGAGCCCTTGATGGTGTGCAGTGCGCGAAAAACACGTCCCACCAGCTCCGCATCGCCACGATTCTCATTCAGCTCGAGCAGTGCCGATTCAAGATCGACCAAAACTTCACGGCCCTCTTCTCTGAAGGCCATCTTGAACTGATCGGCTTTGCCTGCCATCGACAACCACCCACCCCGCTTGAATTAGCTGGCGCTCAAAGAAACCAAAACCTGCTCAAGTCCCGCATCTCCCAGTGCCGTCGCAACGGACTGCGGCACCGCGCCGGAAAGCGTCAAAGCCACACCCGCCGCTTCCGCCGATCGCCTTGCTGCCCAGATCAACTGCACCGCGGTCACATCCAGATCGGTCGCACCGCCCAGCGCCACTTTGACTTCTCTGCCGGATCCACACGCCTCGACCAGCAGCTTTCTGAACTCTGCCGCCGCGCCAATATCAATCGCGCCCTCCAGGCGGATCACGCTCGACTTCCTGCTTTGCTTCAGAGTGATTCCCACGGCCGTCTCCGGGTGTCTGCGAACTACTCCTGCTCATCGGCGTGCATAGAGCAATCCATGAGTTCCAATTCGGTTGAGCCGCGGGACGCACTTCACGCCGTGCATCGAACGAATGGCCGAGGCAAAAGCAATGCGCTCAGTTTCCGCATTGAGCACCGAATCCCAATCCCGGAATTGGCAATCGCTCCCCATTTAGTCGCCCATCTCGCAATTCGACCGATATATCCATCAGTGAACAAAATCTAACGGGGGATACCTGATGGCCTTAATGACGTGGAGCAGTAAGCATTCTGTCGGCATAGAAGCGCTCGACAATCAGCACAAAGCTCTGATGAAGGCTCTGAACGATCTGCATGCGGCAGCGATGATGGGGAAAGCGAATGAGGTCGCCGGCCCCCTGATACGCCAAATCGTCTCCACAGCCCACGAACATTTCTTGGCAGAGGAGAAGTTGATGGAGTCGATCAAGTTTCCGGGGCTGACCGCGCATCGCGCCAAGCATGCTGAACTCACCGCAAAGTTCAGGGATCTGGCCGCGCGACACGAAAAGGGCGACACGACGGTGTACACCCACTTGCTCTACTTCATGCGGGAATGGGGGACCACACACATGCAAACGGAAGATCAGGCCTATGCAGCGTGGATCCGTTCACACAGCGTCCAGCCATCAGCCCGGTGAAATTGCCGTGTTCGGCCCGGCGTTCACTCACCTTCCGGCGAATCGTGCCGATGAACGGATTGCACCTTTGCATCACAGGGGCGATATCACCCGACCTGCGCTGCAGGCCAGTGAATGCGCAACAGTCCGCTCCATAAGGAAGCATCCATGGCAATGAAAATCCTCGTCGTCGATGACTCAGTCACCATGGTGATGAGCCTTACAACGACTCTGACCATGAACGGATTTGAGGTGGAGACTGCCAGCAACGGAAAGGCGGCGCTGGACAGGTTGACCGCGGGTCTGATTCCCAGCTTGATTCTGACCGACATCAATATGCCGGTCATGGGCGGCCTGGAGCTCATCGGCAAAGTCCGCGCGATTCCAGCGTTGAAGTTCATGCCGATCCTTACCCTGACCACGGAGAGTGACGCCGCCAGGCGCGACGCGGGCAAGCGCGCCGGCGCCACCGGCTGGATCGTCAAGCCTGTATCGGGCAATGACCTGATTCGAGTGATCAGGAAGGTTTTGCCGGGAGCGTGAGGCATGGCGTCTGCAGCATATCGAAGGCAGGAGATGATTTCTCAACCGTGGGCCGGCAACAAGGGCGCCGGGGAAGATGAATTTGCGGCTTTGGGAAATTTCCGCCTGCGCCGCGCGCGCAATCGCTTCGTCGTGCAGACAGCAAGTCGACTCGTATTCATTCTGGCCTTCTACCTCACATTGTCCTCGGTGCTCGGCAGGGATTTCCTTCCCTTCCGCACCGAAGCTGCTGAGCTTCTCCTGGGGTTCATCGTCATTCCGCTTCTCATCGGCCAATGCTACGAGTGGGCCCAGGCCCGCAAGGGCATTGCCGAGCTGGGGGATTCAGGCAAGATGAGCAGGGCCGAGCTGGCCGTTGTGACCACGCGGCGCGAGTCCATGAGAGACGAGCTGAAAGCCTCCCAACCCTACATCGATGTCATGCACAACCAGATTGGCGATTCGCTGGCCGAATCCGAGCGCGAAGTGGTGCAGGTGATCGAGCAGATCGGCATCCTGAACGACAAAGCCAATCAGGAGAGAGAGCACATTGCTCGTTCTATCAGAAGTGGCCGGGACCTGACCGAAAGCACCCGGAAGCGGGTCGAAAACAACAAGCAGATCATCACCGCCATCGATATGCAGATACAGGCGCAAATCGAAGAGTTCAGGAACAACTTCGAGCGCATTCTGGGGCTGGCCAACGAAGTGAGCGCGCTGACACCCCTCATCAAGGTCATCAGGTCCATTGCCCAGCAGACTGGACTTCTGGCCCTGAATGCCGAGATCGAGGCGGCACGTGCGGGCAGCGCGGGACGCGGCTTTGCCGTGGTGGCCTTCGAGGTCAGAAAGTTGGCAGTCTCGTCCACCAAAGCCGCCACCGACATCTCCGCCAAAATCAACGCAACCTGCAAGAAAGTGGACGAAGAGCTGGCCGAGGCCAGGGAATCGCTGCAAGAGCACGAGGCAAGTGGCGCGATGAATCACCTGGTGGCCGACCTGAACGAGATGCAATCGGAGTTCGCCAGCAACAGCCAGCTGCTCCTCGATGTCATCACCGAAGTGAACGCAAACTACGAGGAAAGCGTCGATCGCCTGTCCCAGGCCCTGGGACACATCCAGTTCCAGGACGTCATGCGGCAAAGAATGGAGCATGTGCAAAAAGCCCTGCTGGAACTGCGTGATCATTTGCAACTGATGTCAGGAAAGGTGCTCGATTCCGAGTGGCGCGGGGACTTCGATCGCACCTTCAATGAAATGCTGGAGGCCCATAAGAGTAAATACAGAATGGCGAGCCAGACCGTGACCCATGTAGCCGTGGCTGGCGGAGACTCTCAGAGCGGCCTGGATCGGCCCACCATCGAACTGTTCTGACTGCCGGGGTCGATACGCCCGAATCGCTCAAAGAAACCCACGCAGGCCTATGTTCACGATTTCTTAATCTCGCCGTGGAACCAGTAATAGCGCCGCCAGCAATTCGCGCAGCGAACGGGCTGCAGAAAAAACATTCTCAGAGGTCCATCGAGAAATCCGTGCTCAGCCGTCCGAAATTCGAACGAGCTGCAGCGAGGACAGGTGCGACCCGTCCACAGCACTCTCGGAATGCCAGAAGGCCAGTTGAGGCTTGCGATTGCCATCGTAGGCTCCTTAGAAAGTAATCCCGTCTCCCGGGCTCGATTTCGGACCCGGCCACGCAGGCAGATCACAGCAGGCAAGAGGACTCCCTGCACAGGGCCTGTTGATATAGATCACGATGTCTTCAGCCGAAGGGGCGCTGCCTAAATGAGTGCTCGTCCTGGAGCAAAGGGCTGAAGGCGATAAGTAAGTAAAACTAACTACTATCTACATTCAGACTACGCTGCAAATCATGCCCGTGCCTTCATGGCACATTAAATCATCCACCCTACAAATAGCAGATCGCAGGGCAGAGGTCTTGTCCCAAAGCGACAGTGCTGCTGGCAGGAGCGGGAGGATCTTCCGAATTTCGTTGCCGATTCAATCCCTGGCGGCCGCAACCTCAACGGAGGGATCATAAGCGGTGATCACCGGCAGAAAGACGCGAACGGTCGTACCGTGATTTTCCCCAACCTGCCTGCTTTCAACCGAGATCGTGCCTCCGTGGCCTTCAACAAACTGCTTAGCGACGAACAAGCCAATGCCTGTGCCCACGGTATTGCGAGTTGAAAAGAAAGCTTCAAACACCCTCGGCAGATCAGCTTCCGCGATCCCAACACCGTTGTCGCGAATGGCCAGAACAATGCCGTCTTTGGACGTGGCCGCATCTTCCACACAGATGTTCATGACGCCGCCAGTCGGCATCGCGTAAATCGAGTTCATGATCAGGTTTGAGACCACCTGCATCATCTCGCCGCGGCGCAGCACGACCTTTCTCGATGAATTGAGCTCTTTGGTGATCTCGATACCAGCGGCGGTACACCGTGGCTCATAAATCGTGATGGCATGGAGAACGGTCTCTGCCAGGGAGGCACGGCTTGCCGCTGCATGTTCGCGGTAATAACCAAGCGTCTGCCTGGCGATATGCGAGACACGACCAAGCTCCGCCTCGACCGACTCGAAATAACTGATACCTGTCGGATCGGAAATCATCGGACGAATCAGGTACATCAGGTTCATCACCGCTTCGAGCGGATTATTAATCTCATGGGCGATGGTCGCCGCCATGCGGCCGGTCGCGGCAATCTTTTCCGCCTGCAGCAGGGCTTGTTCTATCCGTTTGCGCGATGAGATATCGCGCAATATCTTGGACGCGCCGATAATCCGGCCGCGCTCGTCTCTGATCGGTGAAACAGTGAGGGAAACATCGAGCAGCTGACCGCTCTTTGTGCGGCGCACGGTCTCAAAATGCTCGACACGGCGTCCGGCACGGATATTTTCCATGATCGTCTTCTCATCGGACTGAAGTTCCTCCGGAATCAGCTTGAGAATCGACGTACCGATCATCTCGTCCGCGGAATAGCCGAAAACACGCGTGGCGGAAGCATTCCAGCTGTGAATGATGCCGTTCAGATCCTTGCTCAAAATCACATCGTCGGAGGATTCGACAATCGCTGCAAGCTCGCCCAGACGCTTGGAACTGATTTCCAGCATCTGCTCCCTTTCAATCAGGCGATCCTCGGTCCTCTGATGTTCGGTGCCCAGCAATTCATAGTCCTGTTCGAGCCTGAGGTGGCGCTCGCTCAAATCCCGCAGCGAGCCCAGATCTTCAGAGATGCGATCGGCGAGCTTGTTCTCCGGCATTTCAGCCGGACCTCCAAGCACACACGCCGCGAGCGCTTCATGGGCAGCCAGCAACTGATGGATGTCGTCTTCCACGACAAGTTCAGGATGGATCTCGGTCCAGTAGTGCGCGGTGCGGATAAAAGCCAGAAGAAGCTTGGTGTACTCCAGCGTCTTCCCATCAAACACACAGTTGAGGGCATGGAGCGCCCTCGAGGCATCGAGAGTTCTCAGGAAGACATGCGCCGCGCAGGCAAAGATTGCCCTTTCCTCTGGGCTGTCCGGCTCCAGCGGCAAGGGCACCAACCCCAGCCCTTCACAGAAAGCAATTTGCTGGTTTAAGTCGGAATCAGAAGGAAGTTTACGCCGGAGCAGGGGCAGCACTTCATCAATCGATTGAGGCAGGCACTGCGGGTCGCCGGCCGGACGCCCCAGACCCAGCAGGAATCCCAGATGTCTGGCGATACAGTAACGGACACTGCAGAATAGAGATAAGTAAACAAACAACCTCTCCTTGAAGAGAGAAGGCAACGGATTGTCCAGATAGGCGAACTGCGCAAATCCCCACAGGTTTTCTGTGATCTTCGGGTCGTCCGTGGTGAGTCGAAAGAAGTTCGGGAGAACCCCAAATCGCGCGTCAATTCGGGATTCGAGTGAAGTTTTCATCTTCGCGTCGTTTCCACATAGTCTTTTCTGCGGCAAGCATAGCAGCGGCCGACTTTCGGATTATCTTCAGTTACGACGCGGGCTGATCTCTCGACTCGGCGCCAAAGTCGCTCGTACGATCATAGTCTTCGACGACTCCAGCGCACTGCATGAGCGCCAAAACCCGTAAAAGCGGCTTGCACAGCATCGAGGCGGGGAACACCCAGGCCCCACCTTGCAATCGCACAAGTCTGCGGCCCTCGGCGACGGGAAGAGGCCGGAGAAAGGCCTGGGCCAAAAAGGGAGAAATCTGATACGTCTGAATGAAATCGAGTGAAGTCGCTCGGAGGGGGTGCTGCAGGCGCTTGAAAGTTTGGCTCCTTATCCGACTGCGCTAAGAGACATTGCCACGGATCGGAGCGCAGCGCAATCCTTTTCTGAAGAAAGACGCTGGCGATTGCTAGTGGACTTGGAAGCCGGTTATTTCATCGCGTCGAGACGGTCCAAATGACGATTCAACTGCGATGTGCAAACCTTCACTTCGCTGGGTTTCATCTGAGAGAGCAATTGTTGACATTTTGCACCATCTGCATTCGCGGTATTCAGCGCTGTCCGAATCGTAGACCGCAACGATATGCCGGAAGAGGCAAGTTGCTGGCTGAAGTTGCTCCAGAAAGTATTCGCGGTTGAAAGTCGCGCCAGCGCATCGTCCAAGTCGGGCTTGACGCCCGCTATCTCAGTCTCTAGTTGAGTTTGAGCTAACGTCTGTGCTTGCTGCTCTTGGTCCAGTTGTTTCTGTTCCGCCTGCTTCTCAAGCGCGACTTGCTTCTGCTGAGCTTCAGCTTGCTTCTTTGCTTCTTGGTTCTGCAATGCTTGCCGTTGCAATCGAGCTTGCTTCTCAACTCGCTTCGCTTGGACCACTATCCTTGAGCGCGACACGAATGGAGCAATACAATCCAAGGGTGCGTCTGACGGCGTACCGAAGAATGATTTGCTTCGCTTGCACGTTTCGATTGCTTTGACCGCTCCCGACTGCACGTCGATGAGACGCAACCTCGCGTAAGCGGGCTCTGAAGAATCGACGACAGCTAGGAAATCCAGCCTGCCCATAAGACCCCGTAAGGCTCCGCTTGAAGAATCAAATGAGGCGTTTGATGAGAGGTGGAGTTCGCGGAATATATCCTCGGTATTTGTTCGATCCAGATATTCAACATCCGGATATTTCACGAACTCGGCGGCCAATTGTGACTCCACTGAGTTCAAAAAATTGTTTATATCCTTGAAATCCTTCACGTCATCGCGGCTTGTAAGCACGCCAGTATACTTGGTGATCCCACCGACTGAAACTGTCGGTTGCTGAGCGTCCGCTACTGCTAGAAACGCGACCATCATTAGGGCAGGAATTGAGAAATGTAATGAGCGCATATCTGATCCTATTGGGCAGGTAGGAGTTCATCGCCCTTTTGCGGGAGCGTCGAACCATCGCAAGTCCCTGATGAAATCGTGTCTTCCACTATCGTCACAGTCATTGTGCATAGCTTCTTCTTGCGAATGATTGGTTGATTGGTATCCGGGTCTTGCAGTCCCGTATCGGTTGGCCTTACGATGTTGAACTTGTCGCCGACTTTGATGCCTGCATTGTGGCCTTTATTGATTACGACAAGCCCATCTTCTATGCCTACAAACTTCGGAACAGTCGGCGTGGGGGCAGCCACTTGCAGCGAGGTAATGCTGGTGGACACTTTCTGAGAAAGTTGCGAGGTCACATCATCGATAGCTTTATCCTCTTGCTTGGGAGCCCATTCATTACCATAGACGGGCATACCGTTGTTAGTAGCGGCTGGACCAATTATTGGAATGGCTGACGACGTTCTAGTTGAGAGAACCTCGGTTTGCTCACTTGTGGCGCTTGGCGCGGTCATAATCGTGCCGGTTTCAACTGCGATTACTCTCGCGGTCACAGTGATATCAACAATGCCCGTTTGCACTTGCTTCTGTGCGAAAACATTGCCCTTATTCTCGTTCTTGGTAGTTGCACTAAGTGAGTCAACTTCACCAAAAATCAGCACATCCGCGTTGACCAATTTTCCCAGCTTCGCTGCCCCCGTGGCGCTAAAGCGGTCACCATAGCCTTGATTCTGTTCTTGGATTACCGCGTTCAAATGTTCTTGATCAATGATCTCGAACGTTCCCATCGCGGTCAGTTTCGAGATTAGCTCGTCTGATATTCGCGCTCCGACGTGGACGTTACCTAGCATCATGCCTTGGCCTGCGTTTCGGTCGTCGAACGGCAAGATCACTACCCGCTTACGTGCTTGTGCGACAGAGAGAATGGGTGCAAACAGCAATGGAAGCGCCCAGATCGCGTGAATTTTCATCTCGGCAAGTTCCTTCAGGCTCGGTTATTTTGGCTTCACTACTATACGACATGCTGTCCGAAAACGATCATCTGTTTTCAAACTACGTGCAGAACGTCGCAAATCCCGAATGTTACCGATTGCCTCAATCGCACTGGCGGAACATAGATGGTATCGAGTTTCAAACGGAGCCTCGATTGCACCCCCCAATGTTATGCGGTCATGGCCGACTTTTCGTATGGGGCTCGGAGGCTCGTGTTCAATCCTTCCAGAACATCAATCGCTGCACTGTGGATCGTGGCGCGCACCTGATGGCCTTTTGGATGATTTCGTCCCGAATTGCACCATATTCATCGTGAAAGTCCTGCGCATTGAGAGTCTTCTCGTATCGATGCATCGCAAACAACCAACGGTTAGATGTTTCGCCTGGTTCGATGTCCTTGGCAACAAAGATACGGTCGCGAATGATCCTTACTGAGTTCGCCTTGGCCTCAATCAGACGCATTTGGTCGTTGTCGTCAAGTGGAACATGCGGCTGCATTATCAACAACGCACTGTAGGCGTCTGATATGCCCGATAGCAATTCGCGGAACTCCTGCATTTTGCGATCCGCAAGCCAACGTTCACGTTCCCTTGATTGGGTAAGCAAGTGAACGACAAATGCGGCGACTAGGCCGGACACCAAAGGGCCAATCAAAGCCGCGAGACGCCACCAGCCGCTCACATCCTGCATCCAGTGATTTTATGCTCGCTGCGATATGCGGCCATGACCGACTTTCCTTGTGCGTCCCGGAGAGACGGGGCGGGCTCCCGCGATTGGCACTAGGAGGCGCTTGGGGGGTGGGGGTATCCGGTCGGGTCTCGCCCGCAAGCGAGCGCTGCGGACGGATTGAGCGACACTCCCGCGATGGCAAGAATGCCTAAAAATTCTTCAGTAGCTGTGAAACTTTTGGGGTACAACTCGGGGTATATGGCGCAGAGACAGTTCTAAGATGTTGATAAATATAGTAGATTGGCTCCTCAGGTAGGACTCGAACCTACAACCCTTCGGTTAACAGCCGAATGCTCTGCCATTGAGCTACTGAGGAGTGTGGCGCCAACACGCTTTCGCTCCGTCGATTATACCAAAGCTTCTCCGTTCTCATCCCCACACAAAGTCGACTGGAATCTCGACATCCGGATGCAGGCTCCGCGCCACAGGGCAGGTGTGCGCCGCGCGTTCCAGCTTCTCCCGATTCTCCGCGCTGTGCGCCTGAGGAATGCGGATTTTCACTCCCAGACGCTGGATTTTCCTTGGGGGTGACGCCGTCATTTCCTTCTCCACGGTCGCCTGGCTCCCGGCAATGTCGATGCCCAGCGTCCGGGCCAGAATGCCCATCGTCGTCAGCATGCAAGTACCGAGCGCGGTCGCCACCAGATCGGTCGGCGAAAAGCTCTCGCCGCGCCCCTGATTGTCCACCGGCGCGTCGGTCGCCAGCTCGCGTCCCGAGGGGCCGTGCACCGCGCCGCAGTGCAGGTCCCCCTCATATTCCATCTCAATCGTTACCATGATTCCTCTATGAGCCCGGACGTCAGCCCAGACCTCAGTCGCGACCTCGGAATGGCGCAGAAACCACACGCGCCCCGCTCCATCGCCCGTCCCTTCCATCGTAGGGCTTGGCAACGTTCCGCCACAATCTCAGGCGCGAGAAGCCTATTGATCCTTGAGCAGGACCACCGGATCCACGGCCAACGACCGCCGCGCCGGAATCCACGCCGCCACCAGGCCCAGCAGCGTCATCGTCAGCACCACTCCGGCCAGCACCAGCGGATCCTTCGGCGTCGCCTGATACACGATGTACGACAACACCCGCGTCGCCAGCAATCCCAGCGCCAGCCCAGCCGCCGATCCCAGCGCCAGCAGGCGAACCGGACGCATCAGCGCCGCGCGCAGCACTTCCGGATGACCTGCTCCCAGGGCAACGCGAATCCCCAACTCGCGCAGCCGCTTGCTTACCACATACGACGCCATGCCGAAGATGCCCGTCACGGCCAGCATCGCCCCCAGCACTCCCAGAATTCCCAGAGCAATGGTGGCCACGCGCGCCGGAAACAACGCCGCCGCCAACTCGCGGTCCCACGTGGTCATCAGCACCGGCAGCGCAGGGTCCAATTCGCGCAGCCGCGTTTGCAGAATCCCCGCAATGTCACTTGAAGGCCGATTCGACCGCACCACCAAATAAAAGGCGTTGGACGTGTGCTGCTGAATGCTGAAGAACATCGCCGGCTGTTGATCTTCGGTCAGCGTCCGGTATTTTCCGTTTTCCACCACGCCCACGACTTCGGCGCGATTCCCGTTCCAAAATTTGAAATGCCCGCCGATCGCCTGATCGACGGAACCGAAGACCTTGCGCGCAAACTCCCGATTCACCACCGCGACCACCGGCGCTTTGCTGTCATCGTTCCAGGTCACATCGCGGCCTGCCAGCATTGTCGTCCCCGCCGCCACAAAATAT
>Ga0210391_10003467_pt1 | contig 13346 bp, 8 predicted proteins | sample IncBWC12OmetaG_FD_160573 | JGI IMG/M metagenome (GOLD analysis project Ga0210391, IMG submission 160573) | Forest soil microbial communities from Barre Woods Harvard Forest LTER site, Petersham, Massachusetts, United States - Inc-BW-C-12-O ... | reverse complement strand
GCGGATGGCTTTCCAGGTGGACCGTTCGGTCCGGCTGACTTCCGGCCAGCTTGCACTCTGCGAACGAAGCGCTCGAAAAGTCGCCGCTCTGCTCGATCCGCACAGCGATCTCTGGTACCTCGCCTCCAACGACTATGGTTTCTTCCTCGGGCCTTCCGTCGACGGGCGTGTTTCCGAGGCAAAACGGCGCGCGGAAGAAGCCGTCGCCCGCGCTGAACGAGTGGGTCATCATTCTGCAAGGCTCTCCGCTCTCAGCCAGCTTTCCTTGCTCCATATCGCGCTGGGCCAGATGGAGGCCGCCGAGCGAATTGCACGCGAAACCGTCGCCTTCGGTGAAGCAACCGCACGCGGCTTGCTCTTCGTGGGAGAAATCAGTCTCGGCCTCGTTCTCACCTATCGGCTGTGCACCGACGAAGCTGTAACCTTGTTGGAACGGATCCGCAACTGTCCGGGCTATTTCGCCGGAACGCCCGAGTCTGTGCTTGCCATCAGCCTCGCGGCAGCCGGAAATGATCCCTCATCGTCCGCCGCCGCAGCCGCTGCGCATTTGGCCATGCCCGGCGTTAGCCGCAGTTACGGCTCCATGTGCGCAACGCTGAATCTGGCTGAAGCCTGGGCTATCGCCGGCCGTGTCACAGAGACTGCCTTCCTGCTCCCCTTCGCCGAGAGGGTCTCCACCGAATGGGTCTGCAATTGGGCTGGTTTTCCCGCCTGCACCGCCGCCGGCATCGCCGCCGCAGGGACTGCTGACTGGGCGCGGTCCGAAGAGCACCACCGCGCCGGCATTGCGGTTATGGACTCAAGCGAATATGTCGTCAGCCGGCCTATCGCCCGCGTCTGGTACGCCGACATGCTGTTGACGCGGGATCAGAACGGCGACGCCGCCAAAGCCCGCACTCTGCTCAACGAAGCGCTGGCTCAATCCGAAGCCATCGGCCTGGCCCTCTACGCGCGCATCGCCCGCGAAAAGCTGGCTTAGCAAACGCCTCTCAATGAAAGGCGCTTAGCTGGTAGCTTTTCGCTGACCGTACTTTCGCTGGCCGTACTTTTGCTGACCGCTCATTAGCTCGCCTCACTCGGCCCGCAACGACTTCAAAGGATCAATCATCACCGCGCGCCGCGCCGGCACGTAGCACGCCAGCAGCGCCAACCCGGCCAGCAGCAGCGGTGCCCCCACCAGCAGCAGCGGAGCATTCGTCCCTACCTCAAACGCATCCGCAAACGCGGTGGTTACCGCCGAAAGCGCGCGCGCCAACGCGAACGCCCCCAGGAATCCAAGCACCGACCCCACCGCGATCAGCGACATCCCTTCGCGCAACACCAGCTGCAGCACCTGCGCCTTGCGCGCGCCCAGCGCCATCCTGATCCCAATTTCCTTCCGCCGCTGCGCCACTGCGTAAGCCGTCACGCCGGCCAGCCCCACCGCGGAAAGAATCAGCCCGAACAATCCAATGCCGCCATAAGTTCGCAGCGCAGACCGCATCCCCGAGCGCGTCAGTTCCAGATACTCGCTCAGCGTCTGCGCATTGAATAGGGTCAGCTTCGGATCGATCGACCCCACCACGCTCTCCACGCCGCTTAGCGCATCCGCCGCCGAATCCGACCGCGCCAGAATCGTAATGCCGCCCGCCGGTGGCCGCGCAAAATCATGCGCCGTCAGCGGCACGTACGCAATCGGCTGCACGATCCCCGATCCATCCTTCAGCGCGCGCACCACGCCCACCACCTCATACATCTGCCGATCGCTCCGCAACCGTTTCCCCAGCGCCGGCCCGCTCCCGAACAACCCCTTTGCCGCCTTCTCGTTCAACACGATCGGCATCGCCACCCCGCCCACTCCCGGCGTGCCGCGATCGTCTGCGTCCACAAATTCCCGCCCCGCCAGCGGCGTCTCGTTCAATGCCCCAAAATATCCCGCGCCCACCGTCTCCTTCGCCACCGATTGCTGTACCGCCGAAGCAGCGTGCGCATCGTCGACCGTCAGCGCAAATCCGCCGTCCTCGTCATCGGTAAAAAACGGAGGCTGCGCCGCCAGCGCAAAGCTGCGCACTTGCTGCGAACCCCGCAGCCGATCCGGCAACTCCTCAAACAGCGCCTGCGCCTTTTCTGGCGAATACCCATCGCGCACCGGATCAATCGACACCAGCACCATCGCCTTCTGATTGAACTGCGCCGGCACGCTGCTCCCGCGCAAAAGGCCCAGGACCAGGAAGCCCGTGGTCAGCAACAGGAGCAGCGATCCTGCAACCTGCGCGCCCATCGCCAAATTCCGCAATCCAAACAGTCGATGCCCCGACAGTTGCAGCGCCGATCCCTGCTTCAGCGCCGGAGCCACATCCGTCTTGGTCGCCTGCAGAGCCGGCGCCACGCTGAAGGCAATCCCGCACACCACCGCCAGCATGAGCGCAAACAGCGCCGCGTGCCAATCCACGGCAAGATCCGGCAGCAGCGGCGCGCCCGCGGGCTGCTGCAAGTGCATATTCAAATTGGAAAGCCCATACGCCATCGCAAATCCCGCCACGCCGCCCAGCAGCGACAGCAGGATTCCCTCTGTCACCATCTGCCGGATCAGCCGGAAGCGGCTTGCTCCAACGCCGAGGCGAATCGCCAGCTCCTTGCGCCGGCCCGCACCCCGCGCCAGCAGCATCGTCGCCAGATTCAGGCACGCAATCCCCATCACAATCCCCATCAGCACCGCGTAGAACCCAATAATCGCCGGCTTCACCTTGCGCGGGATCGGCACGCGCGTCCCCGCGGCGAACAACACAACGCGCTTCGACGTATCGGCCTGCTGCAGCGCCAACCCATCTTCCTTTTCCATCCGCCGCGTAATTCCATCCAGCGCGGCCTCGGCCTCGTCGATGGTCACACCCGGCGCGAGGTACATCAGTGTTTGAAACTCCTTCGCGTTGCGATCGCGCAGCACATTGTCGCCCAGCTCCGGAGCCAGCGCCGCCGGGACCGTTGTCGGCACAAACATCTCCACCGGCGTCGGCGACAGCGCGCCATCAAATTTCCGTGGCGTGATGCCCACAATTGTTGCGTTCTGCCCGTTGATGCGAATCGTATGTCCAATCACATCGGGATCGGCATTCAGCCGGCTCCGCCAGAAGCGGTCGCTCACTACCACCACCGGCACATCGCCCGGCTTCTCCAGTTGTGCGCTCAGCACGCGTCCGCGTTCGGCCGGAATACCCAGCACTGCAAAGTAATCCGGCGAAACAATTTGCCCAAACACGCGCTCCGGCTTCGCGCCCAGCGCACCCTGCAGCGTTACGTTGAACGCGACGCCGTTCTCCACCGCCGCCACTCCGGAGAACAACCCCTTCTCTTCGCGATACTGCTCGAGGTACGGATACGACACCGGATTCTCCGCCGTCACCAGGCGGCTCGCGTGGGCCGCGCTGGGCAACGGCCGCGTGAGCATCGACCACCCCGCGCTGTACACGTTGGTCGTCAGGCCAATCCCCAGCCCCATCGAAACAATGCCCACCAGCGCGAATCCCGGCGACTTCGCCAGCGCCCGCGCGCCGTAGCGCAAATCCTGGCGGATCTCGTTCGCGTATTCGATGGGCAGACGCATCGCCATATCGAGCAGTAGCCGCACCAGCCCCATCACGCCATGCCGTTTTGCAATCTGCCGCATCGCCTCTTCCCCGGCCTGCAGCATCTCGTCGCCAAACGCCATTTTGAATTCATGCGGGAAGGCCTGAGCCAGCCGCTGATAAATCCGCCATGCGAAGTTCATTACGTCACCATCAATTTGGTTCCCTGGTTTCTCTTGTCCTGGATGGCCGATACCAGTTCCTGCAACCGCTCGCACTCCGCATCCAGCACCCGCAGTCCCAACTTCGTCAGCCGGTAATACTTGCGCCGAGCATCGTCTTCTTCCGGCGCGGGCCGCTCGTCTGACTCTTCAATTAGCTCTGCCTCTATCAGCCGTTTAATCGACCCATACAGCGTCGCCGGCCACAGCCGCACCTTGCCCACCGTGCGTTGCAGCACGTCCTGCATGATCCCGTACCCATGCTGCTCGCCGCTAGCCAGCGAAAGCAGGATATGGAACCACTGGGTCTTCAACGGAAGGAATCCCTGAACCCGTGCTTCTGTCATGCTTCATATCTATATTGATTGATATAGATACTTGTCAAGACAAAACTCCTTAAATCGACTGAAACTGGCGCATCGCATTTGTCGATTGGCGGATCCGGAGAAACGGACGATGAGGATCCGCTCCGCACGAGTCACAACCTTGAGACCTGCATGAGCACCGCCGAAGGCCTCTGCACGGCCCGGCCAGGGCCTGTGAGATTTGTCACAGCCTCACTTTGACCCTTCCCCGCAAGATGATCTTGTCGTCGTTGTCGTGCAGCAGTCCCCGGTCCTAAGAAGTGCGACAATCAGATGGGAATCCTATGCCTACATTTGGCTCGTGGTCGCTGAAAATCGCGCTTGTTCTGAGCGCCTATAATTTGCTGGCTGGCGCCGTCGCTCTGCGCATGCTGGCCACCGGTAAGCGCGGGTTCCTCTATCGAATCCTGGTGGATGGCCTCCATATGTCCCCCGAGCGCCTCGCAGAAAGCGCCCGCCGTGCCGGCATTGCCAGCTTCATCGCCACATCCTGCGCCGCCTTTGCCCTCGTCTGGGCCGCCTTTACCAACGACTTTTCCGTTGCTTACATCGTTCAGCATTCCAATCGCGCCCTCGACATCAAGTACAAGTTCGCGGCGCTCTGGTCCGGACAGGAAGGCTCCCTGCTCCTCTGGGCGTGGCTCCTCACCGGCTACGGCTTCGTCCTGCGCCTCCGCCACAAAGTCGACGTCACGCTGTCGGCCTATGCGTCCACCATCCTCGCCGGCATCCAGGTCTTCTTCCTGATGCTGGTCAACTTCCCGGCCACCCCGTTTTCGCTGGTCCCCGGCGGCGTCATTCCCGCGGACGGCAACGGCCTCAATCCTCTCCTGCAGTATCCGGAGATGGTCATCCATCCGCCCATGCTGTATCTGGGCTACGTCGGATTCGCCGTTCCCTTCGCCTTCGCTCTGGGCGCGCTCATGATGCGCTACCCCGGCGAGAAGTGGATTCACATTACCCGCCGCTGGACCATGGTCACCTGGCTCTTCCTCACCGTCGGCATCTTCCTCGGCATGCACTGGGCCTACAACGTCCTCGGCTGGGGCGGCTACTGGGGCTGGGACCCCGTCGAAAACGCCTCGCTCATGCCCTGGCTCACCGGCACCGCCTTCCTGCACTCCGTCATGATGCAGGAGAAGCGCGGCATGATGAAGTCCTGGAACGTCTGGCTCATCTTCTCCACCTTCCTGCTCGCCATCCTCGGCACACTGCTCACCCGCTCCGGGCTGGTTAGCTCTGTCCACGCCTTTGCGCAGTCGCCCATCGGCACCTGGTTCTGGATCTTCCTCGTCCTCGTCCTCGCGGTCTGCACCTTTACCTACATCCTGAATCGCGACCACCTGCGCACTGAGCATCGTCTCGAATCCCTGGTCTCCCGCGAGTCCAGCTTCGCCTTCAACAACCTCATCCTGCTGGCAGCCTGCTTCACCATCCTCTGGGGCACGCTCTTCCCGGTCATGTCGGAATACGTGCAGGGCTATCGGGTCACCGTCAGCGCTCCCTGGTATAACCGCATCGGCGTTCCCGTCGGCGTGCTGCTGCTGTTCATTACCGGGCTCGGACCGCTGCTCGCATGGCGCAGCACCTCCATGCGCAGCATCCGCAAAAACTTCATCATTCCCTCGGCGGCTGCGCTCCTTGTCGCCATCGGATTGTTGCCCTTCGGTGTGAAGCCGTGGACCATCTTCACCACCGGCGAGCAAGGCAACTTCTACGCGTGGGTTACGTTCTCGCTCTCCGCCTTCGTCATCACCGCCATCTTTGCGGAGTTCTTCCGCGGCGCCCTCGTCATCCAGCGCCACACCGGCCAAAATCTTCTGCTCTCCGTCATTCAGCTCACCCGCCGCAACACCCGCCGCTACGGCGGCTACCTCGTCCACTTCGGCGTGGTCCTCATCTTCATCGGATTCTCCGGTCAGGCGTTCAACCAGAGCAAAGAGATGACGATGAATTTCAAACAGAACATGTACATCGGCCCCTACCGCATCGAGTGCGAAGACTTCTCCCAGGATTCGAACGGCAACTACGACACCACCTTCGCCATGCTGAACGTCTACAACAGCAGCGGTAAGAAGATCACCAGCCTCGCGCCGGAGCTCCGCTTCTACACCGCGAGCCAGCAGCCGCAAACTATGGTGGCCAACTACTCCACGCCCGCGTGGGATCTCTACGTCATCTTCGCCGGCTCCGATCCTGGCACCAATCAGCCGGTCATCAAGGCCTTCCTCAATCCGCTGGTCATGTGGATTTGGATTGGCGTCCTGATTACCATCCTGGGCACCGGCATCGCGCTGGTTCCGAATCTCAGCGCCGCCCTCGCCTCGCAGCGCAATCGCGTCCCGGCTATGCTCCCTGACGACATCGTCGCCGCCGGAAAGGCAGGCGACTAAATGAATCGCATCTCAAAGCTCACGCGCTTTGCCGTTGCTCCTCTGCTCATCGTCGCCGGCCTCGTTACCCTCGGCGCCGCCGACACCGAAGCGCGTTTCCAAAGCGTCGGCCATAAGCTGATGTGCGCGTGCGGATGCTCCCAGGTGCTGCTGGCCTGCGACCACCTTGGCTGCCCCAATCTCGCGCAGGAAACCGACGAGTTGCGGACCGCCGTCGCGCGCGGCGACAACGACACCGCCATCCTCACCCAATTTCAGGCTCAATACGGACCGACGGTCCTCGCTGCTCCCTGGCTGACCAAATTCAATATCGTCGCGTGGATCGTTCCTCCCGCGCTCCTCTTCTTCGGACTCGTTGGCACTTTCTTCCTCGTCCGTAAATGGAGGCTCCGCACCGTCGACCTGCCCGACATTCCGCAGGACACTCAATCCGTCGCCATCCGCGAGCGTATTCGAAGGGATACAGAATTATGAGCGAGCCCGATCTCGGCACCGTTGCCGCCCTCCTCCTCTTCATCGTTGTCTTCGTCTTCGTCTTTTGGCCAGAGCGCAATGTCCAGGTGCAGCACAACAAGACGCGCCTCGAATATCTGCGCGAGCGCCGCGAGGTTCTCTACGACAACCTCCGCGACCTCAATTTTGAATTCAATTCCGGCAAATATCCTGCCGAGGACTACAACGCACAGCGAGCCGCTCTCGAAAACGAGGCCGCCGAAACCGTCGCGGAAATCGACCTCCTCGAGACTCAAACCTTCGCCACGCCCGGCTCAGCCGCGCAGCATTCTATTTAGCTATGTCAGGAAACCGCATGAAGCCGCTTCGTCAACTCGCACTCGCCGCTGTTGCGGCCGCTCTGCCGCTCTCGCTTGCCGCTGCTACCATCACCGGCACGGTCACCGACCGCACCACCAACAAGCCCGCCGCCGGCGACACCGCGGTCCTCCTCAACCTCAGCCAGGGAATGCAGGAGTCCGCGCGCACTACCGTCGACAAGCAGGGTCACTATTCCTTCACCGTCGCCGACAGCGCCGGCATGCACCTTGTGCAGGTCGAGCACCAGAAGGCTTCCTACTACGGTCCCGTCCCACCCAACACCACCACTGTGAACATCGACGTCTTCGACGTGGCGCCTTCCGTCGACGGCGTGCATACCTACGCCGACGTCTCGCGCATCGAGACGAATCAGCAGGGTCTCTCGGTCACGGAGAGCTGGTTCATCCGCAACGAATCCAAGCCACCCCGCACGCAGTTCGGACCCCACGCCTTTGAGTTCTACCTTCCCGACGGCGCTGTGCTTGAAGGAGCCACCGCCACCGGTCCTGGCGGCATGGCCGTCTCCGCCACTCCCGTTCCTGAGGGCAACAAGGGCCAGTACGCCTTTCTCTTTCCGGTTCGCCCCGGCGAAACCCGTTTCCAGATCGGTTACCATCTGCCCTACAGCGGCAGCCTCGATCTCCACGCCCGCGTCAGCATGCCTACGGACAACGTCGCCATCATGCTGCCCAAGGCCATGCATCTGACCGGCGCAGGCTTCCAGCCGTTGCCTGCGGACGCCAACGAGCCCGGGGTGAACACCTTCCTCGCGACCAACGCCACGCCCGGCAAACCCGTCGACTTCACTGTCTCCGGCACCGGGTCCATGCCCCGCGAGGCCCAGGGACAGCCCCAGGGCCAGCCCGGCCAGGGTGGTATGGGCGGTGCCATGCCAGGCGCGGACGCGTCCGCCCAGGGTGGTACCCCGGACGCGGGCGGTCAGCCTGACCAGTCTGCTGCCAATCGTCCCGGAGGCGGCCTCGGCAACCCCATCGAAACGCCTGATCCGCTCAACAAATACAAAGGCTGGATCCTGAGCGGTCTCGGGCTCGCTCTGGTCGTTGCGGCTGCGTTCATGCTCCGCGCCCGGCCGAATCCGTCTTCAGGCCAGTTGCCCAGCGCTCCGGTGGGGCCCACAACGCAATCGGCGATGCCTGCTGCCCTGACGCCTACTCCGGCTGCTGCGATGCGGCACACGCCCACTGCTGCCGCCACGAATGGCGCCGGACAGCGCAGCTCGCTGCTTGCCGCACTCAAAGACGAACTGTTTTCATTGGAAACCGAACGACTGGAAGGAAAGCTCTCCGAAGCGCAGTACGCAGAGCTGAAGTCCGCCTTCGAAGTGGTTCTGCGCCGTGCACTCAGCAGTGAAGGCGCGCACACGCGCTAGACCGGATTCCGCGGCTGGCTCGTCCAGCCCTGACGGTTGCGCCTTAGGCGCTAAACCACGTCAACAACAACAGCAGCGCTACCACCGCCGCCGCAATCCGATAGACATATTCCTGCTTTTGGCTGGACGTCGGTCGCGTCCGCTGCGTCATCTCGGGAGAAGTCTCCATGCGTGGCCTCGCGAAAGAGAAACAATATGCCTGCTTAGACTCCAATATCGGCCTGACTGATGCAGGAATGATGAACTTTTTGCAACAACGTTGACTGAACCGTCACTCCTCAGGCACGTCCCAGCATCCCCACGCCCGCAGTCGCTAATTCCGCAAGGCACGCGTCCGCTGACCTTGAACGAACAGACTGTGCAATTGAGAATGGGAACGGGAGGAGATTCGAACCAAGCCAAAGGCGGCTACAAGCTACCAGCTTTTGCTGTTCGCAGTGCCCTGCACTCTGGCCCTGCCTATGCCGACCGGGCAATCGGTTCGTTCAGCAGGCTTCGCACAAGCTCCAGCAGGTGATCCGGCGGCAGCGGCTTGACCCGAAAGACTACGTCGAGGTGCGCGTATTGCTCTTCGGCGTCGGCCATCCCGCTCAGCACCACCACGGGCAGATCAGAATCCGGGCAATTTGTCCGCAATCGCTTCACGAACTCCGGCCCATTCATCCCCGGCATCAGGTGATCGGTGATCACCAACCGCGGTGACACAGTGTCGCACAGCATCGCTAAAGCCTGCCCACCATCCTGCGCCACAACTACGCTGCGTCCTGAGCGCGTCAGGATGGCCTTGCGGGTGGCCGCCTGGATGGCATTGTCGTCCACCAGCAAAATGTCTGCATTCATTGAAATGGGTGATTCCTCAACTTTCTAAAAGGTTGCCCGATCCAGAAAACGATTGCTCACGGTGTCCAAAATCGCCTTCCGGCAGAGCCCGGAACACCCTAAAAGCCCAGTAGTTAATCTTTTTACCTGCTCACCGCGAAAGCCGTCAATACACCGCAGTAACTAAAAAGTTGCATTCCGAATGGCTGCAAAAATGCAGCGGCGGAGGCCGAAGCCTCCGCCGCCGGTATTTCGTTTTGATTGAAGGTTAGAAGATCAGTTTCGCCTTCAGTTGGATGATGCGCGGATCGGCGTCGGCGCCCAGGAACGCTCCGAACACGCTGGTCGGCGTGCTCACGTCACCCTGGATCAATCCGAACGACGGGTTGCTGGCGTCAAACGTTGGCTGCGCGAAGTTGGGGTGATTCAGGACGTTGTACGCCTGAGCTCCCACCTGTAGCAGTCCCGTTTCCGTTCCGGGGATTTTGAAGCCCTTCAACAGATTGAAGTCGGTGTTGAAGTAGCCGGGTCCGCGGAACTGGTTACGACGCTGAAGGCCCGGATCGCCGAAGCCGGTGATCGCAGTGAAATCCGAAATGTTCTGCCCGACCGTGTTCGTCGTGCCAATTGTTGGTCCCAGGCACGAAGTTCTCGTCGCGGACTTGCCGCACTCATGGTTGGGTGAGCCAACGATATCGGCAAAGATGGGACCGAAATCGTTCTGACCTTCGAGCCCGCCTGCCTGCGATCCGTCCGTCACGCTGAACGGGAAGCCGGAGTGCCAGAAGACCGTTCCGCCAACCTGCCACTGATCCGTCAGGAGTTTCGGACCGCCTTTGTACGGCACCTTCACGATGTAGTTGGCATTCATGTTCTGGCGAATGTCGTAGTCAGCGTTGCCGTAGTTATACTGCGCCAGGTTGAAAGGATTGACCGGGTTGATGGCATTGAAGCCGAAAGGCAGAATCCCGCCGTTCGAAACTTCGTCAATCGCGTGGCTCCAGGAGTAGTTGAAGGCCGCGGTGGCGTACTTCGACTGGTGTTTCACTCCAGCCAGCAGTCCGTTGTAGTTCGAAACCGCCACACTCTGAACTTCCGTGACTTCCGCAAATTCCGGAAGCGTTGCAGTCGCGGGCGCACCAGTGATTCCGAACATGTTCACGCCATTGTCTTCCACCGGCTCGTGGTAGCCGTGGTTGCCAACGTAGCCGACCTGGAAGCTCGAGTTTCTGCCAAACTGCTGCTCCCACTGCAGGCTGTACTCTTCGTACGTTGGATAGTGGATGCTCTTATCCGGGTTAAAGAGGTTCGGCACCGTGAAGTTGGGGTTCGCTGTGCCGATCGAATTAGCACTGCCGCCCGAAGCGTATCCGCTCACAAATGCAGCGTTGGTCGCGGCAAGCGCCGTTCCAAAGTAGCCGGCCTGGGAGGGATCGTCCTGCGAGAAGAGGTTCACGAATTCCGGATTCAGTGGAGCGTTGTTCAGCAGCGAATCTGCGATTGTCGCCGGGAAGACGTCGGTGAACAACCCGAAGCCGCCGCGGATGACGGTGTGATCGTGGCCCGCGGGCGAGAGCGTAAAGCCCACGCGCGGATCGATCGTGATTTTCTGCAAGCCGGTAAACGCGTCCCGCTTTTTGTCGATCAGCACGGAGTTGTACGCTGTATCGAGGGTGTCAGGCACCTGGTTGTAGCTTGAATTCAGGTATGCAAAGCAGTCGATGACGCATACCGGATTCGAGCTGTGCTCGACACGAACGCCTGCCGAAATTTGGAAGTTCGGCTTCAGCTTCCACTGATCCTGCGCATAGAAGCCGAGGTTATAGGTACGGATCGGCACCTTCAGGTGCTGCGGGAAATTCTGCACGCCTTCCAGCATCAGGCCCTGGCTAAAGAGGTCGCTGCCTCCGAAAGGTCCCTCGGCCGCTCCGTACTCCGCTCCCTCTGAGAAGTTCGTCAGCACCCCGAGGTCGGCATCCGTCACGTCATCGCGCTTGAACAGCACGCCGAAGCTGGCCGTGTGCTTGCCCTTGGTCCAGCTCACATCATCGTTGACCTGGTACTGTGTCACGTCGCGGCCTTCAGGCCACGCCACTTCGTTGTTGGCCAGGTTGTTGAACGATCCGTCGACAAACGCCAGATCGTACGGGAACGCCGCCTGAGCATTTGCCGTGTTGTCGCTCAGGAAGTACGCGCTGTACCACGTCCCCGACAGAATGAACTGGTTCACGACGTTCGGTGAGAACGTGTGCGTTTCTTCCGCCTGGCCTTCGTAGTCAGGCTGATCGCTCTGCGCGTTGAAGACCGAGTTGATCGGATCCACATACGTCGGCTGAACGCCGTGGTCGTACTTGAAGTGGATAAACGCGCTGTCGTTCGGACCGAACTTCTGATCGAGACGACCCGTTGCCAGGACTTCCGCCAGATGGTTCCGGGGGCCTTCCTGGAGATAGCTGGAGTAGGCCGTCGGGGTAGCGAACGACGTGAACTTCGTGTTGAAGCCGGCACCCGTGCCCGGATTGAGGTCCTGGCAACCGGACGGCAGTCCGTCATTCGGCAAATTCAAGTTGATTGTGCCACCGGCCACGCAGGGCGACCCGCCTGTCATACCGAATGGGGTTGCCGAGGCTGCACGAGGTGCTCCGGCATAAAGTGCAAACGCCTTCTTGTAAAAGGCGCACTCCGAGCTGTTGCCGTTGTAATAGAGGAAGCTCGAGTTGTTGTCGCAGCCCCCGTCGTTGCCGAGCACGCTGGGATTGTTGATCACATACGCCGCGTTCCCGGCAACCGTTGCCGGACCATAGGTGCTCGCATTCGACTCGTAGGCCGCGCTGGGCAAGAACGTCGCATCCACCGGTGATGTTGCAAACCGCAGACCTTCATAGTTCGCGAAGAAGAACGTCTTGTCCTTCACGATCGGACCGCCGCCCGCCACGCCCCACTGGTTGGCGTTGGCGTACGGTTCCGGCGCTCCGGTGTTCTTGTTGAACCAGTCGTTCGCTTCCATGTCGCTGTTTGCCCAGTAGTACACGGCGTCGCCGTGGAAGCTGTTGGTACCGGAGCGGGTGGTGATGTTTTCCTGCACGCCGCCCAGCGCTCCATACTGCGCGCTGTAGGCGTTGGCGACGATGTTCACTTCGCCCACATCGTTCGAGCCCAGCAGCAGGTTGCTCGGCCCGGAGTTGTTCAGGTTCAGGAACGGGTCGTTATCTTCCGCGCCGTTCACCGTAAAATTGTTCGACGTCGCCGGCAGTCCGAAGGCGGACGAGTTGCCGTAGTGCATCTGCGTGTTCATCACCACACCCTGCGTCAGCTGGATGTAATAGGTGATGTCGCCGCCTGGGTTCGGCAGGTTCTGGACCTGCTCCTGAGTCAGAGTGGTCGAAATGTCGGAATTCTCAGTCTGCAGCAGCGGCACCGACTCGCCCAGCACCTGGACGGTCGTCGCGCCCTTTGCAAGCGGCAGGCTCACGCTTACCGTTGTGGTATTTCCAACCGCAACGTTCACGGTCTGCTGGGTGGTCTGGAAATTGGCAGCTGCCACGGTTACCGTGTAGCTGCCCGGCTGCAACAGGCCGATGCGGTAGTCGCCCGCCCCGCCCGTCGTCACCGTTTTCACGGCGCCGGTGTCATTGCTCTTGGCTGTTACGGTCGCGCCCTGGATCGCCGCGCCGCTCGGATCCGTCACTGTTCCGCCCAAATCGCCCGAAATCAGCGATTGCGCACTCGCTACCCGCGGTAGCGTCATCAGGACCGGAACTCCGAGGAGCAGCAGCATGGTACAAAACCGCCGGGTCCAA
>Ga0210391_10003464_pt1 | contig 13349 bp, 9 predicted proteins | sample IncBWC12OmetaG_FD_160573 | JGI IMG/M metagenome (GOLD analysis project Ga0210391, IMG submission 160573) | Forest soil microbial communities from Barre Woods Harvard Forest LTER site, Petersham, Massachusetts, United States - Inc-BW-C-12-O ... | reverse complement strand
ATCATCTGTCCGATGGAGCCGTTGCGCGTGTAGATGACGTGGCGGTGGCTCCAATCCTGCGGGCCACCAAGATCCGATGGCGAAGCGGCTGAAGAGCTCTCTTGGGCGGGCATGGCAAACGAAATCGCCAGTACGATCGCGAAACAGAACACGCCGGCTTTCGCGGAACGAAGCATCCAGCCCATAACCTCTCCCTTGAGGGTCAGCTTCATGAAATTATACGAAGGGGTACGACCTCTTAATAGTGCCCATTAGTAATCACGATCGGGGCTGAGAAATCAGCAGTTTAGGAAGCTCAATTGCAATGCGTGCGGGCAAGAGGACGCGCTACGGATCACCAGTTAACTTGCGGCTCGACCAATCCCTACGGCGTGGTCAGGGCTGACCGAAGCTGGGTTTGAACTAAAGATTGCGGGCGGAGAAACCCGCGTCTCCGCACGCATTTGTTTCCCTCCGTGGCCGGAGCCGGCCCCGAGCGCAGTCGAAGGGTGCCCTCTGTGGTTAAAGGGTTTGCGCCACTAGTTCCCCGCCTCCACTTGCTTCAGCATGAGCGCCGGCACATCCTGCTGTTTCACCAGGTTGTTATAGCTCGCCACGTCGGTCGAAAGAATCGCCTTCCATTTCTCCAACTGTTCATCGACCTCTTTCGTGAGCATGTCGAACACCTCATACGACTGCTTCGTCGGAGCCGTGTCCGCGCTCTCCACCACCCCTCCCAACGCCACCAGGTCGTTGTTCAAGCGCACCGGAAAATTAAGCACATCCTGCCCGCTCTTAGCCTTGGTCTGGATCAGCGCCTCTTCCACCACCGTCATCTTCTTGTCCACCGCCTTCCCGGCATCCGCAATGACCTTGGCGCGCGGATCGTTCTTCAGCCGCGTGTTGATCGCAGTGATCTGCTCCCGCACATCGCGCATCTGAATGATGGCATCATCGGTCTCCGTGACCTTCTCGCGGATCTTGAGCAGCAGATCGAATTGTTTTGCCAGATCGTCCGCACTCACCTTCAGCCGTGGATCGGCCTTGATCTCAAGCGGAGCCGTGTAGCTCTTGCCGAGCACCGTCAACCGCACCTGATACATGCCGGGTAGCGCCTCCGGACCGTCCGTGCTCCCTCCCCACAGCGGAGCCTTCGGCACCTTCGTCGCTCCCTCATAACGCAGATCCCAGACGAAGCGATTCAACCCAGCATCGGCAGGCAAATTGGCTGCTCCCCCGCCACGGCTGAAGAAATCTTCCTCCTCGTCGCCACCGCCGTCCGCTTCCTCCTTCTTCGGAAACTTGCGTATCACCTTGCCCGAAGGATCAAGCACCTCGAGCGTGATCTTCGGAGCCTCAGCATCCGCGTCAGTTTTCTTAGCGTCAGCCGAAGGAGCTGTCGCGCCCGCATCAGTCTTCGCCGCACCCTCAGCCCCGGCAGCTTTCGCCTTGCCATCCTCCGGCTTTTTCAGCGAGGTCTTCAGCCAATAACTGATCACCGCGCCTGCCGGCGGATTCTTGCCCACATTTCCGCTGGCGGCGAAAAACGACCCGCGAAAAACCGTATGACTCGCCACGCTCGGCGTGAACAAATGCGCCTCCTGCTGCGCAATCGAATCCTCGTATTGCTCGAGCGGAGTGATATCGTCGAGCACCCAGAAGCTGCGGCCGTGCGTTGCCAACACCAGGTCGGCGTTCTTGATCACCAGATCGTTGACCGGCACGGTCGGCAGATTCATTCGCAGCGGCTTCCATTGCGCGCCATCGTCGAACGAAACATAAACGCCTTCCTCCGTTCCCGCAAAAAGCAGACTGGGATGCCGCGGATCAATCCTGACGGCGTGCACATAATCATTCGCCGGAATCCCCGCCCCCAGCTTCGTCCAGCTCTTACCAAAGTCCGTAGTCTTAAAAATGTAAGGAGCGAAATCATCCGCCTTGTGCCGTTCCACCGCGAGAATAGCGGTTCCCGCATCATGCGCAGAAACCTCGATCATGCTCACCGTGCCCCACTCCGGCATGGCCTTAGGAGTGACATTTTCCCAATGCTGTCCGCCGTCGCGCGTGAGCTGAACCAATCCATCGTCGGTGCCCGCCCAGATCAGATCTTTCTGCACCGGCGATTCCACCACCGAAAAAATCGTGTCGTAAACTTCGACGCCGGTATTGTCCTTGGTGATCGGACCGCCCGACGCCACCTGCTTCGATTTGTCGTTGCGCGTCAGGTCGGGACTGATAATCGTCCAACTCATTCCAGCATCGGTCGTCTTGAAAAGCACCTCGCCGGCAAAATACATCGTCTTCGGATCATGCGGGGAAAATACGATCGGCTCCGTCCACTGGAAGCGGTGTTTCACATCCGCCGCCGCCCACCCGATCGGATTCACCGGCCAGGGATTGATCGCCTGCTCTTCATGCGTACGGTGATCGAGTCGCGTGATCTCGCCGCCGTAGGAGCCCGCATACACAATCTCCGGATCGGTCGGATCAGGCGCAATGTACCCGCTTTCGCCGCCGCCTACGTCATACCATTCCGGACGGTCGATTCCGCCTGGCGCGGCGCTGGCAATCGCCACGGTTGAGTTGTCCTGCTGCGCCCCATAAATGTAATAAGGAAACCGGTCATCGGTGATGACGTGATAAAACTGCGCCGTCGGCTGGTTATAAACAGTGCTCCAGGTGCTGCCGCCATCCGTAGAAATCGTCGCGCCGCCATCGTTGCCGTTGATGAGGCGCTGAGGATTCGTGGGATCGATCCACAGCCCGTGGTTATCTCCGTGAGGCGCACGCAGTCGGCTGAATGTCTTGCCTCCGTCATTCGAGCGATACGCGCCCGTGTTGAGAATGTAGACCGTGTCCGCCGATCTGGGATCGGCGAAAATGTGCGAGTAATACCACGCCCGCTGCCGAAAAAGATGGTTGTCGTTCATCAGGTGCCAGGAATCGCCACCGTCCTCCGACCGATAAATCCCGCCCTTCTCCGCCTCGACCACCGCCCACACTCGATTCGAATTCGCCCCAGAAACAGTCACGCCAATGCGCCCGAGAATTCCCTCCGGCAAGCCGTGCCCCTTGAGTTCCTTCCAGGTTGTGCCGCCATCAATCGAACGATAGAGCCCGCTCCCCGGCCCGCCGCTGTCCATTCCCCAAGGCGTGCGCCGCGTCTGCCAGAGCGCTGCAAACAATAGGTTCGAATTGCTCGGATCGAACACCACGTCGATGCCGCCGCTCTTCGCGTCCTTATACAGCACCTTCTGCCACGTCTTGCCGCCATCCGTGGTGCGGAAGATTCCCCGCTCTTCGTTGTCGCCAAACGGATGTCCCAGCGCCGCCACAAATGCGATGTCCGGATTCTTCGGATTCACCGCCAGCCGCCCGATGGCATGAGTATCGGCAAGGCCAACGAACTTCCACGTCTTGCCCGCATCGATCGACTTGTAAACGCCGTTGCCCCCCACGATATTGCCGCGAATGCACGCTTCGCCCGTTCCCACGTAAATGACATTCGGATCGGACTCCGAAACTGCGATCGCGCCAATCGCCGGCGACGCGTCTTTCTGCTTGTCGAATATCGGCCGCCAGTTGAGCCCGCCATCCGTCGTCTTCCAAACGCCGCCCGCAGTCGAGCCGAAATAATAGACGTTCTCATTATCTTTGCCGACGACGCCCGCCACCGCGACCACGCGCCCGCCGCGAAATGGGCCGACTAGCCGATACTGCAAGCCTTTCCAAGGCCCCTCCTCGTCATCATTCTTATCGGCTTGGCTATCGCCGGCCGGCGCCGTTTTCGTCTGCTGGTCCGCCGCCGTCTGACCGGAGTCCGCGGCTTTCTTCGCTGGTTTTTTTTGCGGCGCTGCGAAAGTGACAAGACCTGCAAGCAGAAAGGCGAGAATCGTGGTTCGCAATTTTTGTTCCTCCGGAAACGTAAACAATAAATCCAGCAGCCCCAACTTCTCAACTGGAAAGGCTTAAGACTCGAAGAGGGCAGCCGTCCAAGTCTATACGCTCGCAGCCATTTGACCAGCAGGTTCCTGCGAATTACTCTTCGGTACGAATCTCAAACGCAATCTCTCATGCCGATTACCCGTCACCGCCAGCCAGATCAAGGAGAAACTCCGTGAAGCGATGGACAACCTGCGCACTTTTCTCACTCGCAACTGTCGGTCTCGTTTCCGCCCAGCCATCATCGACGAATCAGCAGACGAACCTGAAAATGACCGACCCTTATCAGCCCACGTTGACTCGTCTCGAGTCGCTGACCAGTCTGCCGCTCCCTGATTGGCGGTTCCACGCCGACGTTCCTCACCCCGAAGATTCCTCCCTGGACGACTCCGGCTGGGAAACCATGAAAGTCGGCGACCAATGGTCCACCGGCTCTCGCGTGCTGCGCCGCTGGATTGAGATTCCCGAAAAAATCGACGGATACGCCGTCCTTCACACGCGCGCCCGCTTGGACCTCGGTTTCGATTTCATGTGGAACAACAAGGGTCCGGTAATCATCTCCGTCTTGTCCAACGGATCGCTCGTCTCGCGCGGAGACGACGACATGCAGCAGCCGATTCTGCTCACCGAGAACGCGCAGCCCGGACAAAAATTTCTCATCGCCGTCCGCATCGACGCTCCCGATGTCGACACGCTCTTTCAGCACGCGAAGTTGACCATCGAAACCGCGGCGGGCCGGCCGGATCCGGCCATGGTGCGCACCGAGATCCTCGCGGCGCGTCCCATGATTGCCGCGTACGAAGCAGGGCGAGCGGAACGCCAGCAACAACTCGATGCGGCGGTTAATGCCATCGACTTCACTGCTCTCGACAAGGGCGACCAGGCCGCCTTCGATGCCTCTCTGCGCCAGGCGCAAGCCAAGCTGCAAGCGCTGACTCCGTGGCTGAAACAATTTACCGTGCGAGCCATAGGAAATTCCCACATCGACATGGCGTGGCTGTGGCCGTGGACCGAGACCGTCGAAGTGGTGCGCAACACCTTCCAGAGCGTTTTGGATTTGATGCGCGAGTATCCCGATTTAAAGTTCACCATGTCCTCGGCGCGAACCTACGAATGGATGCAGGAAAAATATCCTGACCTATTCGACCAGATCAAACAGCGCGTGAAAGAAGGCCGCTGGGAGGTGATCGGCGGCATGTGGGTCGAGCCCGACCTCAACATGCCCGACGGCGAGTCGCTGGTGCGCCAAATTCTTGTCGGCAAAAGATATTTTCAAAAAAACTTTGGCGCCGATATCAAAATCGGCTGGAACCCCGATTCCTTCGGCTACAACTGGCAGCTTCCGCAAATCTACAAGAAGTCGGGCATCGATTATTTCGTCACCAGTAAGCTCCTCTGGGCCACCGACTACACAAAATTTCCTTACCGGCTCTTCTGGTGGCAAGCGCCCGATGGCAGCCGTCTGTTGACCTATTTCCCCCACGAATACGCCAATGACTTCGATCCACAGCAGATCACGCAAGATCTGTCCTTCTACGCCCCCTCAATTTACGGCAGCAAATTAAACGGTTCCCCCCAGATGCTGTACCTCTATGGAATCGGCGACCATGGCGGCGGCCCCACCCGAACCATGCTCGACGAGGCCAATCGCCTCCGCGATCCGAACACAGTTTTCCCGAAGATTGAGTTCAGCACCGCGAAAGATTTTTTCGCCGACCTGCAGCAGGAACTTCCCAATCTCAAAGTTCCCACCTGGAAAGATGAACTCTATTTCGAATATCACCGCGGCGTGCTCACCACCCAGGCGGACACGAAACAAAGAATTCGGCGCGACGAAGAACTGGTGCTCGACGCCGAAAAGTATGCCTCGCTGGCGTCACTCTTCGGCCGTCCCTACGCTCACGATCAATTCGAGCTCGCCTGGAAGAATCTGCTATTCGACCACTTTCATGATGTCATGCCCGGCTCCGGCATCGCGGTCAACTATCTCGACGCCAAGCGAAACCTGGAAGACGTTGCCCGCTCCGCGCAACTGATTACCGACGCGTCCCTCGACGAGCTGCTCGCGCACGTCAACACGCAAGGCGCCAACGTCCGCGGAGACGGCGTCGCGGTTGTCGTTTTCAATTCCCTCTCCTGGCCGCGAACCGAAGTGGTTGAGGCCGAGGTGCAACTTCCCGGCCCGGCAAAAGAGGTTCTGGTCCTCGATGGCGCCGGCGAACCCGTCGCGCACCAACTCCTCGCCATGGACTCGTCAACCAATCGCGCGCGTCTTCTTATCGTCGCCAACGCGCCGGCGCTCGGCTACAAAACCTATTTTGTTCGCGCCGCCGCGCACGCCGGAGTCTGCCACGATGCGCACACGTCGCACGGATCCGGCGCAGTAAGCGTATCGAGCAGTACATCCGCCAGCACCATGGAGAACGGCTCCATCCGCGTCACCGTCGATCCGCACACCGGCTGCATCACCAGCCTCTTCGATCTGCATACCCAAACCGAAGCGCTGGCCCCCTCCGAAACCGACAGCGGCGGCCCGAAGACATCCGTTTGCGGCAATCTCCTGCAAACTTTTGCCGACAAACCAAAACGATGGGATGCCTGGAATATCGATTCCGATTTCGAAAAACAGCATTGGGATTTAGATAAAGCCGACGAAGTCAAGATCATCGAGCGCGGCCCCCTGCGCGCCGTGGTCCGGGTCAAAAAGCATTTTCAAAACTCGACCTTCGTGCAGGACATCGCCATGTATGCCGGCGAGCCGCGCGTCGATGTCAAGATGCAAGCCGACTGGCACGAGAAACACATCCTGCTCAAAGTGACATTCCCTCTGAGCGCCCATAGCGATAAGGCGACTTTCGAAATTCCCTATGGCTCCATCGAGCGTCCCACCACGCGCAACACGCCCGCCGAGCAGGCAAAGTTCGAAGTCCCCGCGCTGCGCTGGGCCGATCTTTCTAGTGACCAACCTGCCGACGCGAAGCACGGCTTCAGCCTGCTCAACGACTGTAAGTACGGATACGACGTCAAGGGCAACGTTCTGCGTCTATCGTTACTGCGCTCGCCGGAATGGCCCGATCCCCACGCCGACGAAGGCCGCCACGAATTCACGTACGCGTTGTATGCGCACGCCGGAACTTGGCGGGATGCGCAGACCGTTCGTCGCGGCTACGAACTCAATTACAAGCTGATCGCCCGGCCTTCGCAGAAGCACAGCGGATCACTCCCCGGCGAACATTCTTTCCTGCGCATTGAACCCGATAACGTCGTGCTCACTGCCGTCAAGAAAGCAGAAGACGACGATTCTCTCATCCTGCGTTTTTATGAGTGGGCAGGCAAAGAAGCCGACGTAAAACTTCAACTTCCGGCGGGCGCGCAATCGGCCTCGGAAACCGACTTGATGGAAAGGCCGACCGCCGATCTTGCCGTGAAGAGCAACGCCGTCACAGTTCATACCAAGCCGTATGAGATCAAAACGCTGAAAGTGAAATTTGCGGAGCACGCAAGCGTTCAGTGAGCCTCCATCTGTCCAGAGGTCGCGAACCAGGATCGGCGGAGCAAAGCGGACTAGCGACGAGGCGACAACCCGCGTCGTTCCCTCGTTCGCAATCTACCATCCAAATCAAACGCGCAAATCTATTGCGCCTTCGTAATGCCCAGGTAGTTTTTCACAATATCGACCGGCAGGCTGAGCGTGCTCGCGATCTGCGGTACTTGCTGCCCCTGCTGGTAGAGTTGGGTCACCTGCCGTGACTGGCTCAATGTGACCGTATCCGCTGCATTGTTTGTGGTTGATTGAGTTCGCGGAGCTGGCGTCGAATTGGTGTCAAGGTTGACGTCGGCGACCGATGCGGGCGGCAGCGAATTGGATACGGAAATACTCATAGGGAGCACCTTTCCTCTTACACCTAACCTCTTGCACCTGACCTCTTGCACCCGAATGGATCGGCCCACCCCGTGGTCGCCTGATGAGCCCAATCTCCCTTCATCTTCGCAGGAACCGTCATCTCGATCATTCCAAAAAGGGAACAAGGAAAATATGGAAAGTTGCCCGAAGCCTATTCGGCTTCGCCGTCGTCCTCGCATTCGACCTGGCGTCCCTGCGCTCGTGACCTTTCTCCGAACTAAAATAAGCCCATGCAGAACCCGACCCCGTTGGACATTGCGGTGCTTGCGCTCGAACTCGCCCCCGCCGCTTTGTTTGGGTTTGCCGGAGACCGAGTCGCCCAGGCTTGCGCGCGCTGGCCGGTAGCGCTCCGCACATTATTGCCCCTGCTCTGCGCCCTGCCTTATGCTCTGATTTCCTCGGCACACCACATGTTTTCCTGGAAATGGTGTGCTCTCTACGCCGTCCTGCCGGTCGTGATCGCGTGGCTGCTCGGTCAGGCCGCGACCGCCGATCCCGAGCCGCGTGGCAATTGGCGGGACGCTTTCATCCTTCTCCCGCTCGGCCTGGCCATTGATTTGCGCTGGCTCGAACCCGCGTGGCCGAGCGGCCTGGCCGGCCTCGGCAAACTCCTCGTCGTCGATGCCGCGCTCTACGGATTCGTCGCGATCCGCCACCTCCCCGGCGCCGGTTTCGACTTTCACTTTCGCTGGAGCGACTGGAAAACCGGCCTCCGCGAACTGGTTTTCTTTGCCCCTTTGGTCATCGGCCTGGGATGGGCCCTCGGCTTTCTCCACCCCCATCGCGCCCCGCTCCAGTTCTCCATGATCTACAAGTGGATTTATATCTTCATCTTCGTCGCCGTCCCCGAGGAGCTTTACTTTCGCGCCTGGGTGCAGAACCTGCTCGAACGCCGCGTCGGCCGCCGCGCCGCGCTTTGCCTTACCGCGCTCGTATTCGGCCTCTCGCATTTCAATAAACGCTCAGCCCACTTCAACTGGACCTACGTCTTCCTCGCCAGCATCGCCGGAATCTTCTACGGCCGCGCCTGGCGCGAGCAGCGCAGAGTGCCTGCATCGGCGATCACCCACGCCAGCGTCGATGCCATCTGGACGTTCTGGTTTTAACTGGCTGGTTTTTTCCCTAATTTACTTTTTTCACCACCGAGTCACGGAGACACAGAGAAACCGAGCTGCAGGACAAAGGCTTCTCGTTTGGGCTTTTGCAGGTTCACGGTTCTCTCCGTGACTCTGTGGCTCCGTGGTGCGAATAAGGAGTTGGGAAGCCACTGTTTTTAACACTCTGGATTTAACTCGCAGCCGCCGAGATGAAAATGTAAAGATAGTCACAATGGTCCTGAAGTCAAAACCCTTCCCCTCCGAGCTAACACTCTCTCGCCGCTTCTCTATCTGGGCCCAGATCGTAATCGTCTTCGTGCTTCTCGAATTCGCGCTGTGGGCGCCGACCACGCACCTCCGAAACCGCTGGGCCGCCATCGCAGCAATCACGCTTCTTGTTCTGGTCAGCCTCGACGTGCTTATTGACCCCTCCCCGCGCTCCTCATTCGCTCGCCTCGGCCTCGGATTCCCGAAAGCATCCGGCGCCGCAGCGGTGCTGGGCCTCGGTTTCGCGGCGCTGCTTTTGATGGTGATTCCGGTGCGCTCGGTCGGTGGCCAGATTCCCGCCAATCCGGCGTGGTTTCCGAATTTGCCATCGGTATGGGGCTACGCCTTGTGGGCCCTGATGCAGGAATTCATTCTGCAATCGTTTTTCTTCAACCGCTTCGAAGAGCTCTATGGAAGCCCGCCCGCCGTCTGGGTCGCCTCCGCCCTCTTCGCCGCCGTCCATCTTCCCAGCCCGGTCCTCACCGTCGCCACCCTGATCGGTGCCCTCTTCTTCTGCGAAATGTTCCGCCGCTATCGCAGCCTCTATCCCATCGCGCTCGTGCACGCCATGCTCGGCCTGACCATCGCCTTAGTTGTCCCCGACAGCCTGCTGCACCACATGCGGGTTGGCATTGGATACCTGCAGTATTACTAAAACGACCTTGTTCCGCACCGGTTGCGACTCTGTCTCTGCTGTTCGGATTCTGTCTCTGCCCAAGGGAAACCCAAGGGAAAAAGGAACGTCGAGGTTGTCGGAGAGCTGGGTATTGTCCTATGGGGACAGGACTTGCGAGACAACTTGCGGGCACAACCGTTGACAAGGGTGTTGCGGCTGGGCTATCCTAGTATCTCTTTGGAAGTCCTGCGGCTGCCCGCCTGGAACACCTAGCGCGCGTTCTGCGTGGATATCACGGATACGGCAATCAGGCATTAGGGCTAGGGCAATCATTTTAGGGCAGTCAGCGGTCTTCGTCGTCATAATGTTCTTTTAATTCTGGGAGATTTCCAATGGCAACCTATTTCCCCAAAGAGGGAGATATTGCGCGTAAATGGTTTGTGGTGGATGCGAGCGGGCTGGCGCTCGGCCGCCTTGCCTCGCGCGTGGCCCGCATCCTGATGGGCAAAGAGAATCCGAAATACACGCCCTTTATCGATACGGGCGATCATGTCGTGATCATCAATGCCGAGAAGATCAAAATTACCGGCATGAAGGCTGATCAGAAGATGTATCACCGCTATACGGGATATCCCGGCGGGCTGCGCTCGGAAGAGATGAAAAAGCGCCTGGTGCGGAAGCCGGAACTGATCATTGAAGACGCGGTATCGCGCATGCTGCCGAAGAATAAGCTCGGCAAGCAGATGTTTACGAAGCTGAAGGTTTATCGCGGGGATAAGCATCCGCATGACGCGCAAAAACCGGAAGCGAAGGTGTTTGCGTAGTGAAGCTGGTGACAGGTTGCAGGTGACCGGTGTTGGGAGGACCTGCGGCGCTGAATTTTTGAAAGGGCAGGCGCGGTCGGTTCGCTGTTGGCTGAGCGCTGAAGGGTTAAATGGCTGAAACTGTTCAATACTATGGAACTGGGCGCCGCAAGACGGCGATTGCGCGAGTCTTTCTTCGGCCGGGCAGCGGCGAGCTCAAGGTCAACGGCAAGTCGTTCGATGAATACTTTGTGACGCCGTCGCAGCGCATTGCGGCGAAGCGGGCGCTGGTCTCGACCGATACGGGAGCCACGTTCAACGTGCTGGCGAACGTTTGCGGCGGCGGAGTCGCTGGACAAGCCGATGCGGTGCGTCTCGGCATTACGCGCGCGCTCATGCTGTTCAACGCGGAACTGCGCGGGAAGCTCAAGGCCGAGGGCATGGTGACGCGTGATCCGCGGGCCAAAGAGCGCAAGAAGTATGGGCAGAAGGGCGCGAGGAAGAGATTCCAGTTCAGCAAGAGATAGTCGAGAGTTGTTTGTCGGTGGTCGTTTGCGAACCACAAGCGACCGACGACGAACGACTGGTTTTTAGGAATTCAATTCATCCCCCCACCTCCCCTGAGATGGGGTGGAAGGGAATGGCAATCCGGATCTTTTCAGCATCCGGATGCAGACCAACTGAGGAGGTTGATTGGCGAACATCACGATGAAGGAGTTGCTCGAGGCGGGCGTTCACTTCGGGCACCAGACGAAGCGGTGGAACCCAAAGATGAAGGAGTACATTTTTGGCGAGCGCAATGGGATCTACATTATCGATTTGCAGAAGACGCTAAAGATGTTCAAAGAGGCGTCGAAGTTTGTGCAGGATCTGGCCGCTGACGGCCGCATCATTCTCTTCGTGGGCACCAAGCGCCAGGCGCAGGATGCGATTGCCGAAGAGGCGCAGCGCTGCTCGATGTTCTATGTGAACCAGCGCTGGCTGGGCGGCCTCTTGACCAATTGGGTCACGGTGCAGAAATCGGTGAAGCGGCTCAAGGAACTTGACGAAATGGCCACGGATGGCCGCTACGATCTGCTGCCGAAAAAAGAAGTGATCAAGCTCGAGCGCGAGCGCAAGCATTTGCAGGCGAATCTCGCTGGCATCAAAAACATGACGCGGCTGCCCGACGCGATTTTTGTGATCGATTCGAACAAAGAGCAGATCGCGGTGCGCGAATCGCGCAAGCTGGGGATTCCGGTGGTTGCGGTGGTGGACACGAACTGCGATCCGAGCGAAGTGGATTATGTGATTCCCGGCAATGATGACGCGTTGCGGGCGATCCGACTGTTTACGTCGAAGATTTCGGAGTCGATTGCCGAGGGCGTGCACGCGCGGGACGACAAGCAGATAGCGGACATTCAGGCTGTAGCCGAGCCGGAAGCGGCGGCTGAGACTGTGGTTCCGGAATCTGAGGAACTGTTCGCTGCGGTTGCGGCGGACGGCGAAGCTGTTCCTGCTGCCGTCGATGGCACGGGCGAAGAGATACGGATGGAAGATGTGCTCGGCAAAGGCACGCGCAAGCGTCCATCAGCGGCGACGGAAGACGTTGACGAGCTGCAGGCTGAGACGCGGCGGTTTTGAGGTCGGCTGCCAGTTTTTGGTGTCGTGTCCCGGAAATTCGCGGGCATAACGACTCGGGCCGTTATCACTCACGTGAGACGCGTTGGTAGTGCGAACGCAATACACAGGTCCTTCGCTTCGCTCAGGATGACAAGCGGAATTTTGATGCGAACTTGGGGACGGGACACTAGCTGCCGGTAATCGCTAGCGATTTGGCCCGCGCAGTTCGACTGTGCGCGGGTCGAGTTTTGTGAGAACAAAGTTTTAAGCGAAGGAAGAATTACGAATGAGCACTACTATGGCGAACATTTCTGCTGCACAGGTGAAAGAGCTCCGGGAAAAGACCGGGGCGCCGATGATGGATTGCAAGACGGCTTTGACGGAAGCGAAGGGCATCCTGGAGGATGCGATTGTGTTGCTGCGTAAAAAGGGCGTGTCGGTTGCGGCCAAGAAGGCGACGCGGGTGACGAGCGAAGGTTCGGTGGGGTACTACATTCACGCGGGCGGCAAGATTGGCGTGCTGGTCGAGGTCAACTGCGAGAGCGATTTTGTGGCGCGCACGGAGGACTTCAAAGAACTGGTGCATGACATCGCCATGCACATCGCGGCAAGCGATCCAAAGTTTGTCCGCAAAGAGGATGTGACGCCCCAAGACTACGCTCGCGAGAAGGACATTTATCTCGCGAAGGCCATCGCCAGCGGCAAGCCGGCAAACATCGCGGAAAAGATGGTCGCTGGCATGATGGAAAAATATTATGAAGAGGTTTGCCTGCTGGAGCAGCCTTTCATCAAGGACCAGACCATCAACATCTCGCAGCTGATTGCGGCAAAGGTCGGCAAGCTCGGTGAGAACATTGCGGTGCGGCGGTTTGCGCGGTTTAAGGTGGGCGATGCGGGCGAGACGATTGCCGTCACTAAGCCGGCCGAGCCGAAGGCGGAGTAGAAAAGCACTTGGAAGCTGAAGCCGGGTTATTTAACGACGGCAGGCCCTGAGTGGATCATTTAAGTATCATCCCAACGGTTATGACTTCGTCATGCTGCTGGCCCCAGTCTCCGAGTGGAGCTGGGTTTTGTTTTTAGAGCAAAGATTTGTGTTCTGGCAGACGGGTTCAACTTCCAACAGCACTCGATACAGGCAG
>Ga0210391_10003462_pt1 | contig 13356 bp, 11 predicted proteins | sample IncBWC12OmetaG_FD_160573 | JGI IMG/M metagenome (GOLD analysis project Ga0210391, IMG submission 160573) | Forest soil microbial communities from Barre Woods Harvard Forest LTER site, Petersham, Massachusetts, United States - Inc-BW-C-12-O ... | reverse complement strand
AATTCGTTCGCCTTCAAGCCGATGAACTGCCCGAGCCACTGCGTCATCTTCGGAAGCAAGCGTCGCTCCTACCGCGAGCTTCCCTGGCGCATGGCCGACTTCGGCAGGCTCCACCGGTACGAGCGCGGCGGCGTCGTGCACGGTCTCGCGCGCGTCCGCAGCTTCGCGCAGGACGACGCACACATTTTTTGTGGTGAAGAGCAAGTGCCCGCCGAGATTGCGAATTTCATCGCACTTGTCGACGAGGTCTATAAGGCTTTCGGGTTTACCAGGGTCGATATCAAGCTCGCCACCCGCCCCCCGGAGGACAAGCGCTTCGGTAGCGACGAAGTCTGGGATCGCAGCGAACGCGCGCTCGCCGAGGGCCTCGAGAGGCGCTCGCTCGCCTATGAGACGGTGCCCGGTGAGGGGGCGTTCTACGGACCGAAGGTCGAGTTCCACGTGCAGGACGCGCTCAAGCGATCCTGGCAGCTCGGCACGATCCAGTACGACCCGAACCTGCCCGAGCGATTCCAGTTGTCGTTCATCGGGGAGGACGGGAAAGAGCACCGTCCGGTCATGCTCCACCGCGCCATTTTTGGCTCGCTCGAGCGGTTCTTCAGCGTCTACCTCGAGCACTGCGGCGGGAACTTTCCCGCCTGGCTCGCCCCGAAGCAGGCGATCGTGCTTACAGTGAGCGAGAAGAGCGACGAGTACGCTCGTAACGTGGCGAAGCGCCTGGCCGACAAGGGTCTGCGCGTCGAGACGGACCTGTCGAGCGACAAGCTGGGAGCCAAGATTCGGAACGCCCGCCTCTTGCGCTACCCCTACATGCTGGTCGTCGGGCCCAAGGAGGCCGAGGCCGATTCGCTGGGCGTCCGGTCCCGGGACCGGGGCGAACTTGGCGCCATGAAGGTCGACGAGTTCGCCGCGATGCTGCTGGCCGAGGCGGTTCCGTCCGCCGCAGAGCATTGACGAACACGAGCTTTCGCGTCGAGACTTGCGTTCCGGCGGTCCCCGCGCCTATTGCGCCGGGCCGTCGGCCGTCGCAGCATCTTTTCCAGAGGCAGGCGCTACGGCGCCGACAGTCACGTAAAGTCACCCGTCAACGAGGTCCGTAACAAGAATGGCATTGGGCAATCCCCGGTTCGATCCGCGTCAGCAGCAGCGTGGGTACCAGATTCGAGTCAATCACCGCATCCGTGTGCCGGAGGTGCGCGTCATCGGCGCCGACGGCGGCATGCTCGGCGTGCTGCAAACCCACGAGGCACTTCGCTTGGCGCAGTCGCAAGGGCTCGACTTGGTCGAGGTGAACCCCAAGACGGATCCGCCGGTCTGCAAAATTCTCGACTTCGGAAAGTACAAGTACGAGGAGAAGAAGAAGCAGGCGCAAGCCCGCCGTAACCAGTCGGTCGTCGAGATCAAGGAGATCAAGCTCCGCCCGAAGACCGACGATCACGACATCAACTTCAAAGTGAAGGCCGCGCGCCGCTTCATCGAGGCCGGGCACAAGGTCAAATTCACGGTGCGCTTCCGGGGCCGCGAGATCACGCATCCCGAGAAGGCGCACGAGCAGATCGACGTCATTTTGAAAGCGCTCGACGACGTCGCCAACATGGAGCAGCGGCCCGCGATGGAAGCACGCGCCATGTCGGTGATCATCGCTCCGAAGCCGGCGATCATGCAGCGCGTCGCCTCCCAGCGCGCAGCCCTCGAAAAGGCGCGCCAGCTGGCGGAGAAAGAAGGGCGCCCGATGCCGCCCGCGCCGTCGGAGCCGGAGATGCCGGAAGACGACGATGATGACGACGACGATGATGACGACGAGGAAGAGGACGCGGCCACCGCCGGCGGCGAGGAAGCCACGGCCGAGAAGGCCAAAGTTTGACGGCAGCGCCGGTCGTTCGCATCCCGACGCCCGGCGGAAAACGCACGCCTCTTTGACGCACCCGGGCTCGTTGGGGCACGCTTTCGGGACATGACCGGTCCTGACGGCGGCGCGCAGAAACTGCGCATCCTCATCGCGAAGCCCGGGCTCGACGGGCACGATCGCGGCGCGAAGGTCGTCGCGCGGGCGCTGCGCGACGCCGGCTACGAGGTCGTCTACACGGGCCTTCACCAGACGCCCGAGATGATCGCGTCGGCTGCGGTGCAGGAAGACGTGGATGCGGTCGGCCTCTCGATCATGAGCGGCGCGCACAACACGCTCTTTCCGGCCGTGGTCGCCGAGCTGAGAAAGCGTGGCGCCGACGACGTCGTCGTGTTCGGCGGAGGAATCATCCCCGAGGCGGACATCGACCGCCTGAAGAGCGCAGGCGTCCGAGGGGTCTGCACGCCGGGCACGTCGCTCGGCACGATCGTCCAGTGGGTGCGCGACAACGTTCGGACGCGGGCGTGATCGGCTACCAGCTGGGCGCGGCCGCGGCGGGGCGGCGCGCCCGTGCGCTGGCGGCGGTGGGGGCGATCACCGCCGCGGCGCCCGTGCTGCTCCTCGTGGGGCTGACGCGGCGATTCGCATGGGCGCCGGCGGGGTCGACGGGAACGCTCTGGGCGCTGGTCGGCGCGGCGGGCGCGCTCGTCGCGGTGCGTTCGGCGGTGCAATACACGACGGCAAAGCGGCGCCTCGGCGCGCTGCGGATCGTGGTCGATGACCAGAGCATCGCGACGCAGACGGCGCGCCAGTCGTACGCGATCCCGCGGGCGCGCGTCGCACGCATCGTCGAGATCGACGGCGCGCTCGGGGGCCTCCGCGTCGAGTCCGAGCCCGAGCCCGGGACCGGCACGGTGCTCGTCGCGAACGTACCTCGCGGGGGCGAGGCGTTCGCCCAGGTGCGCGCGCGGCTCGAGCAGTGGCGCGCGATCGAGCGGCGGCGCCGGAGCGGTCCCGCGAGGCGTCTTCTGCTCGGAGCCCTGGTCGTCGGCGCCATTTTCTTTCTGCCGTTCGTCCTCGACGACCTCGCCGCGCGGTCGAATCTCATGATCGGCGTGTTCGTGCTCGTGGCGTGGCTCGCGATGCGCGCGGCGTTGCGAAGCCGGTGACGCCGGCGGGGCTGCCGCCGCCGCCCAGGAACGCAGATGCCTTCGCGGTGTCCTGGGACGGGCGCCGTCGTCACGGGCCACGCGCGCGAACGGCGGCGCGTCGTCGGCGAGTCGGTCGTGATCGCATGATTGCGGGGATCGCGCTGCGATCGCAGCGAACGGGACGACCGGCACGGCACTGGCAACGACGCCGCGCGGAGGAGCCCCATGACCTTCGTTCGCGCCACCGTCACTTTCGTTGCCGGCGTCTTGCTCTTCATGGGCTGCTCGGGAGAAGCCTCGACTCCGTCGTCTCTCGCCGGCGCGCCGCACGCCTCCATCGTCGACCCGATCGCCGGCATTCCCGACCCCGGGGCGGATCCGGCGGTCGTCCTTCTCGCTTCGGACGACGGGACGATCTGCGCAGGGACCTTGATCGCGCAGGACGCAGTCCTCACCGCGCGGCATTGCGTGTCCGCGTCGCACGGTCCGCCGTCGTGCAGCTCGCCCGATGCATCGCTCGTCGATCCGGCTTCGGTCGCCGTGGTCGTCGGCGAGAACGACGCCGCGGCACAAACGGCGGCGCACGGGCGGGCGATCCTCGTGGCATCCGATGCGGAGTGCGACGCGGACATCGCGGTTCTCCTCCTCGACGCGCTGATCGACGGGATCGAGCCGATGGTCGTGCGGTCCACGGGCGCCGCCGAGGGCGATCTCGTCCGCACCGTCGGGTTCGCGACGCTCGCGGGATCGCGCCCGACCAAGGTCGTGCGCGACCGTGTCGCCGTCGTCCAAACGGATGACACGGAGCTGCGCCTCTACGAAACCCCGTGCGAAGACGGGTGCGGAGGTCCCATCATCGACGAGTCGAGCGCCCAGATCGTGGGCGTCCTCTCCGGACCGAGTGCGGCAAGCGGGACGATCGCGGTGAGCGGGACGTCCAGCGACGGCGCTGTCGTACCGTGGGACGTGGGCGTGCGCGCCGATGCATTCTCCGCGTTGATCAAACAGGGTCTGGCCGAAGCGGCTCCTCCACCGAGTAGCACCGGGCGTGCGAAGACCAAGAAGGGCTCGGTCGACGCGGGAGCCAACTGCGACGCGGCGACGGACTGTGCGGCGGGCGTGTGTGTGACCGACGGCGCCCGGCAGTATTGCTCGATGACCTGCAGCTCACGCGACCGCTGCCCCGCCCTTTTCCGGTGCGAAAAGGCCGGAGGGCCGGCCGGGCTGCAGTCGGTCTGCGTGGAGAGCTAGAGTGCTAGAATCGGCGGAGCGATGAACTTCGATCTCGACGAGCACCACGCGCTGCTGCGCCAGAGCGTCCGCGACTTCGCCCAGGCGGAGATCCGTCCGTACGCGCAAGAGTGGGATCGCGAGGAACGCTTCCCCGCGGAGCTCGTGCCGAGGCTCGCGGCGATGGGACTTCTCGGGATTCGGATTCCAGAGGCCTACGGCGGGAGCGGGATGGACACGCTCGCGTACGTGCTCGCCATCGAAGAGATCGCGCGCGTCGACGGGTCGATCGCGCTCACCGTCGCATCCCACAACGGGCTCGGGACGGGACACCTGCTCGCCTTCGGCGACGAGGACCAGAAGCGCAAGTACCTGACGCGCGCGGCGAGCGGCGAGTCGCTGGCGGCATGGGCGCTCACGGAACCGGGGAGCGGCAGCGACGCGGCCGCGCTCCGTACGACCGCCGTGCGCGACGGGGACGACTGGATCCTCCGGGGCACGAAAACGTTCATCACGCAGGGATCGGTCGGGGGCTTCTGCGTGGTGCTCGCCCGCACGAATCCGAGCGTGGCCAAGCAGCACGGGATCACGGCGTTCGTCGTGGAGCAGGGGACCCCTGGATTCACCGCGTCGAAGCACCTGCGGAAGCTCGGGTGCCGCGCGAGCGACACGTGCGAGCTCACGTTCGACGAGGTCCGTGTCTCCGACGCGCAGCGCGTAGGCGAGGTGGACCACGCGTTCGCCGACACGATGCGCATCCTCGATCGCGGGCGCGTCTCGATCGCCGCGATGGCCCTCGGCCTCGGCTACGGGGCGCTCGATCGCGCGATCGCGTACTCCAAAGACCGCCGCGCATTCGACAAGCCGATCGCGCAGTTTCAAGCCATTCAGTGGATACTGGCGAACGCGAAGACCGAGCTCGACGCCGCCGCGCTCCTCACGTACCGCGCGGCCTGGCTCAGCGACCGCGGCGTTCGCTACTCGAAGGAAGCCGCGATGGCGAAGCTGTTCGCGAGCGAGGCAGCGAGTCGCGCTTGCAACGGCGCGCTGCAGGTCCACGGAGGGTACGGCTACGTGCGCGAGTTCGACGTCGAGCGCCACTTGCGGGACGCGAAGCTCTGCGAAATCGGAGAGGGGACGAGCGAGATCCAGCGGATGGTGATCGCGAAGCACGTCCTCGGCTGATTTCGCGGTCGCGCCACCGCGCTCGGCTCGCGCTTTGCCTAGAATCGCGGGCATGAAAGAACCGCAAGTTCTCATCGTGGGAGCCGGGCCGACCGGCCTCGTGCTCGCGCTGTGGCTCACGCGCCTCGGCGTGGCCGTGCGGATCGTCGACAGGGCGACCGGGCCCGGGCAGACGTCGCGCGCCCTGGCGGTGCAAGCGCGAACGCTCGAGTTCTATTCGCAGGTCGGCCTGGCGGAGGCGGTCGTCGCGGATGGCGTTCGCGCCGTGGCGGCCAACCTCTGGGCGCGAGGCAAGAAGGAGGCACACCTGCAGTTCGGCGAGCTGGGCAAAGGACTAAGCCCGTTCCCGTACGCGCTCGTCTATCCGCAGGACCGGCACGAGCGGCTCCTCGTCGAACGGCTCGAGAGGCTCGGCGTCCGCGTCGAACGGCCGGTGGAGCTCGCCGGCTTCGCGACCGACGGAGGCCGCATCCGGGCCAAGCTCCAGGCGCCGGGAGCGGCCGCGTCCGAATGCGAAGTCGACTATCTCGCCGGATGCGACGGAGCCCGATCGGCCGTGCGCGAAGGCCTGCACATCGGCTTCCCCGGAGGCACGTATGCGCACCTCTTTTACGTCGCGGACGTCGAGGCGTCCGGTCCCCAGATGAACGGCGAGCTTCACGTCGCGTTCGACGGGGACGACTTTATGATCGCCTTTCCCATCGACGCCGAACACAAGCGAACGCGCCTCGTCGGTACCGTGCGCGGTGCGCCGGGCGGGGGGTCGGGCGGCGAGCCCAAGGTCGAATGGAGCGACGTCAGTCCCTCGATCATGCGGCACATCGGCCTCACGATCGGCAACGTCAATTGGTTCTCGACGTACCGCGTCCACCACCGCGTGGCTTCCGCGTTCCGCGCGGGGCGGGTGTTCCTGCTCGGAGACTCGGCGCACATCCATAGCCCCGTCGGCGGCCAAGGGATGAACACCGGCATCGGCGACGCCGTCAACCTCGCCTGGAAGCTCGCCGCGGTGCTGAAGGCCGAGGCGACGGACACCATTCTCGACTCGTACGAGAAGGAGAGGATCCCCTTCGCGCAGCGCTTGGTGCACACCACGGACCGGGCCTTCGAGATCGTGACGCGCCAAGGTCCGCTCGCGGACCGCGTGCGCGTCGACGTCGTTCCTCCTCTGATGTCGGCGCTGTTCCGATCGGGGTTGGCGCGCCGCTTCTTCTTTCAGACAATCTCGCAGATCCGCGTGAACTACCGCGGGAGCCCGCTCTCGGACGGCGCCGCGGGACGCGTCCGCGGCGGCGATCGACTCCCCTGGGTGCCCTTCGAGCGGCACCGCGACAACTTCGAGCCGCTCGCCTCGCTCGCCTGGCAAGCGCATGTCTACGGGGAGCCGGACGGCGAGCTCCGGAAAGCGTGCGAGACGCGCCACCTGCCTCTGCACGCGTGGCCGTGGAGCGACGCGTGCTCGCGCGCCGGACTGGCCCGCGGCGCGCTGTATCTGGTGCGTCCGGACGGGTACGTCGGGCTCGCCGCGCCGGAGGGAACCGCGACCGAGCGACTCGCGCGGTACCTCGCGTCGCGCGCGTTGCGGCTCGCGTAGCCCGCTCGCCGCCGCTCTCGCACCCGCGCGGCATCCACGAGCGCGGAACGCGCGCGCAGTGACTGCGTCGCATGCCGGAGACCACCCTGCGGACGCCACCTACCGAATTGCGGTCGGCGGACCGATCGCATGCGCGTAAATAATTGACATGAGCTGCGCGTCTCCATACCGTCCGGCCTGGGCGTGGGAAATAGTGGCAAGAAGTGCCAAGCCACGACAGACCGGAGTCGGAGGCGAAGGCGGCAGCAATGTTTCGCGGACGGCACGAGCACACGATTGACGCGAAAGGCCGCACCAGCGTGCCTGCGCGCTATCGCGACGTGCTCTCCGCCGCCGGCGAGAGGCGCATCGTGGTGACGAGCGCGCTCGACCCTTGCCTCGTCGCGTACGCGCCCAGCGAGTGGAGCGCGTTCGAAGAGCGCCTCGCCAAGCTGCCCCAATTCGATCGCGCGGTCCAAAAACTGAAGCGGATCTACGTCTCCGGCGCGGTCGAATGCGAGATCGACGACGTGGGACGCATCCTCGTCCCGGCATCTCTGCGCGATCACGCGCGCCTCGCGAAGGACGTCCTCTGGGCCGGGTCCGGCCGGTACGCCGAGCTCTGGGACAAGGCCGAGTGGACCAAGCACTTCGAAACGACGATCGAGGAACGGCAGGACATCGCCGGGCGCCTCGCGGAGCTCGGACTATGAGCAACTTGCAGCTCGCGCTCCCCGGCGTTCTCGCGGAGGCTGCGGTCGACTGGGTGTTCCGCGACGACTTCGACGAGGTGACCGACGTGAAGCGCTACGAGCATGCGACCGTGATGCGCGACGAGGTCGTGCAGGCGATCGCGCCGCATGCCGGAGGCCTCTACGTCGACGCGACGCTCGGGGGCGCCGGCCACACCGTGGCCATCCTCGAGGCCGAGCCGAAAGCGCGCATTCTCGGGCTCGATCGCGACCCCATGGCGATCGACGCGGCTACCGAGCGGCTCGGAACGGTGGCCGATCGCGTCGTCCTCGTTCGCGCGTCGTTCGGCAGCGTGGGAGAGGAGCTCGACAAGCTCGGTCCTGCGCGCGCCCACGGCCTCGTCGCGGATCTCGGCGTCAGCTCGCCGCAGCTCGACGACGCCGATCGCGGCATGAGCTTTCGCCGCGAGGGGCCCATCGACATGCGCATGGATCCCGACGGGGACGAGACGGCCCTCGACCTCATCGCGCGCCTCTCGGACGACGAGCTCGCGAACGTGATCTACGAGTACGGCGAAGAGCGGCGCTCGCGTCGCATCGCGCGCAGCATCAAGAAAGCGCTCGCGGCGGGCGAGCTGCGCACCACGCTCGATCTCCGCCGGGCCATCGTGCGCGCGGTCGGCCCGGTGCGCGTCGGCGGAGTGGACCCCGCGACGCGCACGTTCCAGGGCCTGCGCATCGCCGTGAACCGCGAGCTCGAACAGCTCGAACAGCTGCTCGCCGCGTTGCCCCACGTCGTCGCCGAAGGCGGCGTCGTCGCGATCATCTCGTTTCATTCGCTCGAAGATCGCCTCGTGAAGCGGGCGTTCGCCGCGCCGGGGTGGTCACGCCTCACGAAGAAGCCGATCGTCGCGGCGGAAGAGGAATACAGCCAGAACCCGCGCGCGCGGAGCGCGAAGCTCCGGGCAGCGCGCCGCGTTTTCGAAGATCCCGCCGGCGATCCCTCCATGGAAACGACCGAGGAGCGCGAATGAGCTCTTCGAGAAGCGCGTTCTTGCCTTTGTGGACGCTCGCTATCACAGCGACGGTCAGCGCGTTCGTTCTGCACCTCGCTCTGCGCGGGCGCACCGTGCAGCTCGGCTACGAGCTCGGTCGCACCCGGCAAGAACAGGCGCACTTGCGCGAGGTCAAACGCGTCCTCGAGCTCGAAGCCGCGAGCTACAAGACGCCAGAGCGCATCGAGATCGTAGCGCGCACTCTGCTCGGCATGGAGCCGCCGCCGCCCGAACGGATCGTGCCGCTCGCGCCGCTCGCGCCGTCACCGGCCCCGGACAGAGGCCTCGCCGAAGCCCGCGAGGCGCCGCCGTGAAGAACCTCGACCCCCGTCGTGCCCGTTGGATACGCGCGCGCATGGGGGTGCTTTGCGGCGTCATGGGCCTCGCGCTCGGCGGCATCGTCTCGAGCGCGTGGCGCGTGCAGGTGGAGGACGGCGCGGCCTGGCGCGACATGGCCGAGAAGCAGCGGCTGCGGCGCCTCCACATCGAACCGAAACGCGGCACCGTCTACGACCGCAACGGGACCCCGCTCGCCGTCAGCGTCGAAGTGCCGAGCGTGAGCGCCGACGTCGTGGAGATGCTGCGCGCCGACGGGAGCCACGCGGAGCAAGACGCGAAGCTGCACGACGCCGCCGACCGCATCGCCCGCGGCCTGTCGCTCGATGCCCACGAAGTCTACGACAAGCTCGCCGCGCGGCATCGCTTCGTCTGGATCAAGCGGCGCATCACCAGCGCCGAGGCCGACTTCGTGCGCGATCTGAGCGACGCCAAGAAGACGCAAACCCCCATCCGCGGGCTCTCGATCGAAGGCGAAGGCCACCGGTACTACCCGGGGCGCGAGCTCGCCGGTCCGCTCCTCGGCTTCGTCGCGCCGGATGGCCAGGGCAAGGACGGCCTCGAGCTCGCGTACGACGAAGACTTGCGCGGCAAGGTGGAAGACGTACGGGGCCTGCGCGACCGGAGCGGCCGGCTCATCTTCGAAGGCGACAGCGACGAGCGAGCGCTCCAGGGCGACGACGTCGAGCTCGCGATCGACGAGGAGATCCAGCACGTGGCCGAGCGCGAGATCGACGCGGCCATGCACACGTACGAGACGAAAGCGGGCTCCGTCGTCGTCATGGATCCGTCGACGGGGGAGATCCTCGCCCTCGCGAGCGTCCCCGGATACAACCCGAACGACTACACCGACAGCGCGACCGAATCGCGGCGCGATCGCGTCGTCAGCGACACGTTCGAGCCGGGATCGGTGATGAAGCCGTTCATGATGGCCGGCGCCCTCGCCGCGGGCACGCTGAAGCCGACGGACACGATCAACTGCGAACACGGCGTCTACCAGATCGGCGGCGTGACGATCCACGACACGCACATCAACGACACGCTGACGCCGACGCAGGTCCTCGCGAAGAGCTCGAACATCGGCGCGCTGAAGATCGGCCTCGCGCTTGGCGAGCCGGCGCTCTACGCGGCCTACCGGCGCTTCGGGTTCGGCGAGCCGACGGCCATTTCGCTGCCGGGCGAAGCGACGGGCGTTCTGCGGCCGAAGGGCCGGCCCTGGTACGATCCGGAGACGGCGAGCGCGAGCTTCGGGCAAGGCATCTCCGTGACCACGTTGCAGCTCGCGCTCGCGATGAGCGCCATCGCGAACGGCGGCAAGCTGCTCGACCCGATTCTCGTGAAGCGCGTGACCGGCGGGCACGGCGAGACGATCCACGAGGGCGTCACGAACGTCCGCCGCGAAGCCGTCCCGCCCGGGGTCGCGCGCGCCGTGGCCGAGATGCTCACCGCCGTGACCGAAGAGGGCGGCACCGCCGTCGAAGCCGCGATCGCAGGCTTCCGCGTCGCGGGAAAGACTTCCACGGCGCAGAAGGTGGACCCGACCACGGGCAAGTACTCCACGGACAAGTTCACGGCGGTCTTCACGGGCTTCGTGCCCGTGGAGCATCCGCGCCTCGTCGTGGCCGTCGTCCTCGACGAGCCGATGATCGGTCACTATGGCGGCGACCTCGCGGGGCCCGTCTTCCGGCGCGTCGCGGAGGCGAGCTTGCGCTATCTGGGCGTCACGCCGACGTCGGGCCCGGCGAAGCTCGCCAACGTGCGGCGAGAGAGCGACCCGGCCGATGCGATGCTCACGGCGATGAAACCGGCGGCATCCGCGACGCCCGCTTCGGCGACGCCGTCGCCGGCGAGCGCGGCGTCCGGCTCCGTGCCGCCGGCAACGCCGGCTCCGATCCTCGCCGCCTCGGCAACCCCACCACCCGGGACCGCGCGCGTTCCCGACGCGACCGGCATGCCGGCGCACGACGTGGTCGCGGCGCTCGGCAAGGCCGGCTTCGTCGCCCAGATCGAAGGCTGGGGTCGCGCCGTTCGACAGAGTCCGGCCCCGGGCAGTGCCGCGCCCAAGGGCAGCGCGGTTCGCGTCGTGTTCGAGCCGTCGTCATGACGGGCCCCGCGGGCGGCGGCCCGCTCCCCTTGCGCCTCGACGCTCTCGCACGGGCGCTTTCCGGCGGCGCGCGCGTCGTCGGCGACGGATCCGTGTGCGTGACCGGCGTCCAGCACGACTCGCGTGCCGTGCACCCGGGCGATTTGTTCGTCGCGCGCAAGGGCGAGCGCTTCGACGGTGCGACCTTCGCCGAGGGTGCCGTCGCGCGCGGCGCAGCCGCGATTCTCGCGACTCCGGGCTTGCTCGACGGGTCCCGGGTGGCGGTCCCGCTCCTCCTCGCGTCCGACCCGAAGACGGCGCTCGCGTTCGCCGCAAACGAAGTCTACGGGCGGCCGTCCGACGCGGTCTGCGTCGCCGGAATCACCGGCACCAACGGCAAGACGACGACTGCGCACCTCGTTCGCGGCGCGGTGGACGGCGCGCTCGGCCGCGAAACGTGCGGCGTGCTCGGCACCGTGGGCAACACGTTCGGCGACTTTCGCGAAGCCGCCGCGCACACGACGGCCGAAGCCGACGACATCACGCGAACCTTGGCCGCGATGCGCGATCGCGGAGCGACGCACGCGGCGATGGAAGTCTCCTCGCACGGACTTGCGCTCGGACGCGTCGAAGCGCTGCGGTTTCGCGTCGCGGCGCTCACGAACCTCACCCAGGACCACCTCGACTTCCACGGATCGATGGGCGCTTACGCAGAGGCCAAGGCGCGCCTCTTCACGGACTTGCGGCCCGACCGCGCGGTCCTCAACGTCGACGACGCCTTCGGCCGGGACATGGCACGCGCCACCCGCGCGTCCGTCGTCCGCGTGAGCGCGCGCGAGGGCGGCGACGCGGACATCGCCCCGCACCGCATCGTGCTGTCCGCGCGCGGCATCGATATGGTCGTGCGCACGCCCGCCGGCGACGTTCCCCTCGCCTCGCGCCTCCTCGGCGCCCACAACGCGGACAACCTGCTCCTCGCCCTCGGGATCGCGTACGCGCTCGGGCTCGATGCGACGCGCGCCGCGCAGGCGCTCGCGCAGATGCCCGGCCCTCCCGGTCGCATGGAGCGGTGCGATACCGACGGGGACGACATCGTCGCGCTCGTGGATTACGCCCATACGCCGGATGCTCTCGCGCGCGTCCTCGCCGCGCTGCGCGCCGTCGCGACGGGCCGCGTCCTCTGCGTCTTCGGCGCCGGCGGCGACCGTGACCGCGCCAAGCGTGGACCGATGGGCGCGGCCGTCGCCACGGGCGCCGACGTCGCCGTCGTGACCTCGGACAACCCGCGGACCGAAGACCCGGTGTCGATCGCGACCGCCGTCGCCGAAGGCGTGCGTGGCGCGGGAGGCGCGCCGCTCGTGGAGCTCGACCGGCGCACCGCGATTGCGCGCGCGATCGAACAAGCGGCACCCGGCGACGTCGTCTTGGTCGCCGGCAAGGGCCACGAGGACTATCAGATCGTCGGAGACGTGAAGCACCCGTTCGACGACCGAAACGAAGTACGGCAAGCCCTCGCCGCCCGCCGCGCGCGCCGCGACCGTCCACGTGCAGGCGCGGAAGCCCACTGACATGGCCACCCCGATCGCTCCCAACGCCGCAACGGTGACGACGCGCGCTGCGGCCGAAGCCACGGGCGGGCGCATCGTGCGCGCCGATGGTCACGTCGGCGACGGCGTTCTGGCGCGCGGCATCACGAGCGACAGCCGCGCCGTCGTCGCGGGTTCTGCCTTCGTGGCCCTCGCGGGCGAAAAATTCGACGGCCACGATTTCGTTGCCATGGCAACGAATCGCGGGGCGGTGCTTTTGGTCGTCGCGCGCGGCCGGGCCCCCGGGCCCGAGGTCACCGGGACAGCCGACGTCGTCGAAGTGGACGACACGCTCGTCGCGTGGGGGCGGCTCGCGCAGGCGCACGTCCGGGGCTGGCGCGCCCACCGCGCCGACGCCTCGTTGACGGCGATCACCGGCAGCGCTGGGAAGACGACCACGAAAGAGCTGTGCGCTGCGCTCTTTCGGTCACGCGGGAGCTGCCACGCGTCCGCAGGGAACCTGAACAACCGGGTCGGGGTGCCCGCCGTCGCGTTCGGGCTCACCCCGGAGCACCGCTACGCGGTCTTCGAAGCGGGGATGAGCCTGCGCGGCGAGATGGCGGCGCTCGCGGAGATCCTCGCGCCGGACGTCGCCGTGATCACGAACGTCGGCATCGCG
>Ga0210391_10003461_pt1 | contig 13364 bp, 8 predicted proteins | sample IncBWC12OmetaG_FD_160573 | JGI IMG/M metagenome (GOLD analysis project Ga0210391, IMG submission 160573) | Forest soil microbial communities from Barre Woods Harvard Forest LTER site, Petersham, Massachusetts, United States - Inc-BW-C-12-O ... | reverse complement strand
GCCGGATGCGCGCGCGGAGACGGCGCTTCTGATGTTGTCGATCGCGTCTTTCGAGAGCTCGTACCGGGTGAAGGTCGATCAAGGTGACCATCGAGGCGACAACGGGCATTCGTACTGTTTGATGCAGATCCACGTGGGCGACGGAAAGACGCGCGAGGGGTGGACCGGGGGCGAGCTCGTTTCCAACCGCGCGCTCTGCTTTCGCGCGGCCCTTCACATTCTCCACGCGTCGTTCAACGCATGCCGCGCCTTCCCGCTCGAGGATCGGCTCGGGGCCTACGCGACGGGCCACTGCTTCCAGGGCGCGAACGTCTCGCGTTCGCGCATGTCGCGCGCGCGCACTTACTGGCTCGCCCATGCGCCGCCGCGCCCCTCCGCGAGCGAAGGCTGAAGGCATCGAGCGTGGGCTCGTAAGGCTGGGCCCTCGAGCGTGAGCTCGTAAGGCTGGGCCCTCGAGCGTGAGCTCGTAAGGCTGGGCCCTCGAGCGTGAGCTCGTAAGGCTGGGCCATCAACGCTGAACATCGGTGCCCGGCAGGTTCGCCTCAGCGGTGGAAATTGCCTCAACAAGCGCTAAGCAGGCCGAACTTGCCGACTCTCTCGATTCCGACCAACGCGGACGTGGCGCGAACGCCATCCGTCGTCCGGCGTTCCGCGTCGGCGCCCGGATGGCGATTTCTTCGCGCGTACACGACGACGTTCATCGTTCTCGCGAGTTACGGGTGGTTTTCGGGATGCGCGAGCCTCCTCGGCAAAAGCTGGAGGACCGCGCGCATCGGCGCCTACCACACACGGAACGCGCGGCGCGTGTACGCCACGATCGTCCGCCTCCAGGGGCTCTTCATCAAAGTAGGCCAGCTCCTCTCGATCATGGCGAATTTCCTTCCCCCGGAATTTCGCGTCGAGCTCGAGGCGCTCCAGGATCAAGTACCCCCGCGGCCGTACGACGAGATCGATCGCCGCCTCGCCGAGGAGCTCGGCGCGCAACGGGCCCGCGTCGAATCGATCGAGCGCGAGCCGATCGCGAGCGCGTCGCTCGGCCAGGTGCACGCAGCCGTGCTCGTCGACGGGCGCCGCATCGTCCTCAAAGTGCAGCACCAGGACATCGACCGCATCGTGCGGCTCGATCTCGCGACGATCCGCCGCATCATGCAGATCGTGCAGTGGTTCGTTCCCGTCCAGGGACTCGAATCGTATTATTACCAGATCCGCGAGCTTCTCACACAGGAGCTCGACTTCGCGCTCGAGGCGGACAACATCGAGCGGATCGCGAAGCACTTTCACGACGACCCGCTCGTCGTCTTTCCGGAGCCGGTCCGCGAGCTGTGCACGAAGCGCGTGCTCGCCACGACGTTCGTCGAGGGGCGCAAGGTCAGTGACGTCGCCGGGCTCGACGCGCTCGGGGTCGACAAGAAAGACGTCGCGCGGCGGCTCGTTCGTCTCTATTGCCAGATGATCTTCGTGGACGGCGTTTATCACGCCGATCCGCATCCCGGGAATTTGCTCGTCCAGAAGGACGGCAAGATCGTCCTCCTCGATTTCGGTGCCGTCGCGGAGCTGAGCCCGCAAATGCGGGAGGGAATCACCGAATTCCTGGAGGGCGTTCTGCGCCGGGACACGGACCGCCTCGTCAAGGCATTGCGCAAGATGGGATTCATCTCGCGCACGGCGGACGAGCGAGTCAGCGAGAAGATCATCGAATATTTTCACCGGCGATTCCAGGAAGAGGTCCGGCTCGAAAGCTTCAATCTGAAGGACATCCGCATCGACCCGCAGAAAGGCCTCGAGAATCTGCTCGACCTGCGGCGCATGAACATCGGCCTTCGCGAGCTCTCGGGCGCCTTCCACGTCCCGAAGGACTGGGTGCTCCTCGAGCGGACGCTGCTCCTCGTGTACGGCAGCTGTTCGCTCCTCGATCCGGAGCTGAACCCCGTCGCGATCATCCAGCCCTATTTGAAAGATTACGTCCTCGGCAATCGCGATTTCGCGCAAGTCGCGGTCGAGGCCGTTCGCGACATGGCGATGAGCGCCGTCACGCTGCCGGAGGACCTGCGCCGCTATCTCACCAAGGCCAATCGCGGCGAGCTCGAGGTCCAGGTGCGCGGGCTTTCGGAGGGCGCTCGCGCGATTTACGCGGTGGGCCGCCAGCTCGCCTATACGATTCTCACAGTCGCGGCCGGCTACGAAGGCCTCGAGTCGTGGCGCAGGCACGAGGTCGCGGTCGCCCAATGGCTTTTCGGCGTCTCGATTTTCTTCGCGCTGCTCTTCGTGCTCTCGAGTCTCCTGGCTCGTCCTACGAAATAGGCGAGAGGGAGAAACAGGGGCGTAAGGAGGGGAGGAGGCCAAAAGGGTTTGGGGAGAGGCGCGTGTCGTCCGGGCTTGACGGCGGCCCCGCGACTAAAGAACGCTCTGGGGCATGGCTTCGGTTCTGTTGGCGATCGATCAGGGCACGACGGGAACGACGTCGCTCGTCGTCGAAGTGGGTGGTGGCGCCGGTGCAGCCGGGGGCGTGCACTCCCGTACGTTGGGGCGCGGCTATGCGGAGTTCCCGCAGCACTTCCCGCAGCCGGGTTGGGTTTCGCACGACGTTCGCGAAATCTGGGCGAGCGTCGAGGCGAGCGTCCGCGCCGCACTGGCGCAAGCGGGTCTCCGCGGCGATGCCGTGGTCGCGATCGGGATCACGAATCAGCGCGAGACGACCGTCGTCTGGGACCGCCGTTCGCGCGAGCCCATCGACCTCGCCATCGTCTGGCAATGTCGGCGCACCTCGCCGGTCTGCGACGAGCTGAAGAAAGACCCGGCTGTCGTCGCGCGCGTTCGCCGGAAGACGGGCCTCGTCATCGACGCGTATTTCAGTGCGACGAAGATCGCGTGGCTCCTCGACCACGTGGCGACGGCGCGCGAACGCGCCGAGCGCGGGGAGCTCGCCTTCGGCACGATCGACTGCTTTCTGGTCGATCGACTCACCGGAGGCGCGGTGCACGCGACCGATGTGACCAACGCGTCGCGCACGCTCCTCATGGACCTCGAGCAGGGCCAATGGGATCCCGATCTCGCGCGTCTTTTTCGGGTGCCCACGGCCGTCCTGCCGGCCATCGTCGGCAATGCGGAAATCGTGGGTAAGACGCGGGGCGTTTCTTTCTTGCCGGACGGTATTCCCATCGCGGGGATGGCAGGCGACCAACAAGCGGCTCTGTTCGGGCAAGCGTGTTTCTCCGAGGGCGACGCCAAGTGCACCTACGGCACCGGCGCCTTCGCGCTGATGAACATCGGCGAGAAGCCGATTCTCAGCGAGCATGGCCTCGTCACGACCGCGGCTTGGCGCATCGGCGGAAAGGCGATTTACGCCCTCGAAGGAAGCGCGTTCATCGCCGGCGCGGCCGTGCAATGGCTGCGTGACGGCCTCGGCCTTCTGGCCTCGGCGAAGGACGTGGAAGCGCTCGCGAGCCGCGTCGCCTCGTCCGAGGGGGTGGTCTTCGTGCCGGCCCTCTCCGGTCTCGGAGCACCGTATTGGGACCCCGAAGCGCGCGGCACGATCACCGGAATCACGCGCGGAACGACCGCTGCCCACCTGGCGCGCGCGACGCTCGAGGGGATCGCCTACCAGGTGAACGACCTCCTCGTCGCCATGGCGCGCGACGCCAAGCGCAACCTCGCGCGCCTTCGCGTCGATGGGGGCGCGGCGGCCAATGACCTTCTCATGCAGTTCCAAGCGGACGTCGCCAATGTCGTCGTGGAGCGTCCCTCCGACGTCGAATCCACGGCTCGGGGCGCGGCGATGCTGGCCGCGATTGGCGCCGGGCTGTACCGCGGCACAGACGAAGCGGCGGGGCTTTCCCCGATTTCGTCGCGATTTGTGCCGGCCATGCCGGAGGCCCTGCGCGAACAACACCTTTCGCAATGGGCGCGAGCGGTCGGCCGCACGCGATCGGCTCGCTGAGGTCTTCCTTGGGCGCCGCGCGCGTGCGAGTCTCGCTGAACCGCCTTAGTCTTGGACACATGACGCGAACACCCCTCCAGCCCAGGTGGTGTTCGCTTTTCGCCGTACGTTTCAGCCGTCGGCGTTCGCAGCCATCGTCTTTCGTAAAGCTTTTGGAAGGAAGGAAAGAATGTCTACCAGCAGTCCCGAGGATCGTACGGGGGCAGGGGCCTCCGCCGGGCCTTTGCGCGAAGTCCCGGTCGATTGGGAAGCGCTCGAAGACGCCTTCGAGAACAACGCCCCCGAAGTGCACAGCTATCTCCACCTCGCGACCGGCGAGGTTCTTCGCGTGGTCGACGGCGTGGCCGACCCCCAAATGCATGTAAGGATCGCGTCCGATTCGAATTACTTGCGCGTCGATCCGGTGAGCTCGCGCGAGCAATACCGCTGGATGGAACGCTTCATTCCAATGGTCGACGAGCCGGACCTCCGCGGCAAGCTCGCGCAGGCCATCGATGGAAAAGGTGCTTTTCGCCGATTCAAAGACGCGCTGATGAACTACGCGGAGGAGCGCGAGCGCTGGTTTGCGTTCCGCAGCGAGCGGCTGCGGACGTTCATGGAGGCCTGGCTCGCCGCGCACGCCATCAAAGCTGCCTCGCGGCCCGCGTGGGCCGAACCGAGCGCCGCGCCACCGGAAAGCGAGATTCCGCCGGAGTCGAGCGAGGATCTGGGCCCGAAGTCGCAAGGAGGCCGGCGCGCCCGCAACGCCGAAACGATGCGGCAGAGCCTCAAGGAGTTGGCCGAGACGCTTGGACCGCGTGACCTCGACGTCATCGTCGGATTCGGGGAATTTCTGAAAGCCCGGCGCGCGGCACGCGGCTTCGCCCATCATCACGAGCACATGATGCAGGAGCGGGGGCCCGCTTCGAGCGGAGCGCATCCGTCCTCGAAAGACGACGGGGATCCATCGTTGTGAAACGCCGAGCGGCGGGGCTTACGGCTGTTCTCGTAGTGCTCGCGGCGGCGGCGTTCGTGGCCCCGTCGCGCGCTTCGGCCGAGGCCCAGCCGCACGTCGTCGTGGACCGCCCCGTGGTGCGGTTCTTCGCCCCCGAGATCGGCGGCGCCGACCAGCCCCGTTTCGTGGACGAACGCGTGCTCGCGTTCGAAGCGCGTCTCCAGGCGATCGAGGAACGTCCGGACGGAATTGGCGATGGATACGAAGACCGGCAAATTCGTTCCGCGCTCGAACGGCACGTCAGCGAAGAGATGCTGTCGCTTCTCGCGGGCAAGCTGATCGCGGGATCGCCGCCGTGGCAAAGACCGGCCAAGTCCGAGCTCGACCGCATCGGAGACTGGCTCGGCGCGACGCTCTACGAGCGGGTCGGCGGCGCCGGGCGCGTGCAGGCGGCCGCCGCGGCCGAGGGACTCGACCCCTCCGAGGTCGACGCGCTGCTGCGGCGGCAAGCGCTCGCCGCTTGGTACATCCACCGCGCGGTCACTCCTCTGCTCGAGCCGAGTGAAGAACAGCTTCACGAGGGGTTTCGCACGAGCACCCACCCGTACCGCGGGCAGCCCTTCGATGCGGTGCGCGAGCCGTTTCGCCGATGGTTCGTCCTCGAGCGGCTGCGTGCGGCCGAAGGCGCCTTCTTCCAGAGCGCACGCACGCGGATGCGCATCATCGTCCTGCGTTAGCCGTCACGGAGGCCTCGAAGTGGACCACTTCGTCGGCCACACGGTCGAGCGTGTCCTGCAGCGGGACGCCGCGAACGGCGAGCGAGTGGTCGCCCCTTTCGAACGGCACGAGGCGCGTCCCCGCGAAGAGCGGCGCGACGATCGGCGCGAGCTCCGCAGGGGTACCGAACGTATCCTTCGCGCCTTGCAAGAAGAGCATCGGCGCGCGCACCGAGGGCAAGTGCGCCGCGCGGAGTTGCTGCGGTTTGCCCGGCGGGTGGAGCGGATAGCCGAGAAGGACGAGCCCCGCGAGAACACCCGCGCTGCCGCCCGCGGCCACTTGCGTGGCGATGCGGCCGCCCATCGATTTGCCGCCGATGAGAAGGCGTGCGGAGAACACGTCCTTCCGCGCACGGACCGCGTCGATCACCGCACGCCACGTGGCCTCCAGCACGTCGCTCTTGTCGGGCAGGCGTCGGCCGGTGTGCGTGTACAAGAAGTCGAACGTCACGACGTCGAAGCCGCGCGCGCCGAGCCTTTCGGCGACGCCCACCATGAACGGGTGCAATTGCCGCCCGCCCGCTCCGTGCGCGAGAACCAAGGTCGCGCGCGGATCGGCGCCGGGGTAGAGAAGCGCGCTCGTCTTCGCGGAGCCGACGTGGACATCGAAGGCCAACGGCATCGTCGATAGAGTAACGCACTTCATGTCCCACGCGCCCCACGCCGATGGCCGCAAGGTCGTGATCGCGGCCCTTCTCGGGAACGTCGCGATCGCGGCGCTCAAGTTCGCGGCGGCGTTCTTCTCGCACTCGACGGCCACGCTCGCGGAGGCCGTGCACTCGCTCGCCGACACGGGCAACCAGGGCCTCTTGCTCGTCGGGATGAGCCTCGCGGCGCACCCGCCGAGCGAGCGCTTCCCGTTCGGGCGCGCGAGCGAGCGCTACTTCTGGCCGTTCGTCGTCGCGCTTCTGCTTTTCAGCGTGGGCGGCGCGTTCGCGATCTTCGACGGGATCGCTCAGCTTCTGCACCCGCCCGCCGAGAGTCACGACCGCATCTACAGCTACGCCGTGCTCGTTCTGTCGCTCGCGCTCGAAGGCGCGAGCTTTCGCGTCGCCCTCGCGGAATTTCGGAAGGCCGCGGCGGGCAAGTCGCTGCGAAGGGCGCTCTTCGACGCGCGCGACCCGACCGTTCCCCTCGTCCTCGCCGAAGACACGACGGCGATGGTGGGGCTAGTCGTGGCCCTCGCCGCCGTCGCGGCAAGCGGCCTTACCGGGCAGGACATCTGGGACCCGATCGGGAGCATCGTGATCGGGACGCTCCTCTGCGCCGTGGCGATCGTGCTCGCCCGCATCACGCACGGGCTGATCATCGGCGAGAGCGCGACGCCCGAAGACCGCGAGAGTGTCTTGCGGATCACCCGGGACGTCGACGGCGTGGAGCGTGTCACGCAGCTCCTGACGCTGCACCTCGGTCCCGACGTCATCCTGCTCGCCATGAAGATCGCGTTTCGCCCGACCCTCACGGTCGACCAGGTCGAAGAGGTGACGAACCGCATCGAAGCGAAGATTCGCGGCGACATGCCGCAAATGCGCAAGATCTTCATCGAGGCGGATTCGCGCGGCGACCTCCGCGGCGTTGCCGGCGAGGGAGCGGCCTGACCCGCTCGAACCTGAGGATGCGCCGCATCCGTCAGCTGAACGTTCCGATCGAACGACCGCTGCTCTAGCCCCAGCGGCCTTCGTAGACGCAGACGGTGCCGCCGTGGGCGAGGCAGCTCCGCCGTCCGACGACGACGGTTCCGTAACCCAGGGCCCGCAGCGCGTGCTCGGCAATCGGGGCGATCAAACGGCACACCCCCTCGTGATGGTGCGTCCACCCGCGAATGGTCGCTTCGAACGAGGCGGGCTGCGGCGTATCGATGCGTCGCACGGAGAACGTGCCCTCGTCGGAGTACGTCTGCCAGACGCGCTGGGCGTTCGCTTCGAGGAGCTGCGGCGACGCCACGAGGCGAAAGAGCGCGCGGTACACGCCGTTCACGTTGTCGCGCGCGATGGCGGCCCCCAGCCGGTCGACGAACTCCGCGGGGTCGGCCGGCGCGGCCTCTTGTTCGAGCGCGCGCACGAACCGGCCGACGAGCTGAGTCTCGTACCAGCCCGACGCCATGACGCCGAAGAGGGGATCGCGAACGCGCGGTTTCGGCCCGGGCGCGCAGCGCTCGATGACACGATCCATCGCCGCCTCTCCGTAGATCTCGACGAACCAGGCCGTGGCGGCACGAATCGCGGTCCCTTTGATGCGTCCGCGCGTCGTGGAAGGGCGAACGGCGCCCGACGGCGCAGGAGGCGGCGCGGTCGAACGGGGTTTCGGCGGCGAGGACGGAGACGGCGAACGCGTGGGGGGCGCCGAGGTGCGCGAGGCCGGGGGAGGCGCCGAAGTGCGCGAGGCCGGGGGAGGCGCCGAAGTGCGCGAGGCCGCGGGAGGCGACGAAGCGCGTGGGGCCGGCGGAGGCGCCGAAGTGCGCGAGGCCGGGGCCGGCGGCGAGCCCGATGGCCGCCGAGGCAGCGATCCCTGGAACGTCGCTTCGTGGGGCGGTGGAGGAGGGGGGCTCGGGATCCGCGCGCCCGATCGCGGAGAAGCGGGCCTCGTCGAGGACGAAGTGCGTTCGAAGCGCGTGGATCCGGAACCGTCCCCGGGTCGCGCCGAGGTCGCGGCGTCATGCAAAAGCACGAGAAGCTCGCGCGGCGTCGCCACGCGCGCAAACGAGTTCTTGCGAAGACACGACGAGATGACGCTCGCGACGTCGGCGGGGATGTGCGACGGAAAGAACGGCTCGTCCCGGATGATCGCGGCCGTGGTGGCCGAGCCTCCGCGCCCGAACGGCGGCACTCCCACGAGCATCTCGTAGAGCAGGCACCCGAGCGCCCAGATGTCGCTTCGCTCGTCGGCGAGACCGTGGTCGAGCTGTTCGGGCGAGAGGTAGGCCGGCGTACCGATGACTTCGCGCGCGCTCGTCAGCACGTCGCCTTCGCGGGCTTCGCCGCGGCGTTTCGCGATCCCGAAGTCCACGAGAACGATGCGCCGCTCCGGGGTCAGAAGCACGTTCGACGGCTTGAGGTCCCGGTGCACGACGCCCGCGTTGTGGGCGGCTTCGAGCGCCTCTGCGATCTGAATCGCGTACCCGAGCCCCGCGTCGACCGGCAGATGCCCTTGATCGGCGATCACGTGTTTCAGGTCCGTACCCTGCACGAGATCCATGGCGATCCACGGCATGCCCTCGTGCTCGCCGGTGCCGTGCACGCGCACGACGCCGGGATGATCGACGAGCGAAAGCGCGCGCGCCTCCCGGAGCAAGCGCGCGCGCGTCGCCGCCGTCGCCACCTCCGGCAATAGCATCTTCAGCACGACGCGCGGCCGCGCGCCCCCTGCCGCGTCGCCCGCCTCTCGCGCGACGTAAAGGACGCTCATGCCTCCTTGCGCGAGCGGGCGCTCGACGACGTAAGGACCGACGGCCGTTCCGGAGTCGATCGGGGCGGCGACGGACGTCATGGGCGAACCGCCATTCTGCTCACAGTTTGGAGTGGCGGCTACTGCTCATACGTTGTGCGCAAAACGATAGCACCGTCCGCGAATTGCCGTAATCCGCGATGCTCGCCGGACCACGGCCCTGGTCACTCGCCTGGTCACGGGCCGGTCTCCCGCATTTGCCGCGCTGCACCGCGCGATCGCACCGCCGCTTCGCCCTCCTTTTCGCGCTTCTCTCTCTTGGCCTTTTTTTGCGGACCGGTTTCATCCATGAGAGCGCGGTCACGCGCGACCGTTATTGCGGAATCGCTTTCGAGGGCGTGCTTGCGTGGAGTGCGGGAAATCGAGGTCGCCGACGAATCAATGTAACCAAACGACCGTCATGCCTTCGCCGCCACGGTCGGGATCGCCGGGACGGAAACGGGCCACGTACGGCGACCGCGTGAGCTCCTCGCGAACCGCCTCGCGGAGCGCGCCGCTGCCGTGTCCATGCAGCAAGAACACGACGCTCCGCCCGTCGTTCAGTGCGCGGTCGAGGAAGGTCGTCGCCATGGCGACGCCGTCGTCCACGCGCAGCCCGCGGATGTCGCACGTGTTGTCGCGGACGGGAATCAGCGGATCGCGGGAGGGCAGACTCTCCGCTTTGCTCGCCTTCGCCGCGCCCGTGCCCGCGCGCGCGGCCGGCGGCGCAGCCTCCGGCTCCGGCGCGCGCAGATCGGCGCTCGCGACCGTGAGCTTCAACGGCCCTGCGGCGACTCGCACCTGGCCATCCGGCAGCGTTTCGATGACCTCCGCCTCGGCGCGAAGCCGCGGAACCCAGACCCGCTGGCCCTTTCGCAGGAGCGCCGGCCGGACCGCCGCGCGGGGCTCCGCCGCGTCCTCGTGCACGAACGCGTCGAGCGGTCCGCCGATCGCGACTTCGCCCGTCACGCGATCGACCGCGCGCTCCGCTTCGCGAAGCCCCTCGGCATCGATGCGCTTGCTCCGGAGCTTCATCTGCGCGCCGCGGAGCTCCTCGCGGGCACGCCGCAGCCGGTCCATCAGTTCGCGTGCTTCGACCGTCAGTGCTTGCCGCTGCTTCTCGCGCGCTTCCGCGAGGGCCGCTTCGAGCCGCAGCTTCGTCTCCTGGGCTTCGCGTTCGCGCTCGAGCGCCGCTTCGCGCGCGAGGGCGAGCGCCGCGCGCTCTTCGTTGAGCTTCTGGACGACCGTGTCGAAGTCCCGGTCTTCGCGCGCCAAGAAGCGCTCCGCGCGATCGATGACCGTGCTCGGCATGCCGAACCGTCGCGCGACCGCGAGCGCGCTCGAACGACCCACGCCGCCCATGGCGAGCTCGAAGGTCGGCGTCATCGTCGCGAGCTCGAAGCCCACGCTGGCGTTCTGGAAGCGCGGGTCGACGAGCGCGAGCGTCTTCAGCCCCTCGTAGTGTGTCGTCACGAGCACGGCGCCGCCGCGCGCGCACAGGCTGTCGAGCACGCCCGCCGCGAGCGCCTCGCCTTCGCGCGGATCGGTGCCGCCCGCGAGCTCGTCGAGCAGCACGAGCGCGCCCGCGGTCGTCTCGCGCAGAACGGCCGCGAGGTTCTCGACATGCGCGCTGAAGGTCGACAGATTCTTTTGGAGGCTCTGGTCGTCGCCGACGTCGGTCAGCACCACGTCGAAGAGCCCGACGCGGCTGTCGGGCGAGCAGGCGATCGGCACGCCGCTCCTCGCCATGAGGGCCGCGAGGCCCACCGTCTTCAGGGCGACCGTCTTGCCGCCGGCATTGGGGCCGCTCACGATGACCGCGCGACCGCTCGCGATCGCGACATCGCTCGGCACGACGGGGGACGGCGCGGACGCGTTCTTCGTGGCGGCGCTCTTCGCCGCGGCGTCGAAGTGGTCGAGCGCGAGGAGCGGATGGCGGGCTCGCACGAGGTCGAGGCGCGGCTCGTCGACCAGCTTGGGGAATGCGAGATCCAAGTCCGCCGCGAGCCGCGCGGTCGCGCGCCGCACGTCGGCGAGCGCCAGCGCACGCTCGGCGGCCTCGACGCTCGTCAGCACGTCGAGCAGATCCGCCGTCAGCCGCGCGTAGACGGCTTCTTCCTCGCGCTTGACGTCGGCCTCCAGCACCTTGAGCCGGTTGCCCATGGGCACGACCGCGCGCGGCTCGACGAACAGCGTCGCGCCGCTCGCGCTCGTCGTATGCACGATCCCCGGAAAGCGCTCGTGCGCATCGGACCGCACGGGGAGCACCCATCGCCCTTCGCGCTCGGTCACGAAGTGGTCCTGGAGGATAGCTTCGTGCCGCCGCATCAGCTCCTCCATACGCGAGAGCATCCGCGCACGAGCCGCGTGCCACTCCGCGCGGAGCTCGCGCAAGTGCGGGCTCGCCCGATCCGCGAGCGTTCCGTCCGGCTCGAAGCATTCGGCGATACCTTCTGCGACGGCGTCGAGCGCGGGATCCGTTGCGCACGCTTCGAAGAGCGCGGGAAGAGCCGCCCGCCGGCTCGTCAGAAAGCGCCGGAGGCCCCGCGCGGTTTCCAGCATCTTCCCCATGCCGCGAAGCTCCGCGGGTCCGAGCACGCCGAGGGCCCGCGTGCGTTCGATCGACTCGTGCACCGCGCCGACCTCGTGGAGCGGCAGGGGACGGCCCTCGTCCAGCGTTCGCTTGGCTTCCGCGGCCTCCGCCCAAACACGCCGTGCCTCCTCGCGCGTTTCGGCGAACGGAAGGTGAAGCGCCATTTCACGTCCCGGCTGAGCTACGCATCGGTCCGCGATAGCCGCAAGAATCCGGTCCCATTCGAGGTCGCTCTGTGTCTTGGGTGGGCAGGGGTCGGGACGAAGGGGATACAAGACTTCGGCAGAATAGCGCCCGAGCCGGCTCCCGCCCGAGGGCGCGCGGCGAGGCGTGTGACGAGGCGTGTGACGAAGCGCGCACGCGCGCGCGCAACCGCCGGCGTCGCCTGCCGATGGGGACTCGGCCATGGCATCCAACATTCCTACGACTGCGCTTGCATCCGCCCCCGCGCCCCGTGAGATGATTGACGCAATGAATTCCGGCTCGGGCCAGACGCGCGCCGCAGCGTCTCGTGTGGCCAAAGGGTTGCTCGACAAGGGCCAACCAGGTGACGCGGTGGCAGTTCTCTCGGCGTGGGCCGCGAGCGGACCGAACGACGCGGAGGGCCAGAATCTATTGGCGGAAGCCTTGCGGATCGACCCGGCGGCGCCGCTCGCGCAGCTCGCGTTCGAACACATGGAGGGCATCGCCGGCGATCACACTCTGCTCGAAGCGGCGATGTCTCGGTGGTCGGCGTCCGAGGTGGGACGCCTGGATCGCGAGTTCACCCAACCGTCCTTCGTACGCGCGCAGGTCGGGTTCAACAACAACGTCAAATACAAAGGGCAGACGTTTCACATTCAGACCGAAGACAGCGGCCTCGATAAGCCGCACGTCATCACGCACCTCTTCGCCGACGGCGGACGCGTGATCCGCGGCCACAAGCGTTCGTATGCGGACCAGGTGCGTCGCGAAGACATCGCGTCGTACGTGCGCGAGTTGATGAAGGGCCAGCAGCTCGAGATGGCGCTGTGGCTCCGCGAAGGCAAGTTCGACGAGATCATCGAGGGCCGGGCGCCCGGCGGGCTTCACGTGCTCGACTTCCCGCCGAAGGTCGATCTGCAAAAGCTCGCCACCCGCAAGAAGCAGCGGGTGAAGGCCGACGGGGACAGCGTCCGGCAGATTCCCGTCGCGGAGAGCGCCGAGAGCCTCGCGCCCCCGCCGCCGGCGAGCCTCGGGCCCGCGAGCACCGTCCCGGCGCCGCGCGCGCACTTCCGGTTGACCGTCGTGCGCAGTCTGAGCGGCGGGCCAGGGGTCTACGAGCCGATCGGCGACGAAGCGGTCCTCGGGTCGTCGGGGGCCATCAGCTTGCCGGGCGAGCGATTCGCGCACCCGTGCGAGGCGCTCGTGCGATTTCGCAATGGGCGGTTGTGGCTACAGGACTTCGAGGCCGGCAACGGCGTCTTCATGCGCATCCGGGCCCCCGTCGAGCTCGGGCTCGGCGACGAGTTCGTCGTCGGTGACCAGCTGCTGCGCATCGAACGCAACCCGATCCCGAAAGACGGACCCGATCCGGGCCCCACCTACTTCTACTCGTCGCCCAAGTGGATCTCGTCGTTCCGCGTCGTCCAGATCTTCGAAGGCGGAGGCCTCGGCGCGTGCGTGCTCGCGCGCGGCACGACGCTCCAGATCGGCTCTTCCTACGGCGACTTCGTCTTTCCG
>Ga0210391_10003460_pt1 | contig 13366 bp, 12 predicted proteins | sample IncBWC12OmetaG_FD_160573 | JGI IMG/M metagenome (GOLD analysis project Ga0210391, IMG submission 160573) | Forest soil microbial communities from Barre Woods Harvard Forest LTER site, Petersham, Massachusetts, United States - Inc-BW-C-12-O ... | reverse complement strand
CAAGATCGGCGTCGACCACGCGATCGATTACGAGAAAAACGACTTCGTGAAGGTGGTGCAGAAATTCGCTCCGGACGGAATCGAGATGGCGCTGGATGCAAACGGCGGACGCTCGTGGTCGCAGAGCGCCGAGTGCTTGGGACCGACAGGGCGCCTCGTTGTATTCGGCCTCGCGGCCGCCGCGAAAGGCACGAAGCGTAACTGGATTACCGCACTCGCGACGATCGCGAAGACTCCGCGTTTTCATCCGCTGAAACTCATGGGTGGCAACCTGGCGGTGATCGGCGTGTCGCTCGGCGGCGTGCTGGATTCGCAGCACGGCTCGGCGCTGATCCGCCGCGAATTTGAAGAGCTTCTCAAGATGTACAACGCTGGAGCTTTGAAACCCGTCATCGCCAAATCATTTCCACTGCTTGACGCCGCCGCCGCACATCAATTCATCCACGACCGCAAAAACATCGGCAAAGTACTGCTCACTGTGAAGTAAAGCCGCGCCGATCGAACTCAGTTCGATGGCTTCACAAACAGCGCGGGGTCGACCTTGGGATTCACCGTCACGCTGTCGATGGCGGAATCGAAAAACTTTACGCCGTTGCGAAAAGTGACCGTGGTGTAACCAAACTGGCCGCCGTTGAGCGCGCGGTAATCGCTCCAGCGCTGCTCGTTGTGGTTCACGCCCTGTTCGGCGCTCGAATCGTAGCGCGCAGCGACGAGAAGGTGCGTGGTCGCGTCGAAGTAAACCCTCAACGCGCCGAAGTCGCCGTCGAGCGCGACGCCCTGCGTCTTGTGGCCGTCGATGTCTTCCCCGTCGATCGCCGGTCCGGTGAGCTTGCCGTCCAGCACTTGGCGATACAGTCCCCAGCCACCACCAAATAGCAAAATGCCGCGTTTGAATTCCGATATCACGTCGGTGGTGTCGCGCATAGAATCCGGAAATTTGATCCACGATGAAGTGCCATCGCAAACCTGCTGCACATTCATCCCGCCAAGATCGACCTCACCGAAAGACTTGTCCGGGTAGACCACCTGCCAATTTACTTTCAGCAGGCGCTCGCCGTTCGGCGCGTGAATCGCGCCCTTCTCCGCGATCGCAAGCGTAGCCACGGGTTTCAGCGCGTCGCCGCCCGCTGCTTGCGCGGCTGCGAGCAAAATCTGCTTACCAGCAGCGATCTGTTCAGGCTTCGCTTCGGCCTTAGCTTGCTTCGCAACGCGCAGATTGTCAGCGAGCGGATCGAGTTGGTCTGCCGGAATTTCCGTGAACGTTGCATTCGGGAATTCGGTCTTCAGCGCATCGCGGAACGCTCCGACGTTGCCCGCGAGTACGACGTCGATATTTTCCGTGCCGAAGTATTTTTTCGCCTGCCCCTGCACGTCTTCAAGCGAGGTCGCGCGAATTTTATCCGGGAAGGTGCGGTTGTAATCCGCCGAGAGACCGTAGAGCGCGACCATCAGCACGCGCCCAGCGACTTGGTCCGCGGTTTCGGATTGAATCGGATAAACGCCCGCCATGTAATCGCGCGCAAAATCGAGATTCTTCTGGGTCAGCTCACCGCGTGACATTTTTCCAAGCATGTCCATCACGAGCTTCACCGCCGGTATCGTCTGCTCTGTGCGGGTGTAGGTTTCGATGGCGAGTGCCCCCGCGCCAACGTGGGCGGAAAGCGAAGAGTTCGCGCCGTAGGTGAGGCCGCTCTTGATGCGCACTTCGGTATTCAGAAGGCTGTTGTAGCTGCCTCCAAAGATGTGGTTCGTCACGTCGAGCGGAATGTAATCGGGATCGGCGCGGCGAATCGCAAGGCGTCCCACGCGAATCTGCGTCTGTACGGCGTCCGGCTTGTCGATGAGCCAGATATGCTGCCCCACCACGGGCGAAGGAACTTTCATCGCGCTCCCGGACACATTCACCTGCGGCCACGAGCCGAAATACTTCTCCGCCTTGGCGAACGCTTCTTCGGGTGTGATATCGCCCGCAAATGCGATCAACGTCTGATTCGGCGCGTAGTTCGCGTCGTGAAATTTCACGAAGTAGTCGCGCGCGAATTTCTGCACGGTGGCAGGCGTTCCTTCGCTCGGCAAACCGTACGGAGACTCGGAATAGAGAACGCGCGCGAACACCAGCGAGGCAAGATATTGAGGATCGGAATATTGCACCTGGAGCGAAGAGAGAAGCTGCTGGCGCTGGCGATCGATCTCATCGCCGCGAAACGCCGGGTGCAGCACTTCGTCGGACATCACGTCGAGACCGGTATCCAAATCCTTCTTCACCACCTGCAGCGAAAGCTCCGTGGCATCCTTTGTTACAGACGCGTTCAGGTTTCCGCCAACGAAGTCGATCGCTTCGGCGAGTTCTTCCGCGGAGCGCTTCTCGGTGCCCTGCGAGAGCAACGCGGCGGTCATTTGCGCTACGCCCGGCATTCCGGCGGGATCTTTGATCGAGCCTGCCGACGGAATCACCATCTCCACCGCTACAGCCGGCTCCGAGTGGTCGGTGACGACGAAAACTTTGATTCCGTTCGCGAGCGTCTTCGTCGCGGCGGTTGGAAATTCGAATTTGCCCGGCTTTCCGGCAGGCGGCATGTCGGGAAGGAGCTTCACGCCCGGCGGCACAATACCCGACGCCTTCTGCGGTTCAGTCGATTGCGAGCCCGGCTCTTCGGGCCGCTGCTGTGGCGCTTGCTGCGCGCGCAACGCGGGAGCTACCGCGCCCGCGAACAACAAAGTGGCCAACGCCAATCCTCGAGTCCACCGCATCATCACGCTGGCCGTTCGCTCTTGTGTAATCGCCATGTTCGCGCCGCTCATTGTGCAGGCGCCGCCGGCGAAACGCTGAGAACCGTTGCGCCTTTCAGATCGAAATACTGCTTCGCCGCGCGCTGAATGTCGGCCTGTCCGACCTTTACGTATCGTTCAAGCTCTGTGTTCGCAAGTCCGGGATCTTTTCCGATCACCGCCGCTTCAGCGAGCGCCACAGCCTTCTCTTCATTCGTATCGCGGCCGAGGATGAACCCTGCAATCTCCTGATTTTTGGCTTTCGCGAGTTCGGTTGAATCAACGGGCTTGTCTTTCAATTCATCGAGCACGGCGATGATCGACTTCTTCCCTTCCTCCGCCGAGTGCCCCTGGTTCATGATCGCGAACGCCCAAAACAAGTTCGGATCCTCGCTGAAATTGCCAAAGCCCGCCGCCTGCACTGCGATTTGCTGCTTGTACACAAGCTGCTGGTAGAGCCGGCTGCTCTCCCCGCCCGCAAGAATATTCGAAGCGAGATCGAGCGGGTATGCATCCGGCGCGTACTTCGCGGGAACTTTGTAGCCGATCACCACCGCCGGAAGCGGCGTATTCGAGTAAGTTTTGCTCACATCCCGTTCAGCGGTCTGCACCGGCTCCGGATTGTTGAGCCGCGGAATCGGTTTGGCCGACGCGGGAATGCCGTCGAAATATTTCTTCGTCCACGCGAGCGCTTGCGCGGAATCGAAGTCGCCGACGATCACCATCGTCGCGTTATTCGGCTTGTAGTAGGTGTTGAAGAAATCGCGTACGTCCTGAATCGTCGCTTTATTCAGGTCGTCCATGCTGCCGATGGGTGTGTGGTGGTAGCCGTGAACCGTGAAAGCCTCGGCGCGAAGGTCTTCCTGAATGTAGCCGTACGGCTGATTCTCAACCCGCAGGCGGCGCTCTTCCTTCACTACTTCGCGCTCGGAAAGGAAATTCGCCTCGCTCACGTTGAGGCTGCCCATGCGGTCGGCTTCAAGCCAGAGCACGCGCTCCAGATAGTTGCTCGGAAATGTCTCAAAGAAATCCGTGGAGTCGTCGTTGGTCTCCGCATTATCAAAACCGCCGACGGCTTCGATCGTGCGCGAGTGCTCCTCAGCAGGGACGTGCGCCGAGCCTTTGAACATCAAGTGCTCGAACAAATGCGCGAAGCCGGTTCGTCCGGGACGCTCGTCCTTCGAGCCGACGTGATACCAGATCTGCAGGTTGATCGCGGGCACCGAATGATTTTCGAGAAGGATTACTTCGAGGCCGTTTGCGAGCACGTGCTTGGTGTAATCCAGCTTCGGCGGGCGCGCTTCGCTGGCCTGTTGTTCCTGATGCGCCGCTGGTTGCGCGAAGCCGCTCAACGGCTCAACCAGCATTCCGGCCACAGCCAGTCCTACAATGGCCGCCATTCGAACTCGGTTCATCGTCATTCCTACTCCCATCTTTTATTCCCAACGTGGGATTTCGCAGACCCATCGCGCGCGAGGCGCACAGATTTCCCGGCGCTTCGCGCTTGGCGACTCGCGTCGCTCGCAAGCCGACCTTCCCGGTCGATTCTCTCTCAAGGATTACGCGTGCTTCGGATGCGAGACCCGGCCTTCCCGGGCAAACATGCGGTTCGCCACTTTCCCAAAACGCCCAAACAGTATCCTTGCGCCCATCTGCCCGTGTCAAACGCCGCGGGCCGTTTCCACGATGCGGGCGTGGTCCGGCCTTCGGTACAGGTTCCTAGTTAGACGCACCAACGTACAAAACGATTACAGCCCCGTTACAGCGGGTCTAAGCTCAGTTTTGGTGCGGATTTTCTTCAGTTTTTCGAGGTGAGTCATGCGCGGAGTTTCATTTCTTGGCGTATTGGTCGCGGGCTTGATCGTCGGCTACATCTACAAAACCCAGTACGGCGGTTCGGGCGCGACGGCGGTGGCACCCGTGCGGCAGACGATCGACGTTGTGGGAGTGAAGAACGACTTGATCGGCATCGCGCACGCGGAACGCGAGTATATGGTCCAGAACGGCAAATACACGTCGTTGGAGGCGCTGACTTCGTCAGGAACTCTGACCATGCTCAAGCCCAGCCGCGACGGTTATACGTACGAGGTTTCGACCGAGGATCAGAATTTCCACGCCATCGCGCACTGTCCAAAATCCACGATGCCGGGCTGTACCGACTTCGCCATCGATTCCACGATGGAAGTGCAACTCGTGCACTAGCGGGTACGCCGGACTGCGGATCTTCAGTTCTTCTTGCGCTGATCTTCCACGGTGACGCCGGCTTCGGCGTAATCCGACGGCGGCAAATCGACAAACGTGACGTGCACGTTTTCCTTCTTCGCGCGCCCTTCTTCGACCACAGCGCTCGTAATTCGTTCCACGATTTTCCGCTTCTGATCCGGCGTTCGTCCGGCTACCCAGGTCACCTGAACGTATGGCATCACGCACCCCCCGAAAACCTCTCGTATTCTACCGAAGTCTGCGGCGTAAGCTAGAATTGCGCGATTTTCGAGAACCGAGGTGGAGGAATGAACGGAATGCCCAAAGTTTCGATCTCATTTTGCGTCGCGGTGGTGGTTGCGCTTATCGTCGGTGCGCCGCTGATGATCGCTCGCGCCCGAGCCGCGGCTCGCGAACAAAATCCTGCTCCTGCCACCGATCCATGCTCGGCGCTGACGCCCTACCAAAAGTCGCAACTCGATCGAACGCTGAATGACTGGGCATTCCTCGCCAAATATAAAGCTGCGAACGCCGCGCTTGGTGCGCCGGCGCCGAACGAGAATCGCGTGGTGTTCATGGGCGATTCGATCACGGAAGGCTGGGGCCAGAAAAACCCCGATCGCGGCGAATTTTTTCCCGGCAAGCCGTACGTCAACCGCGGCATCTCCGGACAAACCACGCCGCAAATGCTGGTGCGGTTTCGTGACGATGTGATCGCGCTGAGGCCAAAAGCGGTCGTGATTCTCGGTGGCATCAACGACATCGCAGAAAACACTGGCCCGACGACGCTCGAAGAGATTGAGGGCAACATCGCGTCGATGGCCGAACTGGGGCGTCTGGAAGGCATTCGCGTGGTGCTGTGCTCTGTGGTTCCGGCGAGTGACTTCCCGTGGCATCGCGGGCTCGAACCTGCGCCGAAAGTGCGCGCGTTGAATGCGTGGATGAAGGACTACGCCGCGAAGAATAATCTCGTTTATGTGAATTATTACGACGCGATGGCGAATGCCGACGGCGGAATGAAGGCGAACCTGGCTTCCGATGGCGTCCACCCAACCAAAGCCGGTTACGAGATCATGGCCCCGCTCGCTGAAAAAGGAATCGCGCAGGCACTCGCGAATTGAAGAACGAGCAACCTGCGCGAATTGAGCCTGACGCTACCCTACCGGTTCACGCCGTCTGCGGTCCCGTGTACGGCGGCACAGAAGCCACACCGTTGACGCCGCTCAGCGACGTGCCGCATGCAGCGCAATTCTTCCATCCCGGTTCCACGGCGCGGCGGCAATTCGGACACGCCGGCGCCAAGTTGTAGCCGCAGTGCGGGCAGAATGCGAAACCCGGCTTTGCGATCTGCGAGCAATTCGGGCACGGCTTCATCACCGGGTCGCGCAAGATGAAATAAACGATGATCCCGATCGCGTTCGGGATGAAGATCGCTAGCAGCGTCCACATGATGTAGCGCATCCCGCGCCGCTTCGCGTCTCCATTAACGTAGCCGATCAGCAGGACGTAGATCGCGAGCGGAATTCCCGCCAGAAGAATCAGCGCGGATTTCCCCGCGAAGGGCATCGCCTGCATCCCCGCATCGTGACCAAACGTGAAGATCGCCCAGAACATTCCTCCTACGAGGAAGTACGTCAATACAGCAATCACGCGCGCGACCTTGGGAATAACGCTCGATTCTTTGGAAAAGTGGCTCATGCCAGTCTCCTTTCGCGGCGGCTGTACAGGCTCAGAAGAGCCGCAGCTGCCCCGCCGGCGATCCACACGGTCGCCGTAAAGCCAACAAACCAAAACCAGCCGTGGTGAAAATCATGATCGAACAATCCTGCCACTCCCCCGGTTGCCAGCTTGAAAACCGGCCAGCTCATTACTGTGAGTACCCACGCGAACGCCACAAGGCACGCGATCACGGTGGTGTTCCAGCGCTGCTCGAAACTTTCCGCGAGACGAATCTGAGCTTGCGCTCGTGCGCGTTCCACGACGCTTGCTCTCGGCTGCGGCGTTGGCAGCCGGCGCAGAGCGGAGCCGAGCATCGACCAGGTTTCCTGCTCCGCCGCGCACGTTTCACATTCGCGAAGGTGCCGCGCGACGAGTTGTTCTTCCTTTTCGTCAAGCGCGCCGGCCGCGGCGAGCGCGAGCAGCTCTCGAATCTTTTCGTGTTCGCGAATCGCGTCGCTCATTGCCACGTCTCTCCTGGGAACCGGACTTCCATCGTCACGCGCAGGCGGTCGAGCGCCCGGCGCAGTCGCGTCTTCACCGTCGAGAGCGGCACATTCAAAACTTCGGCGATTTCTTCGAGCTTCATTTCTTCCTCGAAGCGCAGCGTGAGTACTTCGCGTTGCACCACCGGCAATGCGTCCAGCGATTCGCCGATGCGGCTCGAACGCTCCTGCGACGCGACACGCTCGTACGCACCGGGTTCGCTCGATCGCAGTCGCGAGGCGCCCGTTTCGCCGCCGTCGGAATCGCCCAACGGCTCGTCGAGACTCGCCGGCCGGATGCGCCGCAGGTGATCGATCGCCAGATTGCGCGCCAGCGTGAACAGCCACGCTTCGAAGCTGCGGTTCGGGTCGTATTGGCCGATGCGTTCAGCGACGCGAATCCACGTCGTCTGAAACAGGTCCTCGGCTTCGGCTGGCTGCCGCACCACACGCAGCAGGTACCGGTAAAGGCGGTTCTGGTAGCGCGTCACCAACGACGATAGCGCGTCCAGGTCTCCCCGCCGAAGCTGTGCAACATCACTATCCACAGCCAATCCGCTCTCCCAGGACATCGTTGCTGCTCCGCCGATCATAAGCGGTATACGGGCGAGGGCTCGTAAAGGACTCACCCAACTGCACGGGCGCAACCCCTGTGCTATAAATGAGTTCGAGACATAAAGCGAGAACTTATCCTGCCTGCCGATCCTTTTTCCAACACTCAAATCTGGATTGAGCCGCCTGAGCCGTTTATCGACGACGAGGTTTGTGTGCGTCTCGAAGGCGCGCCGGCTGGGACTGAAGTTGTGTTGCGCGCTTCCGCCCGTGACGATGCCGGGCGCGACTGGCATTCTGAGGCGACCTTTCTCGTCGACCCTCGTGGGACGATGAACCTGAGCGTCGCAGCTGCGACCAGCGGCAGTTACAGCGGCGTCTCGCCGATGGGCATCTTCTGGTCGATGACGTTGTCGCCGGAACAGGCAAACGGGCGCACGATTTTTGTGAAGGAGAATGTCGAGCCGAGCACAGTCGCTCTCGAGGCAGTCGTACGCGGCGAGGTAATTGCGCAAGCGGAAGTCACACGACGGTTTTGCGCGCCGGGCACAACGACGCGCGATTTGAAGGTCCCAAACCCCGAAGCCGCGAGAGCGGATGCCGCCACCGAGACGACGGTGGGGCGGTTATTCATGCCTGAAGCTCCTGGTCCGCATCCTGCGGTAATCGTGCTGAGTGGCTCGGGCGGTGGGTTCGACATCGATAAGGCTTCGGCGCTTTCGCGACACGGGTTTGCGACGCTGGCGCTTTCTTACTTCGGAGTACCGCCGCTGCCGTCGTGGCTCCATCGCATCCCGCTCGAATATCTTGAAGCCGCATTGAATTGGCTCGCCGCGCAGCCGGAGGTCGACATCAATCGCATCGGCATTTTCGGGATTTCGCGCGGCGCGGAAGCAGCGATGCTCTCTGCGGTCAAATTCCCTCGAATTCGCGCAGTGGTCGCCTGGGCGCCGAGCAGCACCGTGTGGGCCGCTGGTGGGGAGGACAAAACGACGCGCGAAGTAATTCCCTGCTGGACGTGGCGCGGCGAGCCGCTTCCGTTTGCGCCGCTGCCCCTCAAGCGTTTCATGTGGCGTTCCGCGTTTCCCGTTGCGGTGATGAAGCAGCCGGTGATGTTCGTGAACCTGTTTCGCGCGGCGCTCCGCAATCGCGCGGCCGTCGAGCGCGCCGCGATTCCCGTCGAGAAAATCGGCGGGCCGGTACTGCTCGTATCCGGTGGTGACGATCACTTGTGGCCTGCCAGCGAAATGGCCGAAGCAGTGATGGAGCGAGCGCGCCGCGAGAAATTTCCCCACGCGATCGAGCACCTTCACTTTCCCCGCGCGGGTCACATGTTGCGCTACCCGCATCTGCCAACCACGTCGCGCTACTCCCAGAACAAACATCTTCGCGGCGCACGGTTCTCGTTCGGCGGCGAAGGGGCAGCCGATGCGGAAGCACAATGTACCGGCTGGCGGCGCTCCATCAAATTCCTTCGCGCGAATCTGTAGCTTTTTCGTCCGCGAGGGCGCTTTCCCTGCCGCGTTGCTCCGGTGTGCTAGAATGGTCGAATTGTGCTCCAGCTACTAGAGAACCTGATGGAGCTCCAAAGCGTGGATACGCGCCTGAACGCCGTGCGCGCCCGCATCGCCACGTTCCCCAAGAAAACCGCCGAGATCGAGGCTCGCGTCACGAACGCTAAATCCGAGTTGGACGCCGCCAAGGCCGCGCAACTCAACACCATCAAAGAGCGCAAGAAGTACGAACTGGACATCGAACAGCACAAAGACCGCGTCCGCAAATACAAAGATCAGACCGGGCAGGTTAAGACCAACGAAGCCTACAAGGCGCTCCAGCACGAAGTGGAGATGGCCGAGGCTGAGATCGCCAAAGCCGAGGATCGTCTGCTTGAGCAAATGGTGAACGGCGAAGAGTACGACCGCCGCATCAAGGCCTCCGAGACGTTGTTAAAGGAGGTCGAGCAGGTCGCGGTCGGGTTGCGTTCCACGCTCGATCGCGAGAAGGCCGAAGCCGACAAGGAACTGGGGCAGCTCACCGAAGAGCGCACTCGCGTCGCCGCCGAAGTTCCCGAGAACACGCTGCACCATTACGACCGGATTATGCGCAAGCACAACAACATTGCCGTTGCCGAAGTGCGCGATGAGAGTTGCGGAGCGTGCGGCGTGCGGATCCGCCCGCATGTGATTCAGGAAATGCGCCGCGGCGACCGGCCCGAACTGTTCGAGTGCGAAACGTGCACGCGCATTCTGCACTACACTCCGCCAAACGCCGCCGATTCCATCGCCGCGGCTGCTCCCAGAACGAACGCCGCAGGCCATGAATCGTAAGTTTCCTCCCGCACCTCCCAGCGCGCGCCTTTTCCCCGATGCGGCATCGTCCGCGCCGCCCGCAGGCGTACACATCGCAAACATTGACGGCGCGTCGCGCGGAAATCCCGGCCCTGCGTCTTACGCCGTGGTGGTGCGCAATGCCGACGGCGAAGTGATCGAAAAGCTCGCGAAAAATATCGGCAGCCAGACCAACAACGTGGCCGAGTATTACGGCCTGATCGCCGCGCTCGATTACGCAACGTCGCGCAACATTTCCGCTCTTCGCATCCGTAGCGATTCAGAATTGCTCGTCCGCCAGATGCAGGGGCGCTACAAAGTGAAAAGCGCCGACCTGAAACCGCTCTACGAACGCGCCGCAAAAATAGCGAAGCAGATTCCGTACTTCACCATCGAGCATGTCCGCCGCGAATACAACACCGACGCGGACGCCCTCGCGAACGTCGCACTCGATAGCGCCGGCGTGCCGAAATTCGAAGGCGGGGCCGCAAAAACCGCTGCCGCCCGCACCCCTACAGGGGTGAGTGCACCCGAGAAACCGCGGGTTTACCGCGGTCGCGTCAAAAACGGAGCGCTTGAACTTTCCCCGCATCTCGATCTTCCCGAAGATTCGGAAATCGAAGTCGCCATCCGCATCCTCAAGAAAAAGTAGCAGTTACACGCACCGCTTCAGTTTCGCCTCCTTTCGCTTTCTGGTACGAAGGCACCATTGTTGCGCCCACCGGCGCCTCCTACTCTTCGTATCCGCAGTTCCCAAGGGGCTTTGTGGCAGCACTGCTCGATAAATTGCCGACGATTCTGGTTCTCGCCGTTTTGGTCGGTATCTTTCTATCTTTGCGCGCGCACGCGCCCTCGGCCCGCACCCGCCTTTGGACCTGCGCCTGGGGCCTGATCTTCCTTCACTTCTTCATCCAGCCCTTCGAAACGCACACCGGCGCCCTCGAAAATATTCTCGAATCGATCGACATCGTCGCCCTCGAGCTTTCGGCGATCGTCTTCACGGTCTCGATGTCGCGCGCTGTGGAAGATGACCGCAAGCGCCTCGCGTACCTTCTCGTTGGTTGCGTCCCGACTGCGTTCCAGGGAACGGCGGCCGTTTTCAACTGGAACCTCCAGGTGCCGATGGCTGTCGCGCTCGGTGCGGTGTTTTTTGGCACGGCGTATTTTGCAGTCCGGGCGTACCCCAAGTTGCGGACCTACACGGTGGTGCTCGCTGTCGGGTTCGCCGCGACTGGCGTCTGGGCTGTTCGGGATCAGCTCCACGGCAACGCTGACTTTGGTATCACTGCAATCCTGACGCTGTTCTTCGGCGTGTGTGGGCCGATGTTCTGGCAGCGCTATCCGCGAATGAGCTCGGGCGTGCTCGCCGTCACTGGCGGATTCATCGCGTGGGGCTTGGTGTTTCCGGCCGGCGCGATTGTCGACGCGGTAGCGCCGAAGCTCGCGGTGAACCCGGAACTGTGGAACGTGCCGAAATACTTCGTCGCCTTCGGTATGGTTCTCGCTCTGCTCGAAGACAAGTCGCGCATCATCGAACAAGCCAGCCAACGTGAACGCGAAGAGAATCACCTTCTCGAACAGCTTTCGCGCATCACATCGCGTTTGCTGTCCGGCAAGGATCCCTCCGCGTTGTGCAGCGAGATCGCCACAGCCGTCACGAACGCGAGCAGCTTTTCGCGCGCGGTTCTCTTCCTCACCACCGATGAGCGTGGCCTCCGTTTGGCCGGAGCGAATGGATACACGCGCTCGGAAATGGAAGTTTTCGAAAACCGCTCGCGCGAATGGACCATGACGAGCGTGGCCGCGCTTTGCAAGTCTGGTCTGCGCGTTGGCAATAACGCGTTCCGTCTCCCCTCCGTTCATGAAAACGACGACATCGAAATTCTGATCCCGCTGACCTCATGGCGTGGATCGCAGCTCGGCTGCCTGCTGCTCAGCACCACGGCGCAGGACGGCGAAGTGGATAAGGGCGAGGTAATTAAGCTGGAAGTCCTCGCGTCCGACCTCGCGGTAACGATCGAGAACGCGCGCCTTCATCACCAGCTCGTGCGTTCTGAGAAACTCGCCGCTCTCGGCCAACTCGTCGCGGGCGTCGCGCACGAATTGAACAATCCGCTCACCGGCATCATGGGCTATAGCGATCTGCTCGCGGAGGAAGTGGAAGGCGAAAAACTCGGCAAGCGCGTGCAAAAACTGGGCAGCGAAGCGCGCCGCATGAAGCGCATCGTCGACGGACTGCTCCGCTTCGCGCGTCAGAACAATCCGGCCGCGCGCGCCGCCGACTTCGAATCCGCTCTCCAGGACGTGATTCAACTCCGCGAATACCACCTCCGCAAGCTCATCATCGATCTTCGCGTCGAAGTCGAACCCAACTTGCCGCGCATCGCCATCGGCGAGGATGAACTCAAGCAGGTCCTGCTGAATATTTTGAACAACGCGATTGATGCCGTGGAAGAAAGCGCGGACCGCTCGATCCGCATATCGGCGCGCCAGGTTGGCGATCGGGTTTCGATCTCGTTCGAAGACTCCGGCCCGGGCTTCTCCGATTTGAACCGCGCGTTCGATCCGTTCTTCACCACGAAGCCCGTCGGCAAAGGTACGGGGCTTGGCCTAAGCATCTGTTATGGAATTGCACAGGAATGCGGCGGAGAAATCCTGATCACCAACAACGTCCGCTATGGTGCGAACGTGACTCTGAATTTTCCAGCGGCGGCCGTGTCGCAACCGCTGATTCCCCAGCTAGCTGAGACGATTCGCTAAATCGCCCGCGCGGCCTGCGCGAGCGCAATTTACTTCAAAGCGTAGGAACGATAGAGAGTGTCGCGCTGCGCGGGAATGTAACCCGCGTCAGCGATAATGCGACGCAGTTCGGCTTCGTTTGTGCGATTGCGCACGCCCGCCGCGTAAACCACGTTCTCTTCGATCAGAATGCTGCCGACGTCGTCCGCGCCAAACTGCAATCCCATCTGGCAGATTTTGATTCCGGGGGTAAGCCAGCTCGATTGAATGTGATCGATGTTGTCCAGGTAGATGCGGCTGATCGCGAGCGTCTTCAAGTAGTCGAATGCCGTCGCTTCGGGAATTTTCTTGCCGAGCGGCGTATTGTCCGGCGCGAAAAACCACGGAATGAACGACGTGAACCCGCCGGTGTCTTCCTGAATCTGGCGCACCGTCTCGAGATGATTCACGCGGTGGCGATACTCTTCGCCGCATCCGAACATCATCGTCGACGTCGTGCGCATTCCGAGTGAGTGTGCGTCGCGGTGCATGTTGACCCACTCCTCGGATTTACACTTCAGGCGCGAGATTTTCTGG
>Ga0210391_10003459_pt1 | contig 13368 bp, 13 predicted proteins | sample IncBWC12OmetaG_FD_160573 | JGI IMG/M metagenome (GOLD analysis project Ga0210391, IMG submission 160573) | Forest soil microbial communities from Barre Woods Harvard Forest LTER site, Petersham, Massachusetts, United States - Inc-BW-C-12-O ... | reverse complement strand
CCGGGGGTTGCGTTTTCCGGCGATCACCTCACGTGCAATCTGCCGGGATAAGATAATCTTCGCCGCTCCTTCCGACATCGGATACTTCACGTCAAGTTCCCTAAACATCGCACCAACGAGCGGTTCGAGCGCAGCGGAATTGGACGCGTCCATTTCACCGGCCAAGCGCCTTAAGGAGTGACTGTCATAACCGGCTTCCAGTAGATCGGCAGCGATACCTGGCATGTCCTCCCCACGGAGATCGCCACTCACCCAGCGGGATGCAAGCAAAGGGGGCGAGAGCGGGTCATCAGGAAGAGGGACCTCTGGGAACGTCTCGGCCGCGGACTCCAGTGGGTCGGTGTATATCGCCCGGGGACCAGATCTCTCTGCGGGTGTAAGCTTTGCGAGGATCCTGTACAGCAAGCTATCCTGCATACCTCATTATCTCCGAGGATGAACCGTCATCAATGATGATTGTCGAAGGCTGTACCTTGTGTGGGGAGCCATGCACCAAGCGTTCCCTTGTGCTGTAGGCAAGTAAACGCTCTTAAATCCCCTCAGAATCGGGGAAACCTAGTGAGAGGTCACCAGGTTTTCAGACGCCATTTCCGACATTTTCAGTTTTTAGTGCAGCGCGACAACCGCACGGTCCATACCGACACCACCTACAACTTGTGCAGCGTTCCGAATCGAAGCCTTGAGCCTGCTGCCGCGAATCCCGAACCTCCGCCTCTCGCAAGTCCACGAACTGGTAATTCGCACCGTAACCCTCCTCGAAGAATCGGGATAAACTTGAAGCCGTAGACGGAGGGTGCAGCCTATCTGGGCAGGTAAGCGGCTCTGTTCAATAAGCTCTCCGGAGTCTATTTCGCAAGCGACGGAGGACCTAAATGAGTAATCGCATGAGTGTTTTATCGCGTCGACTTGGGCGCTTCGCGGGCGGCCTCTCATTCGCAACCGTCGCCTTCTTCTCAATCGGGTTGTATGCCGCGGCCAACACGAAAGGGCAGGTAGTATTCCTCTTCGCTGGCCTTGTTTTGGTGTGCCTCTTCGCCAGCCTCTTTTTGTGGCTGGCGCACGGCTTCGCGTGGGCGATGACCCCAGACAAGCCTGCAGAGGAGAAGAAGCCTGCAGAGGCATTGAAACCTGCGGACGCGCTGAAGCCTGCAGAGGCGATGAAACCTGCGGAGGCGATGAAACCTGCAGAGGCGATGAAACCTGCAGAGGCGATGAAGCCTGCAGAGGCGATGAAACCTGCGGAGGCGATGAGACTTGCAGAGGCGAAGAGGCCTGCTGAGGCGATGAAAGCTGCGGAGGAGAAGAAACCTGCGGAGGAGAAGAAACCTGCGGAGGAGAAGAAACCTGCGGAGGAGAAGGTGATCGTCTCAGAGGATCCTTCCGACGCGAAATACACCATCACCGGAAGGCGCGTCTACTGACCCTAGAGAGCTTGTCAAACTGCCCTACAATCGCTGAGGCTCTGCACGAACGAGAGTGCTTCAATAAGGTCAATGACTTACAACAGGGCGCTTCGCAGTACGGAAATACAAAAGGCAGGGCACAATAAGTTGTTTATTTGCAGCAAGCGCTGCTACTCGCCTTAGTCGATCATTTGTCCTTGGTCGAGGCCCTTCGTCCAGCCTTCGCAGGCGCGTGGCATTTTCGATGGTGGTTACTTCGTCTTCAAGGCCTTGTCCCTTCAATGCCTCAATGCCCACGCTCTGGAAAGACGCCGATCCTGACATTCCAATCCTCATCGCCGCGAAAACGGAATACGCGAAGCTGAAATGATAGACGGGAATCCGCAGAAACGCTTGGCATAGCCGATGCTGATTGCGCCTGGATCACGGGCAACCCTTCACATTCGGATTAGGGAAAGGTCGCCGACCACTCATTTAGAATCGCCACGCACTGATAGGTAGCCAGCCCTTCTCGTGCGCGCGGCGCTCATCGGAGGAGTAGGTGCGCATACGTACGCAGGGCGTTGACTAGGGGTGTTGGTGGGTGTAGGGTGAGGCCCACCACTTGGCGGGCTCTCTCGACGGTAGGAAAGCGACTTCACCGCGATCGAATCGCAGGGCATTGGGAACCAAGCGGTTTTTCGCGCCACTCCGTAGCCCCGCTTCCGGGGTTGGAAATGAACGATCACAACCTGCGTCCCCGAATGTTTTATGGTTGGTGGGTCGCCTTGACGGCCGCCCTGGGCTTGTTTCTCAACACTGCCACGGTGGTGGTGTTTCCCTTCGGAATATTCGCGAGGGCCATCGGCCAGGAATTTCATTCTGGGCGCGCCAGGATTTCGCTCGCATTTACATTTCACAACCTGATGGCGGCTATATGTATCCCGCTTGCAGGAAGGTTGGTAGACCGTTACGGCGCGCGAAGGGTGCTTCTTCCGTTCACATTCCTCCTGGCTCTGATTCTGATCGCCAGCAGCGTTATATCAAATGCGATTTGGGAACTGTACGTGTTTTACCTGCTCTTGGGCGTTGTCTCTGGCGGCGCCGGAGTCATGCCCTACACCGATGTCGTCTCGCAATGGTTTGACAGGCGGAGAGGGCTGGCGTTGAGCGTAATGTTGCTCGGGATGGGGTTGGGAGCCATTATCCTGCCTGCGGTGGCGCAGCAAATGGTCAGGGCTTTCGGCTGGCGTCTATCCTATAGCCTCTTCGGTCTCGCGATTTTGCTCATCCCTTTGCCCATCGTTGCCTTGTTCCTGAAAGAGAGACCCGAAAACTTGGGTCTCTTGCCGGATGGGCCGGCAGACGTTCATCCTGCGGCGGCCGCGCCCGGAACGGTGGGCCTGACCCTGCGCGAGGCTTTGCAAACGTCTGAATTCTGGACCATGATTTCCGCGCTCATTCTCGTAACCGCAAGCGTGCATGCGTGCTTCATTCATCTACCTGCGATACTGACCGACCGGGGAAGCACGGCTCAGACGGCGGCATTCGTAAGTTCCCTCCTCGGCCTTGGGCTGTTTTTGGGAAGAGTGGGCTGTGGTTATCTGCTTGACCATTTCTTTGCACCTCGAGTGGCTGCGCTTGTTTTCTCCGGTGTTGCGCTTGGAGTGGCCGTCATAACAACAGCTCATTCGCTGTGGCTTGCGTGCGTCGCGGCCCTGCTGGTTGGCCTGGGAATTGGCGCTGAGGTAGATATCATCGGCTACTTGACGACTCGCTATTTTGGATTGCGCTCCTTTGGCGAGATTTTTGGCTGGATATTTGCTGTCTTCAGCGTGTCGGGCGGCTTGGGAGCCTACTTGATGGGTGTCGGCTTCGATAAGACAGGATCCTATAAGGTGCCGCTCGCCGGGTTCTTCTGCGCTGCGCTCCTATCTACGCTATTGATGACTCGTTTGGGACCGTACCGCTATCGAGCTCGAATGCCGGATTCAGATAACGACGCGACCCCAGTAGTCGCTGTGGCTCCAACCAGAGGTGGACAATGACACCCGAGGCATCTTCCGCCGCGGCTCTCTCCCCATTGTTGTACGTGCGTGACGGTCTGATCGTGCATCAGGCGCTTTACGCCGCGGCGAAGCTAGGCGTGGCGGACCTCTTGAAGGATGGGCCGCAAGCAACAACGGAACTTGCAGCTCAATTGCAAGTTAATGAATCGGCATTACACCGAGTTTTGCGGGCGCTTGCGAGCCGAGGAATCTTCGAGGAGACCTCGCCACGCATCTTTGCCAATAACGCATCGTCCAGCTACCTCCGCACTGGAGTACCTGGCTCGGTCCGGTCGGTGGTGATTTTCTGGGGAACCGAGACCTATTACCGTCCCTTTGGGGAAATTCTCTACAGCATTCAAACTGGTCAAGCTGCTAGATCCAAGCTGCTCGGGATGGATGGCTGGGAGTATATGCAGCAGAATCCTGAAGTGGCGCGCATCTTTGATGACGCCATGACGGGTCTCTCCGCGCTGGCGGGTCCGGTTATTGCCAGCGCGTACGACTTCGGAAACTGGGACAGCATCATGGACGTTGGAGGGGGCAATGGGATCCTGCTCGCCTCCATCCTGCAGGCGCACCGACGCCTGCGTGGCGTTCTGGCGGATCTGCCGCACGTGCTTGACCGTGCAAGGGAGCACGCCTTCCTGGGTGGTGCACTTGAGGCGCGCAGCGCAATACAGCCCTGCGATTTCTTCCATGAGGTGCCGACCGGCTGCAGGGCATATGTCATGAAACACGTGATCCACGACTGGGACGATGAGCATGCCCACATCATCCTCGCCAACTGTCGCCGCGCGGTTCCGGCGGACGGAGCGCTCTTGCTGGTGGAATGGGCGCTACCCGAGGGGAATCTCCCATCCGCCGGCAAGCTTATGGATGTAGTGATGCTACTCATGACCGGAGGAAGGGAGCGCACAGTCGAAGAGTACCGCCAACTGTTAGCCCGCGCCGGTTTCCGTCTAAATCGAGTGGTCCCGAGCTCGACCGATTTGAACATCATTGAAGCGTTGCCGGACTGAGCGGGGTGCGCAGCTTTACATTAGAGATAAGGCATGTCGCTTTCGCAATCAATTTGTTTTTCGGTATGATTTTAGGCCGGCAAGCCCAGCTGCTAGTGGCAGAAATGGGCCCGAATCAATCAAGGCCTCTTTTCGGGGACGGACCCCAATCCGCGCTGGCAGTTCTCCGGGATCTCTCAATTCTTCTCCCGGTTGTAATAGTGATTGTTCCGTCCGTCCCGCAAAGGGCCCCCGCAAAGGGCCCCCAGCGCCGGAATGAAATTGTCAAGCGAGTCGCGGAATCGGATCGATGGCAAGATTTTATCCCTCAGAAGTAGAACGCGAGTGCCCTGCAAGCGGCATTCGTCGCGGCTGCTTCGCTCGTTGCTTCGTTGCTTCGGCGCATTTTTTCAGTAACCTGTGCGGCCGCTTTGCCGTGGACCGCGAGCGCGATGGCGGTGGCCAGTATCGCCAAAACTGCTAAGCGATCCTAGCGAAAGGGAACTTAAAAACCGCCACCGGATGCCATGCCGTGTCGCAGTTTCCGAGGAGACGAGGGTGCGGTAAAGGTTCGAAACATCCAGGTGCAAGAAGCCGGTCAATGAGCCTGGTTGGGCGGTGATGCTTGTTGGCTGGCGAGGATCAGCTGCGCCCGCTTTTTGGCTTCTAGAGAGGACGATGGCGATGCCGCCACGTCCCCCATGATTCGTGCTACTTCTGCTTTCGTTCCGGTGGCTGCAACCGCCTGGAAAGCGGCAGGCTGGACATCCGGGTCCGAATCAGACAGGAATTTTCTCGACGATCCCAACAACGCCTCCGACTGCACCCCGCTACCTCCAATCGCGTACAGCATATTCAGGCGTTGCTTGGCGTCGGGCGCATTATCCAATTTGGCTTTTACCAACATTTCATTGTCTTGCTTTCGCTCCCCTCCCGCTCTGAGAAGTCCGGCCGCAGCAACTTCCGAAGTTCGATAATTCGGGGAATCGAGATTCCTAACAAACACATCGCGTGCCGAGCTTGGGGGGCCAGCCGGGTTCATGGCGAGGACGAACAAAATGTCATTGCGCGTCGTATCGTCCGGGTCACCAGAAGCAGCTACCAGGTCCGGGAAGCAGGCCACATCCACCTTGCTGTGCTCCGGCGCCGCAAGAAGGATAGCGGTCAGCAGGGCTGCCGCCTGACGGCGAATGTAGGCGTCTGAGTCGTGCAGCGAACTGCAAAGTAACTGCGTGTCTTGTTCGATGATTGATATTTCCTGCTCGAACACCAGGGCCACGTGCTTCCGGGCCTCGCCGGCCACCTGAAGATCTTTGCTCTTCATATCGGCAAACGACTGAGCAAGAGGTGTCTGGCCGTAACATGGGAGCGCAGCAATGCAAGAAAGCGTAAGGCTCAACAGACTTCGACGGTTCGGCATATGGATATTCTCCAGTCTATTTTTCGTCTGTTATCCCCGACATAAAATGATGGGGGGACAGAAGGAGTAACCTCCTAACCCTAGCTACGGGGGTTACTCCGTCTGGTGCCTTCAATCTCATGCTCCCTTCAATGCCCGCAACAAAATTCTTTCTTTCGGCGAATCCTGTTGTGTTACTCACGCCTTTTTCTTCTACTTCAATGTCATTGCTTTGCTTCGTCGAGGTTGATACCTCATTCGGGCGATGAGCAATCAGAGACGCCGAGGCAAGCTCGATCGCCTACATTGCTCCCGATACCAGGCGCCCCTTCTCAATAGATAAGAACCGTTTTGGCCGGCGCCGCTGAACTCTCCGGGAAATGGGGAACCGGCTGTTTATGTCCCAAAACACCCAAAAACACCGAATTTTATCGAATTTTACAAAAAGGAGAGCCGCGAAGCCTCAGGGGACGATGACGGCTGATCCACGCTCGGTTTCTTCTTTGACCGCGAGCAAGGCTTTGTTTGCGTCATCGAGCGAGAACGTAGCGACCTGGGGATGAATTTTGAGCTGCTGAGCGACGGCGAGAAAATCGCGCGCATCCTGGCGCGTCATGTTCGCCACACTGCGAATCTGCCGTTCGCCCCAAAGCAATTTGTCGTAGTCAAAGGCAGGCATCTGGTCCAGGTGAATCGCGTTGATCGCGACCACTCCACCTTTGCGCAACGCCGACAGGGCACGGATGACGACCTTTCCACTGGGAGCGAAGGTGATCGCGCGATCGAGGCTGACCGGCGGCATTTCGTCTTCTTTGCCCACCCAGGTAGCCCCGAGAGCAGCCGCCATCTGCCGGTGGTTCTCGCCCCTGGTAGAGACATAAACCTCGCACTTCCAGGATTGGAGCACGGTGATGGCTAAACTCGCCGAGCTGCCAAACCCGAACAGCCCCACCCGCTCACCCGGAGCCACCCCCGCAACCCGCAAGCTGCGAAAGCCGATGATTCCGGCGCAAAGCAAGGGAGCGACGTGGACGTTATCGAGACCTTCGGGCAAGGGGAAGGCGAAGTCCGCGCGAGCCAAGGCGTATTCTGCGTAGCCGCCATTCACCGTGTACCCGGTAAAGGTGGGGTGGTCGCAAAGATTCTCCATGTCATGCCGGCAGTACCAGCAATCCCCATCGATGCCACCGATCCAGGAGACTCCGGCACGGCTTCCCAGCGGCAGCTCGGCTGTCGCTCCGGCGGCAACCTCGCCCACGATCTGGTGGCCAGGAATCAGCTGCGATCGCACCGGCGGCAGATCTCCTTCGGCAATATGAAGGTCAGTGCGGCAAACTCCGCAGGCCAGCACTCGCAACAGCACGTGGCCCGGCTGCAGTTCCGGACGGCCCACCTCCTTGATCTCGAGCAGCGGCGTGCCGCCGGGCACAAGAACGGCAGCCTTCATTTTTTGGCCAGCTCCTCACTTAGCCTGTGGGCATTGAGGGAATGCTCATGAGCCTGCCTGCTCAACTCATGAGCAGAAAGATGGTCCCCTTTGCCGTGGGCGGCGGCTGCGGCGGTATGTGCATGGGCTGCAAGGTTGTGGAATTCTACGACTCGTTCGTGAGAACTGGGGGACATTTGCTTTCTCCTGCATGCTTGGATGTTCCGGCGGCGAACTCAGGATGAATTTTGATTGCAACAATTGACGAAGGAGAAGAGCTGGATAGAAGATAAGCCGGGGGTGCGCCGTGAATACAATCAATCCCAGGGCCGGGCAACTGGCCAACGCTTCTGAGCTGGTGGACGTACCGAAGCTAATTACCGCCTACTTTGAGCTTCGGCCTGATCCCCATGTTCCCGAACAACGAGTCGCGTTTGGCACTTCAGGGCATCGCGGATCATCCTTCGATCGTGCGTTCAACGAATGGCACATCCTGGCCATCACGCAAGCCATCTGTCTCTATCGCCAACAGGAAAAGATTGACGGACCGCTCTTTCTGGGCATCGATACGCATGCCCTTTCCACGCCGGCGCAGGCCAGTGCCATGGAAGTGCTGGCAGCCAACAGGGTAGACGTCATGCTGCCGGAGAGAACGGACTACACACCCACGCCGGCGATCTCGCATGCCATCCTCACTTACAACCACGGCCGCAAGAACGGCCTGGCCGATGGCATTGTGGTCACGCCGTCACATAACCCGCCTGAGTCTGGAGGATTCAAGTACAACCCTCCCAACGGCGGTCCCGCGTCCAGTGAGACCACCGCCTGGATCCAGGCCAAGGCGAATGAGTTCCTCAGCACCCAACTCGCCGGCGTGCAACGCATTTCGCTCGACAAAGCCCTGGCCGCCTCGACCACGCACCGCCACGATTATCTAACTGCTTACGTTAAGGATCTGGCCAATATCATTGATATGCAAGCGATTCGCGCTTCCGGAATCAAGTTCGGCGTGAACCCCCTGGGAGGGGCCGGGGTGCATTACTGGGCACCGATCGCAGAACACTATGGACTGAACATGACGCTGGTCAACGACCAGGTGGATCCCACGTTCCGCTTTATGACCCTGGACTGGGATGGCAAAATCCGCATGGACCCGTCTTCGAAGTACGCCATGCGGTCGCTGATCGATTTGAAGGATAAGTTCGATGTGGCCATGGCCTGCGACACCGACCATGACCGGCATGGCATCGTGACCAGGAGCAAAGGATTGCTGCCTGCGAATCATTACCTGGCCGTTTCCATCAGCTATCTGTTCGGGCATCGTCCGCACTGGGGCAAGCAGGTTGCCGTTGGGAAAACGGTGGTCAGCAGCAGTATGATCGATCGCGTTACCGCCGGGTTGGGCAGAGAACTCTACGAAGTGCCTGTGGGATTCAAGTTTTTCGTCGATGGTCTGATTGCCGGCAAACTTGGGTTTGTGGGCGAAGAAAGTGCTGGCTCATCGTTTCTGCGCCGGGACGCTACGGTGTGGACCACCGACAAGGACGGCATGATCGCCGCCCTGCTGGCGGCGGAGATGACTGCGACCACGAAGAAGGATCCGGGTGAACTCTACCAGGACCTCACGCAGCAGTACGGCGACCCGTTCTACGACCGGACCGACGCCAAGGCCAACACGCAGCAGAAGGCAATCCTTGCAAAGTTGAGCAAGGACAGCATTCAGAGCTCGATGTTGGCCGGGGAAAAGATCCAGACGATCCTCACCCATGCACCCGGGGACGGTCAGCCGATCGGTGGTGTCAAAGTGATGGCCGAGAATGGCTGGTTCGCGGCTCGTCCCTCGGGGACCGAAGAGATCTACAAGATCTACGCCGAAAGCTTTCGCAGCCAGGAGCATTTGGAGCAGATCGAAGCTGAAGCCGAAACCATCGTGGGGCAGGCGCTGAACGCTGCGGTAGGGGCTGTCTAGAGGTAAATAGAGCTGCAAAAAAGCAAAAACCAGGGGCTAAAGCCCAGATCTCTGTTGGGTCTCAACGGCCCGACTAAAGTCGTGCCCTGATACAAAGCCAAGTTGCCTCCGCAACAAAGCAGTCCCGCAGGGACGAAACAGCCTATAGCCCGGCACGGGAGTGCCGGGTAGGATAAGGCCCATGAGTCGAGTCCCGTAGGGACGGCATAATGAATAGCCCGGCACGGGAGTGCCGGGAAAGGACCACGCCGAATGCGAGGAGTCCCGTAGGGACGCCACAACGCTTTGATCATGAACAGACGAAAATTCATTACGTCTACTAGCGCCGCGGGACTCTTGGCCGCAAAAGGTTTTGCTTCACCCTCGCCAGTCCCTGCAAAACGCGCCCTGATGAAGGTCGGGGACCAGACGGCCCCCACCAATGAGACCCATCTGAAATACCTGGCGCGTTACCGGGTGCAGAATATCTGCGGCTACCCCGAAATTTCAGGCGACCGCACCTACGCGACCGTCGAAGAACTAAACCGCATGGTCGACCTTGCGCAAACCTGCGGCATCAGCATCGACTGCACCGCTCCACCCTTTCTGGAATCCAGCTTCATTGACAAAGAAAAGCATCCGGCAATCATGCTGGCGCAGAGTCCGGAACGTGACCGCGATATCGAAGCCATACAGACCCTGATCAAAAATTGCGCCCAGGCAGGCATCCCCTCCATTAAGTACAACATGAGCATCCTGGGCGTAGTTCGCTCCGGACGAACACCAGGGCGCGGCGACGCCACGTACAGCACCTGGAAGCTCGCGGACGCCCATCCGGAAACGCCTCTGACCCGGGCCGGACACGTGGACGCCGATATGTATTGGGAGCGGATTACCTACTTCCTCGACCGGGTCATTCCGGCGGCTAACGAATACAAAATCCGCATGGCCTGCCACCCTCACGACCCAGGTATGCCGCCCGAAGGCTACCAGGGAGTCAACACGGTTTTGGGCACGGTCGACGGCTTGAAGAAGTTCATCACCATCCAGGAGAGCGCCTACCACGGACTAAATTTCTGCCAGGGCACAATCTCTGAGATGCTGCAGAATCCAGGGGTAGAGATTTACGACGTCATTCGCTACTTCGGTTCGCGCAACAAGATATTCAACGTACATTTCCGCAACATCCGCGGCCATCGTGACAATTTTATGGAGGTTTATCCCGATGAGGGGGACGTGAACTTCGTAAAAGCCATCCAGGTCTACAAAGAGGTCGGTTATCCGTATATGCTGATGCCGGATCATGTTCCCTTGGCAGCCAATGACCCGAATGGCCTGCAGTCATTTGCTTATTGCTACGGTTACATCCGGGCTCTGATCCAAGCAGTCGACTCCATGGGTTGAGAGGGACACCGGCCATTGAAGGACGCCTTCTTCACCACCAGCGATGGCGTCAAACTCCACTACCTGGTAGGGGGCGCCGGTCAAATCGTTCTCTTCATCCCCGGCTGGACCATGCCGGCAGAAATCTGGCAGCCGCAGATCAAATACTTCAGCCCAGATTACTGCGTGGTCGCATTGGATCCCCGTTCGCAAGGTTCCTCCGGTAAACCTGAGGAGGGGAATTACCCCGCAAGGCGCGCACAAGACTACAAGGAGCTAATCGATCATCTAGGATCGCCAGTGGTTCTGGTTGCCTGGTCGATTGCCGTGTACGAGGCGTTGACCTATGTGGAGATGTTCGGAACCTACCATTGGAAGGGGCTTGTTTTGGTGGATGTTATGCTGCACGACCCATCCATCCCCGAAGATCGTGCGCGCCGCTACGAGTTCTTGCACGCTTTGCAGGCTGACCGCAAACAGTTTGCGGCCACGTTTGTCCGCAGTATGTATCGCCAGCCACAGCCGGAGCAGTATCTCGAGAGCATAACCGCAGCTACGTTGCATACGCCAACCAACTCGGCGGTCGCCCTGCTGGCTGAGCTAGCAGTGAAGAACGACATTCGTCCTGCGCTCGAAAAAATCAAAATTCCCGTTCTCGCGATCATGACACCGCGCAACCGCCTCGCTGCCGAACTCGTCACCGCGATGGTGCCTGGTTCCCAGGGAGAAGTATTTGAGAATGCCGGCCATTGCCTGTTCGTCGATGAGGCAGACAGATTTAACATCCTGCTGGAGGCTTTTCTGAGGAAAGTAACTCGATGAAGATGATGCAACCCGTTGAGATGGCGAAAACGATTGGGGAAGGTTTGCTGTCCTTTCCCGTCACTCATTTCTCTGATGACTTCCAATGGCAGGCAAAGGCGTACCAGGAGCATATCGCCTGGCTACTATCCTATAAGCCCGCGGGACTTTTCGCTGCAGGCGGAACGGGCGAGTTCTTTTCTCTTACGCTGAACGAATTCAGCGCGGTGGTGCAAGCTGCGGTTGCGCAGACAGGTGGACAGGTACCCGTCCTGGCAGGTTGCGGCTATGGCACCGCGATGGCCAGAGAGTTTGCCCAGGCCGCCGAAGCAGCGGGGGCTGATGGAATCCTTCTGTTGCCGCCCTACCTGGTGAATGCAGAGCAGGCGGGTTTAGTGGCGCACGTCGAGGCGGTTTGCGCCTCGACCAGACTCGGCGTCATCATGTACAACCGCGACAATGCTGTTCTTGATGAAGTATCTCTGGAACGCTTGTGCCAAAAGTGCCCGAACTTTGTGGGTTTTAAAGACGGGGTAGGGGACATTGAGCGCATGACCCGCATCTACGCCAGGATGGGAGATCGCCTCACGTATATTGGCGGTTTGCCTACCGCTGAAACCTTTGCGCTTCCTTATCTCGAGATGGGTGTCACCACCTACTCGTCTGCCATCTTCAATTTTCTGCCCAATTTCGCGCTCGACTTCTACGCCGCGGTGCGCAAGCGGGATCATGCCGCCGTGTTCGCCCGTTTGCGGGAGTTTGTTTTGCCATATATCGAAATTCGAAACCGCCGCAAGGGGTACGCGGGGTGGATTGTGAAAGCAGGGATGAAGGCCATTGGGCGACCCGCGGGACCTGTGCGGCCGCCTCTAACTGACCTGACTTCAGCTGAACTCGAGGAGCTGAGCCGGCTCATCGCGGGACGGTCTTGACCGGCAAAACCCACGTCCGCTATCTGATCATCACCATTCTCTTCGCCGTTAGCTGCTTCAGCTATGGAGACCGGGTCGCGCTTTCGATCGCGGGAACGGCGATGGCGAAAGACATCCTTCTCGACCCGGTGAAGATGGGCTATCTGTTTTCCGGCTTCAGTTGGGCCTATGTGTTGGGACAATTACCGTCTGGTGCGTTGCTGGACCGTTTTGGATCGAAGGTGGTGTACGGCATCGGGATTGTTTTATGTTCGATTTGTGCGCTGCTTACGGGATTTGCCACTGCGTTTGCGACGATATTTGTTCTACGGCTGATTGCGGGATTTGCCCAGGCGCCGGTTTTTCCCGGGAATGGGCGCATCGTTGCCTCATGGTTCCCCGCCAACGAGCGCGGGCGTGCCTCGGCAATCTTTAACTCCTCGCAATACTTTGCCCTGATGATCTTCGGTCCCATCCTGGGTTGGATCGCCCACTCGGCTGGTTGGAGAAGTTGCTTCTGGTTCATGGGCGGCCTTGGTTTTGTGTTGGCGGCGATCTGGGTGAAGAATATCTATGACGTCCAGGGCCATCCACGCATCGGGGCTGCGGAGGTGGCCTACATTGAGCAGGGCGGCGGCCTGGTTCATGTGAAGGCCAGTGTACTCACCTGGGGTGCGGTCAAGCAGTTGTTGAGCCATCGTATGTTGGTTGGTATCTACCTGGGTCAGTACTGCATCACCACGTTAACCTGGTTTTTTCTTACCTGGTTTCCAGTTTATCTGGCCCAGGCACGGCATCTGTCGATTATGAAAGTAGGCTTTGCGGCGGCCTTGCCTGCTCTTTGCGGCGGAACGGGGGGAATTCTCGGCGGAGTGGTCTCAGACAGGCTGCTGCGCGCTGGGTATTCGCTCAGCTTCTCCCGTAAAGCGCCGATCATGGCCGTCATGCTGCTTTCAGTAACGATGATTGGATGCAATTACGCACCAGCGCAGGCGGTGATGCTGCTCCTGATGTCGCTGTCGTTTTTTGGCAAAGGATTTGGTTCTTTGGGATGGACGGTGATTTCCGA
>Ga0210391_10003457_pt1 | contig 13376 bp, 19 predicted proteins | sample IncBWC12OmetaG_FD_160573 | JGI IMG/M metagenome (GOLD analysis project Ga0210391, IMG submission 160573) | Forest soil microbial communities from Barre Woods Harvard Forest LTER site, Petersham, Massachusetts, United States - Inc-BW-C-12-O ... | reverse complement strand
ACGCTTTTGTACCGAAACTTGAAGCCAGCCGGCAGTTGCTACCAATGATTGCCGAGCTATGCGCCCGCACTCGCGACACACGGCAGAAGCAAGACGATCTCAGTCCGCAGATTGGCGACAGCCCTCCCCGGCCATCCCCCAGCGTTCCCTTTGAGTACGGCCTGCGCTCTTGGCAATCGCCACAAAAGCCAGAGGAGGATTCTTGATGGAAGACCTGTGATGGATGAACTGGTGTTGGAACCCTGCCTGGTGGAAAAGCGGCATTGTGCCCCTGGCCGCAATTCCGCGCGGGCAGCTCATTCTGCGTCCGAGAAGCCACCCCCTTGGCTTCTCTTGCATTCCGACGTTACATTTCTCGAAAAAAGGCATCAGTTGGCTTACCCGGGTCGCGGGCCAGCGCTGGATCGTGGAAAGAACAGCCTAAACTGTTTCAACAACTTAAGATTATTGGAAGTGCCGAAGCTTCGGCACGTGCCGACATGTCGGCACGTAGTCCGGTTTTCGTAACGGACAAAGAAAGTCCGCGCAGGATTGGGAAGGCTGTGCATTCTTATCCCTCCAGTTACGAGGGCCAGCCACAGAAAAGCCCCTCTAGCATTCAGTAGGTCAATTGCTCGGCCAGGTACGAGCTGCAGAGGGAACACCGACCGAAACTGGAGCAACCAGACTACAGCTTGAGCAAAGAGGCACGCCACATGAAGGTGCGAAGTGAAAAGAGCGACCCCTAATGGTTCAGATTCTGATCGTTGAAAGCCATGCTTCCAGCAGAGAATACCTCCGATCCCTACTCGAGCGCCTCGGCCATCAGGTCACAGAGGCCCGAGACGATGCGGAAGGACTGGAGCTTGCTCGCCTAACCCCTCCCGCAATCGTGTTCATCGACATCTTAATGCCTACTTTGGATGGCTATGAGTTTGTCAGCGCACTGCGTAGCCAGCCAGGGCGCTCTGCAGTGCCCATAGTCTTTTGGACCGCTGCCTACCTCAAGCGTGAGGCTTTGGGTCTTGCCCAGGAATGTGGAGTGCTTCACATTGCAGACAAGTCAGCACTGCCAGAGGAACTTTGCTGGATTGTTGACCAGTGTCTGGGCAAAGATGCCATACCTGAGGCACTAGCACCGGATAAGAGAATCATTCCAGGAGATCTAAAGATTCTCCAGGTTACAGCTACGCAGAGGACGGTCGATTTTCACACTTGTAACCATCGTCTATCAGCGCTGAGTGAACTCGGACGCGCCATAGCCAACCAAAACAATGTGCCATCATTGCTTAAAGAAGTCTGCGAAGGAGCACGGTACCTGCTTGGGGCAAGAGTTGCATTCGCCCTCACCGTCGATTCCCATTCCAAGCAGGTGAATTTCACACACTTGGCCGGTACTTCGTCACCCGTAGACCGCGAGGCCATTGAGAAGGTTTGCCTTCTCTGGCAGGAGAACCTGTCCGCAACAAAAAGAACCGCCCGAGTGCAGGCAGATCACGAGGTGATGGCCCGCGCTTTTCGAGCCGCTCTCCCACGATGTACTAACCCATACCTCGGCGCGGCCATGCTCAACCCTGTCGACGGTATGGTAGGAGCGCTCGTTCTGGGAACAAAGATTGGAGTCGCAGAGTTTGATGAAGAGGATGCACTCATCGCGACTGCCGTCGCCGCCCAAGCCGGTGTGGCTTATCAGAACTTGGTGAGCACAGCGGAGCTCGAGAAGAGTTTGATCGAACTTCAGACCGAGATCGCGCTTCGCAGGAAGACAGAGTCTGAACTACATAGTGTTGAAACGGACTACAAATCCAGCATTCACTCCGCTCCGTGCGGTATCTATCGAGCTGACCTCGACGGAAAGCTCTTGGTGGTCAACAAAGTCATGGCCGAAATGCTCGGCTACGACTCGGAGCAGGAAGTTGTCGAACTCCAGACCACCGAGGAGATCTTTTGTGAGCAGGATGAGCGGCAGCGGTTGATCGCACACTACGCAGCCCGCGATCTTGTCATGAATGTCGAGGTGAAATGGAAGCAAAAGCGTGGCGCCCACATTAGCGTCAAACTAAACGGATGGCCTAAGTTGGGCCAAGACGGGAAGTTAATCTGGTATGAAGTCTTTGTGGAGGACGTGACAGCGCTGAGGAAAGTGGAGCTGCAGGTGCAACAAGCACAAAGGATGGAAGCCGTTGGTCAGCTCGCTGGGGGAGTTGCTCACGATTTCAACAACTTGCTAATGATTATTTCCGGCTATGCGGACCTAATACAATCGGGCGATTTCGAGAAGAGTGCGGTGATTGAGCGTGTAGGGCACATAGCGCGAGCGGCAAAACAGGCAGCGTCGGTCACCAAACAACTGCTGGCATTTAGTCGCAAGCAGCCCGAGCAATTGCCGAATGTCGATTTGAGTTCTCTGCTGGAAGGACTGGCAGATGTAATACCGCGTCTTGCCGGAGAGCATATTCGATGCAGCATTAAATGTGGGCCGTCACCGAGACATGTCAGGATAGACCGGAGCGAAATCGAGCAGGTGCTCCTCAACCTGGTGGTGAATGCACGTGACGCAATGCCTGACGGAGGCAAGCTCACGATTGAAGCCGTGTACGTTGATGTTGATGAGTCGTATGTACAGCAGCAGCGTGTCCGCTTGGCGCCAGGTCCATACGCTCGGATCACAGTCAGTGACACAGGAATTGGAATGGACGAAGCGACGAAGGCACGGCTTTTCGAGCCATTTTTCACTACCAAAGAGCGCGGCCTGGGGACCGGATTGGGGTTATCCATGGTTTCCGGAATTGTGAAACGGAGTGGGGGTGACACATGGGTTTACAGCTTTCCGGGAAAGGGCAGCACATTCACGATTTACTTGCCTGCTATTGAAGAACCCTCGGAAACCAAAGAGATTCGATCACAAGCGGAAACAATTCCGACCGGCTCGGAAACGATCTTGCTCGTCGCCGATGAGCAGGGACTTCGTACGGCTGTTCGTGAGTTCTTGCGGTCAACCGGCTACGTCGTGCTTGAAGCGTCAAATGGTATGGAGGCTTTGCAAATGTGCGGAGACTATCAAGGACGCATCGATATGCTGTTGACCGACTACATTATGCCCGGCCTTAGTGGACCAGGGTTGGGGACTCTGGCAATGAAGCAACGACCAAATCTCCATATTATCTGTATGACTGGCTATACTGACCGCATAACTCAAGTACCGGGCTCTTGTAAAACCATAACCTTCCTTCAGAAGCCTTTCAGCCTTTCAGTGCTTGCGCAAACCGTGCGCGACGTGTTGACGGACAATCAACCCTATTCCGCGTCAGCCTAGATTGACGCGCCGGCTAATAGAGGCTGTAACTTTAGTTCGGAGTCATGCCGGGATAAGCGCCTACAATTGAGGCTATGAGACATTACACCATCAAAACGATGAATGGCTGTACCACATTCAGGTGCCCGCTTTGTAAGCACTCCGTCACCCCGCAGGAGTTCAACAGGGAAAACGGCAGCTGCCGCACCCAGGCGGCTAAGGCAATGAACGAGCACGCGAGGACTGCACATGGCGTCCCCGTGCCCGTGTCGCCGGATCATGCGCCGATGTGGCATGCCCATTAAACGCGCATTTCGCCAGAGGCAATGAAAGGCCGTGCGGTATGACACCTGAAACGTATTACACAATCCGGCGCATTCAGTCGCCCTGCGGATCCCGCTTGGCCGTGCTCTTCGATCTCACCTACCGGCGGGTGTGGCGCCCCGAACTCAGCGATGAAGGCCAGTGGTGCGACTTCTTGGTTGAACAGAAGGAAGTCGGAGCAGGCTAATTCCGCGCCTGTGCGACTTCCTTAAGGCGGTCTCCACTTCTCGGAGTGGCTCCCCCTCTTGAAGATAGAATCACAAGGTAATCCGGCTCTGGAAATCTTGTTTTCTGGGCAGCTGACTCAATCGCGCGATAGCCGAGCAGGAGAAACGCCACCTCTAAAGGGCAATCGCCGCATGCAGGCATTCCATGCCTTGGTAACCATGAAATATCCCGAGCGGCGCGCGTCTCTGCCCTGGGGAACGCTAGTTCTGGCTACGGCTGTATTCCCGCGGCAAAGAGCCCACGATTTTCTTAAAAGGCTTGGTGAAGGCGCTCGCGGATTCGTCACCAAGGGACTGCGCGATTTCGGAATGGATTCGCTGGTGTTCGCCATTCTGTGCCCGGCCAACAGCATTCGCCAGCGCGTCAGGTACTCCATCGCGACACTCCAACCGTCTCTTTGAACCTCAGCGCGAAGATTGATCGGGACATGCCGGTACGTTGCTCCAACTCCTCGGCTGCCCAATCATGTGCCGGCTCATCGTGCATAGACGTAATCGCCGCGCTCATCTGCTTATCCGATTGAGCGAAGAACCATCCCGCGCAGCCTCTCAACCCTTCGGCCAGATGAAGACGCAGCGCCTGAACCAGCAGCAGATAGGCGAGCTGTTGCGCGACCAGAAAACCGCCGGGTTGCGGATCGCTCAACTCCTCGAGACCAGCGTATCGCCGCCTTCTCCGACTCTTTTGGATATGCACGATAGGCGGCAGCTCCGCCAAAAGGATATCGGCAGGTTTACCAGTGAGGACGAAGTTTCCGCCGATTAGTAAGCAGTCCCCGCCGCCATTGCACGAGGCGATATGACCATTCAGCGGGAATGGAAAATCCTTGGAGCATCGACAGGCGGCAGCTTCAGATCGCTCGCAAGGCAGGAAGGGAGCGCACGCGGTAAAAGGAAACAATCTCCGGCCGTAAGCAGCACAGCCTCGTGAACACCTTCCACGGAGAGCCAGCATTGGCCCGAGACTACGGCATAGCATTTTGATGCTTTCATGCTTCGGGAACGCGAGGCGAAGTCTCCGCCCAGATCAAGGGTTCAGTTGACGGACAGGGTTGCCGTCGGAACCAAAGCGCTCGATCTTCGCGTCGTTGTCAGGTCCGACGAGCACGTTTAGACGTCGCACGCCATTCACGTCGACAAATACTACCCCGATTCGCCGGCATTGTTGAGAAGGAGATAGCTCGATGCCCCGCCTGGGCGATCGAACTTCACATGCGTACCCTGGTCGTCAACCGCCAGCACCGCCGTGGTCCTTTCAGATCTGGGTTCGCCAGCTTTACCGCTGGAAGCCCAGTGGAGTCGAGGAGGATCTCGAGACACTTGGCGCGCCATGGGTGTGAAGCAAGTGAATGATTGCGTTTCCTGATTTTGCGGACATTATGATTCGAGGATGGCCTTGGCCATCTACGATCTTGATCTCATCCGTGACCACCGGTGAGGGCGAAGCCTGCATGTTGGCCCCCGATGGATATTGCTGCGATACCGCTCCCGCAACCGTAACTGTAACGCTAGCAGCCGCGGGGTGACTGTTCAAAACTGAGCAGTTTTTCAAATGACCTGAGGCTACCCTCGGCGGATTGGAAAAGACCAAGGCGGTGCTGTATGAACCAACCGAACAGGTCGCGCATCGAGTCCCCAATCCTTGTTAACCTTTTGGCGATTCACTTTGTTGGCCCTTGAGGGCCTAAATTCGGTTCCTCACTCTCTCTCTTCTCCCGCCTTCCACTCTCGCCATCAACTCATCAAGGTCGCGCAGGTTCTTGTGTTGCCTTACTAACGGAGCCGCAATGACACGAATTTTGATCGCAGACGATAGCACCTCCCTTCGATGTGGGCTACGCACTTTGCTGGGACTAAATGCAGACTGGCAAGTCTGTGGAGAGGCTGTGGATGGTGCCGATGCGGTAGAAAAGGCGCAGCAGCTTGCCCCCGACCTCATACTGATGGACTTCTCAATGCCGCAGATGAATGGCGTACAAGCAGCCCGGAAGATCGCCGAATCCGGCACAGACATTCCAATCCTGCTCTTCACTCTGAATCTTTCGCCTCAGATCATGGAATTGGCTCGCAACGCAGGTTTGCGTGGTGCGATGTCCAAGTCGGAAATCAGCAAGTTGCCCTATGCGATCAAGGCGATTCAGCGCGGTGAGACTTTCTTCTGGACGAGCTAGTCCGCCCTCGATTGCGCCGTCTTGACGGAGAGCGTTTCACTCCACCGTAGCCCCATCGGGGCCATTCACATAGTAAGGCTCGCGGCATATGGTCGTTGTGAGCAGCACCCGGGACAGGGCTGTTCAGGCGATGCGTCCCGCGACTCGATTGAGTCTGGGGCGCCTTCGTTTTGAGGCGAGTACGACGACAGTCGCGGTACCTTCCCGAATTCGTGATTGTGGGCTTGCCTTGAGGTTGCGTCTTCCCATCCAGGGTGACGAGCATGGCCAGGCAGCACGTCGGCTCCGGTGCGATTCAACGCAAACGCCCTCCGGCAGCACCGAAGCGTGCCGTTCACTGCTCGTGTGGGCGGCACATAAGCAGTTCTCGCCTCCATGTTCGTTGACTTCCAGATAATCGGCAATGTCTTTGCACTCAGAACGGTTACAAAGGATAAGTCGATCCGGTGGATGGTGAAGCCGGAAATATTTCATATGGGACTCCCGATAGTCCGTGACGACGGACTGGTTAATCGTGAGTCCCAGAGAGGACGCCGCAGATCGGACTCACGAAGTGTCTAAAGGTGGGTGAACAAACAAAGCGCGGTGCTCCCAGATCAGATCACCCGCGCCGACCGGAAACGCTTGCCACACCACACTCCAAGCAACGTGGTTGTCGAGATGTGATCAATCCGCAAGACGGGCACATCCTCTGAGATCGGAGCCCACCCGTTTGCTCATTCCTGCGCATCCGGTGAAGCAGCAGGACCGCCACTGCCAGAATCAGCACACCGAGGGAAATACCCATTGCGTTCATCAAGCAACCTCTCTTCGCGAGTTCCGCATGTACCGCGAGGAACGATCTCCAAGCGGTTTGTTCTTTGGCTGTTGCCGGCTGTGGTTAGATCGGCTTCGGGCCTTTTGCCACAACCAGCACGGCCAATACGGTCGCTGTATTACGAACGCTTTCTGCAATCGTCAGGAGTGCTTCCGCTATGGGCGCATGCTGTCCCGCTAGCCCCTCAAGTCGCGTGCTGACACTGTGGAGTTGATCGACTTCGCGCAAGATCGCCGCAAAAGGCATAGGCAGACCTCTTTCTCACTGAAAAGCCTAAGGTGGGAGAACTTCAGATGGACTGGCTTAGGTCAGAGGACCTGAAAGAGGAGAAGGACGTAACCGCCCCAACATTCATTGTAGCAGTTCAGGGATGATTGCACTCCATTCATCTTTCTCAAGTACAAACAATTTGCTCAGGGGGAACTCTAGACCTGATCTTTAATGATCAGTCCGGAGGTTGCTTTTGGCTTAAGTTGCTCGTGTCCTCAAAGGGAGGCATTTATGGATAGCCGCCTCTTGCCCGAAAATACCCCGCATAGTGTGCAGATCACGAGATTTGCAGATCGATTCGTCCGCGGCTGAAAGCGGCAAGGCCGTACACGAGGAGTGCTATATCCAGCACGTCGCGAGGTCTTCTAGCAATCTTGCCCCAGCAGTATCGCTGGCTGATTTCGGTTGGCCATGGTGGGACGGCTCAAACCTACGCTCTTGCTGGCTTGGGAACGGGAGGAACCTTGTTGCTGATCTTCTTAAGCCAGGGTTGATGCAATCTCATACGACCATCGTCGTCCCACTTGACAAGCGCGTCATCTTCGTTCGTTCTCACAACCGTTCCGAACCCTCCTGTCGGCTTTCCGAAGTCGCCCAGACCCATGACGCGATCCCCGGGATTCAATTCCGAGTCGGCAGCAGCGGGTCGGTCGAGCAGTGGACTTTTCGCTCGGTCTGCATCAGCGGGCGCTCCAGTGTGTGACAGGGGAGGTTGCGGAGCTTTGCGCAGTCTTGGTACTCGTTTGTTGACGCGGCTCATATTCGATTATCCAGCGGGCTTTGATTCGCGAAGATGATCTTCTCTACATAGAGCATACGGTTGAAAAGCGAGGCTGCGCTGATCCAAACTGCTCAGTCCCGAGACGATTCGACACAACCGTGAGCCTCACCTTTCCTTCTATGACGGGCTCGTGTCCGAGACACTATCTGTCCGTTGAGCGGGATGCTGTGTTTGTCGCGATGGCTATCCGGCCCCCATCCGGCATTGCGCCTCGCGCATTGACCAAGGGATTCCACCAAGACCTCTTCAATTTGCCCGGCGTCTGCCTTGATTAATCCAACGGAAACCGAAGTCTGGCAGGACAAAGTGATAGCCTCCACGAGATGCGAGCTACCGCAGGCAACTATGAACACTGCAAGGGCGAAAAAAAGACCATGAAAAGGCGACTCGCTTCGTCCCCGGTGCATGAGATAACCCAGCGTCGCCGAGATCACCACACGGGCAAGTCCGATCAGAGTGTCCGCGATCGCATGTGTCCATGCCAGCGAAGTGCTACCCAGATAGCAATAGAGGTGAGGCATATACGCTGATGAGAGAACGTTCATGCCCTAACTTGGGCCATGCAATGAACAATGCGACTACGGCTGACAGAGATGCGATTGACGCCCGGACTAGTCGCTTAGATATAGACAGCGAGTCCTGCGCTGCCTGCTTTTCTATCAAACGAGTCTGCCTTTTAACGCGGGCCCCTAATCGTGCAGCACCACACTCAGTAGTGAACTGTGGACTTCAAGCTCACCGTTGTAGCGAACGAAACCCAATTTCCGAAACCTATTCATGAAAAAGCTAACCCGCCCGCGAGTTGTACCCACCATCTCTGCCAGAGTCTCCTGACTGATCTTGGGGATCGCCACTTCCGGTCTTCCGTCCTTGCCGAATTGAGCAAGCAAGAGGAGGATGCGAGCCAGTCGCTTCTCACTGGAATTGAAAAGCTGGTCCACTAAATCTTCCTCGTATCGGACGTTCCGGGTCAGCAGATACGCAACGAACATGTCGGAAAACGCTCGTTCATCGTGAATCACTGCTATCATGGACTTCTTGTCGATGCGCATCAGCGCGCAGTCGGTCATTGCGGTCGCGGTGCACATGCGAAAAGGCTGTGCTGCGAGACAACCTTCTCCGAAGAAATCGCTCTCGCTCAGAATGCCGATGGTGGCTTCCTTCCCGCTCTTCGACACAACGGTGAGCCTAACCTTTCCTTCTTGTATATAAAAAACAGCATCGGACAAATCGCCCTGAACGAAGATCGGCTGCTTTTTGGAGGCGATCAAGATTGTCCTGCCAGCGTCGATGGTCGAGAGGAATTTCTTTGGATCAAATGTGCGGCGTTTCTTAGTCGCTGGCACGGGTGGCATGACGGGTTTCCTCCCATAGGGTACGAATTCCGAGAAGGTGCTTACCCGATGAGGCTCGATAAATGCACAAACAGGAGAGAATGACTATGAGGAGCCACGATGAAGACAGCATGGTGTCACCTCATCAATACTGCGCATCACCCTCTCCCACTTCTCTCATTTCGATACTTATCATGACTGCTTTGGGGCCGATGCCGCTTTGTTGCCGACTCGAATCGTGTCTTCTGATTGGTTCTGAGAGAGGCCTGTACTGGACAGAGGCTCCGAGGTCTGGCCGTTCCCGTCGTTCATACGCTGTAGCTCACTGGTAATCTCCACACGCCTCTTCTGCCGCGACACAAAAGCGATGCGGTCACACGGAAACGGGAAAGGGTTCCGCATGTGGACGGCATCCCAAAGCTCAATCGCCTCCAGTTCGGTCACAAGTTCTTCCGTCCTGCCCGTTGTCTGGTCGTCCTGTATTCGGCTCATGCCTTCCCGCTTACACGTCGATGTCCGGAACCAACGCTCGTATCCTCAACATTGTGGAGAGCTTCACTGCCGTACAGTGCCGACATGTCGGCACTTCTGCCGACCATCGGCACTGTCGATTCGTTTGTCAATGCAAGCGGCTAGCTGGGCTCAGGTTCAAGCAAGGAGGAATGCCCGGCTACGGGCTCCGGAGGATGCTGATCTCGGCGACTGGAACTCCCAAGCAGCAACTCACGGCAGGCGAAAGGAAGAGCATAACGACTGACCGCGTGATCCTTGTTCCCAGTCCGGCACAGGAAGTGGAAGTCATCGAGAACATCTACCGGATGCTTGTGTCCGAGAAGCTTTCTATTCCCGCCATCGCTCGTGATCTGAATCGCAGAGGAATTAGTTTTCGGTCTAAGCCATATTCACGAGTCCGAAATACACTGGGTGTCAGGCTTACGGTCGAACCTCCAGCAGGCTTTACACGCCACTTGTAAGGCTACCGAAATCGCAATGGGTTCTCGCATGGAGCGTGGACCTGATTTTGTTGATCCATTCTGCGTGCAAATCGGTCGATCAGGCTGCCGCCGAGCCACATGCTCGTCGCCAAACTAATTATCAGAACCGTGCAATTTGGATCGGCAGAGCCATTCTTGCCAGGCCTATCCTGTCCGTATCGAGGCGATGAACAATCGCGCCGCAGCGCGATGCTCGGCACTCGCGAGGAAGAAAACACTATGACCCATGGCGCGAAGAAGCCTATACCTAAACTGCTCAAAGCTCCCCAACCACCCCTGTCGCACGCTGGGGCAATCCCTGACTCAGAACGCGCCAAGAGACCACCTTTCTCCGAGCCTGTGGATTAACCATGACACGACAGAACACAACATTTTTCTATAACGGCCAAAGCTGAGGAGTGATCTCGTGGGTCTGCCTCAAATGCCATCCGGACCTAATGTCACGGTCTGCGACGCTTAGCATTGACGGGAAGTATGACTGGCGGGAGTGGAGAAACTATATTCGGTTACGTCCTGTTGGCAATGTTTCTCGCGTTCGCAATGCTCGTGCTGAGCGTCCGCCCTCTATGAAACGTCTGGTGGAGCGATCCGTGCCACTTGTTCTTTCTGGCAGCATTACGGCAACCATCATCGCGCAATGAGAAACTAAGTCCCAGTGTCTGGAGAACGATTCGTGGCACGGCAAGGCAGGTTAAACGAAAAGCAACTCAAAGAACTGAGTGATGAACTGTCAGCCCTGACGAAACAGCAATACGAAGCCCGTCTGTTAGAGGTGTTCATTCCGATGAGCAAAAAAGAGATTGAAGCCTTCGACCTCCGAACGGGGCGCATCTCCCAGATTCACGTTATTCTTAGTGAGCACGACGCCAAGAGATAGTAGTTAGCGCCTTGAAAACCGGAAATCTAGAACCTGAATACTGGGGGGAGACCCTAGCGGGCCAAAACCAACCCCTGCGGCAGTGGGGGGCAGCCAACTTTTTCCCAAAAGGTAGGTGTGCTTCGGCTCTTTAACGCGAGAAACTATTATCAATATTTTTTCATGGCCTCACGTTAGCAGAACTGCTTTGTGCCGAGTTATCGCGTGCCTCTGCGATACGCATCGCGACTGCCGTGACTCGTCCGACAATGGTGGCGTCGTCCGGATAGCGGATATGCCTAGCCTGCGCTCGGGACTGTGGAGTCGGAACCAGAATCAATTGACTGCCATGTAATTCGCACCAACTGCACACGTACCGATCACGGAGCTCGAAGAAAAAGATCGGACGGTCATGCTCGTCATGCCAGTTGACTGGTGGAACTGTTCTCTGCCGGGAATCGATTTGCACAAAAGATCCAGGGCGAATAATCGGGTCCAGTGTGTGATCCTGCATCCCGATGTACCCATAAAGCGAATCGCGCCAGTCCATTTGCTGCAGCAAAGCGGGGGGAACATCCTTCCAATTTTCGACCATCTTCGACACGAGGTTGGTCCGTTCGGTTCTCAACCTCTCCCTCAGTGCGAGGGCCGACAAGATCGAGGAATCGCCGAGTTCCGAGGCCGCTCCTACCAGATACGTCTGCGGGAAGACCAAGGCCTTATGGTCTTTTTCGGCTTCACCCACTGGAACAGCGAAGAAGGCTGCGAGCTTCTCATATTGGCGCCCGTAGATGACGCTAAGGCTGTAGAGCTTGTAGATATTAGTTGCCAGTTTCCCGTTCTCGATGTCTGCTAGCGAGGAATGGGCGATATAGTATTCGTGATTCTTCCGCTGTTCAGCTATACCGCGGCTCAGCTCTTGCACTTGTCGGAGGGACAAACGCAAATGCTCCCGTTCAGCTCTCAGCCGCTTGCCGAACTCCAGGCTGGATGACGAGGCCGACATCGCACTGCCAACCCTTACAGAGTTTGGCTATATTACCGCAATTGATCCTTTTATCCACAAAGTAAATGATCTTTTACGGAAACCCGAACAGCCGGAGATAGCTGGGATTCGGGCCTGTCCGGGTTTGCGACCACCGTCCTGTCGCCATTCTTCAACAACCAAAGATCGGTTCTATCGATTGATGCTATGGAATTGCTACTACCCGTTCGCAGTACCGGACAGGAGACAGATAGTTGTGGCAATTGCGGATCGTCATGCCTATAGAGATTGAATCTCTGCGAGCAGATTTCCCAGAAGGCGCCTTGGGAAAAGGTCCAGAACAAGGCTCCTACTTTTCTGGTATTAGCACGGAGCGTCCGATGATCGGCGCAAACCGAAAATTCTCGCAGGAAAGAAGCAGCGAGAGAACGTGCCAGCACGCCGCAGGACGAACTCGCAACCCTCTACGGACCTTGCAGAGAGGATCCAGTCCATCCTCGCGCTCAAGAATCTCACCCTCTACCAGGTATCACAGCGGTCGGAGAAACTGTACGGCCGTTCGTCCCCCTATTTCCTTCCGCACAATCTCTACTTCGACCTCCGGGGTGGAACGTTCAGCCCAAGCATTTATCAGTTCTTTGCCCTCAGTCGCATCACCGGCTATCGACTACCGGACTGGGTTCGCTTATTCGGGGCTGATCTCGAGAATATTCCAACGTTGCAGTCGTCGCTGCCGTCACAGAGGACGATTCTCCTGGATTCGTCGCTGGCTGACCCCTATGCCTGGATTCCATGGTTCCGAAACAGAATCTGGGACAAGCCTGCGCCACCCATCGCGCCGCTCGGTCAGCTGCTGAAGCTCTCTGGCCCCAAACGCCTTAGTTCCCTCTCCGCCAGCAATGGTCGGGGCTTCCTATACGCAAAGATCGGATCCCAGGACGCGCTTGCTTTTCCAGATCTATCCCCAGGAAGCATCGTGCGCGTGAACCCAGATATGCCGGACAAAGTTGTCTTTCTGGCGAATGGCACGTCCAGCCGCATATTCCTCATTGAGCACAGCAAGGGTCTCTTTTGCTGCCGTCTGCGTGCCATCAGAGACAGTGTGATCGTGCCGGTCAGTACAAGAGTTTCCTACGCAGAGGTCGAGTTGCGGCGCCCTCAGGAGGCAAGCCTTCTGGGTATCGTGGATCTCGAACTCCGGCCTCTGCTCATGACAAGGGAGCCTGCAGTTCCAAAGGATCTGGCAAAACAGTGGAAGCCGCGTCCATTGCCCCGGGAAGGCAAGGTTGGCCCGCTGCTGCGCAGCGCGCGTATGACAATGCACCTATCGTTGCGCGAAGCT
>Ga0210391_10003455_pt1 | contig 13377 bp, 13 predicted proteins | sample IncBWC12OmetaG_FD_160573 | JGI IMG/M metagenome (GOLD analysis project Ga0210391, IMG submission 160573) | Forest soil microbial communities from Barre Woods Harvard Forest LTER site, Petersham, Massachusetts, United States - Inc-BW-C-12-O ... | reverse complement strand
CCATCGTCTCGTAGCCGCCGATGATGCCCAGGATCAACCGATCCATCGGCGCGTCATACGCCTCGGCGACGGCCAGCGCCGCGGGGATCACGACGGTGCCGGGATGGGCGAGCGAGCCGAGGATGATGTCATCGAGCTCGAAGCCATGGATCATCGTGCCATTGGCCAGTGCGGCGAGTGATGGCGACACGCGCTCGGTGCGACCGAACAGCGTCGCCTTGCCGCCGGCGCCTTCATCCATCGCATGCGCCGCAACTGCCTTGCCCCATGGGAAGCAGGCACCGAAGAGTCCGCACGCCAGATTATCAAGCAAGCTGCGTGCGGCCTGCGCGGTCACCGCTTCGGGAAGCTGCGACATCGACAGATTGGCCATGGCGTCGAGGAATCGGGCTGCGGGCCGCGGCGATAGCGCGCTGGCGTTCATCGTTCCACTCCCTTCGCCAGCGCGCCTTCTGTTTGCGGCCAAAGTGCGAGTCGGCGCCGGTCGCGACTCACTCAGCCGTGCATGACAGCGACTGCCCTCACACAGACTGAATGATTGTTCAGTTAATCGCGTCGCTGTCAAGACATGCACGAAACCGCGTTTTCATGTTGACTATCGGACGACACCGGATCCTGTTATGATATCGCAATCAACTAAGCGGCCGGAGGAGATGTGAATGATCAGCCAGTGTTTGTTGCGTGCCTTCGGTCGGCTCTTGTGTGCATGTGCCATGCTGCTGTGCGGCACACAGGCCTGGGCACAAACCTGGCCGGGCAAACCGGTGCGCCTGATCGTCGGATTCGAAGTGGGTGGCGGCACCGACACCTTGGCACGGCTGATCGCGCCGCGCCTTTCCGCGATGTGGGGCCAACCCGTGGTCGTGGAAAACCGGCCAGGTGCCGATGGCAGCATCGCCGCCGCGGTGGTCGCGCAGGCCAATCCCGATGGATCGATGATCGCCGCGGTGACGAATGCGCACACGATCACGCCGAGCGAACATCACCTGTCCTATGACCCGGTGAAGAGTTTCGCGCCGATCACCGAACTCGCATTCGTGCCGGACATTCTGTTGGTCAATCCGGCAGTGCCGGTCCACTCCGTCGCTGAGCTCGTGGCATACGCAAAGTCGAAGCCGGGCACGCTGAACTATGGCTCCAGCGGCACCGGCACGTCCCCGTATTTGGAAATGCGGCTGTTCGAATCCCTCACCGGTACGCAAATGGTCCACGTCCCGTTCAAAGGCAGTGCGCCGGCTATGACGGCCCTGCTGTCCAATGAAGTGCAACTGATGTTCGGGTCGATCTCCACGACGCTCAGTCAGGTGCGGGCCGGCAAATTGCGCGCCTTGGCGGTGAGCACCGCGGTGCATTCGCCAGCGGCCCCCGAAATTCCCACAGTGGCGGAAGCCGTCGGCCTGCCGGATTTCGATTCCGGTGTCTGGTATGGTCTGCTGGCGCCGGCCCATACGCCGGCCGCGATCATCGAGAAGATAAGCCAGGACATCAACACCGTCATGCACCAGCCCGACGTGCAGAAGCGGCTGCTGGAGCTCGGGTTCATTACCGTTGCCGACAGCCCGGAGCACTTCACGGTGACCATCGTACGCGACATCGCGCGCTGGTCGAAGTTTGTCGACAAGCCCGCTGGCCAATAGCCAGCGGAGCCGCGCGGCCACTACCCTTCGCTGGCGAGCCTCGCGCGTAGATCCGCCTTGCGGATCTTGCCGTTGGCCGCACGCGGCATCTCCGTGATAATCTCCAGCCGCTCGGGCCAGTACTGCTTGCCGACGGCGCTACGCTGCATGTGTGCCTGCATCGTCGCCATCGTCAGTTCTGCATTGGGTCGCAACACAACGAAGGCACAGGCGCGTTCGCCCAAGCGCTCATCTGGCATGGCAACCACGGCGACGTCCTGCACAGAGGGGTTCTCGTACAGGGTATTTTCTACATACGAGACCGGAATATTCTCGCCGCCGCGAATGATGATGTCCTTGGTGCGGCCGGTGATGCGGACAAAGCCGTCGGCGTCCTGGGTGGCAAGATCACCGGTGTCGAACCAATCCTCGACGAATGACTGCGCCGTCAGATCCGGGCGTCGCGCATAGCCGACGAACAGGAACGCGCCGCGACATTGCAGCCGCCCTTCCGTACCCATCGCGATGGACTGATTGGCGGCATCCACGACGCGCACCTGCATCCCGGGCTGCACCTGCCCGTCGGTCTCCACGATCTTCGCTTCCGGATCGCCCGGGCGCGTCATGGTCACCACGGCATTTTCCGACTGGCCCCAGCCACTGTGTACCGACAGATGCGGCAGCCGTGCCTTGGCCTCGCGTACCAGGGGGCGCGGAATCGGTGCACCACCGCACCGGAAAATCCGGAACGAGGAAAGGTCATGCTGATCAAGCCCGGGCGCGCGCATCATGTCCTGCAGGTAGGTCGGGCCCCCATTGGAAATGGTGATGCGATGGCGGCCGATCGCGGCGAGGAAGGCTTCCGGATCCCATACATCCTGATAGACGACCGTCGCGCCGAGCTGCAGCGGCAGACGTGCGCCGCCGAGGAACCCGGTCTGGTGTCCGAAGGTGGAGGCGACGTGCAGTACATCGTCACCGGTCAACCGCAGCACCTCGCCAAGTGCGATCTGCGGCGTGACGATGGTGTTGCTGGTGTGCAGCACGCCTTTCGGTTCGCCAGTGGTGCCGGAGGTATAAATCAGCTCGGTCACCTCATTCGGCGCGGGGCGCAGTGTGGCCAACTGTGAGAGATCCAGCTCACGCTCCCACGGCCGTTCGATGAAGTCGTGCCATGCCAGGCAGCCGTCCGGCACCGCCTCGCCGATCACCATCACCTGTTCCACGCCAGGCACCATCTTACGCAACCGCAGCGCCATTGCGGCGTGATCGTGGTTGCGGAACCGGTCCGGTACCACCAGCAGCCGTGCCTCCGCCAGCCGCAGCATGAAGTCCAGCTCGCGCTCGCGATACATCGGCACGAGCGGATTGGTGATAGCACCGATGCGGGTCGCGGCGAGATGCAGGATCACCCATTCGCGTGAATTCGGCAGTTGCAGCGACACCACGTCCTGCGGTGCGAGGCCGAGCCGCAGGAATCCCGCGGCGCAGCGCAACGAAAGCTGTTGCAGTTCGGCATAGGTGCAACTGCCGCGCTGATCGATGATGGCCAGCTTGTCGGGCGACCTCGCCGCGAATTCGTCGACATAGTCCGTGATGACGCGATTGCGCCACAGGCCCGACCCAGTGAAGTGATCGATCATCGCCTCGGTCAGCCGGGTCTCGAATCGTGCGCGCCGCATGTAACGCCGGTCGTTCATGGGGCTGGCGCGACCATGCAGGCAGTGCGTGGCAGGAAGACGCCAACGGCCGACGCCGCGGACACAACGGCGTCGGCCGCCGCGCGCGTCGCGACCGCGAGCCCACGGAACTGTGTCGTCCGGTCCAGCCCGACACACCGCATCCATTGGATCGTGCATCCGGGAAGCACGAGGTCGGGTGTAGCGGCGTCGACCAGTACCAAGGCGGCATCCTGCGGCACGCGCGGCGCCAGCGTGTCGCACTTGAACAGATTGCGCTGCCACATCTGGATCAATGGTTTCCACACATCGGTCAGGAAGTTGCCGCCGCCGATGCCGCGATAGGCAGGACTGGACATGACCTCCGACGATTCAACGTCGTACAGCGCCAGATAATGCTGGCGCCGCGCGCCGATGCCGCGAAATCGCTGCGCGGATCGGAAGCCCGGCACCGACAGCAGGCGTTCGGGTGGCTTCATATCGGCATACCATCGAGTCCAGACATCATCTGTCTGCTCGGGTCCCAGCGCACATTCAACCATGTAGATCATGCGCGACTCGAATGGCTCGCGAGGCGTCGCTCCGTCATCGGCGTATAGATTGCGAAGCGCGGGTCATCCGCGAGCGCGGGCTGCGTCGCATCGTCGCGGTGTACGACTGTCAGCAACCGGTGTTCGATCGAGCGGTCGAGCGCGATCGCGTGCAACGGCACGAACATCAGGTTGGGTAATTCCTGGGGCGGTGCGGCTTGGTCAAGCAGCACGAGACGATGGTCGTCCGACACCTCGGGCAGGCGCGCCAGACCGTCGAACAGGTTGCGCTTGCGCCGGATGGCGGCCTTCCACCGGATGCTCGCGGCGCCGCCGCCGCCGATGGCACGATACGCATCACTCTCGAATACGCCGGCGCTTGAAATCGAATAGGCGGCCAAGTAAGTATAACCGTCGCCAACCGGCCGGCGGAAACGCTGCGCTGTTTCGAATCCGGGCACTGAGAGAAGCGTGAATAGGTGCGGCGAGTACCACGCGTTCCACTCGTCTTCCTGATCCGCTGCGCTGAAGGTGATCTCCACGGTGTAGATCATCTGCTGTCCAATCTGTCCGGTTTAGATGGTAGGCGGTATGCTCATTCCTTGTGAATCGCCCCCTCTTGCACAAGCCGCTGGTAGCGCGCCATGTCGCGGCCGATGAAGGTAGTGAACGCCGCCGGTTCGTCGCCCACGGGTTCGGCGCCAATATGCGCGAGACGATCGGTGATGGTCGGATCGGCCAGCGCCGCAACAATCGCCGTGCGCAGCTTGTCGATCACCGGGCCTGGGGTCCCGGCAGGGGCGACCACGCCGTACCACGTGATCATTTCGAACCCGGGCAAATGGCCGGCATCGGCCACCGTCGGCCATTGCGGGTGCGCCTTCGATGGCTCGGAGGCGGTGATGGCGAGGGGGCGCAGCTGGCCCGCCTGGACGCTTGGCAATGCGGTGATCAGGCTAGTGAATGACATCTGCACTTCACCGCCCAGCAAGGCAGTCAGCGCCGGACCGCTGCCTTTGAAAGGCACGTGCACGATCTTCACGCCGGCCATGGTCGCGAACAACGCGCCCGCCATTTGCTCGGGGCCGCCGATGCCCGAGGAAGCATAGTTCAGCGTGCCGGGTTCGCGCTTCGCCAGTGCAATCAATTCGGTGACGCTGTGTGCCGGAACCGATGGCGTCACCACTAGCAGGAGCGGGGAGCGCGCGACCAGCGTGACCGGTGCGAAGTCCTTCACGGTGTCATACGGCAGGCTCCCCAGCAGTGCCGGATTCACGGTGAAGGGATTGGCTGTGAACAACAGCGTGTAGCCGTTAGGGGCCGACCGTGCGACGAGTTGGGTGCCGGTGACGGTGGCGCCCCCCGGCCGATTGTCGACGATGACCGACTGGCCCAGCGACGACGTCATCGCCTGCGCGATCGAACGAGCCAGGACGTCGGTGCCCCCGCCGGCGGCGAATGGCACAATGAAGCGGATTGTGTGCTGCGGGAACGCCTCGGCCGCGCTGGCCTGCAGCGGTGGCAGCGCCAGCCATCCCATGATGCCAAGCGTCAGGAGACAACGGACCGCGCGCCGCATGGTCTAACGGGCCGCCGGTTGGACGAATGGAGAAACGGACATGGTGTGGCTTCGCTCCCCCAGTTGCCTGGTTGGCCCGGGCTCTTGTCGCTCGGCTGAGGGAGCGTTGCCAGGCACCTGCATTCCAACTGACTGAACACTCATTCTGTTGACCTGTCAATTAGCGGCGCGCGATCCTGGCAGCATCTGCCAACGCTCAATTGCCGCGAAATCGCGGTGGACGTTTCTCCTGAAATGCACGCACGCCCTCTTGATGATCCTGGCTCTGAATGACCAACGCGAGATGCGACGAAATGAGATCGAGGGAGGTGCGCAGGTCGGTGCGCAGGCCCTGGCTGGCGGCGCGTTTGATCATGCGGATGGCGAGCGGCGGACCTGCCACAAGGCGCGCCGCGAACGCATAGGTTCGCGCTTCCAGTTCGTCTGCGGGAAACACTTTCGTTATGGCGCCAATCCGCAGCGCCTCGGATGCATCAATGAAGTCGCCGGTCCACATCAGTTCCAGCGCCCGATCCAAACCGACCAGGCGCGGCAGGAACCAGGCGCCACCGTCACCGGGTACTAACCCGACTTTGACGTAGCTTTCGGCAAACCGCGCCTTATCCGAGGCAAACCGCAGGTCGCACATCAGCGCCATATCCATGCCCGCACCGGCTGCGACGCCGTTCACCATCGCAATCACCGGCTTGTCCATGGCCTCCAGTGTCAGCGGTATCTGCTGAACGTGGTCCCAAAGGAACCGCTTGTGATCGAGCGCGGCGGGCGCTTCCGTCCCCAATTGTGCCATGTCACCTCCGGCACAGAACGCGCGCCCTGCGCCGGTGACCACGACGATGTGCACCGACGGATCGCTCTGCGCTTCGCGCAGGCACGCCGCCCAGGCATCGATCATGCCGATGGTGAAGGCGTTGAGCTTATCGGGCCGGTTCAGTGTGATGGTGGCAATGCCGTCCTGGATCGCGTAGCGAAGTTCATCGGTGCCGGCCATGTGACGTTCCCGCAGTTGATCGTGCGGCTGATTGCGCCTGAACGATCATTCAATTTTCCGCCCGACGTCATGCACTGTCAAACATTCCACGGCGCACGCAACGCGTGAGCGGCCCCTTGACGCGCTAGGTCATTGTGCGGACTATCACAAAATGAACGTTCGTTCACCAAGCACCAAGGGTATTGCATTATGGCGCTGAACCATGACCGCGGCCGCGTCGATTTTGCCACCTATCAACCGGAACACTTCCTGTGGTCGCTGGAAGGCAAGGTCGCCACGATCATGCTCAACCGGCCCGAGCGGAAAAACCCCCTCACGTTCGAATCCTACGCCGAGCTACGCGATACGTTTCGTGCCCTGCTGTATGCCGACGCGGTAAAGACGGTCGTTATCACCGGCGCGGGCGGTAATTTTTGTTCCGGTGGCGATGTGCATGAGATCATCGGTCCGCTGGTGCGTATGCGGGAAGCGGGCGACATGCAGGGGTTGCTCGACTTCACACGGATGACCGGCGATCTGGTGAAGGCGATGCGGGCCTGCCCCCAGGTGATCATCGCAGCCATCGACGGCATTTGCGCTGGCGCTGGGGCCATCCTTGCCATGGCGTCTGATTTGCGGCTCGGCACCGAGGCAAGCAAGGTTGCATTCCTGTTCACCCGCGTCGGCCTCGCCGGCGCGGACATGGGCGCGTGCAATATCCTGCCGCGCATCGTCGGCGCGGGGCGCGCCGCCGACCTGCTCTACACCGGCCGCGCCATGGCGGGGACGGAAGCGGAACGCTCGGGCTTCTACAACCGGTTGTGCGCGTCGCGGGAACTGCTCGCCGAGGCGCAGGCGCTCGCTGCGTCGTTGGCTGCGGGTCCGACCTTCGCGCACGCGATGACCAAACGTTGCCTGCATCAGGAATGGAGCATGACGATCGACGAAGCGGTCGAGGCGGAAGCGCAGGCCCAGGCGATCTGTATGCAGACCAAGGATTATGGCCGCGCCTACCGTGCCTTCGTCGACAAGCAGCGACCGATCTTCCAAGGGGACTAAGGGCAGGTCCACGGGACGTGAGCGCAAGATCGTGAGTGACACGGATTTTTTGACCTGGCCGTTCTTCGACGACCGGCATCGCGATTTCGCGTCGCGGCTGGATGCGTGGGCGAGCGAACACCTCCCCGCGATTGGTACCAGCCATGCCGAGGTGGACGCGGTGTGTCGTGACCTGGTCGAGCGGCTCGGCGCCGCCGGCTGGCTCGAGGTCGCCGTTCCGCAACAGGATCGACGTCAGCTCGACGTGCGCATGCTCTGTCTCGCACGTGACATCCTGGCGCGTCATGTCGGGCTGGCGGACTTCGCATTCGCCATGCAAGGCCTGGGGACTGGCGCGATCACGTTATTCGGCACCGAACCGATCAGGCAACGTTACCTGCCGCCGGTCCGGGAGGGGCGGCATATCGCGGCTTTTGCCCTGTCCGAAGCCGGTGCCGGATCAGATATCGCAGCGCTATCCACCACCGCGACGCGCGTTGACGGTGCTTGGCAGCTCGACGGAGAGAAGACGTGGATCTCGAATGGCGGCATTGCGCATCATTACGTCGTGTTCGCCCGCAGCGGCGAAGCCCCCGGTGCCCGCGGCCTGACGGCGTTTGTTGTCGATGCGGGCACGCCGGGATTGCACATCACCGAGCGCATCGAGGTGATCGCACCGCATCCCCTCGCGACGCTGCGCTTCGATAAATGCGTAGTGCCAGATGAGAACCGCCTGGGCGAGCCAGGCAAGGGGTTCGCGGTCGCCATGGCGACGCTCGATGTGTTTCGTCCGACGGTCGGTGCTGCCGCCCTTGGCTTCGCGCGGCGTGCCATGGATGAGGCGCTGCAGCGGGCGACGGCGCGGCAGCTCTTCGGTAGGTCTCTGGCGGACCATCAGATGACTCGGGCGAAACTCGCCGACATGGCAACGGACATCGAAGCCAGCGCCCTGCTGGTGTATCGTGCCGCCTGGCTGCGGGACGTTCGCCAGCAGCGGATCACGCGCGAAGCGGCGATGGCCAAACTCCATGCCACCGAGGCCGCGCAGCGTGTGATCGACGCCGCGGTGCAGATGTTTGGCGGGCTGGGCGTCAAAAGCGGCGTGATCGTCGAATCGCTGTATCGCGAAATACGCGCACTGCGTATCTACGAGGGCGCCAGTGAAGTGCAGAAGCTGATCATCGCGCGCGAGGTGCTGGCACCGTACGCCGCGGCGAAGGGGAACGGATAAGGGGGCGGCCGTGTGCCGATGCCATAACGGTCGGGCAGCCGGCGCGGGATTTGCTTGACCAGACGGGGCCTCGGACCGTAGGTGGGGGTTGGTCATTTCGCTGCGAGTGGATCACGGACGAGACAGTATGTCGCCGAAGATGAGGCACAAGGTCGATGATCTGGCGTTGGTCGAACAACGCCGCGCCCAGTTGTCGGCGTCGGCGATCGCCTGCTTCAGCAAGCGCGGCTACCACGCGACCACCATCAAGGATGTCGCGGATCACGCCGGCGTCAGCGTCGGCCTGATCTATCAATACATCGAAGATAAGGAAGACCTGCTGTATCTCGCATTGCTGGAGGTACTCGACTCCTACAAGCGACAGATCCCGCTCGCGACGCAAGGGATCACCGATCCGCTGGAGCGCTTCTGCGCGACGGTCCGCGGCTATTGCAATGTGAATGGCACGTCGGTCGACGCTACGGTGCTGGCGTATCGCGAAACGAAATCGTTACGCCGCGCGCGCCGCAACATCATCAAGCAGAAGGAGGTCGAAACCAACGAGATCATCCAGCATTCAATCCAGGAATGCGTGTACGCCGGCCTGTTCACGCAGGTGGACGAAGAGCTGTTCACCTACCAGATCGTGATGTTCTGCCATGCCTGGGCGTTGAAGGCGTGGCGCTTTGCCAGCCGGATGACCGTCGATGACTATGTCGACCGCGGCCTCCGGATGATGCTGGGCGCGGTGTTGACGCCACAGGGCGCGCGCCGGTTCGCCTCCTATCCCTGGAAGCAGGCGAAGCCGGCGAGTGCGATGAAGACGAAACGCAAGCGTGTCGGCCTCGCTGCCTGAGGCTGGTGGATCGGCCTTCAGCTCTGGCCGCGATCGAGGAAGCGCTCGATCAGCCTGACGGTGACCGGGCTGTGCAGCAAGCCACGCGACTGATCCACCTCGGCGGTGAAGCCGTCCTGCGCGCGGGGGGCGGCCTTGGCGATGCATGCCTTGGCCGCTGCAATGGCGTGTGCGGGCAGCGCGGCATAGCGGCGCGCGATTGCTGTCGCCGTCGCGGCGAGCTCGGTCCGCGGGCACGTCCACTGCGCCAATCCCAGGCTCGCGGCTTCCGTGCCGTTGACCACTTCGGCACCCAGGATCAGGCGTAACGCCGTCGGGAAGCCGGCCAATCGTGTCATGCGTTGCGTGCCGCCGGCGCCTGGCAGCAGGCCGATGGCCACTTCCGGCAGGCCGACGCGCGCATCATCCGCGGCGATGCGCAGGTCGCAGGCAAGCGCGAGTTCGAAGCCGCCCCCCACGGCGCCGCCTGCGATCTCCGCCAGCGTCACCCTGGGCAACGCCTCGATGCGGGCGAACAGTTGCTGATAGTCCCGGATCGCCTGCACCGTCGCATCGATGCCGTCGGGTCTGGCGAAGCGCGCCCGCATCTCTTTCAGATCTGCGCCGGCGGAGAACACCTTCAGGGCGGAACGAATATGCAGGACCACCCAGTCGTCGCGGTCTTCCAGCCGATCTAGCAGCGCATGGAATTCGCGCACCCACGCGCTGCTCATCGCATTTACGGGTGGCCGATTCATCGTCACCGTGGAGATCTGATCGACGACGGAAAGGTCGAACATGCCGGTCGTTCCCGTCGCGTCAGCCGGCCATAGTGAGGCCGCCGCTGACGCTGAGCACCTGGCCTGTTATGTAGGCCGCGGCTGGGCTGGCAAAGAAAGCCACGGCACCTGCAATATCCTCGGGCTCGGCGAGACGGCGCATCGGGATGGCACGGGTCAGCGCGTCGATCCGCTTGGGATCTTGCACCAGCAGCATCTGCGTCGCTGTCGGTCCAGGGCAGACGCAGTTCACCGAAATTCCATACCGCGCCACCTCGCGCGCCAGGGATTTGGTGAAGGCAATGACCCCGCCCTTCGCCGCCGCGTAGACGACTTCCCCGGCGCTGCCGACGCGTCCCGCGTCGCTGGCGATATTGACGATGCGGCCGCCTTTGCTGGCGATGATATCGTCGAGAAAGACCCGTGTAACGGCAATCACCCCCATCAGATTGACGTCGATCGCCTTCTCCATGAAGGCCTCGTCGTTCTCCAGAAATGGCTGCACCACACTCCAGCCGGCGCAATTGACGATAACCGAAACGGGACCGAGCGCACTGACGACCTTGTCATGCGCGGCAGCAATTGTTGTGCGATTGGTTACATCGGCCTGGCAGGCGACAGCACGCCGACCGTCCCGCGCGACCGCGGCGGCAACGTCCTGCGCCTGCGCTTCGTTGACATCAATCAACGCGAGATCAAATCCATCAGCTGCCAACCGCCGCACGACTGCTCTACCGATGCCGGACGCGCCGCCGGTGACCACCGCAACAGATGCCATATCCACTATCTCTCCTCGCCGAGAACGCGATTTTGCGTTGCACACCCTCATGCAAGCGATAGCCTGGGATGCGTCCGACTGAACATTCAGTCACTGTAGAGCGCGGGTACGCAGGGATCAACCTGCGGCAATCTTTGGCTGATCCACATCCGATCGTCCTCATCGACCGTGGGGGCGTCGACAGCGCAATCCGTACCTTTTGCTTAACATCTCGCATAGGCGATATGGGATCGCTCTCGTACGGCACGTGTTGACTGGTCATGACCGGCAGACTGGGCTCCTCACCCGATGCTTCCGGCGAGTCGAGCTCTACTGCGATTAGCGTTTATCGAAGTCCAACCTGTGTGCACGCCCCTGCTCACGGTATCATCAGTGATGGGTCATTCGCACCGTAGACAGTGCACGAGTTCGACCCATGGGTGCCGTGTTAGTGTCCGCTTCGTCGTATGTCGCACTCCAAAGCGGCCAGTCCGCGGTTGGCCGGTTGCTTCTGTTTTGCGCTCATCCACGTCGCTCACCGATTAAGAGGCTGTGCTTGAAACCTGCTATTCGTTCGGGTCGGTGGTGGCGATCGAATTCGCACCAGAAGAGGACAAAGAGTCTCCATATGGGCTGGGCTCTCGGGAATCGGTCGAGTATTAACCGCAGTGCGTGCTTGGCTTCCCGGTGATCTCAGCGCGCGACGTGTCTTGCGCACTGCGAATACGCGTCACCGCGGGTGGAGAAAATTGATGCCGTCGAGCTTGGTTTTCCTAAATGGAAGATTGGTTGCGCGCGAAGACGCGAAAGTTTCCGTCTGGGATCGCGGCTTCCAGAGCGGCGACGCTGTCTATGAGGGCTTGCGGGTCTATCGTGGTGGCGTCTTCCAGCTCCACGAGCACGTCCGCCGCCTGTTCCTATGCGCCCACGCGATCGGCATAGTCATAGCGATGAGCCGCGACGCGGTGGCGCGCGCCATCCTCGACACGGTGCGCGCCAATGGCCTCACCGAGGATGCCCACATTCGAATCACGGTGACGCGCGGCGACGCGCCCTCGACCGGCATGGACCCGCGCATCTGCAATGCGACGCCGGCGACCGTCGTGATCATCGTCGAGCCAAAGAAGCCGGCCTTGCCGAAGAGCGGCATCCGTGTCGTCACCTCCAGCGTGCGGCGCACACCGGCGCAGTGCCTCGACCCGAAGCTGCACACCTGTAACCAGCTCGGCCAGATCCTCGCCAAGATGGAAGCCAATCAGGCGGGCGCCCAGGAAGCGCTGATGCTCGACATGCAGGGCTTCGTCGCCGAGACCAACTCCGCCAACGTTTTCATCGTGAGCGGCAGGCGGCTGTCGACGCCGCGCTGCGATTCCATCATGCCAGGCTTAACGCGCGGCGCGGTGATGGCCATGGCGCTGGATTTGGGACTCGACCTCACCGAGGATAATATCTCGCTCAGCGACGTATATATGGCCGATGAGATGTTCCTGACAGGCACAGTCAACCAGATTGTGCCGATCATTGAGGTAGACGGCCGGTCCATCGGCGGCGGCCAACCGGGTCCGTTCACAACGAGGCTGCTCGACCGTTATCTGAAGCTCGCCGCCGAGAACAGTGTTTCGGTCGGTTAGGCTGGCCTACGTTCACAAGGGCGGCAGATGACCGGGCAGCATGATCTGGCGCGCCTCGTTCGGCTCGCCGACGGTCGGCCGGCCCGAGGCGATGGCACGGACGTGATCGATGAATTCGTCCACGTCGCCCGCTTCGGCGGCGCACCAGTCGAGGTCGCGGCTCGCGCGCAGCAGCGGCGGCCCGACCCGAACGACCGGCATGAGTGGCATGGTCGCGGTACCGCTGGTCGAGCCGACGGTATAGACCAGGAGTGTGCAGCCCGCCGCTGCCAGCCCGGTGAGGCAAACAGCAGCGGACCCTGGCCCGTCCATCATCCGTAGGCCCGGTCCCGGCGATGCCTCGCCGAACGGGAACACGCCCTGGATCAGCCGACCACCGAGCCGCCGCAGCGCGCCGCGCCCCTTGATGGCGAGGGTGGCGATGCCGCCTTGCATGTTGGTTGGCGTCGGGTCGGGCGCCTCCGCGGCAAGACTGGCCAGCAGACGGCAAGGACCTGCCATGGCGGCGCGGATGTCCACCGCGACTTCCGGCGAGATGGCGCGGGTGGCGAGCTGCTCGGCGACGCCCACGAGATCAGCCAATTCGCTGAACGCCACGCTACCGCCGGCATCGACGACGCGGTCGACCAGTGCACCGACCAGCGGATTGACGACGCGCGCCGATTCCAAGCTGCTGCTGCTCGATCGCAGACCGATCGCGAGCGCGCCAAGATGGTGCTCCACGCGCCGCTGCTACGCCAGCGCGTCAAGCATGCG
>Ga0210391_10003453_pt1 | contig 13378 bp, 7 predicted proteins | sample IncBWC12OmetaG_FD_160573 | JGI IMG/M metagenome (GOLD analysis project Ga0210391, IMG submission 160573) | Forest soil microbial communities from Barre Woods Harvard Forest LTER site, Petersham, Massachusetts, United States - Inc-BW-C-12-O ... | reverse complement strand
ATATTTGAAACCCTTCTGGAAGAGTGATACCATTTATAATGAAACAGTGCTCCTTTATTCCGAAAAAGGAAAAACGGCGTCAGGCCGCTTGCTATTCAATCCGGATAAGATCATTTCCGTTCGCAGCTTTGACCTGAAAACGGCGTACCGGGGGTACCGTATTAGCGGACGCACGATCAGCGGCCCGGAACTGCCCTTCCGCGCCGATACTTCCTTCGAGCAGGTAAAAGACTTTGCATGGTATAACCTCCAATCCCAATGGGTGGTGGTCACGTATACGCATCACGACGCATTTGAAGGGCCCACGCCTACCTATAAAGGAGACCTCCTGCCGTTGTCACGCGAAAAGCTCCGTAAACATGAACCGTTGCGCATCGTCGCCTACGGCATGAGCATCACCCGCGGATTGGATGTGAGTGGGTTCGATACCATCCCTCCCTACATGCCTACCTACGTCGACCTGTTTGCCCTGGAACTGAAAGTGGCTTACCAGGATCCGGGGGTGGTCATGTACAATGCGGGACTCCCCGGATCGGTTATTGATTGGGGCGCGGACAATGTGCAGAACTATGTCACGCCGCTGCATCCCGACCTGGTGATCCTGGACTTCGGAATGAACGATTTTTGGCGTACAACGCCCGAAGCCTTCGGACGTTATATGGATACCATGATGGCCAAGATCCCACACGCCGAATTCATTCTCCTGTCCAATATGCAATTCGACCCTGCGTACCTGAAAAATTCAGATGGAAAAGCAGATTGGTACACGTCCAACCTCCTGGGCTATTCCGCGGAGTTGCGGCGCAGGGAGGGCCCACACGTAGCGAACCTTGACATGACGACACTCAGCGGATACATCTACAGTCGGAAAAAGGCCAAAGATTGTGTCGTCAATCCATTGCACCCGAACGACTACCTGGCGCGCTGGTATGCCCAGGGCTTGGGCGCGCTCTTGATTCCATGATGCGTATACTATTCTTCATATTGGCCCTGTGTTTTGCAGGGACGCTCCGTGCCCAATGGACAATGACGACCACCCAAAGGGAAAACTATCAAGCCCCGGCTATGGCCAACGGGATGATCGGGATATTGCCAAACGCCCAGCCGCTCGGGGTGCAAAAAATAATCCTCAATGGCGTTTACGACCGGTATGGAACCTGGGGCGACGGCATCGAAAACATCGTACAGGGGATCAACTTCCTCAACCTCAACATCGCAGGCGTTGACACTACCGTAAGTGAATGGAAACAGGAGTTAAACATGAAGGAGGCCACCCTGGCTACTACCTTCACCTACGGGGGTAAGCTCCAGGTCACGTATACGATTTGCGCGCTGCGTCAGTTGCCTTACAACGGGCTGATGATGGTCCACCTCAAGGCGCTACAGGACGTAAGCATCACCGTCAGCGACACGTTCGGCGGTTCCGAGTCCGCACGCCTCACCCAGACCCGTTTCCAAAAGATAGAGAGGACGCTTCCCCTGGCAAGCGCAACGGCGATCTCGCCCACGGGCAAGGTACAGCTCGCAGCGGCTGTGTGCTTCACGGCACCGGGATGCGACGTGAAAGGCGGCGCCCCCGGCGGCGCCCCCAAAGGAGCCGGGAACGGATGTTATTTCCAAAAAGACCTGAAGAGCGGCGAAACCTTCGACTTCGCCCTGAACGGCGCCATTTGCACGACCGCTCAATTCCCCGACCCCATCAACGAATCCAAACGCCTGGCGCTGGCGGCACACCTGCAGGGAGTAGACAAACTCCTGGAAAAGCATAAGGAGGAATGGGCCAAATTATGGACCAGCGATATCCAAATCGAGGGCGATACCGAGGCGCAAAAGGACGTACGCTTTGCCTTGTTCAATTTATACTCTTTCGTGCGTCAGGGGACGGCCTACGCGTTGTCGCCCATGGGCCTGTCTGAAACGGGATACAACGGTCACGTGTTCTGGGACTGTGAAACGTGGATGTATCCGGTATTCCTGTTGATGCACCCTGAGATGGCGCGCTCCATATTGGATTATAGGTATAACAGGCTGGGCAAAGCCATGCAGAACGCCCAGATCAATGGTTACAAGGGGGCCATGTTTCCCTGGGAATCCGCGGGAGATGGCACCGAGGAAACGCCGGTGTGGGCGCTCACGGGTCCTTTCGAACAACACATCAGCTCGGACATAGGCATGGCTTACTGGAATTATTTCCGCGTGACCAAAGATGTACAATGGCTCAGAGAGAAGGGATTCCCCGTGATCAGGGGCATCGCCGATTTCTGGGTAAGCCGGACAGAGAAAAACGAAAAAGGAGAATACGAAATCAAAAACGTAGTGTGCGCCGATGAATACGCGGAAAATGTGGACAACAACGCCTTTACCAATGGAGGCGCCATCATCGTATTGCGGGATGCGACCCTGGCTGCGGAAGCCCTAAATGAACAACCCAACCCGAGTTGGCGCACCGTGGCTGACCATATCCCGATACGCTACGGAAAAGACAGCGTCGTGAAAGAATTCGACACCTACAAGGGGCAAACCATCAAACAGGCCGACGTCAACCTCCTGTCTTATCCCTTGCACCTCGTACCCAGCCGGAAGGTCGATAAAATCAACCTGGCCTATTACGAGCCCAGGGTCGATCAGAAGGACGGCCCCGCCATGACCTATGGGATTTTCAGCGTCATCAGTTCCCGCCTGGGCGACCCCGACCAGGCCTGGACCTATTTCAACCAGGCCTACAAGCCCAACCAGCGACCTCCTTACGGGGTATTGGCCGAAACGCCCACGGAGAATAACCCCTATTTCGCTACGGGCGCCGGCGCCATGTTGCAGGCGGTGATCTATGGATTCGGAGGGTTGGATGTGTCCGATAATGGGATCGTCCAATGGAAAACCAAACTGCCGAAGCAGTGGAAGAAGCTAACGATCACCGGTGTAGGACCAGACCATAAAACATTTACAGTGCAGTAAGGGCCGATTCCAAAATGGCCAGGGCGCGTTCCAGCTCTTCCCGAGATATAATCAGCGGAGGCGACAACTGCAATACATTTCCCTGGGACACCTTGAAGCTGAGTCCGGCCGCAAGGCAGGCGTACATGACGCGTTCCGCCTCGGCCACAGCTTTTTCGCGCGTTTTCCGGTCACGCACCAGCTCCACGCCCCAAAGCAAACCGATACCGCGGACGTCCCCGATGATGTCAAATCGCGATTGCATCTCATGAAAGCGCTGCCGCAAAAAAGCCTCATCGCAGACAACCTTTTCCAACAAATGCTGACGATCTATGAATTCCAGCATGGCCAGCGCAGCCACGCTCCCCAGGGGATTCTTTTCGAAAGTATAGTGCCCCAGGGATACCTCGGAGGCGATGTTGTAGGCGTCACGGGTGACGATGGCCGCCATGGGGATGACCGCGCCGCCCAGACCCTTGCCCAGGCACAGGATATCGGGCAGGATGTCGTAATGCTCATAGGCAAACATGCGACCTGTGCGCCCGAAGGCAATGGGGATTTCATCCAGGATCAATAAAACGCCGTGCCGTGTGCAGATATCGCGCACCCGGCGCCAGTATGACTTGGACGGAATCTGCACATCCGTGTTCCGAATTGTCTCGGCAATAAAGGCGCCGATACCCCCCTCCTTTTCGATAACGTATTCGAGGTAGTCGGCGGAGGCGTCGGCGTCGCGCAGCAGCCCCGGGCGATAGGTTTCGGGGGGCGGAATCCGCTCCACCCCGGGCATCAGGGGACCCATGCCCTTGCGGAACTCGCGCTCTCCGCCGGCGGATATGGCATCGAGGGAAGCGCCATGAAAGGAATCCCAATAGGAAACCACCTTGTGCCTGCCCGTGACGAGGCGCGCGAGCTTCAGGGCCATGCCCACGGCGCTGGTGCCCCCGGGGGCATACAAAACTCTGTTCAGGTCTGACCCGGCCAACGCTGAAAGGCGCGCGGCCAGGTTCACCGCGGGTTCGTTCGTATAGCGGCGGGGAGAAAAGGGCAACGTATCCATTTGCGCTTTCACGCGTTCGATCACGTATGGATTCCGGTAACCCACCTGGTGGACGTTGTTGCCGTGGAAATCCATGTACTTCCTGCCCTGCAGGTCGGTGAGGTAAATTCCCTCGCACTCCGTCAGCACATCCAGGCAGGGCGTAGACATGGACTGGTGGAGGAAGTTGCGTTCGTCGGCATCCAGGTAACGGGCGGTTTCGCCGTGACGGACGATGGCATACCATTCTTTCCTGGCAGGCGAAAAATTTACATCGCCCTCAGTTCTGTGAAAATTTTCGATCATGCGGCTGGGTGACACGCCGTCGGCGCGCAAGGACCAAGATACTTATTCCGTTTGAAGCGACCTTGCCGGATTTACCAACGCCGTACGAAGCCCGTGGTAGCTAACGGTTGCCAGGGCGATGATCAAACAGGAAACGCCTGCCAGGACGAATATCCACCAGGACAATTGGATATGATACTCCATCGAATTCAATAATTTTTGACATGCCCACGCCGCCAGGGGAGTCGCAACGATGAAGGCGATGCCCACGGGTTGCAGGAAGCTCCGGGATAACAAAAACCAGAGCGTGGCCGGCCTGGCCCCAAGCACTTTTCGGATACTGATTTCCTTCTTTCTGCGTTCGGCCAGGAAGCCTGATAAGCCGAATAAGCCCATGCAGGAAATGAGGATGGCGAGACCTCCGAAAATATTCACCAGACGGCGGATTTCGTAAGCATGGACGGACTGGTCTTCATATGCATCATTCGTAAAACGGAAAGTGAAAGGATAGGCCGGGTTCAGGGCTTTGGCTACCTTTCCAATGGCATCCAGGTGTTGCCTCCACTGGCCGTCATTGTTCAACCGGACCAGGAAATTCGAGATATTCCCTTTGTTCAGGTAGACGATCAGGGGGTTGGCTTTGTTGGCCGGGTCATTGAAGACAAAATCGTTGAAAACGCCGATCAGTGTATTGCCACCCAGGCGCGTACCGACCAGGGGTTCTTTCAGTCCCATTCGCCTGACCGCTTCCTGGTTGACCAGGCAGGCAGAAGTGTCCGAACCGAAAGCGGGACTGAAATCGCGACCTTCCAGGATTGTTAGGCCCGTTGTCCTGGCCCATTCATATTGCACCGATGTCACCTGAATATAAAAGTCCTGGTCGGCCTTTTTGCCCGGCCATTCCAAGCCGTTCATGGCGGCTCCGAACCGGACCATATTGTCATTGCAGGCCGTTATGTCCAGGACCCCCGGAATATTCCCGACCTGGCTTTTGAACAAGTTGAATTTGCCGGCCAGGTCCCCGTCAGCAGAGATATCTACGAGGTTGGAGGGTTCGTACCCTATGGGCCTGCCGGTGACGTAATCGATTTGCCGGATGGTCACGATGACCCCAATGATCAGGAAAATGGAAATGACGAACTGGAAGGTCACGAGCCCTTTACGCATGCCCGATCCGCGCCGGCCCATGGAAACCATGCGCTTCAGGACCTTGGCAGGCCTGAAGCCGCTCAGGTATAAGGCGGGATAGCTGCCTGCGATCAGGCCCGTCAGGAGTCCCAGGGCGATCAGGAGGATCCATACGCGCGGGTCTTGCAGACCCTGGGCCAAAGGACGACCCGCAAAGGTGGTAAAGGCAGGTAGCACCAGGTAGGTAAGCGCTGCGCTCAGGAATAACGCCACCATGGCAAGCAAAACGGCCTCTCCCAGGAATTGCAGGATGATCAGTCGCTTGGAGGCGCCCATGACTTTCCGGATGCCCACCTCTCTGGCCCTGTGCTCCGCCATGGCCGTAGCCAGGTTCATGAAATTGATGCAGGCGATCAGGAGAACGAAGGCGGCCAGGGCGCCAAAGATCAACAGGAAATAAATTTTTCCTCCCGATGCTTTTCCGTTATCGAAACGGTCGTACAATGTAAGCTTCCTGAGAGGATAGCCGAACATGGCAATATTTTTTTCATCCTGGTTGGCCACCATGATCCGCGTCATGGCTTTGTTCACCCGGGAGGTGTCCGCTCCCGGCCGCAACTGTATCCATGTCCTGAGGCGGTTGTTATCCCAGCGATTGAACCAACCGATATTGTCCCGGGCATACAATGATATAGAAGCCAGCATATCGAATTGGTCGGAGCTGTTTTCAGGAATATCCTGGATTACGGCGCCGACCTTGAGGGGATGCGTGTTGTCGAGAAGGAGGGTTTTACCCAGTACTTCCGTAGTACCGAAGATGCGCCGTGCGGTACTTTCGGTAACGACCACCGAGCCTATATCCTCCAGGGCGGATACTGGATTCCCCTCGAGTGCCGGAAAGGTCATCATCCGTAAAAAATCGGGGTCTACATAAACAATTTCCTGGTTTAGGGTTTTGTCCCCATTTCGGACCAGGGCCGGGCTATGCGCTTCCCTGGAAACGTAGGCCAATTCGGGTATACTACTATGCATCAGGGGCCCCAGTGGGCCGGGAGTCGATCTTCCCGTGTTGATGTAGGTGTGCATATCCTTATTGATCATGACCGCATAAATATCTTTCCCGTTCTTGTGGAACCCATCGATACCCAGGTCGTGCAGGATATAGAGCAAAATGATGATGCCGGTGGTGAGCCCGAGCATGAGCCCGCCGATATTTACAATGGAAGAGACGCGGTTGCGCGTGAGGTTCCTCCAGGCCATGATAAAGTAGCTTTTCAACATGACCGATCTGCTACCAAGAAGATGCCAAGGCCGCTATTTACTATGAGTCAAGGTATTGCAAGACGTGGCCGCCCGTAAAATTGTTCGCTTTTGATACGACAGGTGTCTTATATTCGGCCATGCGTTATATCATCATTGCAGCCATTGTCCTCCTGCCGGGTGTTAACCGGGCCCAGGAAAAAAAGGAATATACCGATTTGAGGGATGCCCTTTTCACCTCTTTCCGGTTTGGAGAAACGCCAGGTCCCAGGAGTGTGAATTGGATCAACGGAGGAGATCAATATTCCTTTATTGGCGATGAAAGCGCATCCGGATCGATCCGGACCATGGACCCTGCTACGGGAGAAGATCATCCCGTACTGGCGGGCAAAAGCCTGACCTATCCCGGTTCAGACAAGAAGTTTACGTATGAATCCTTCCAGTGGGCCCACGATTCAAAGCACCTTGTTTTTACCACCAATTCCAAACAACTTTTCCGCAGGTCCAAAGTTTCCGATTTCTATGTGTACTCCCTGGACTCGTCGACCATGACCCTGGCGGCCAAGGGCGCCCGCGGCGCCGAACTCTCTCCGAACGGCGCCATGATGGGCATCGTCCGGGATGGGAACATGTTCGTGTACGACATGACCTCGCACAAGGAAAAGAAACTCACGGAAGACTCCGGCGATGAGGTGTTCAACGGCTATTACGATTGGGTGTATGAGGAAGAATTTGGGAAAGCGCAGGCCTGGAACTGGTCGCCCGATAGTCGCTACATGGCCTATTGGCATTTCAACGAGCACGGGGTACCCATCTTCCAGATGACCAATTTCGAAGGCCTCCACCCGGAATATGAAAAAATACCGATTCCCGATCCGGGAGACCCTAACCCCGCGGTAAAGATCGGCGTGGTGGACGTGCAAACGGGAAAGAACGTTTGGCTGAAACCCGACGAGACGGGTGATTTTTACGTTCCCCGAATTTATTGGACCAGCGAACCCGATGTGATTGCCCTGATGACCCTGAACCGCGCCCAGAACCACATGAAATTGTATTTCTTCAACGTCCGCACGGGAGAGCACCATGTGGTCCTCGAGGAAAAAAATACAACATGGGTGGCCATTTTCAACTTTTATACGGCGGTGGACGATATGCTGTATTTCCCTGAAAAATCCAAAGATTTCTTTTGGGTATCGGATCGTTCGGGGTACTATCATATCTACCGGTACGGGTATGATGGTCGTCTCCTGGGCCAGGTCACTAAGGGTAACTGGGACATGATCAAGGTCAGGGGGATAGACCCCCAAACGCAAACCATCTATTATTTGTCCGCCGAAACGTCTCCCCTGGAGCAACAGTTCTATTCCATCAAGTTCGACGGCACCGGAGAACAGCGGATCACCCAGACCCCGGGTTTCCATGAAGTGAACATGTCCCCCAATACGAAGTACTACCTGGATACGTATTCGGATGTCCATACCCCGGGCCAGGTGGCTTTGTGCGATCGCACGGGGAAGACCCTGAAAGTCCTGGCGGATGGGCACGAAACCGCCGCTTTCCTTTCCACCCATGCCTATTCCTTTCCGGAAATATTCCGGTTCACCACCTCCGACGGCGTGAACCTGGATGCCTCCATGATCAAGCCCTTCCACTTCGATTCCACGCGGCGGTATCCCGTAGTGTTCAATGTGTACGGAGGCCCCGAATCGCACGATATTTACAACCAGTTCACACTGGACGGCTGGAACCAGTGGCTGGCCCAGAACGGGTATATCGTGGTGGACGTCAATAACCGGGGAGAGGCCAATTACGGGAGTGCCTTCCTGAAGGTGGTCTACAAACAACTCGGTAAGTGGGAAAGCAACGACTTCGTGGAGACCGCACGCTACCTGGGCAAGCTGCCTTATGTGGACACGGCCCATATGGCCATCATGGGGACCAGCTACGGTGGATACAGCACTACCTATACCATGGTGGCCCATCCGGGTGTGTTCAAGGTGGGCATAGCCAATTCCCCCGTCACGGACTGGAGACTTTACGACGATATTTATACGGAAAGGTACATGGCCCCCCTGAAGGAAAACGAAGACGGATACAAGGAGAGCGCGGACGAGACCCATGCGCGTAACCTGTCGGGCCACCTCTTCCTCATCCACTCGATGAGCGACGATAACGTACATCCGGCACATACCATGCAGCTCCTGACGGCGCTGACGAATGCGGGGAAGGACGTGGACCTGAGGATTTATCCGCCTGGGGCGCATGGAGCGGCGTACAACCTGGAGAGCTATCTTTTAATTCAGAAAGTGTCGTTCGAGTATCTGGAGCGGTACCTGAAATAGACCGGCCCTGGTCCCCGATAACGTTATCGGAAATAATCAGGGCCGGGGGTGGCGATCGCAAGCCTCCACGCCTTACTTTTAACTACTGATGAACGTAAACCGATTGTTTGACCTGAGCGGCCAGACTGCCCTGGTCACCGGCTGTAATAAAGGAATTGGCCGCTCCCTGGCCCTGGCCCTGGCCTCCGCGGGAGCGGATATCGTGGGCGTGGCGGCCTCCCTGGAACCCGTCGGCAGCGAGATCGGCAAAGAGGTCGGTGCACTCGGCAGAAGCTTTACCGGGCACCGGGCCGACCTGTCGGATCGCGACGACCTATACGGCTTCATCCGGGAAGTGGGAGACCGCCGCATCGATATCCTGGTGAACAACGCCGGGACCATCCTGCGCAAACCGGCGGCCGATTACCCCGACGAATACTGGGATAAGGTAATGTCCGTAAACCTGGATGCCCCTTTTATACTGGCCAGGGAATTCGGGCGTGCCATGCTGGAAAGGGGAAGAGGGAAGATCATTTTTACCTGCTCCCTCCTCAGCTTCCAGGGAGGGGTTACCGTCCCCGCTTATGCCGCCAGTAAGGGCGCCCTTTCCAGCCTGATCAAGGCCCTTGCCAATGAATGGGCCTCAAAAGGCGTCAATGTCAACGGTATCGTGCCGGGCTACATCGCCACGGACAATACCGAAGCCCTGAGAAACGACCCGGACCGAAACAAAGCCATCCTTTCACGCATCCCCGCGGGCAGGTGGGGAGAACCCGAAGATTTCCAAGGAGCCATTATTTACCTTGCTTCCTCAGCCTCCGACTATGTGCACGGCACCCTGTTGACCGTGGACGGCGGATGGATGGGAAGATAACCTCAGTTATATGGAAATGAGATTTCATCAAAGCCCCCGTGAAACCGCGGGCATGAATACCTGGGACCTTCGCGCCAATTTTCTGGTCGAAGAACTGATGCAACCCGACCATATCGAATTGGTCTATTCGCAGTATGACCGCCTCATCATCGGGGGCGCCGTGCCTGTGAAGCACACCCTCACCCTGGTCGACCCCGAAGATCTCAAGGCATCCTTTTTCCTGGAGCGCCGCGAAATGGGTGTCATCAATGTAGGCGGCCCCGGTGCCATTTTCGCGGACGGGGTCAGCTTCGAATCGAATAAATTGGATTGCGTGTACCTGGGCAAAGGCACCCGGGAGGTCTCCCTCGTCAGCAAGGACGAGGCCAACCCGGCGCATTTCTATTTCCTGAGCGCGCCCGCGCACCAGGCGTATCCGAACGCCCGCTTTACGCGCGAACAAGCCTCGCCGGTCACGACCGGGGACGCGTCGAATGCCAATCGCCGCACGATTTACAAATACATCCATGAGGCGGGCATCCCCAGTAGCCAATTGGTCATGGGTCTGACGGTGCTGGAGCCGGGAAGTGTTTGGAACACCATGCCTGCGCATACGCATACGCGACGGACCGAAATCTATTTTTATTTCGACCTGGCCACGGAGGCCCGCGTTTTCCATTTCATGGGAGAGCCACAAGAGACGCGCCATCTCCTGGTGGCCAACCACCAGGCCGTGATTTCACCCCCCTGGTCCATCCATTCGGGCTGCGGGACGGCGAATTACGGGTTTATCTGGGGGATGGCAGGGGAAAATTATACGTATACGGATATGGACCCCGTTCCGATCCGGGAATTAAAATAGCTGGAAATGAAAATGGGAAGATACAGGTGGACGATCGTGATGCTGCTTTTTTTTGCGACGACGATCAATTACATGGACCGGCAGGTGATCGGCCTGCTAAAAGATACGCTGGCGGGATACCTGCATTGGACCGAAAAAGATTACAGCAATATCGTCATGGCCTTTACGGCCTCCTATGCCATCGGCTTGTTTTTTTTCGGGAAATTCATAGACGTGATCGGCACCAGGCTGGGCTACGTCCTGTCCATCATCGTCTGGAGCCTTTCGGCAATGGCGCACGCCCTGGTCCGGACCACCCTGGGTTTTGGCATCGCCCGCTCGGCCCTGGGCCTGGGCGAATCGGGCAATTTCCCCGCGGCAATCAAAGGCGTTGCGGAATGGTTCCCCAAAAAAGAAAGGGCCCTGGCCACGGGGATCTTCAATAGTGGATCCAACGTCGCGGCCATCCTTTGCCCCCCGTTGGTGGCCTACCTGATCACCTCCAGTCTTGGCTGGAGATCGGCCTTCCTCATTACAGGAGGCGTGGGCTTCATTTGGCTGATCTTCTGGCTGATATTTTACAATACGCCCGGTAAGATGCGCGGCAAGCGCCTGGGCGAAGCAGAATACGAATACATTAACCAGGACGCCGACGAACCCGAAAATCCCAAACCCATCGGTTGGGGCAGGATATTGTCAGTCAAACAAACCTGGGCCTTTGTCGTGGGGAAATTCCTGACCGACCCCGTCTGGTGGTTTTATTTGTTTTGGGTACCGACCTATTTCTATAAGACCTTTCACCTGGACATCAGCAAGTCCTGGGTCTGTGTTTCGGTCATCTATACCGTGGCCAGCTTCGGGAGTATCCTGGGCGGCTACCTTTCGGGATGGCTGATTCGTAAGGGATATCCCGAATACCGGGCGCGGAAAACAGCCATGTTCATTTTCGCCCTGTGCGTGTGTCCCGTTTTCCTGATCCGCTTCACCTCTGATGTATGGGTGGCCGTAGGGTTGATCAGTGTGGCCGCTGCCGCGCATCAGGCCTGGAGCGCCAATATCTTCACTACCGCCTCGGATATGTTCCCCAAGAATTGCGTCAGTTCTGTTGTTGGAATCGGTGGAATGGCGGGTTCCCTGGGCGGCGTATTATTTCCCTGGGTTATCGGGATGGTGCTGGTGCACTTCGATGCCCTGGGGCACATCGGCATCGGATACAATATCCTTTTTGCCATTTGTTCGGTCGCCTACCTGATTGCCTGGGTATCGATGCACTTGCTTTGTCCGCGTATGGTGCGGATCAATGTAACTCCAACACCACGATCGAAGATGCCGGCATCGTGACCGTCAACTGTCCGCTTGCAACGTGCGCCCCTGAAAACGCCGCCGGGCGGACTTTATCGGGTTGCTCGAAGGAATTTACATCCGTGAATTTCGCCGAGGTCAATATGGTCCCTGACACCGCGCCAACATGCAACACGGCCACATCCGCAGAGACGCTCAGGGTCTTGGTCGGATCCAGGTTCACCAGTGAAATATGCACGGCTCCCGCATTGTCCCGGGAAGCGGATGCATTCACCGCCGGTATCGACTCGCCGTCGTACGTGTACGCCGGACTATTCAGCGATATTGGCAACCATTGCGCATCCTGGTGCACCTTGTACAGATCGAACACATAATACGTGGGCGTCAGCACCATCGCATCGCCACGAGTCAGCACCAGCGACTGCAGGACATTCACAGACTGCGCCAGGTTGGCCATGCGCACGCGCTCCGAATGGTTGTTGAAAATATTCAGGGTGGTGGCCGCGATCAGGGCGTCCCTCAAGCTGTTTTGCTGGTAAAGGAAAGCTGGATTGGTCCCTGGTTCCACGTCGGTCCAGATGCCCCATTCGTCCACCACCAGGGCCACGTGGTGCCTAGGATCGTATTTATCCATGATGGCGCTGTGCCGGGTAACCAGGGTATCCATGAACAGGCATTTGCGCAGGGCGTTGAAATACAGGTCCTCTCCGAAGCTGGTTGCGGAACCCTTGTGGCCCCAGTCCTTCCCGGCTATAGTATAGTAGTGCAGGGAAAGACCGTACATGGCCCAGTCGGGTATGCGCTGCATGCAGACCTCGGTCCAGTTGTAATCGTCTGAATTGGGGCCGGATGCGATGGGTCGCAAATGAGGGGAACCAGGATAGGTCTTACAAAATTCGCGGTAGCGCTTGAACAAGTCGCTGTAATATTCGGGGGTCATGCTACCGCCGCACCCCCAGCTCTCATTACCGACACCCCAAAGGAAGACTTTGTATGGGTCGGGGTGCCCGTTTGCCGCGCGCTCTGCGGCCAGGGTGCTGTTGCCCCCGTAGTTGAGGTATTCCAGCCAGTTCTCCATTTCCTGGGGGGAGCCCGAACCCACATTGCCCGCGATATAAGGTTCGCAGCCGATAAGGGTACACAACTTCAGGAACTCATCGGTTCCGAAAGTATTATTGTCGGAAACCATGCCCCAGGTCGTGTTGACGCGTGTAGGCCGTTTTGCGCCGATCCCGTCGTTCCAATGGTACTGGTCCGCAAAGCAGCCCCCCGGCCAGCGGAGGTCGGGTACCTTGATGCGTTTCAGGGCTTCCACCACGTCCATCCGGATGTGGTCCCCCGCCCAGAAGCCATCATAGATGCAGCGCCCCAGGTCTTCGGCGAAATGTCCGTAGATGAAGCGGCTGATATTGTGG
>Ga0210391_10003450_pt1 | contig 13387 bp, 9 predicted proteins | sample IncBWC12OmetaG_FD_160573 | JGI IMG/M metagenome (GOLD analysis project Ga0210391, IMG submission 160573) | Forest soil microbial communities from Barre Woods Harvard Forest LTER site, Petersham, Massachusetts, United States - Inc-BW-C-12-O ... | reverse complement strand
GCACGCCAGTGGTCGTCGCCCCCGCCTGGACATCGATCGACGCGGAGCGGGAAGGTGGCTTCCCCGCGGCCGATGCGGTGAGCACGTAGCTGCCCGGCTGGAGCTTGTCCCATCGAAACGCGCCACCCGGGTCGTCGAAGTTGTGCGACCCGTGTCGCTCGCCGCCGCGCCCGTGGAGCGGCGTGAACGACTCGATCCCGACCACGAACGGCGTCAACACCGCGCCGCTCTCGTCGACCACGACGCCCTGGATCGCGCCGCCGGTCCCGAGACGCAGAACGAGGCGCCGGCCTTCCACGACCGGCTGCGGCGGACTTGCCGCGAATTCGGGGTGCTCGGCCACGGCGTTGCAGCCGATCGCCGACGCGGGCAGCTCGAACGCACCATCCGCCCCGCTCTGCACGCGCGCCTCGGCGGCCGTGTCCTCGCACGCGACGACGCTTGCCGCGATCAGGTTGCCCGCGTCGTCCTCGATGCGGCCGGCGACCGGATTCGCGGCGGTCAGCACGATGCGGACGACGAGCTCGCGGTCTTCTTCGCGCGCGGCGAGCGAAGCATGGGCCGTTCGAAAGCCGCGCGCGACCGCGACGAGGCCCGTCGCTTCGTCGGGTACGGTGGTGAGAACGAACGCTCCTTCCGCGTCGCTCGATGCGCTTACGATCCACGGCAGCCCGTCGACCGAGACGACGGCACCCGCGACCGGACGGCCTTGCGCATCGACCACAGCGCCGCGGACGGCGCCCGCCGGTGAAAGCACGAGCGTGAGCTCGAGGCTCTGTTCCGAGGCGACCCGCAGCTCCGCGCTCGTGACCACGCCGTCGCTTCCGTGGTCCGCGACGACCCGCACGCGCCACCCGCCGACATGCGCGAAGGAAAATGCTCCCGTGCGGTCGGTCTTCGTTTCCTGGTAAACCCGATACGGAGCGGCGGCCGAGACGAGGCGGACGGTCGCGCCTTCGACAGATGCCCCGTCCGCGTTGAGGATGTGGCCGCGGATCTCCGGCGCGGGCTCGGGCGGCCCTGCCTCGACGGCCATAGAGGCCGAGGGCACCTGCGGCACCGCGGGCTCCTCATTTCGTTTCAGCGACAGAATGAACGCGGCGGCCGCGACGAGCAGAGCTGCGCTAGCGACGAAGGCGAGGATCGCGGCTGCCTTCGCGTTCATCGCGGTGCGTTAGTATCGACTTTGCGAGCCTCGCAATCCACAAACGCGAACAAGCGCGACCCGAAATCCTGGAGGGAAGTCAAGCGAATACGGCACCCATGCATCGCCTCAACCGTTTCGCACCCGAGCCTTGACTGTCACGCCAACGACACGTAGCTAGCCTGGAGTGTCGCCGATGCAGACCCTCGACGGGGCGTTCCAGCAGGTGTTCCGGCACCTCTTCGTCTACAACATCTTGTGGGAGGACACCGAGATCGACGAACGGTTCCTCGAAGTGGGACCGAGCTCACGTGTTCTTGGGATCTCCGGCGCCGGGTGCGGCATCGCGAACCATATGAGCCGCCAGCCCCGCAGCATCGACGCGGTGGACATCAACGCCCGGCACCTCGCGATCTCGGCGCTCAAGGCGAGCTCGTCGCGCGAAATCAAAGACTATGACGAGTTCTACGGCCTCTGGGGTCATGGCACGCACGCGGACCCCGCGAACATGGTCGACAAGGCGACCGCCCGGATGCCGCGCTGGATCCAGCGCCACTGGAGCAAAAACTACGGTATTTTCGCGCACTCGTTCCACCGGCGCGGCCTGACCGCGCAGTTTCTGACGGCGCTTCGCAAGCTGTCGGGCGTCGACGCGAGCTGGCTGCGATCGCTCTTCGCAATTCCGCTCGCGGAACGCCGCAAGGTGATCGTGGACCGCTTCACGCCGGTGTTCCGGATTCCGTGGGTCGCGGCGATGCTGCGTTCGCCTCTGCACCTCGTGGCGCTCGGCGTCAACTACGCGCAGTGCGATCGCATGCTCCGTGCAGAGGGCGTGAACGACGTCATCGACTTCCTCCTCTTGCACCTCGGGCGCGTCGCGGAGACGGATCTCGAGCGCAACTGGTTCGTCTGGTACGCGGTCGCAGGTCACTTCAACCACGATCGCAGCGACGCGGTGCCTCCGTTCATGCGGAAGGACCACCACGAAGCCGCGCAGGAGGCGCAGGACACGGACCTTCGCTTCCACCACAAGAACATCTTCGACGTGCTCGGCGACGCGGGGAAGAACTCGTGGACGCACTACACGCTCTGCGACGCGCCGGACTGGATGCCGCACGCCGTGCAAGGCAAGCTCCTGCGCGAGATCTTCCGCACGAGCCAGGACGGCGCGATCGTGTTGCACCGATCGGTCGAAGAAGGTTCGCTTCCCGAGCGCCACGGCCTCGAGCGCCACTTCCTGCCCATGGAAGAAGCGACGGAGATCGCTACGCGCCTCGATCGGACGCGCCAGTTCCGCCGGGTGGCGTTCTATCGAGTGGCGCATTGACCCAGGCGTTACCCGGCAATCACGACGAACATCGCGCGGAGCACCGCGCGTTTCTCAACCGGTACTACGGGATCTCGCGTTTCTTCTATGACGTGACCCGAAAGTACTATTTGTTCGGCCGCGACACCGCGCTCCGGCAGCTCGCGGCGGATCCGCTCTGGACGCGACTCATCGAAATCGGGCCGGGCACGGGGCGCAATCTGAAGTGGCTTCGGCGCGCGCGACCCAATGCGCGCCTCGGCGGCATCGAAGCGTCGGACGCGATGCTCGCGCACGCGCAGAAGCGTTGTCCGTGGGCCACGCTCCGGCAGGGTTTCGCGGAGACGGCGCCGCTCGCCGAAGTGCTCGACGGGCGGCCCGACCGGATTCTTTTTTCCTATTGCCTGTCGATGGTGAAGGACCGCGCCGGCGCCCTGGCCCACGCCCGCCGCTCGCTCGCGCCGAACGGCGAAGTCATCGTCGTCGATTTCGCGGACTTCGGGGGATTCCCCGGCGGGCTGGCGGCTCCGTTTCGCGGTTGGCTCCGCACGTTCCACGTCGAGCCGCTCGACGCGGCTGCCCTCGCCGGCGCGAAGTCGACGACGTTCGGGCCCGGGCACTACTTCGTCATCGCGAAGTTTCCCCCGGGCTGAGAACGGTCAGACGCCTCCATCCGGCGGCGCGGCCATCCTGTATTCGTCGGGAGTGACCCACGACATGCGGCCGAATCCACCGACATAGCGAAGCGCGGCCGGCTCCAGCCGGTAGAATGCGAAGTCGCGAAAGTCGATGTACTGTGCGGCGGCCGGGTGTTCGCGGAGGAAAATCTCTCGGACGCTCGCACGCTCGGCGTCGGGTACGCGAATGCACGCGCCCAGGATCGTGACCCGGCCGAGCGCGAGCGGGTCGTCGTTCAGACCTGCCGGTTCGGACACGAGCACCGAGGCCTCGGCGCGGGCGTGCAAGTTCCCGGTGTGCTCGGCGAGCTCCGAGAGGAGCAAGATCGGCCGGCCCGCGTCGTCGAAGGCGATCGCGACCAGCGAAGCGTACGGGAATCCCGCCGGATCGCGAGCCATCGTCGCGAGCGTTGCGGACTTGGCCCGTCCGACGAGGGTACGGCACCGCTCCGCGTTCGGCATGCCCAATTCCTACTACGAAAGCGCGGCGATCTCCGTCTCTACCGCCTCCCACTCCACGGTCCAGCGATCGATGTTCGCCGCGAGCTCGGCATCTTCGCGCTGCAGCCTCTCGACTTCGTCCTTCGGCGTCCGCATGAAGAAGCCATCGCTTCCGTACAGCGCTTCGATGGCTTTGCGGCGCGCCTCGGCCTCGTCGATCGTCGCGAGGAGCTTGTCGCGGCGCGCCGGGAGCGCGGCGAGACGGTTGCGCTTGCGTTTCTGCTCCTCCCAGGAGACGCCGCCGTCGGTCGCAGAGCTGGTGGCCGTCGCCGTCTGGGCCTTGCTCGATTTGGCTTTGAGGACGACCGCGTCGGCGTCGAGGTGGTCGTCGCCGCACCGCGCGAGGTATTCGGCATACGTACCCGGGAAATCGCGAAATCCGCCGGGCGTCACTTCGAGGACCCGCGTGGCCACCTCGGAGACGAACGCGCGATCGTGCGAAACGAAGAGAAGGGTCCCCTCGAACGTCTTGAGCGCTTCCGAGAGTGCGCCGATGGCTTCGATGTCGAGGTGGTTCGTCGGCTCGTCGAGGACGAGCACGTTCGGCTTCTCGGTCGCGATCCGGCAAAAAATGAGGCGCGCCGCCTCGCCGCCGGACAAGGACCCGATCGACTTGTCGACGTCTTCGCCAGAAAGGAGCACGCGCCCGAGCTGCCCGCGGACGTAGGACGTCCCTTCGTCCGGACAGGCCTCCCAGATGTACTCGAGCGGCGTCTGGCCGCCGTTCGGCAAGAGCTCGCGGTGGTCCTGCGCGAAGTAGCCGACGCGCACTTCGTGCCCGAACCGGACACTCCCGTCGTCCGCCGCCAATCGGTCCATCACGATCTTCAGCAGCGTGGACTTGCCCAGCCCGTTCGGACCGATGACGGCCACGCGTTCTCCGCGCCGCACGGTCAGCGATACGTCCTGGAGGACTTTCTTCTCGCCGTACGCCTTCGACAGGTGGGCGACTTCGAGTACGTCGCGGCCGCTCGCCCGCGTCGGCACGAAGCGAAAGTGCGGCGCGCGCCGGGAGGTCGTGGCGAGGTCCGCGACTTCGATCTTCTCGATCTGTTTCAGCCGGCTCTGCGCCTGCTTGGCCTTCGTGGCCTTGGCGCCGAACCGCTCCACGAACGCGCGCTTCTCGGCGATGATCTTCTCGGCGCGCACGACCTCCGCCTCGGCACGCTCGCGCGCGGCGGCTTTCTCGACCACGAACGATTCGTAGCTCCCGGGATACGACGTGATCGTCTGGTAATCGACGTCGAGAATGTGCGTCGCCACGTTCTCGAGGAAGCGCTGGTCGTGCGAGATCACGACGGCCACGCCGCGATACCCCGCGAGGAACTTCTCGAGCCAGCGAATCGACAGAATGTCGAGATGGTTCGTCGGCTCGTCGAGGAGAAGCACGTCCGGCCCGCCGACGAGCACCTGGGCGAGCAGCACGCGGAGCTGAAAGCCGCCCGAGAGCGTCGACAGAGGCCTGCGGTGCGCCGCGACGGGGATCCCCAGGCCTTCCAGAATGGCCGACGCGCGCGATTCGAGCGTATAGCCTCCCGAGACGCGCAATCGGTCTTCGAGGTCCGCGAGCCGGGTTGCGTCGCCGGCGCCGTGATCGATGATGCTCGTTCGTTCGCGGAGCGCGTCCCACACGTCGCGATCGCCCATCATCGCGAGGTCGAGGATGATCTCGCGCTCGTCGAGAAAGCGGTCCTGCCGGAGGACGCCGACGCGCGCGTTCGCAGCGAGGCTCTTCGAGCCGTCGCTCGCAGGCTCGTCCCCGGCGAGGATCTTGAGGAATGTGGTCTTGCCGCAACCGTTTGCGCCGACGAGGCCGTAGCGCGCCCCCGGATTGAGCTGGAGCGTCACGTCCTCGAAGAGAACACGCGCGCCGAACGACTTGGCGAGACCCGATGTGGCGATCATGAGGCGTGGAGGAAATAGTCGGCGACGGCAACGACCTTTGCGAGGCGCTCGCCGGCGCGCCCGGGCTCCGTGCTCGCCGCCGTCGGAGCTCCCACGCGCGCGGCGAAGTCGGCGGGCGAACCCGCCGGGCCGCGCGCGAAGAGCCGCGCATGCGCGCGGAGGTCGAAGCGGCCTTCGGGGGCGAACGCGCCGGCTCCCTCGAGAAGTGCGTTCCCATAAGGCCCCCACCCGCAGAGGACGTCCGTGTCGCGCACGAAGGCACGCCACGCCGTTCGGAACTCGGCGAGTGCAGCGCCGCTCCGAAGGACGGCCTCGGGGATCCCGCAGTGCCCCGCCGTGCTGGCGGCCAAGGGATTGCGCGGGGACACGAACATCGCGAACGTTTCGCCCGTGACGACGCGTCGGGCCACCCAGTGCACGAGTTCGTCGGCGTAGCCGGCGACGCCGGTCGCGCCCGTCGCGTTCGCCGCGCCCGTCGCATTCGCCGCTCGTTCTCTCGACCCGTACGGCCACGCGTTGGCCTCGCCCGCGATGCACACCACGTCCTGCGCGCGCTCGCGGAGGATCTTCGGGAACGGGAGGGGCGGCGGCCCCGCGCGCGCCCTTCTCGCGTGCCGGCTCCGCGCGCCTCGAAAGCGCGCCTCGCAGTCGATCTGCGCGTCGATCATCGCGCGAAACGGAGCGAGAAGTGCCTGAAAGCGCTGGGGGTCGCCCTCGATGGCGCCGAGGACCAGCACCAGTGCTTCGATGGTCGATACACACTCGAGGCTGGGCTCGCGGCGAATGCGATACTGGCTCGGCTCGGGCGGCGTGAACGCATAGCGCGGGAGCCCCGCGAGGATCGGGTTCTGGCGCACGATTTTCTTGGCCTGCGCCCACGTGCCGTCGACGACGACGAGCGTGAGCGGCCCTCTCGGCGGATCGCGCAGCACGTCCGCCGCAGTCTCACCCGGATACAGCAGCGCCGCCGATCGCGTCGTATCGGCGAGCACGCGGGCCAGCGGCGCCGACGCGCTCCAGTCGACGCCGACGTGCAGCTCGGAATTGGGCAGGCACAGACTCGCCATACGCGCCGTACCGATGGCCACCTCACGCTCGCGCGGGTGCTGCAAGACGATGACCCGCGTCGCCGTCGGCACTTGCGTCAGGTGCCGGCAGTAACAGACGCTCTGCGGGCGCAGGCAGTTCGTGCACGTGGGCCGCCGGCCCGCCGGCACCTCACGCCCGTCGGCCAGAGCGACGGCACTATTCACGACGCGACGCTCCACGCGCTCGTCGCGAGGCCCAGCGCCCCGAGGCCGCTCTCCAGATCGTCGGGAACGGGCGCCGTGACCTCGACACGGACGCCGGTCATCGGGTGATCGAACGCGAGAGAATGTGCGTGCAGCGCCAGGCGATGAATCCCGTACGCGGCGCGGTAGTGGCGATTGAGCTCGCCCGACCCGTAGTTCACGTCGCCGATGAGCGGATGCCCCGCGTGGCGAAGGTGGCGGCGCACCTGGTGGAGCCGCCCCGTCTTCGGAAGGGCGAGCACGAGCGAGCAGCGGTCGACGGAAGACCGCGCGATGCGGCGAAAGTGCGTCACGGCAGGTACGCGCGGGCCCCCCTCGCTCTTGGGAATCGCATAGTCGATCACGCCCGCGTCCTCCGGAGCACCGCGCACGAGTGCCAGATACCGCTTCTCGATGCGGCCCTCTTCGAGCGCCCGCGCGAGCACGGCGGCCGCCTCCGCCGTTCGCGCGAAGAGGAGCGCCCCGCTCGTGCCGCGGTCGAGCCGGTGGACCGGATGCACGTGGGCGCCAACCGCGTCGCGCACGCGAAAGAGCGCCACGTCGTCGTCATTGGCCCATCCGCGGTGCACGAGGAGGCCCGACGGTTTGTTCGCTATCACGACCTGCGCGTCGGCGTACAGGAGCTCGATCGAGGGCACGGTTCGCAGGTTATAGCGCCTGCGCGATGGCCTCGGCCATCCCTCGGAGCGGGACGACGCGATTCGAAAGGCCCGCCTCGAAGATCGAACGCGGCATCCCGTACACGACGCACGACGTGGCGGCTTCCGAGAACACCATTCCGCCCGCGGCGCGGATCGCGCGCGCGCCTTGGAGCCCGTCCTGCCCCATGCCCGTGAGAACGACGCCGAGGACGCGGCCTCCGTACGCCTTCGCGGCCGATTCGAAGAGGACGTCCGCCGAAGGGACGTGCGACGTCTCGATGTGCGCGCCCAGCGTCACGATGCAGTCGGGGTCCGCGCCTTCCTCGCTCGGACCGCCCGCCGCGTTCCGCGCGCGCAGGGCGCTTTCCTCTGGCGTCCGCGTGCGCGGGCGCGCGACCACGATCTGCATCTGCCGGCCGGCGCGCGCGAGGATGGCGAGGCCCGGCCTCATCGCGAGCCCTTCGTGCGCTTCGACGACGTCGAGCCCCGCGGTCTCGTCGAGCCGCTTGGCGAGCGACGCGGTGTATCCGGCCGGTATGTGCAGGACCATCGCCACGGGAACCGGTAGGTCGCGCGGCAGATCGGTGAGAAGCTGCGTCAGCGCCTGCGGGCCGCCGGTCGACGTCGCGATGACGACGGCGCGAAGCTCACCGGCGCGGCGCGTCGGTCGCACGCTGCTCGCGATCGAGGCGGACGGCTCCCCGGTGACGATCATCGGGCGCGCCGGAAATGCGGCCTTGACCTTGGCCACGAGATCCGACGCGAGATCGTACAGGCGATCGGTGGCGAGCGCGGTCGGCTTGTGGACGACGTCGACGGCGCCTTCGACGAGCGCCTGCACCGCGAGGTCGCTCTGCTCGTCGCTCGTGCTGACGATGACGCACCGAGGAACGGGGTGCGGCGCGGCCGCCCGGAGGGCGCGCAAGACGCCGAGCCCGTCGAGGTTCGGCATCGTCAAGTCGAGCGTGATGACGTCGGGTTTCTTCGCCTCGATGAGCTCCAGCGCCTCCAAGCCGTCGCGCGCGATGCCGATGACCTCGATCTCGCCGTCGCTCGCAAGGACCTCCCGTACGACCTTGCGGGCGAACGCCGAGTCGTCGACGACGAGAACGCGAATGCGCCGCTCCGTCATCGCGCCGGCCTCCGGTACAAGAACGCGCCGCATCGCTCTTCGCACTGAAACGCCGTGCCGTAGCGGAGCAGCGACTCGGCGGTCCCGACGACGAGGACTCCGCCCGGCCGGATGACCTCCCGTAGCGACTCGGCCACGCGCACGACGGTCGGATCGGAGAAGTAAATGAGGACGTTCCGGCAGAGGACGATGTCGAACTGGCCGAGCGCCCGCACCGCCTCGGCGTCGATGAGGTTCACGCGAGCCCATTCGATCTGGGTGCGCATGTCGTCGGGCGCGCGCACTCCGCTCGCGTCCTCGATCCAGCCGCGAAACGGGGCGTTCGCCGGGATGCGGCGCAGCGCTCGCGGTCCGTACCGGCCCGCCCGTGCGTGGTCGAGCGCGCGCTCGCTCACGTCGCTCGCGAGGATCCGGACACGGTCTCGGAGGCCGGCTTGCGCGACCATCATCGCGAGCGTGTAGGGCTCCTCGCCCGTGGCGCAAGCCGCACACCAAACGCGCACCGCTGGTCTGTCCGCGAGCATCTCCGGGATCACCAAGGTCACGAGCACCCGGAGCGGCTCGAGCTCGCGAAAGAAATACGTCTCGTGCACGACGAGCGCCTCGACGAGCTTCTGGAGCTCGCGGCCGCCTTGGTCGTCGTAGCGAAGCAAATAGTAGTAATCGAGGAGCGAATCGAACCCGAGCTCGATCGCCCGCTCGGAGACCTTCTGCGCGAACAGTTCCCGATCGACCGCTTCGTAATGAAGGCCGGAATGGTCCTCGATGAACTGGCTCGTGATCGCGAACACCTGGGCGGACATGGTGAGCGTCATCCGGCGCTCAGATACGCTCCAGCCATCCTCCGCACGTGGACGTCGGAATCCAGAGTCATGGCCGCGTCGAGCAGCTTCCTCGCCGTGCTCGTGCCCGCAGCGGCGAGCGCGGGGACGACCGCTCTCCGTGCGTACACGTTGTCGAACCGGAACGCTTCTTCGAGCGCGGCGGCGGCGTCATCCCGCCGCGCTCGCGCGAGCGCGGAAACGAGCGGCGCCGCGAGCTCGGGCTCGGCGGTGCGGAGCGCGACGAGGATCGTCGCGACGCGACCTTCTGCAGGCTGCGACAGCGCGCCGAGAATGCGCTCGTGCATAGACGGATCGTGCAGCCCTTCGATAAGTATGTTCGTCGCCTCGGGACCCGGGCGCGACGCGAGCAGCGCGACGGCGGCTCCCCGCACGGCGTCGTCCGGGTCGTTCAGGGCCGCCCGCATGCGGAGGAGCGGCGCCTGCGCGGGGAACTCCGAAAGCGCCGACAGCCCCACGAGGCGCGTGGCGGCGTCCGGCGAATCGAGACTCGCCTCGATGTACTGGAGCGAAGCCGCGTTCTTCACGCTCCCGAGACCGAGCAGCGCCGCGCGCCGGATATCGTAATCCGCGGCCTGCGACGCCTCGTGGAGCGCGCCGAGGGCTTGTTCGCCACGCAGGTGAGCGAGGGCCTCGATGACGGCGACGCGCACCTGTCCCGCAGGGTCGTCGAGGAGACGCGCGATCGCCGCCGCGGACTCTTCGTCGCCGAGGCGGCTCAGCGCCTGGCACGCGTAGTACCGCACCCAGCCGTCTTCGTCGTCGAGCGCGCGCCGAACGATGTCGCGAACGTCGCCGTCGCTCCGCGAAAAGCCGAGCGCGCGGATCGCGGCCGCACGCGTACGAGCCGACGCGTGGCTCGCCGCGGCGACCAGACCCTGGCGCGAAGGCGCGTCGTCGATGGCGGCGAGCCCCACGGCGGCGAGATCGCGGATGCGCTCGTCGGCGTCGTCCATTCCGAGAAGGAAGATGTCTCGCGCCGAGGGCCAGCCGAAATACGAAAGGATGCGGAGCGCCGATCGCCGCTCGCGCGGGTCGGCCGAACGGGCAGCGGCGAGAGCCAGGCGCTCGGTCTCCGCGCCGCCGAGCGCCTGGATCGCCGCGACCGCGGCTTGCGAGACGCGGGCATCCGGATCGCGGAGCAACTCGAAAAGCGCGGGCACCGTGTTGACGTCGGCCTGCTTGCCGAGCGCATCGCACGCAACGGCGCGGACACCGGGGTGCGTATCGCGCAAGCAAGCGAGCACCTCGTTCCGGAGCGACGTACGGCGCGACGCGATGGGCAGGAGGAGCAGGCGCCGTTCGCTGTCGCTCTGCCCGAGGGCCGCCGCCAGGTACGGATCGGCGTCGGCCGAGAGAGACGCGAGGGCTTGCGCAGCGGCTTGCGCGGCATGGGGATCGGCGTCGAGCAACTCGATGAGCGCGGGCGCCGCGCTCGACATGCCGAGGATGCCGATGACGCGGCAAAGGCACGCGCGAGCCGCCGGGTCGGCGCCGCGAAGCGCGTGTGCGATCGGGGCGTCCACCGCGCTCCGGTCGACCTGCGCGAGGCCCTCGGTGAGGACTTCGTTGGGGCCGAATTGTTCGGTGTAGCGCTCGCCGATTTCGACGACGGCCGACGCGGCGACGCGCACGCGCGCGTCGTCGTTCGACTCGAGCAGGTGGGCGAGCGGGACGAGCGCGAGCGGCTGGCCGGTCGCGCCGAGGGCGCGTGCCGCTTCGAGACCGTAGTGCGGCTCGTCGAGAAGGGCCGCGAGCGGCGCGACCGCGCGCGGATCACCGGTTCTGCCGAGAACGTCGATCGCTGGGAACGCGCGGAAAAAGCTCTTGCTCTGCACGGCGTCGATCAGCAGATCGATCGCCGCATCGCCCCCGATACGGCCGAGCGCTTCGATCGCCGCCATCACCACGTTCTCGTTGGGCGACTCGGTGAGCTCCGCGAGCCGCGCGAGCGCCGGTCGGTACCGCCGCCGCCCGAGAATCTGCGCGCCGTCGCACACGACCGCGGGATCCGCCGACTCGAGGAGCTCGAGGACCTGCGGCTCGACGTTCCCGAGGCTCGCGGAGAGCGCGTCGACCGCCGCGGCGATCCGCCCTTCATGGTCGCGCTTCTTCGTGATGACCCCGGAGAGCGGAGCCACCGCCGCGGCGCCGAGCCGGGCCAGCGCGGAGACCACCGCGCGACGCACGGTCCAGCTGGGGTCCGTGAGGCGATTCACGAGCTCGCCGATGTCGCCTGCGCGGAACAGCGCCTCGACTTCCGCGCTCCGCCTCCGCTCGTGCGGGGAGACCGTAAGGCTCGGAGTCACGTCGGCTCCACGGACTTTTGCGGCGGACGCTCGAGTGCGTTCGACATGGCGGCCAGGGACGCGATCTGCGTGCCATTCTCTTTCGCGATGCGCGCCGCTCGACCGGCGACATCGGTCAAGTGCTCGGCCAACGAAGAGGACTGCTCGCCGTGCGAGACGGCGCCGCGCACGAGCTCTCGCGCGCGCTTCTGCAGGGTCTCGGTCCCTCGAAGAAGCCCGCCCAGCAAGTCCCCTTGCTCCGTCGCGGCCTTCGCGACCGAAGCGACACCCGCGCTCGCCTTCGCGGCGGACGCCACGAGCGCCGTGACGCCCTCGCTCTGCTCTTCGATCGCGCGCGACGTCTGCTTGGCGATCCGCCGCACGGACACGGCCGACCGCGCCATGGACCCGACCGCGTCCGCCTGCTCGCTCGTTGCGCGCGTCACTTGGGACGCGAGCTCCGCCGTGCGCTTCGCGGCCGCGTCGAGCTGCTTCATTCCGCGCGCTTGGTCCGCCACGGCCTTGGCCGTCGCGGCCGCGTGCTTTCGCGCCTCCTCCATGACCTTCGCGACTTCGCCGGCGCCGCGAGCTTGCTCCGCAAGCCCCGTCTTCGTCCTCGCCAGCGCCGCGGTCACTTCTTCGGCGCGCGCGCCGATCGCCGACACCGCTTTGCTCTGCTCCGCGATCGACGCCGCGGTCTGCTGCGTCGAGGTGCGCATCGCGAGCACCGATTTGGCGAGCTGGGTCGCCGCCGCGGCCTGCTCCTGGCGCGCGCGGCCCACTTGCTCGGCGCTCGTCGCGACTTCTGCGTTCGATCGGACGATCTCGCGCATCGCGCGGGCCTGCTCCGCCGTTGCCTGGGACGTCTGTTTGGCCATCTTGCGCATCTCGGAGCTGCCCTGCGCGAGCGACTGGATCGCCGCCGTCTGCTGCATGGTTGCCGTCCCGATGAGGCGCGCCTGTTCGCTCACGCGCGCGATCCCATGCGCCACGACGCGGCTCGTCTCGACCTGCGAGAGCGTGGCTTCGGCCGACTTCTGCACCGATCCGCCGAGCTCTTCGATCCCCGAGACGATCGACGACAGCGCGCGCTCGGCTTCCGCGACGAGCTCCGACCCGTCTTCGGCGACCCGCAAGCCGTCGGCCGAAGCGCTGACGGCGTCTCGCGCCGTCGACTGGAGGCCGCGCAGGATCTTGGCGATCTCGGAGCTCGCGGCCGCGGCGCGGTCCGAAAGCGCGCGGATCTCTTCGGCGACGACCGCGAAGCCACGACCATGATCGCCCGCACGCGCTGCTTCGATGCTCGCGTTGAGCGAGAGCAAGTTCGTTCGGTCCGCGATGAGGTTGATCGTCTGGACGATGTCGCCGATCTCCTCGGCGCGCTTGCCCATCTCTTTCATCACGCCCGCCGAGTCGGCCATGGCGTGGCGAATCTTCGTGAACCCGGCGATCGACCGCCCGACGGTCGTTGCCCCGTCGCGCGCGATGGTCGTCACCCTATCGCCGACTGTGCGCGCGCCTTCGCTGAGCTTCGCGAGATCGCGCGCTCTCGATTCGAGCTCCGCCGCGGCGCCCGCCGACGACGTCGCGGAGTCGACGATCGTGTCGACGTTCTTGGCGACCGATTGGGACGTCCGCAACAGTTGCTCGAGGCCGCTC
>Ga0210391_10003449_pt1 | contig 13389 bp, 9 predicted proteins | sample IncBWC12OmetaG_FD_160573 | JGI IMG/M metagenome (GOLD analysis project Ga0210391, IMG submission 160573) | Forest soil microbial communities from Barre Woods Harvard Forest LTER site, Petersham, Massachusetts, United States - Inc-BW-C-12-O ... | reverse complement strand
TGTCTTGCGTGCGGTCATCCGGCTATCGCCTGACGGTAAGAGCTACGAAATTCTTGCGGATCACTATCAAGGAAAACGGCTCAACAGCCCGAACGATGTTGTCCTTGGTCCGGATGGCGCGATCTATTTCACCGATCCAATTTCTGATCTGCCTGCCGGGCAGAAACAGGAAATTCCCTTCAAAGGCGTCTATCGAATCAGTAAAGACGGCCAAGTGCAATTACTGACCAAAGATTTGACCGAGCCAAACGGACTTGCATTTTCGCCGGATGGAAAGAAATTGTATGTCGATGATTCCACGCAACGGAACATCCGCGTCTACGACTTTCAGTCGGACGGTACCGTCGCGAACGGGCGAATTTTTAGCGATGAAACCGCGGGACCAAAAGATGGCGTGCCGGACGGGATGAAGGTCGACACAGAAGGGAATCTGTATGTCGTCGGTCCACATGGAATCTGGGTGTGGAATCCGCAAGGGGTTCATCTCGGAACCATCGTAGTTCCGGAACAACCGGCAAATCTTGCGTGGGGCGACGCGGATTATTCGACGCTTTACATTACGGCCGGAACTTCGGTGTACAAGATTCACACCAAGGCCCACGGATTTGTTCCGTATTTATGAGGAATATTGCGTGTGATGGAGGTTCAATGAGCGCCATATTCAGACGTGGTTCACTTGTTCTTCTGTGGTCATTCGCTCTTGCGCTCGGGACAAATCTTTTTGCCCAGTCCACCACGGTAAGTGTGCCCGGCGCCGGTAAGGCCACTGGCACCTTTAGTCCGGGCATTCTCGCGAACGGAACTCTATACATCTCCGGTCAAGGCGGCCAGAATTCAGCCGGCACATTGGCGAGTGACTTTCAACAACAAGTAGGACAGTCGCTGAAAAACGTGCAGAGCGTCCTGCACCAAGCTGGAATGGACTTTGGCAACGTTGTTTGGATGAACATCTATCTGACCAAGGCGCATGACATTGATGCGATGAACGATGTCTATTGGAAGTCGATTGGCCCGAATCCTCCGGCACGAACTGTCCTGGTGGTTTCAGCGCTTCCTGACGGAGAGAGTGTTGAAATCAATTGTATCGCCGTCCAAAATACCAGCCAGCGACACGCCATCTGGCCCCAGGGATGGCCACAGGGACCACACACAGATCCGCCAGCGATACAAGCGGATGATGTCTTATACGTGTCGGCTCAAGGAGGGACCGACCCGCTGACCGGCAAACCATCAGCAGATTTTTCTGCAGAGACCAAGCAGGCTCTCGATAACGTTGCTGCAATTCTGAAGGCAGTCAACATGAGCATGAAAAATGTTGTGTGGGTGAACCCCTACATGAGCGTTGGCGGCAAATACGACGTGATGGGCAAGGTTTATAAGACGTATTTCGAATTTGGGAACACGCCGGGACGCGGGACCATTCAAGTCGCGGATCTTCCGAATGATCATCATGTGGTCTTCAGTTGCATTGCAGGCGCTGATCTCTCTAAGCGCAAGGCTGTCCGCCCCAAGAATATGCCGCCGAGCCCGACTGCCAGTCCTGGCGTTCTCTACGGCGACACCTTTTATCTCTCCGCCAAAGATGGGTTCATTCCAGACCAGGGAATCGTGACGCCAGATTTTGAATTGCAGTTGCGACAATCCATGCGCAACCTTCTGGATGGCCTTCAGGAAGCTGACATGACTTTTGCCGATGTCGTATCTTCCACAGTTTATCTGCGGGACATTCAAGACTCGGGCCGGATGGATAAGCTTTATGGAAAGTTCTTTAAAGATAAGTTTCCCGCGCGAAGTACTTTGCAACAGAATGCAGATGCGATGGCTGAGGCTGCCGAGCAAATTTCGTTTATCGCGGTTCGAACGCAGAAACATTGAGGGTGACCAATGGAACGTAGGGCATTTGTTAAATGGATATCTGCTTTCCCACTGCTCGCGCAAGTCGGCATCCAGCAGGCGTTTGGAACAGGCTGGGCAGAAGTCGCCAAGGATTCCACCGACAACATCTACACTCGGCTGGGTGTGAAGCCGGTGATTAACGGACGGGGCACCTGGACCTACTTGAGCGCTACACTGGAATTACCCGAAGTGAAAGCAGCTCAGGAGGCAGCCTCCCAGCACTATGTGAATATATTCGAGCTCCAGCAAGCGGTTGGAAAACGGCTGGGTGTGTTGACCGGCGCCGAGTCTGGCATGATCACCTCTGGAGCCGCCGCCGCTATTGCCTCAGGCACAGCAGCATGCCTTGCAGGAACGGACCCGAAAGCAATCTGGCAATTGCCCGACACGACTGGCCTGAAGCATGAAGTGGTGATGGTAGGCGGCCGTAGCCCGTTCGACAGCGCCATTCGGCTCGCAGGCGGGAAACTGGTAGTTGTAGATTCATCCGAGCAGATGCAAAACGCGATCACCAGTAATACCGCAATGATTTACACCGGTTCGCAGCCCGAAGAGTTGTCCAAGGAGATTGCAATTGCTAAGAGCCGAGGCGTTCCCATTTTCATGGATGCCGCCGACGGCATTCCTCCAGTGGAAAACATCCGCTTATTCGCCAAGATGGGTTGCGATTTATATACGGTGAGCGGCGGTAAGGGATTATGCGGACCGCAGTCGACTGGAGTTCTGCTTGGGCGCAAAGATCTGATCGAGGCTGCTCTTGCGAACACAAGTCCTTGGGAGGGGGCCGTCTGTCGTCCCATGAAAGTTGGCAAAGAGGAAATCATGGGATGCCTCGCCGCAGTCGAGACCCTTTTTCATATGGACATGCCGGCGCTAAACAAAGAATGGACCAGCCGCGTTGAACGCATCGCTACACTCGCCGGGACAGTTCCGGGTGTCCAGACCAAGATCTTTACGCCAACCATGGAGAACCAATATCCCACTCTGAATATCTCATGGGACCAGAAAGCGTGGGGCTATAGTACCCAAGACTGCGTGAAGGAGTTGCTCGACGGCACACCAAGCATAGCTGTGATGAGCAATAACAACCCAAGTGACGTTCTGGGCAGGATTCCTCACGAGCATGCCGAGAGGCCTGGCAGGGAAGATAAGCTTCAGATCATTTCGATGACCTTGAAGCCCGGCGAGGACATTATTGTGGGTAAAAGACTGCGCCAACTGTTGACTGCGGCCAGATCTAAGGCCGCGTAAGAATCCGGGAGAGTCAACCATTGGAGGCATTGAGAAGTGAAATTATATGGTCTCAGGGTGGCTTTAACTCTTAGCGTCATGACATCCGTGGCGATCGCGCAGAGCTCAACAGCGGCCTCACATTCTCCGTGCCGAATTCGTTCGGTGGCGTTCGATGGCTGGCAAGCGCAGGAAGTAACGAATGATTGGTTACGATTGACGTTTGTACCGCAACTAGGCGGCCGGTTGATGCAAGTCGCGTTTAACGGGCATCCCTACTTATTTGTTAACCCACAGTTCAAAGGAAAGTATATTTCTCCTGCAGAAGCGGCGGGCCGCTGGATCAACTACGGAGGCGACAAGATTTGGCCGTTGCCCGAGGGCAACGACGACGAGCAACATTGGCAGGGAGCTTCTACCGAGCTGGACGATGGGCCTTACGCTTTTTCCATTGTGTCGCAGAAGGAAAAATGCACAGTGCGTTTGGAAGGTCTTCCTGATCCGCCCACAGGATTGCAATACACAAGAGAAATCAGTATTGGAGCTGATTCTCCGGAAATCTTTTTCCATGCCATCACCAGAAATTTCACCGGCCATTCGATCACCTGGTCAGTGCAGTCGGTTTCGCAATACGATTTGTCCGACGCAAAGGATCCGAGCAAATATAATCACGACTTCTGGGCATTCACTCCAGTAAATCCTCATTCTTCTTATTTACTCGGATATCACGCTCGGGATGGACTCGCGAACGATCCGTCTTACAGCGTGAAAGACGGCTTGTTCCGCATAAATTGGCGATATCTGGAAAGCGAGGTGTGGATCGATTCCACGGCTGGCTGGCTCGCAATTGTTGACGGTTCTAATCGGTATGCGATGGTTGAGCGACATGGCTACGTAGAAGGTGCGGAGTATCCGGGAAAAGCGTCTGTTATTTTTTACAAGAACGGACCCACGGTCGAACTGGATAAGCAGGGCGTGCCATACCTCCGCTCGAAGAATCTCGAAGAGACTCCGTATTACATGGAGGCGGAACTTAATAGTCCCATGGTGACGTTAGCGCCGGGAGAGATCTATGCCATGGACACAGCTTGGTTTCCCTCTCGAATGGGGCGCGACTTTCACACTGTCACTGACGCTGGTTTGATCGGTCGTCCGTTGGTCGCCACCAGAGATGGCGGAAACATAAACCTCAGCGGCAGCTTCGGCGTTTTCTTTCCGGGAAAATTGGTGGCATATCTCTATGACACGGGCGGTCTCGGGACAGGCCACGTTTCACTTCAATCCGTGAATCCGCAGGATGAAGTGGAACTTCACCAACCCATCGCAGCTGCTAAGGACGTGGCGCGAGTATCGCTACATCTGATTGACGGTAACGATGTTGACCGGGGATCTCTCGGAGAAGTATTCGTCACCCCGGACATTACTCCGGACAACGGAGACCGCTGAGTTTGATGATTGTGAATATGCGACGTCCACGGAGTTTGATCGTTTGCTGCTCTTTATTATTATTAATATTGTTTATCTGTGCGGTCGGCCGGAGTGGTGGTCAGACAGCGAACCTGGGCGTGCAACCAGCGCAGTTACTCTCCCATACGATTAACGAGAATTGGCCTTCTTACAACGGAGATTACACCGGAAGGCGCTTCAGCAGTCTGACGCAAATCACTCCCGAGAATGTTGGGCAGCTTCGTGCGGAGTGGGTATTCCATAGTAGAAATTCCGGCAAGCTTGAAGTCACTCCGGTCGTCGTAGATGGCGTGATGTACATCACTGCCTCCAATGATGTGTACGCGCTCAATTCAACGAACGGACGCACGCTTTGGCATTATTCGCGTCCAGTATCCAGTGGACTGATTGATGACGCCGCCGGTCATATCAACCGGGGCGTCGCATTGTTAGGAACGCGTTTATATACGGAAACCGACAATGCTCACTTAGTTTGTCTGGATGCACGATCCGGGCACTTGCTGTGGGATATCGCCTATGCCGATTGGAACAAAAATTACGGAGCGACAAGCGTTCCGCTAATCATTAAGGACAAAGTTTTGGTGGGCACTTCCGGTGGCGATTCCGGAGTGCGCGGTTTCCTTGCGGCATACGACGCGACTAGCGGAAAGTTGGTATGGCGACTCTGGACAATTCCGGGTCCTGGAGAGTTTGGTTCCTCAAGCTGGCCGGGAGATTCCTATCTGCATGGAGGCGGCACGACATGGATGCCAGGCACCTATGATCCGGAATTAAATACCGTCTATTGGGGCACGGGCAATGCTGGTCCGGACTACGATGGCGATGTTCGTCCTGGAGACGACCTTTACACGGCGTGCCTACTGGCGATCGATCCGGATAACGGGAAATTAAAATGGTATTTCCAATTCACCCCACATGACCTGTATGACTACGACGGAGTCGAAACGCCGGTTCTGATCGATAGGGTTTATCAGGGAACGCCCAGAAGGCTTCTAGTCGAGGCAAACCGGAACGGATACCTTTATGTTCTTGATCGTGCCGACGGCAAGTTTTTGTCGGCGACCCAGTTTGCAGTGAGATTAAATTGGGCGAAGGGAATTGACGCGAACGGCCGACCAATAGTCTCGGGCCTACAGCCAACGAGCGATGGCACACTCATTTGTCCGGGCGACATTGGAGGAACCAACTGGTTTTCCCCCTCCTACAGCGAATTCACGCACCAATTTTATTTGTCGGCATTCAATATCTGCTCAACCTACTTTAAAAAGCCAGCGGTGTTTGCCGAAGGCAGCAATTATTACTCAACTGGAACCACGCATGATTCCAAGGACCGGGGAAAAAAAGAATTGCTGGCTTTTGACCTCGATAAAAACAGTTTTACCTGGCGTTATCCGCAAGAGGGAGATTCGCATTCCTGGGGCGGAGTGATGACCACCGCATCGGGGTTGGTGTTCTTTGCCGATGATGCCGAGTCTTTCGAAGCGGTCGACGCGATGACGGGTAAATCTTTATGGCACTTTAACACCGGGCAGACATTCCACGCGTCTCCCATGAGTTATTCGGTGAGCGGCAAACAATACGTGGCCATCGCTTCGGGTGACGATTTGTTTAGTTTCGCATTGCCTTGATGGTTGATTTACGGGGTTGGGCCAATCCGTTTTGCCGCGACAGAAACAAGGAGAATTGTCTTGTTTGAACATGGACCTAGCGTGAACAACCGCCGATCTTTCATGAAATTCATGGCAGCCGCGCCTCTATTTGCCACCATCGCCTCGCGCAGTGTTGCGAGCGCGGTGGCTGCCACGGTGGGCAAGCCAATTTCATCGGACGTTTATACCCGCCTTGGAGTCCGGCCATTTATTAACGCGCGAGGAACGTGGACATATCTGAGCGGGTCACTCGAACTGCCGGAGGTAAGGCGCGCAGTCGAAGACGCATCCCAGCATTTTGTGGACATGTTCGAACTGCAGCGCGGGGCAGGGAAGCGGCTTGCGGAATTGTCCGGAGCGGAATCTGGAATGGTGACATCGGGATCGGCAGGCGCGATGGCGGTCGCCACTGCGGCTTGCATCGCTGGCTCCGATCCCAGGAATGTTTGGCAATTACCCGATACCACCGGCTTGAAGCACGAGGTGGTGATGCTGGGAGGCCGCAGCGCCTTCGATAACGCCATCCGGTTGGCAGGAGGCAAATTGGTGCTCGCCCATGCAGTGGAAGACTTGTCGGCGGCCATGAATGGTCAAACCGCAATGGTCTACACAACCTGGCGCGACGACCGCCTTGTGAAGGCGCTGGAGATCACAAAGAAGGCAGGAGTTCCTCTGTTACTGGACGATGCAGCAGGCATTCCTCCGTTTGATAATCTTTCGCGTTACGCAAAAATCGGGGTTGATCTTTATTGTTTCAGCGGCGGCAAGGGTCTTTCGGGCCCGCAGTGTTCCGGGATACTGTTGGGCCGGAAAGATTTGATCGATGCGGCTTTGGCAAATAACAATCCGTGGGAAGGTGCCGTGTGCCGGGCAATGAAGGTAGGTAAAGAAGAGATTATCGGCATACTGGCGGCGCTTGACTATTGGTCGCACGCGGATCTCGATGCCTTGAACAAAGAATGGCGGAGCCGAGTGGAACGGATCGAAAAGTTAGTTCAAACCGTCCCGGGAGTTGCAACCTCCATAAAAATTCCTGAAGATGGCAACAGCTATCCGACCCTGACGGTCGCGTGGGATGAAAAACAGTTTGGGCTGACGGTGGCTGAATGCGACCAACACCTGCGGGAGGGCGAACCGCGCATCGAGGTACTGACGCATACTAATCCGAGCCTGGTTCCAGCTGTCCGTGAAGGCGATGACCCTAAGCAAAAACATGAGGCCCATCCCAATCAGTTGCAAATTATTTCGATGACCTTGCAAGCAGGAGAAGATCTCACGGTTGGAAATCGCCTCCGCCAGATTCTCGAAAATGCACGTAAACAGGCAGCGTGAGCCTCGTATGGATTTAATGTTCAATCAGAAGAATGCGTTTTGATGGTCCAGAACGTCTATGACGTTAATCATCTACAAAGACAAATTGCCACGCGCCCAGGTCGCCGCCGAACAAGCTGCAACTGCGATATGGAAGGCTCGCGCCGGACAAAAACCTTTCGGCCGGTCCTTCGCAAACTCTGAACGTCTTCAATTGTGAACGTGGGTAGAATTCTCTGCTCAACCTTGAGCTTCTTAATGTTGAGGTGGGCACAGGCCGCGCAACAAGCGTACGTCGCGGGGCTGTTCCAATGTAGTTAGATGTGACCTGCAGTGAATTGAAGAAAACTCGGCTAAACCAATGGAAGGTTTGAAGATTGGTGGGGGAGAGAGGATTTGAACCTCCGACCCCCTGGTCCCGAACCATCGCAGTACAAACTCTAAATGCTTTGGCTGGTGTCGCTTAGGAGCCGGAAAGCTGATTTTTCTCTCGCTCAGTTGTACTGAAGTTGTACCGAAAAGGCGACCTCGTCCAAATTGGGGGGTTTCGCGGCTTACGCGAATCTGCACCTATGACCGTGCTGGATATGCGTGGAGCGATCCGGGACCGGAGTTCGACACATTCGATCAGGCAGCGCATGATCTCCACCTCCTGCTTGCGAAAGCAGGTATCCGCGCGGAGGTGCAAGCCTACAGCGGGATCAGCGCCGGTAACGGAACAGAGTGGGAAACAGAAGTCGGTACATTTTCGTTGGGCCTGTCCGAAGTTTTTGCGACAGAGCTTTCACGAATGGGCGGGCCATTCCATCGCTCACTCGCAATGGGCGCGAAGTTACTACCAACAACAGCGGAAGCGAACCAAGGGACACCACGCGGTAGTGCGGGGGTTGGCCTTCAATTGGATTCGCATCGTTTTCCGATGCTGGAAAGATCGGGTGGCGTATGACGAGAGCCGATATCTCACGACGCTCGCCAAACGAAACTCACCGCTGGTTGCGATCGCAGGTGGGACAATCCTGTGAAATCTTTGTGGATACCCTGTGAACAAGTTCATGCACGGAGATAGAAAATCTATTGACAGACTTACTCAAATATCTGTTAACAACAACTAACCAAAAAGGACAGTCACGGGATTCGTCAACCTACGCGGGGAGGATAACTGAATGTTGACATCGGGCGAGAACTGAATACTGGTTCTCACCCGCACCAACAATCGTTTCTACGAGTACTTTTCTTCAGATCAGTTCAGACCGATTCAGTCGCTCTCCATCGACATTTCCGGCAATCTGGCGCACTATGGCCTGGGTTCGCTGGATTGCTTGCCATCCTGAATCGTCGCGGATGGCCTTCCTCTTCCCATCGATCGCCCCGTCTCGTATGCAACGCAGCCGAGACGAAATCTACCGTCAATCCCCAGAGGAGTCGCCCCTATGAAATCCCGCACGTTTTTCAAAAAAACCAATCTCTCGACCGCGCTGGCGATCGCTTGCGCTCTACTGCTGACCTTTGCCGCCGTTCCGCTGCACGCCCAGTTCAGCTATACCGATCTCTACGAATATTCCAGCTGCTTTACGACGACTGGTTGTGGACCCCGTGGCTTGACACAAGGACCGGACGGTAACTTTTACGGCACTGCATCCTCGGGTGGCGCTCACGGCGATGGCACGGTTTACAAGATCACACCGAGCGGGACTTACACCGATATCTATTCGTTTGACGGCACCACAGGAAAAGACCCTCTGAATGGCCTAACTCTCGCCTCGGATGGCAATTTTTACGGCACGACTTCATCGGGAGGCGCCAAAGGCGAAGGTACGGTATTCCGTATCACACCCTCCGGCACTCTAACCGTGCTCCATCAATTTCAAAAAGGGAAGGATGGCGGCGTTCCGTTTGCGCCTCCGGTGCAAGCCAGGGACAAAAGCCTTTATGGCACAACCGGGGCGGGCACTGCGTACCGAATCACGCTGCCGGCGGGAAAATACGCGCAGATTACGGCAATCAATCCAATTTTGGACAACGCGCAGACGGCCCTGCTGCTGGGAGCAGATGGATATCTGTATGGGACGACGTTTGGGGCTACGGGGGTGTATTCCAACGGCAACGTCTTTCGCCTCTCTACCAGCGGAAACGTCAAGCTCGTACATGCTTTTTCCGGTACAGATGGCGCGAATCCTGGCGCTCCTTTAGTGCAAGGCGCCGATGGCTCTCTCTACGGATCGACTGTATTTGGCGGCGCCAACAGCACGGGCGTGATTTTTAAATTAACTCTCTCCGGAGCCATCACGAATCTGCATACCTTCACGGCGCAGGACCCTCTCACTCATGCAAACACCGATGGTGCTGCCCCCGACGGTGGCTTGCTGCCCACTCCTGACGGCATGCACTTCTATGGAACAACAGGTGTCGGCGGTGCGAATTCGAACGGCACGATTTTTGAAATTTCATCCAGTGGAACATTTACCAAGCTCTTTGATTTCTCCGGCGACGCCGGATCTGTACCCGGGGCAGACTCCGCGTACGCGCTCGTGGAACACACAAACGGTTCGCTGTACGGAGCAACCGGAGGTGGGGGCGTGAATGACGAGGGAGTATTCTATCGGCTCTCGCCTTCCGGTCCGATTCCGATTCTCATCATCGCAGGGCCTGTCTGGGTCAAGCCAGGACAGCCGGTGGAAATTCTCGGAGACGGCCTAGCAGCAGTAAGCAGCATCACCTTCGGCGGCGTCGCAGCACAGTTTCAAATCGGTTCCGACACGAATATTAATGCCACCGTGCCTGAGGCCGCTTTGGACGGGCCCGTTGTTGCCACCCTAACCACGGGTAAGCAGATCGAAACACAGATGGCGATCCATATCCAACCCGAGATCACGAATCTTGATCCATCCAGTGGCACGCCCGGTACAGTGGTTGGGATTGTCGGCGGAGGTTTCACCGGCACAACGAAAGTAACCTTCGGCGGCGTAAAGGCCACATTTACAGTCCTGAACGCGACTCTGATCCACGCCACCGTGCCAGCGGGAGCCAAAACCGGCAAAGTCAATGTCATCACGCCAAATGGAGACGCAGCCAGCACACAGACATTTACTGTGAACTGATACTGCGAACTTAACAACGATAGCTCTTGCGTTCAGGACCCCGCTCAAGCTTCGTGTTGAGCGGGGTTGTTCTTTTAGATTTTTGTAATTTCAATGAGCGTAAAGGATGATGTCATTCTGACCGTGGTAAGCAACGGCAGGTCAAAGTCGCGAGGACCGATGATTTCCACCTGTCCATCGACTGCCGATGCAGCGATAGCGACGTGCGTCTCAGGGTGCGAAGAAGGGTGGGATAACGATCCCGTACAGGTAGCTGTGTGCGATCTGGTTGGGTTTTGAGTGCAAACACCTATTTACGTCTACCTCTCCATGCGCGAAATTCTATTTCACGTCTCCTTCACTCGGTAGCAGTAAGTTGTAGTTGGCGATAAATCGCGATTTCACTCATTGAGAGCCTCCGATTTTTCCCGATCCGGTCCGCCGCGCCATACCAACCGATCTTAGCATATTCGTGTTTTGTTCTCCCACGCGAATCAATACGAAGGATAGCGATTGATGCTGAACAGCGCGATGGCACAATCGTGGCCTTCCCACGCTTCTCATCTATTGCTATAACGATCAGCTTGCGGTGATGGTTGGGTAAGTCGTGGATCTCCTTGCGCCCGCTTAGTTGCCATTAGTTCCGTTGTATAGCTTTGCAGCGAGATCTTAGGATGTCGGGGTTTCACCGCCTCAGGCTGTACAATCCGGCCCCTAGCAACGCATCGGTGTCTAGATATGAAACTTATTGTGTTGTCTTTTCTGCTGCTCGCGTCTTCTGCGCTCGCTCAAACCTACGTGTTCCTTGAGGCTGGTGCTGGGTATAAAACTGTTCCGGGCGTTGACCATACAGTGCCCCGCCTTGATTCTGCTGGCCACAACCAATTTATGGAGCTGGCAAAAACTTTTCTGCAACGGTGTCCCGATGTAACTCCGACAGTCAACAAAGAGAAGGCGGATTTCATAGTTACTATGAACTGGGCTCCGACGACTAGGTTATTTCTTGGGGGAAAGTTGATCCACAAGCCCGATCAGATACTTGTCATTAATAGGGACGGCGACATAATTTTTTCTGGTGTCGCCAGAACAGTTGGTGGAAACACTGACGATGCTTGCAAAGCCATCCTCCACAGGCAACCGCAACAAGATTTGACGACGCGTGCCGCGCCTGCCCAGAAATCTGCTTTGGACTCAACCCCCATCGAAGCTGTAGCCACTGCGGGGGCCGCCCCGCCAGCCGTCCAGAACAGAGCGGCTTCAACCATTGGCGACTCTGCCCCGCCAGTCAATTCGTCAGAGGGTACGACGGAGGAAGCTCGAATCGGCATTTGGTTCGTTGGCAATCCGACAGTGAAACACAACGGACTTGAAATCTCGGGTGTCCAGCCCAAAGGGCCCGCAGACAATATCGACATAAAGCCCGGTGATGTGATTATCACTCTTGACGGGCACTATCTCTACACCATCAATGACCTCCGTGCCATACTTCGAGGGTACGGCCAAGGAGGACGGCTCGCAATAAGGTACCGACGCGACCGACTTACATACGAAAATTATGTTGCACTTGCTTCCAGTGATGCCTCTCCCGTCAAATAATGAGGGAATCAACTGTTAGTTCTTCCCCTTCTCTTGTCGCTCCCAGCCGCAGTGTCCGCATAAGCTGAAGTACGGATCGGGCATCAGGTCCGGATCGAAGTCCACTTCCACAGAATACGATCCACATTCAGGGCACTGATCTGGACTACCGCAAGATGTATGCGCTGAGCGGAGGCAAGTAGAAGTTCTTGGATTATCAGATCAAAATACTGCGCCAATCCAATCTCCCCGAGGAGGTCATTCTCAGCGACTGGACGAATTTCATCGATCGCTGGAAGCCTCAAAATAGGCAAGACGGCCGCTACGGATTCAGCCGCTTCTATGACGTACTCAAGGCCAAGTACGGGAATGCCAGCCCGCTGGAAGCGCTTATCTTTCGGTTCTACGAGATGAGCGGCTACGTCTTTGCGGGAGAATACAAATCCGTCTTGAGCTTGGCGATGGATCATCTTCCCGAGGAAGACATCGTGCCTGCTTTGAAGAACATCTTGCGAAGCCAACGAATTCGTCGCACGCGGTTAACACCTTCTGCGAAGAATGCCGCCTGGACGTGAAGCGTGAGATTCGCTTGTCAAGGACTGCGATTGAGCATGCCATTGATGATCCCGTGTCAGTCGCCGTGGATTCGTGAGTTTCATTACCAAGTGACGCGAGACATTTTGAACCATGGATCGCGCAGTAAGTGTCCCAGCGCCAAGAGACATTTTGGATCGAGAAGAAAGACATTTCGGGGCAAGGGCTTCCTCTTCTGCACTCGATTGGGAAAGCCCATCTCGCCCACGAACATAATCCGCCGCCACTTGCACCCAGCACTGAAGCAATTGAACTATGTGAACCAGTTCAATGGTACGCATAAAGCTGGAAACCATGCGTTCCGTCGCTTCAGGATCACGTACCTGCGGAACAAGACCGAGTGTCCAGAAGGGCTCCGGAATTATTGGATGGCACACGCGGGGAATTCGATGAGCGACCTCTACGACAAAATCAAAGAGGATGTTCAGTTCCGAAAACTGTGGGCAGAGAAGTGCGGATTCGGCTTCGAATTACCTTCAGTTGTACCGAATGTACCGAAAAGCAGCGAAAAAACTGAAGTACAAATAGCAGCATAAACGATTGAAAGAGCGAGAGAAAGATTGGTCGGGGAGAGAGGATTTGAACCTCCG
>Ga0210391_10003447_pt1 | contig 13391 bp, 9 predicted proteins | sample IncBWC12OmetaG_FD_160573 | JGI IMG/M metagenome (GOLD analysis project Ga0210391, IMG submission 160573) | Forest soil microbial communities from Barre Woods Harvard Forest LTER site, Petersham, Massachusetts, United States - Inc-BW-C-12-O ... | reverse complement strand
CTGAAGGAACGGCAAGCGCGCGCAGGCCGTAATGCCGCGCCATGGTGACGGCGAGCCCAAGGCCGCGGGCTTTAAACGAGCCAGTGGGATTTGCGCCTTCTTCTTTCAGGAATGCGTTGGGATGGCGGCGGCTGGGGAGCATCGGAGTCCAGCCCTCGCCGAGAGTGACGGGGCGCGCGTCGGGAAGAACGGAACGATAGCGCCACATGCCGGGCCAGGGAGACTTAGCGGCATCGCTGGCGATGGCGTCGCGTGCGGCGATTCCGCGCAACGGTTGCAGATCGTAACGGACGTACAGAGAACCTTTGCATTTGGGGCAGAGGGTCTGGGGCGTCGCGCCAGAAAGTATGGCCTGGCAGCGGGAACATTCCAAATTTTTGATTGGTGGCATGAAGTAACGATAACAGATGGCGCGAGCGTGAAACAGGATTCGGGATTATCGAGCAGAAGTCGGCGCTTGGCGATTTAGCAAGATGCACGCGGTTTTTCCTGGCGTGAGATGCGGAAGAAATCAAGCGAGAGAGTTTGGTAGCGGTACCGGGAATCGAACCCGGGTTTTCAGGTTGAGAACCTGACGTGCTGACCCCTGCACCATACCGCCGTTGAAGAGCGAAAAAGTTTACCGCGAGCGCCGGTAGATCACCCAGCGTCTTTATGCGACTGTCAGATTGTAGCATCGGGGTCCGCGCGCGGGGAAGTAGGTGGGTGCGCCGACGGGTTGCATGGTGCAGCAAATGCCGAAGCAAGCTTCGGCCACGAAAAGCGGCGCCAAGCCGCCGCAACCCAAGACACGACTGTGCGGCTGAACTGGGGCGCGACATTCAACCCGAATGCGACTACTGCGACCGGAACCGCGCTCCTGATGGAACCCACTCCGGAAACGATCAGAAGGCGAAACGAACACCGATCGTTGGAGCAACGTTGGTCGGGAAGAGATAGGGCACGCCGGGACCGTGCGGGATGGCGATGGCCAGACCGCCGGTCACGACGGAATAGGCTACTCCAACGTAACCGTCCATACGTTTGGTGAAGTGATAATCCGCATAGAGCGACACCTCGTCCAGCGTGCCCGCGCAGGAACTGCGGAAACCGGCTGCGGCATTACAGGTCTGCGGAACACGGAAGTCGTTCTGCCGCTGTTGATACCAGGCCACGGTGACGTCGGTTTTCTCGCGGAAAGTGTATTTCGCGCCGGTCCACCAAATATTCAGCAACTTCTCGGAATCAAGATTGTTGTCTTCCACCCCGCTCATGATGTAGCCGCCCTGGTCCGTGGCGCCGACGCCCAGCGGTTGCGCCGGGTTGTTCTGCCAGATGTATTCGTAGCCGGCAAAAAACTTGAATGGGTCCCAGATATATTTGGCTGCGACCATGATGGCGTTGTTGTCCGTCACGATGCCATACACCGTGCCGTTCGGATCAATCAGATTGGGCGAGCTGGTCAAGTCGATCGGGTTTGTATTGATGCTGTCCGTGGTGGATTGATACGGCGCGCTCAGACTCTGCGGCCCGAGCAACGGGTTCAATACGCTGACCGCCTCGTTGTAATGCTGGAAGACGACGTCAGCGAATAACTTGCCGTGCTGCCCGCCGAGGTCGAATCCCCAGGCGTTGTTGTGTGGCCTTACCGGCGTGCAGGTGGTAGCACTCCACACGACGGCGGACGTGAAGCAGCCGCCCGAACCATTCGCGAATTTATACATCGCGCCGAAATGCACTGGCCCAATTGTGATGCGATACTTCATCGCGTCGTCCCAACGGCTGTCGTCGGTGTCGCCGCCGCCCGCCATCGTGCCGTTGTACCCGATGTACGAAAAGGCATAGGCGCCTCCGGCCGGATCGTACTGGAGCATCGCGTCGGTGCCAAGAGCGCGCTGCCGGCCGAAAGTCAGCGTGCCGAATTTCTCGGACGATATACCTCCGTAATATTCGTCATTGAAGGGTTGGCCGGCGCGTGCGCCGTCAATGGCTTCCGAATAGCTGGCTCTGGGCAGGCCGTTGTTGACGACGTCGGTGGCTGGCGCGTTGGCCAGCAGGCCGGACTGTGGATTGATGCCAGTGGAAGCGTTGAACACAATGGACCAGCCAGGCGCAAACTCTTCCTTGCCCCGGATGCCGAAACCCGTCTGCTGCAGGTTGTTCGGTGCGACGAGGAATCGAGATTGAAAGCCGTTGCGATTGACCAGAGATTCGCCTTCGTAGTTATAGCCGTTCACCGGCAAACCGTGGCTCACCCAGCCAACGCCGACGTCATACGCGCCGTACAGCGTGATGCCGTGCCAAGTAAGCGCGCAGTCGGTGGTCGCGAATTCGTGGCCGTTCGTGCAGGGGTCGGGACCCTTCCGCTGCATTTGAATGTCAACAGTGGCGCCCTGATCAGCCGCCAAGCTGATTCCCGCTCGCGTTTCCGCGCCGAACCCGGATTTCGTCGCTCGAATCTCGAAGCGTCCCGCGGGCAGGCCGGACGTCTGATAGCGCCCCCCGGCATCGGTAGGGATTGTGCGCGTTTCGCGCGTGTCCAGGTTTTTGATGGTCACCGTGACATCGCGCAGGGCTGCGCCGGTTTGGCTCGTCACCACGCCGGAAAGGCTCGCGCCGCTTGGATTCGTTGCGGCAACGGAAAGGCGCGCGCTCGATTGGGCGCGCGCGGCCGGCGGCACCACGAAAAACAGAGACAAAGCTATCAAAGCGATTGTTCGGGATCTCACAGGATCTCCTTGCGTTTACAGTTGCGTAGATGCAGTGGCCGTACGAACAATGACGACGGCGTACGAATCTATATGAATCATATAGAGATGTCAAAACGATTCAGTGTGATTAGCTGCAGCGGGGCTTTGTGTACGGTAGCGCACGCAGCGGGCCGGCGGGAACGGGGATCATGCAGGAAAAATCGGGAATTTACACGCGGACGATCATGACTTCGGTGGACTTCACCAGCGCGGCCACCGTCTGACCTTTTTTCAGACGCAACTCACGCACTGCATCGGCGGTGATGATGGAGGTAATGCGCTGGCCGCCGATCGATAGAGCCACTTGCGCGATCAACCCGCTGACTTTTATGTCGGTGATGCGGCCAACCAGCTGGTTGCGGCCGCTGATGCGGCGGAAATTAGTGCGGCGTTCGGCAACGTCTCCGTGCTCGGTCGCGCGATATAGGAAGCGGTCCACTTCTTTTTCGGGAATGCGGTGGTGGCCGCCGGCGGTTTTTACCGTGCGGATTTTCTTTTTGTAGATCCATTGTTTCAACGTGGGGTAGCTGACTCCGAGGACTTGTGCGGCATCGCGCGGCGTGAAGAGTTTCGCAGTGGGCACGGCGACTCCAGTTGGCTCTGGGCCCGCGGAAAAGAACCGAGCACGTGACGATGCTAAGCTCGGCGAGGCGAGGATGTCAATTGGTTGAAGAAGGCGGCGAGAGATAGATGCAAGGAGAGAGAGGCGGTCGCCCGCCTCTCTCAGCCTGCATGCGTGTTCTACGGTAGGTAGTAGCGGACCGACGTAAACACCATATTGTCGAGCCCGTGCGGGCCAACGCCTTCGCCGGTAGCGTTCACACCGGACCAGGTGTTGCGCTGGACGTAGGAGTACTGACCTCCGAACTGGAAGCGGCCCTTCGGCCCGTTGTAAAAGCGGTACCAGAATCCGAGGGTGCCTTCAAGGATGTTCCGAGTGTCGCCATCGCAATTCGCTAGCGCGCCAGGAATGAATCCATTCGAGCCCAGAACGGCGGTGGTATTGATGGTGGCTGCGGGTGCGGCGAGCGGCAAGGTTTCAACCGCGCAACCGTCATTCCGGCGAAGATTGCTCCCGTAACCTTCCTTGCCGTCCATCCAACGGCTGGCGTATTCACCGCCGACGTAGGCGTAAATGTCCAGCTGTGGTGTGGCGTGGAACACCAAACTGCCGAGCGCCTGGTAGTTGCGCAGCAACGCCATGGTGCCATCGGGGCGGGCGGTGGAATCTGGAAGGCCACCACTACCATAGCGTCCGACGCCGTCGCCACCAAGGAAGTGGACGCCGACGTCGAGGTGCTTGCCAAGATAGACGCGACCGTTTGCGCCGATGCCACCGCCGGTGCTGGAACTATTAAACGCACCAGAAGTAGGGTTGGTGGATCCGGTGAGAGCACAAGGATTGGCAGGAATTGCGACGGTTGGGAATGGAGTGGTGCCGTCGCCCGCGAGCGTGATGGTAATGGCTCCGTTCGCTGCGAAGCACGGGAAGACACGATCACGGAACGTGCTGACGATACCGAAGGCTTCGAAGTGACCCCACTTCGGATCAAGAGTCGCCTTGACCAAAAAGTCAGGGGTCTTCTCGTAGGCGTAGGTTGCGGTCTGGTTTAGCAGGCCCTGAGTGAGACCAGGGGCGCCGACCAGGAAGTTGTTAGAGACGGTCGTGCTCAAAGTCGGTACCTCCACTCCATTCACGGTCACGACCGAGGACGCGGGAATTGTTGATGTTGGGTTACCGTGAACGGTGAGTGTGGTCGCCGCGTCTTCTACCGAAGCGGCCAACGTTAACATGCCGATGTTCTTGGAGATGCGAAGGCCGTACTGCCGTGCCCAGCTGAAGCCCACGTTATACTGTGGGTCAATCGTCAAGGGACGAACTTCGCTGAGGTTATCCACGCCCGTTTTGTCTTCCGTGGCCAAGCTCCACATCTGGCCGCCGGTGATGGTGAAGCCGTTGTCGAACTTCGCCTGGCCCCAGCCTTGGCGCAAACGGAGCACGTAGCTGTCGCTCTGGTTGTTGTTGGAGCTAATGCCCGTGCCCAGGAAGTCTGTCTCGACGTAGCCGGTGAGCTTCACCGACGCCAGCTTTCCCTCCGCTTTCAGGGTCAGTTGAGATTGGCGCGCGGTGCCATTGAACTCGGTGGTCTGGCTTCCGGAATTCCCTGGAAGTGGAATCTGGTTGAATCCCGTATTGATGTCGGCAGACTCTGCTTTGTTGCGGAAAACTGTTTCCGCCGCCAGGAAGCCACCCGGAGTGAGCGTGATTCCCTTGTAGTGAATGGCGATGGGATTATTTTCGGCGTCCGCCGCTTGCCCGTCAGCGGTTCCGATGTAGATGTCGCTCAGCCTTGGGCCAGCAGCCGGCGCGGAACCATCGGCAGTTTTTGGAACGCGGCTATCGGGAGCAGGAACATAGGAAGTATCGCGAGGAGTCGTGGCTACTTTCAGCTCCGATTCCATGGCTTCCATACGTTCCTGCTGTTCGCGCATTTGTTCGTTCTGGATCTGGATTTGGCGGGACTGAGCTTCGAGAAGTTCGCGAAGCTGTTGCAGTTCGCTTTCCAGACCGGACGAAGCAGCCGTCTTTCCGGGCGTTGCGGGATCGGATTTGGACGCCGATGCGGAAGCGTCTTTGTCCTTGTCCGAAGCCGTGCTGTTGTCCACGGCGGCTGTGCTGCTGGGTTTCGCAGCCGTGCTGTCCTTGTCCTTATCACCCGACGAACCCGGCGCTGCCATTGCTGGCATGACGACGAGGCCGAGGGCTAACAGATATGCAACCAATGCTCGCATTCCTTCCTCCTTGAAATTTGACTGCCACATTTTCCGAACGCTGGAAATCGAGAACTGAAAGCGCGGTTTCGAAAACTCCGTCACTTCCCCCACTGTTACCGGCCGAGGAAACCGTTCCGTTGGGTGTTAGAAGAAAACTCAAGTGCCACCGGAAGCAATCGCTTTCAACCGGCACATGTTCACACCCGCAGCTTTGGAGTCGGATACTTTCAGAGTCGCTACACGCAGAGCGACGCAGGCACGTTAAGCGGGCCGCTTGAACCTACTGTGACGGGAATGTTAATTGTGCGTGACTACCAAAATGGGGATATTGCAGCCGACTACCGCCGGGATGGCCGGCCGTAACCGGTGTATTTTTCGCTAATTGGCAGCGCGGCGGGTTTCACTCTCAGCGAATGAAGGGACGATGCGCCGAAACTCAAGGACGCTGAAGAAGCGGTGGCGGCAGGGATCGCAGCGGTAGGCGGGAAAACGCATCCAGCGCTTCACAAAGACCAGCGTGCCGTCTTCGACCCGTTCGCGGGAGATATGTTCGAGATCGAAATTGCCGCAGCGGGGACAGTGCGCGAATCGTTCGAGAATGGCAGCGACTCGCCAGGCGTGAAATCGCCGCTCGCAGCTGTGACAGCGCCAAGGGCGCAGGCCGGCCGCGGTGAGCACGAAATCCAAAATTCCGTCGCGGTGCGAGCGGAAACAATTGTCGCTGCGACACTGAGGACAAATCATCGTTACCCCGAACCTGTAGCGCAGGATACCGAAAAGCCAGTCGGCGGGCAAGACTGGGAAAATACGGAGTGCGCGGGAAGCCGCGATTTCGCCGATTTCGTGCGGAAGTGGCGTCCCCGGCGGACGCGGAGTTGTGCGCCGCAAACCATCGGGGATGGACAACCCGAGGCTACTCGGCGATAATTTCGCTCAGGCCATGCGGCACGCGCCGCGCCTAAGGAGGTTCAATGAGTTCGACCCCGAATACGCCCGGTGAACAGACTACGATCGTGGAATCGTCCGCTTTGCCGCGCTGGGTTACGTTGCTTTTTGCAGTCGCGTTCGCGCTCGTGGCCTATCTGCTGTACGCCGGTTATGAACAGCGGGAGGCGGCGCGCAAGGGCCTGGACGATGCGGATAAGAAGACGCAGGCGCTCGCCGCGGCTCTGGACAAAACGAATTCGCGAATCGCGGATTTGAAAGGCCAGTTGGACGTGACCTCGCAGAAGCTGGGGTTGACGCAGGATGAATTGGCGCGCGCGCGCGGGCTGGCGCAATCCATCAAGAAAGATCAGCAGAAGAGCGACCAGCAACTGCGCGAGCAGATTGGCGCGGTGCAGGCGGATACCGCCACGAAATTTGGACAAGTGACGACGGACCTTTCCGGAACGAAGAGCGAAGCGGACGCGACCAAGGCGGATTTGGATGCAACCAAGGGCAAGCTCTCGAGCACCATTGGTGATTTGGGCGTGCAGAGCGGATTGATTGCGCGCAATCACGATGAAGTGGAAGAACTGAAGCGGCTGGGCGAGCGCGACATTTTTGAGTTCACCCTGAACAAATCGTCCAAGGCGCCGGAGCATGTTGGTCCGATCCAGGTCGCGCTGCGGAAGATTGACACCAAACGTTATAAGTACACGTTGAATGTGGTGGCTGACGACAAGAGCATCGAGAAGAAAGATAAGACCGTCGGTGAGCCAATTCAGTTTTACGTGCGCGGGGCGCGGGCGCCTTACGAGATCGTGGTGTTTGATCTGACCAAGGACAGCGCGAAGGGTTATTTGAGCACGCCGAAATCGGCGAATGCGGCACCGCCTGCGGCGGCGAAACCGCCTTCGGGGAACTAGATCGGGCACGCGCTCGGATTTTCGACTGCGACCTGTGCGTGCGGGCTTGCTCCTAACAGCGTTGCGCGCTCCGGTCGCGGTCGTGAGCAGCACTCCACGGCGTTCAATTTGAATCACAACTTTGGAAAATCACGTTTACCGTTTTCATTGTTCCTGCGCGCCGCGTCCTCCATCATTTTATTTTGTGTGCTGCTGATTCCGGGCGGAGCTGCGGCGCAACAGCCCGCGGGCGGCGTGCAACAGCCGCTGCAGGTGACCACCGAAATGGTACAAATCGGCGTTAGCGTGCTGGCAACCGGCGGCGATTTCGTAAGCGGGTTGCAACGCAGGAATTTTCGCGTGCTCGAAGGCGGAAGCGAACGGCCGCTGGTGTTTTTCGCACCCACGGATGCGCCGGCACAAATTCTGGTGATGGTCGAGACGAGCCCGGCCGTGTACCTGATCCAGAGCCAACATATTGCAGCGGCCTACGCGCTGCTGGACGGGCTGGCTGCGGACGATGAGGTGGCGCTGGTGACTTACGATCAGGCACCGCGGGCAGTGCTGGCCTTCACGCCGGACAAAAATGCCCTGCTGAACGCGCTGGGGCAAATCCAATTTTCCGTGGGCATGGGCCAGTTGAATTTTTACGACTCGCTATCCACAGCGCTGGATTGGATCGCTCCGGTAAACGGCAAGAAAGCTCTGGTGTTGCTGACGACTGGCCTCGACTCGTCTTCGCCCGCACGTTGGGATGCGCTGGTGCAAAAATTGCGCGCGCGCGATGTGGTGATTTTTCCGGTGGCGCTGGGAGGGTGGCTGCGGCACGCGCCGGACAAGCCGGATAAAAAGAAGAAGGCAACCGCGGCGCCGCAGGAGGATTCTCAGGTGTTTGCCGCGGCGGACCAGGCGCTGCTTTCGCTGGCGGCGATTACGGGCGGCAGGGCGTTTTTTCCGCAGTCGGCGAAGGATTTCGCGCCGATGTATCAGCAGATCGCCGCGGCGCTGCGGCATCAATATCTGCTGGGAATCGCGCCGCAGCACGATGGCCAATTCCATCCCCTGACGGTAGAGGTGCTGGACGCGAGCGGCCAGCCTTTTGCCACCGAGGGAAAAAAAGCCACGAACCGGATATTTTCGCGCGAAGGTTACCTCGCGCCGGGGCCATAGCTCGTATAATCAGCCCGCGAGTTTCAGGTGCGATGCGCTGGGCTGAGATGGGATGGTTTCGAGATATTTGGAGATGGAACGGGAGGGATGATGAATCAGCGCCGCGCAAAATTTCTCGTTGCTAGCTGCATTTTGCTGTGCGGTTGGGCCGCGCGGCCTGCGCTGCCGCAACAACAGCAGAGCGCTGCTCCGCCAAAGCCGGGAGCGCCTGCAGCTGCGCCGACGCCTGGGCCGCAGGACGTCACGTCTCCGCGATTTAATTACGGAGGTAGCGCCGCGCAGATTCCTGCTGTGTTTCTGGGGAACTTGATTTTTTTGCCGGTGCGGCTTAATGGAGGCAAGCCTGGTCTTTTTGCGCTGGACTCGGCTGCGGAAAAATGTGCGGTTGATCGCAAGATAGCCGGAGACCCGGCAGGCAACGAGATGCACTATGCCGTACTGGCGCTGGCCGGGGTTCAGCTTCCGTTCGTCACATTGCCCGTGGTTTCGCGGGACGAATTTGCCCAACAGGTGGGGCAGCCTTATCAAGGGACGCTGGGCAGAGATTTTTTCGATCGCGTCGTAGTTCAGGTCGACTACCACCGGCAGACGGTGCAGCTGTACGATCCGAGCGCTTTTACTTACACCGGACAGGGAAAAAGTTTCCCGCTGACTTTTTCCGGACCGGTGCCGCTGATTCGCGCGAAATTCGACGTGCCCGGCCACCGCTCGGAGACCGCGGATTTCGCGGTGGACACGGCGCTGGATTCCGGGGTTATTTTCTACCGGGGATACACGGACTCGCAGCGCATTTCCGCGGCGCATTTCAAGAGCGAGCCGGCGTCTTATCCCGAAGTGGATGGTGGCGCGAAGATATTTCTGGGCCGGCTGAAGACTTTTCAGATTGGGCCGTACGGAGTGGAGGACATTGTCGGCGACTTCACTCAGGAAAAAACAAAGGCCGGAGCGGACAAGAATATTGCGGGGGCCATCGGCGCCAATTTCCTGCGCCGCTTCACGGTGATTTATGATTTTCCGCATCAGCGCATGATTTTGGAACCGAATATTCAGATGAATCATGACACCAATGAGGACATGAGTGGACTTTCGATCATCGCGAAGGGGCCGAATCTCAAGCTGTTCGAAGTGACAGCGGTGCAGTCGGGAACTCCCGCGGCCAAGGCGGGAATCGTTCCGGGTGACGTGATCGCGGGAATTGGCGATGAGGCGGCGGCGGATCTGACGCTAGCGGCGGTGCGCAATCTGTTTCGGCAGGTTGGTTATAAATATAAGGTGCTAATTGACCGCAAGGGCCAGACGATCACGACGTCATTGGAAATGCGGCGGCGAATTTGATTTCCTGTCCCGGGCGCGGGTTTTGTCGCAGCGAATTTCGTTCAGGTATTCGAAGTCTCGGTCGCAGGCTGCGCGGCGGATTGGGCGGCCGCGTCGTCAGAGGCTGGACGCGGTAACCGTCCAGCCTCCTGCAGCGCGCGACGCAACAGATATTCGATCTGCGAGTTCAGGCTGCGCAATTCATCGGCGGACCAGCGCTCCAGAGCGACGTGCGTCGCCGGATCGAGCCGCAGAAGAAATGGTTTGCGCTCCGCCATCTCGCCTCTAACTGTACAGCGAGCCCGCGTTCACCACCGGTTGTGGGCTGCGTTCACCGCAAAGCACAACCAGCAGGTTGCTGACCATCGCGGCGCGACGCTCGGGATCGAGCTCCACAACTTTTCTTTCCGAAAGCTGATCGAGCGCCATTTGCACGATGCTCACTGCTCCTTCAACAATGGTCTGCCGCGCCGAGATGATCGCGGAAGCTTGCTGGCGTTGCAGCATCGCCCCCGCAATTTCCGCGGCGTAGGCCAGGTGGCTGATGCGCGCTTCCACTACTTGCACGCCGGCTTTCGCCAGGCGGTCCTGGATTTCTTTCTGCAATTCTGCGGCGGTTTCCGCGATGTGGCTGCGCAGGCTCATTTGTCCCGCAACATGCGAATCGTAAGCGTAGGACGTGGCCATGGTGCGCAGCGCCGATTCGCTTTGCACCGCCACGAAGTTCTCGTAGCTGTCCACCTGGAAGACTGCTTCCGCCGTATCCACGACCTGCCAGACAACCACCGCGGCAATTTCGATCGGATTGCCATCCAGGTCGTTCACTTTCAGTTTCGAGGTTTCGAAATTGCGCACGCGCAGCGAAATGCGGCGCTTGGTGGTGAAGGGATTCACCCAGCGCAGCCCTTGATCGCGCAGCGTGCCTACGTAAGTCCCGAATAGCTGCAGGACCTGGCCTTCATTCGGGTTCACAATCAGCAGGCCTTTGAAGCAGATCACTTCCGCGGCGAGCGCAAACATCGCAACCACTACGCCGACGCTGGCCTGCATTTGCAACGAGCTGATCAGTACAAAAACGGTGGCGGCGACTGCCATGATCAGCAACAAAAACATCGGGCCGCCCGGGAGCGAAAAGGCTGGTTTTTCTCGCATGGGATCCTCCATGATTCAATATCTAGATGATATCATTTTGATTCCGCTTGTCAATTGGAATAACATGCCAGTAAGTGGCTGAAATAAAAAAGGATACTGTGGTTTGACAGGGTGATGTGGCCATTTGCACGCGGATTCGTCGTGAACGGGGACCTTTTCTGGCTGGGATCAAGACGGAAGAGGAACCGAAAAGAGACCTAGTCGAACTTGCGGAGGGTCAGGGCCATTTCGTGTAGGCGAGCATCTACTTTGCAGAAAACCGTGTCGGGCTCGTGTTTTCCGGTCGCAAGGCGCTTGCCGGCATGGCGGCCGGTTAGGATTTCGATGCCCTGTTCTACTGTGGCGACGGGATATAGGTGGAACTGGCCTTTGGCCACGGCTTCGATTACTTCTTCGCGGAGCATCAGGTCGTCCACATTTTCCGAAGGGATCAGCACGCCTTGATTTCCGGTCAGCCCTTTCATTTTGCAAATGTCGTAGAAGCCTTCGATTTTTTGATTTACTCCTCCAATGGGTTGGATATCTCCCTGTTGATTCACGGAGCCAGTGACGGCGAGTTCCTGGCGAATGGGAATGCCGGAGAGCGCGGAGAGTAGCGCGTAGATTTCAGTGGAGCTGGCGCTATCGCCATCCACGCCAGAATAGGATTGCTCGAAGCAGAGGCTGGCAGAAAGCGCGAGGGGCTTATCCTGCGCGAAGGTGCGGCGCATATAGCCGGAAATGATGTGCACGCCTTTGTCGTGGAAGCGGCCGCTGAGGTTTGATTCCCTTTCGATATTGATGATGCCGACTTTTCCCGGCGAAGCGGATGCCGTGATGCGCACGGGCTTGCCGAAAGCGTAGCCGCCGATTTCCATCACGCTGAGGCCGTTCACCTGGCCCACGCGGGTTCCGGTGGTGTCAATGAAAAGCAAATTCTGCTCGATCATTTCGCGAATTTTCGATTCAGTGAGATTGTGGCGCTCGATTTTGGAATCGAGGGCGCGGCGCACGTGCGCGGCGGTCACCACCGATTGATTTTCGTTGCGCGCGACGTAGGAAGATTCACGCGCTAAGTCGGCGAGATCGAAAAAGCGCGTGGTGATTTTGCCGCGGCGGCCGGCAAGGCGCACACCGTGCTCTAGAATCGCGGCGAACGCGGTGCGATCGAAGGGATAAAGACGCTCGTCATCGGAGATTTTGCGCAGCCGGCCGGCGTACTGGCGGATGACTTCGTCGCTCCACTTCATTTCTTCGTCGAATTCCACGCGCACTTTGAAAATCTTTTTGAAGTCTTCCTCGAAGTCGTAGAGCAGCTCGTACATGTCGCGGTCGCCGATCAGGATAATTTTCACGTGGACATCAATCGGTTCGGGCTTCAGGGCCGCGGGGCTGAACGGGAAAAACACGTCCACGGGCTGAATTTCGAGCTTGCCGTGATTCAGCGTGCGCTTCAACGTACGCCAGACGCCGGTTTCGGTGAGGGTATCGAGCGCGTACATGACGAGGAATCCGCCATCAGCGCGCAGCAGCGAGCCGCCGCGCAGATCCATAAAATCAGAGCTCCACCCGCCACGCGCATCGTAGCTGCGATGGATCGTGCCGAACATATTTGCGTACGTGGGGATGGTTTCGAAGACTACCGGGCACTGCTCGCGTTCGCCGTGAGCGAGAATAACGTTCACGCCGTACACGCGGAAGGGATCGCGCTCCTGACGTTCGACGCGCGGGCCGCCACCACCTTCGGACGGCGGCTGATCTTCTTCGCCTTCGCGTTCCTTGAAGGGTTCCAGATTATCGAGAATGTGGTGGCGGACTTCTTCGAGATATTCCGCGATCTGCGAGCTGGGATATTTTTCTTTCAGTTCTTCGATGACGCCGTCCACCAGGACGGAGGCGGCTTCCTGCTCGAGATAACTCATTTCGCTGGCAAGCTCGCGGGAAAGCGAAAGAGTTTTGCGGTACACGACTGTAAATTCCTGGCGGAACTGATCGTACTTGCGTTCGAGCTCTTCGGCTGCGACGCTTTCGAGTTTGCCTTCCTGCACCATCTTGGGGATTTCCTCGATGGGGACCATTGCGCCGTCGAGCACTGGAAAAATTTCGGGCAGGGCCACTGCGCCGACCTGCATGCGGCCGAGAGCGAATTGTTCGCGGGCGATGCGCCGCGTGAAATCGTCCATCAATTCTTTTTCGCGCACGGTAAAGCGCTCGACGATGCGCGTCTTCTGGCGCTGAAAAGGTTCGCCTTCGAAGACTTGCGGAATGCGGCGACGGAGAAAGTCTATGCCGGACTCGACTTCTTTCTTGAACGCGTTGGCCTGGCCGCGTGGCAGCGTGAGCAGGCGCGGGCGGTCGGCGTTCTTGAAATTATTCACGTAGGCGCGATCGGGAGCAGGCTCGCTTTGCGGGTGCAAGCCTTCGATCATGCGGACGATCATGC
>Ga0210391_10003446_pt1 | contig 13392 bp, 10 predicted proteins | sample IncBWC12OmetaG_FD_160573 | JGI IMG/M metagenome (GOLD analysis project Ga0210391, IMG submission 160573) | Forest soil microbial communities from Barre Woods Harvard Forest LTER site, Petersham, Massachusetts, United States - Inc-BW-C-12-O ... | reverse complement strand
AACGCGCCGACCAATCGCGCGGGTTTCCGTCATAATTCGATGTTTACACATCAGATACGTCAATGCACTGGTTGCGCGGCACGCCACAAAACAACCTGATCGCCCTAAGCTTCGCGCTGATGCTCGTGGTGCTGTGGATGCTGATGCAGGGCTATCAGGGCTTTGCCGGCGACGCGCAGATCTATGCGTTTCAAGCACTGGCAAGGATCCATCCGGCACTTTCGACCGACCTGTATCTGCAAAACACCTCGCAGGACCAGTACACGGTGTTTTCACCGATTTATGCCTGGTTCATCGGCTGGCTTGGATTGGAAAACGCGGCTCGGGCGATGACACTTTTTTTTACGGCGTGGCTGTTCGCGGCGGCATGGAGGTTGGCCGCAGGTATTGCTGCGGGCGCTGTAAGCGGTGCGAACGGCGCCGCGTGGTTGGGCGCGGCCTTTCTCGTGATCGCCGCGGGAGACTACGGTGCTGCCGGCGTGTTTCGCATTTCCGATTCTTTTTTGACCGCTCGCTTGCCGGCGGAAGCGCTGGTGATCACGGCATTGGCGTGCTACAGCTTCGGAATGATGCGTTTGACGGCGGTGACATCGGCGGCAGCGCTGTTCGTTCATCCGCTCATGGCATTGCCCGGGATTCTGGTGTTGATTTGTCTTTGGCTCCCCATCCGTTTGAGCCTCATCGGCGCGATCGCCGGAATTCTCGCCACTCTTGGCGTAGCGCTCGCCGCGACGACACTGCCGTCGGCCGGGCAAGTCTTTACGATCATGGACGCAGATTGGCTGGAAGTGGTCCGGGAACGATCGCAATTTCTTTTCTTGCAACTGTGGTCGATGCACGATTGGGATATAAACGTGCGTCCGCTGCTGTATTTGATATTCATCTCGGCGGCGATGGAAGAGGAGCGGATACGGCGATTTTGCCTCGCCGGCTTGATCGTTGGCAGCTGCGGTTTAGCGGTGGCGCTCATCGGATGTCTGATTGGTCCAATGGCCGTGGTGGTGCAAGGTCAGGCGTGGCGCTGGGAATGGATAGCCTGCTTGTTAAGCATTCTCTTGTTGCCCGCCACGCTGTTGCGCATCTCCTGTGATAAAACCTGCGGACCGCTCTGCGCGGCACTCCTGATCGGCGGATGGGTGGTTTCAAATCTCGTCGGCACCGCCTGCGTTCTGCTCGCATTGCTTGTTTGGTCGCAGCGTATGCAGCTCAGCCGCCGCGCTGTTCGATATCTTCAATGGATGGCTCTCCTCAGCGCTGTGTTACTGGTGGCATGGATCATCTATGAATCAGTCGGCCGTGGATCCATGGCATTGGACAAAATTCGCAACATCCTCGGTGTGAGAGTTGCCGCCGTGGCGTTGTTCGGTCTTCTGTGGTGGTGGCTGCGGGGCTCCCGGTCGCTGTGGCCAGCGTTGATTGTGTCCGCAGGGCTGCTGATTGCATCGATATCCATACTTCCCGCATCTTTCAAGCAGGCCCGCGCCCTCGGGTCCGACATGGACGCCAGTGAATTCTCAGACTGGTCAAGTGCAATGCCTCCGGACAGCACCGTCTTCGTTGCGCCGGCGCGCGACGTCGGGTCATTTGTATGGTTTACCCTGCGGCGCCCGAATTATCTGGCTCTGGATCAGTCGGCTGGAGTGGTTTTTTCCCGCGCGACTGCGCTCGAGATCCGTCGCAGATCCCGGGTGTTGCTGCCTCTCACGGATCCGACCTGGAAAATCCTCTCGGGGATCCGGCGGCACGCCGCCAGGCTCAAGGATACTGCGCCTACCCGGCCGCTCACCGCGGATTCCCTAGTTCAGGTCTGCAGTGACCCCAGGCTCGGTTTTGTCATTTCCCCGGAAACTGTCGGGTTTGACGCGCTTCGTCACACGGGCGAGGGCGCATGGAAGGATTGGAATCTCTACGACTGTCGGCGCGCTCGGAAATAAATTGTGTCTAACGAAAACCCTGAAAAAAAAATAGCCGTGATCGCGGGCGCCGGGCCCGCGGGATTGACCGCCGCGCTCGAATTGTTGCGCCGCTCGGATATAAAACCCGTCGTATTCGAAGCAGATGCTCAGGTCGGGGGCATCTCGAAGACCATCAATTACAACGGCAATCGAATGGATCTTGGCGGCCATCGATTTTTCTCAAAATCGGATTGGGTAATGCGCTGGTGGCAGGAAATCCTGCCAATCGCCGCGGATCAGTCGCCGTTGGATGGGCCGCTCCGACTCAACTACCAGAGTCAATCAAGAGAGTGGGTGCCCGACTCGGCTATCCCCGCATCCCCTGACGCCGTTATGTTGGTTCGTCAACGCCTGTCCCGAATATTTTACAAGCGCCGTTTTTTCGACTACCCGCTGTCCCTTAACGTCGCCACCCTACGGAATCTCGGAATTGCAGAGGCAATGCAGATCGGCATGAGCTACGGTCGCGCGCAACTGGCCAAGCGGTCGCCGGAGAGCTCGCTCGAGGATTTTTTCATCAATCGATTCGGCAACCGCTTATATCGCACGTTCTTCAAGGACTATACCGAGAAGGTGTGGGGGTCTCTTGCCAGCAAATATCTGCCGAGTGGGGAGCGCAGCGAATCAAAGGGTTGTCGGTGGCCAAGGCTATTGGACATGCGATCGCGCTGCCGATTCGCAGCTCTGCGCAAGCTTCTCAGAAACACACGGAGACCAGTCTCATCGCTAGATTTCTCTATCCCAAATTGGGACCCGGCCAGATGTGGGAGGAAGTGGCGAGGCGCGTGCGGGCGCGCGGCGCAGACATCCATCTCAATCATCGAATAGTTGGGGTCGAACGCGACGGCAACAATGTAACGGCCGTGAATGTGCTCGACGCCACTTCTGATTCGGTGCGGCGCGTACCCTGCGACTACTTTTTTTCGACGATGCCGGTGCGCGATCTCGTCGAATCGTTAAAACCGGAAGAATCGCAGGTCTTAAGGATTGCGGAAGCGCTGCCTTATCGCGATTTCATGACCGTCGGATTGCTGCTGCGCAGGATGAACTCTCCGCCCGGCTCACGCAACAGGCGCCCTGGCATACCTATGAATGTCCACATGCCGCGGGAGAACGGCATGCCGCCGGACAATTGGATCTACATCCAGGAACCGGAGGTGCGAATCGGGCGGCTCCAGGTATTCAATAATTGGAGCCCGGCACTTGTTGCCGATCCCGACACGATCTGGCTTGGGCTCGAGTACTTCTGTAGCGAGGGCGATGACCTTTGGTCAGTAGAAAACGGCCGGTTCATTGATTTCGCGGCCGCGGAGCTGGAGAAAATCGGCCTCATCAATCGCGGCGACGTCATCGACGGCACTTTGGTCCGCGTGCTTAAGGCCTACCCTGCATACTTCGGCGCCTACCGCGAATTCGACACAGTACGCACCTACCTGGACAGGTTCGCGAACCTCTACCCCGTGGGCAGGAACGGAATGCATCGCTACAACAATCAGGACCACTCCATGTTGGCGGCGGCGAGTGCAGTCAGTTCAATGATCAATGGAGGCAGGGGCAAGGCGGATATCTGGCGCATCAATGCCGAAGCCGACTACCACGAACAAAATGAAGAATCCGGCTGACATTGGCCACTGGCGGCCTGATTCGCCTCCTCGTTGGACGTGTCGCTCGCTTTAGGATCGGTTGGCTCGATAACCGAGCTTGTAGATCGTAGCTAGCGCAGCGGCGATTGGTCTTGGCCAAAGGGTCTCAAATAAAGCGCGATCCTCGCGCTCGCGCGCCCGATTGGCGATGGAAGCCGTGGTCTCGCTCTCAGCGTGTACACCTTTGGAAACCAAGCGCTCGTGCACGTAAACGAAGCCGCCGGGCCGGCGCGCCAGCTCGAGCCAAGCCGACCAATCCAGATTGGTCTTGAAACCACCCGGGAAGCGGAAATCGGCCAACGATCTGCGATTCAGCATCACGCTGGGACAGCAAATCGGATTGCCGAGCGACAACAGCCGCATTTTATCCCGCGTCTCGAAAATGCATTCACGCCCGCCGAAGGCGCGCCGGCGCAGCGCGCGCTTGATCCGCAAGTTGAGGTTGGTCGGACGTGCGCCAAGCCATGTGTGCTCTGAGTAGTCGCAGAACGCAAATAGTGCATTGGGATGGCGGCGCAGCGCACCCCTGAGCTCCGTGACATAGGTGGGCGCGAAAAGATCGTCCTGGTGCGCCAGCGTGACGAAGGAAGACCGAGCGAGCGCAAGGGCAAAGTTCCAGTCGGCCGCAATGTCGCTGTGCACCGGATTGACGTTCAGCGGAAGGCCGTACTGCTTCGCAAGTGCCGCCAGCTCCGCCGATGGTGTGGAAGTGGCCAGCAGGATATCGCTGCGGTTCGGCGTCTGAGTCAGCAGGGTCTCGATGAGCGCTGCGAGGTTCGGTGCTGCTCTATATACCGGGATCGCAAACGTGTGTTCCACTTATGATGGCCTCAAGAGCCTGCATTGCCTTTTGCGGCGCCCCTTCGGCCGGGGGCGATCCTAACATAGCGCGCATGGTGTGCCGTCGGCACGACACGGTACAATATAGGCATGTCGAAGCCCGCTGTCTTAGTCGTCGATGATGAGCCGGATATTTGCGAATTGCTGGCCATCACCTTACAGCGCATGGACCTTACCCCCCGCACCGCGAACACGGTGGCCGAAGCGCAGCGCTTGCTGAAAACCGAGCGCTTCGATTTGTGCTTGACCGACATGCAGTTGCCTGACGGGGATGGCTTGCAGCTCGTCGCCTGGATGCAGCAATACACACCCAGCGTACCGGTCGCGGTGATTACCGCGCACGGCAACATGGAAACTGCGGTGCGCGCGCTCAAACTTGGGGCATTCGATTTCGTCTCCAAACCCCTGGATCTTACCGGCCTGCGCAAATTGGTCGCCAGCGCCATCAAGCTATCCGGGGCAAACGACGGCGACACCAGCGTATTCGGCCCACGTTTGCTCGGTGCGTCGCCGGCAATGCAGAACATGCGGGATATGATCGCGCGCGTGGCGCGCAGCCAAGCTCCTGTACATATTTTTGGCGAGTCCGGCACCGGCAAGGAGTTGGTTGCCAAGCTCATCCATGAATCCGGCCCACGCCGCGACGGCCCGTTTGTGCCCGTCAATTGCGGCGCGATTCCTACAGAACTGATGGAAAGCGAACTCTTCGGTCACAAGCGCGGCGCCTTTACCGGCGCAGTCAGCGATAAGAAGGGACTCGTTCAATCTGCGGAAGGCGGCACTTTGTTTCTCGATGAAATCGCCGACTTGCCGCTGCATATGCAGGTCAAGCTGTTGCGTGTCATCCAAGAGAAAGCCGTGCGGCCCGTCGGCGAACAACTCGAGGTCGGAATCGATGTGCGCATACTGTCTGCTACCCACAAGGTTCTATCGCAGCTCGTTGCTGAGGGAAGATTTCGCGAGGATCTATTTTATAGGGTCAATGTCATCGAGCTGCGCGTTCCGTCACTGCGCGAGCGCCCGGAGGATGTGCAAGAACTCGCTGAGGCGGTGCTGCGGCGCCTGGGTCGGCGAATGAAAATTACGCCGCCGATTCTTGGCAAGGACGCTTTGATAGCGCTGCAGGCTTATGCCTTTCCCGGCAACGTGCGCGAGCTCGAGAACATACTCGAGCGAGCAATAACCTTGAGCACGAGCGGTGAGGTTCGCGCCGCCGATATTCAATTGCGGCCGAGTTCCGCAAGCTCATCCACTGCGACGGATCGTCCGAACGGCGAGGCATTGGGCGATCATCTCGAAGAAATTGAGCGCGATGCCATCCTCAAGGCGCTGGAACAGACGCGATACAACAAGACGGCGGCCGCCAAGATATTGGGGATGTCGTTTCGCGCGTTGCGCTACCGGATCAAGAAGCTGAGGATCGAATAGAGCTGCGGCCGCGCATGAAGCGTGATAATTCTCACAATTCTGAGAAATTCGTCGTCCCCGAACTTCGCCGATGGACGATTGACGCGATTAAGTTATGTAGATTTGCGATCATTGTGTCTTGGCTGGGGATCGCCGCGATGCAGATGAGTACATTCAATCTAGAAAACGCCGGACGCGTGAGTATTCTTCATGGAGACTAAACAGTGATCGGCAATTGGTTCAACGCGCGCGAGGCCACGGAGTTGGGCGCAGCGTTAGCGGATCAATATGCGCGTAGGAAGGATTCGAGCCCGGCAGGGCACGGAAAACCTGCGCAAAGGGACGCGCGTGACCCGTTGCAGGAGATTCTCGATCGGGTCGATCGCGAAGTGCGCGCCCTGGCACTCAACTTCTACAAGAAGGCTAAGTTCGCCAACTCCTTCAAGTGGAGATTGCTGGAAAACGGCGTCGAAAGGGAGCTAGCCGATAAAGTGACCGAGAGATTGGTGCTGCATCTCTCGCGCAATGATACGGCAGGCGCCGACGCGGTGGCCGCCCCGACGCATCCGCCCCCCTCGAGAAACATTCGCTATCTTCTAGTCCAAGGCAATAGGTGCATTGCACAGGGAGCGTATGGTGAGGCGATCGCTCTTTATGAAGAGTTGCTCGAGCTCAATCCGAATCATCCCGAGGCCCTCAACAATCTAGGGGCGGCATTTTTCAAGGTGGGCCGCATTGGCGAGGCCGAGTTGGTTTTTCGTCGCGCGGTTCAAATACAGCCTAATTACGCCGACGCAAACAGCAATCTGGGGAATGTGCTGCGCAACCGTAGGGGGCGAATCACCGAGGCGGAGATGTGGCTGCGAAGCGCCATCAAGTTAAATCCGAAACATCTGGATGCTCGAAACAATCTGGGACTGGCCCTCAGCTTCCTGGGCCGCTTGGTCGATGCGAAGGCGCAATTCAAGAAAGTCCTCAAAATCGCGCCTCTGAATGCAGACGCGCTATTTGGCATGGGGCAGGCGGCCGCCATAGAAGGCTCCTTCGTGGAGGCGGAGTCGCTGTTCAAGCGGGCTCTGCAGGTCAACCCGAAATTGCCAAGTGCCTTTGCGGCCGTTGCCACCTTGCGCAAGATGAAGCCTGCGGATGCTGTTTGGCTGGAGGGCGCGGAGCAAATCGCCGCGGGCGGCATCGCACCCTTGGACGAGGCCAACATGCGATTCGCAATTGCAAAATATTTCGATGATATTGGGGATTTCAGCCACGCCTTTCAAAACTACAAGCGCGCCAACGAGCTGCAGAAGTCAAGTGCCGAAGATTATGAGAGGGACCAGCGCAAGGCTTTCGTGAACGACTTGATGCGCGTCTACACGCGCGAAACTCTTGCGCATGTGGATCCTCTGGCCTCTGATTCTATGAAGCCGGTCTTCGTGGTCGGCATGCCGCGTTCTGGAACATCTCTGGCGGAGCAAATTATCGCCTCGCACCCCAGCGCGAAGGGAGCCGGTGAACTGGGATATTGGACCAATGAGATGCAAAACCATGACGCCGCCCTACGACAAGGGCTGCTCGTGGAATCAACCAGGAAGAAGCTGGCTGAAGGTTATCTGCGCGCCCTGGAGGCCCGATCGGGCGATGCTTTGCGCATCGTCGACAAGGCTCCCGTCAACGCCGACTTTTTAGGTGTGATTCACTCGGTGTTCCCGAATGCTCGCATCATCTACATGCAGCGTGATCCCATTGATACCTGCTTATCTTGTTATTTCCAGAAATTCTCTGCGGATTTGGAATTTGCCATGGATTTGTCGGACTTGGCGCACTACTACCGGGAACACCAGCGCCTCATGGCGCATTGGCGCGCCGTGCTTCCGCCGGGAACGATTCTGGACTTGCCCTATGCAGGGCTGGTTGCCGATCAAGAGGGATGGACACGCAAAATCCTGGAATTTCTGGATCTCGAATGGAATGAAGGGTGCCTGGATTTCCACAAGACTCAACGTGCCGTGGTGACTGCCAGCTACTGGCAGGTCCGGCAGCCGATCTACAAGGATTCCGTGGCGCGTTGGCGCAACTACGAAAAATTCATCGGTCCATTGCTGGCACTGAAAGATAAACCGGGCGGCTGACGCGCGGTCGTCCAAATCATCGGCGGTTCGAGCCTCGGACCGCGCAATCGAAGCTTGTGCTTCGTGCGTTGTGGTCTAGAATCGGTCATCACCGTGATCAGGCGCAGCAACATGATGGCGGCCAACCCGGCGAGTCGCGCCTCCTTGGAACTGACCATTCTCATGCCCTGCCTCAACGAGGCCGAGACAGTAGCGGCCTGCGTGCGCAAAGCGCGTGGCTTTCTCACTCGCACCGGAATCGGGGGTGAAGTGTTGGTCGCCGACAATGGATCCACCGACGGGTCGCCCGAACTCGCACGCAAAGCGGGCGCTCGGGTCGTGCGCATTGCACAGAGAGGCTATGGCAGCGCACTGATCGGCGGAATGGATGCTGCCCACGGACGATTCGTGATCATGGCCGATGCCGACGACAGCTACGATTTCTCGAATCTTGACGCATTCGTCGATGCCTTACGCGCCGGCAACACGATGGTCGTGGGGCACCGCTTTCGTGGCGGCATCCGGCCAGGCGCCATGCCATTCTTGCACCGCTACCTCGGCAATCCGCTGCTGAGCTTCGTCGGGCGCCTGTTTTTCTCGTCCAAAATCGGCGACTTCCAGTGTGGCCTGCGCGGCGTTGATCGCGCGGCGGTGCTGCAATTGGGACTGCGTGCCCCGGGAATGGAGTTCGCGAGTGAAATGATAGTCAAGGCGGCGCTCGCCGGTTGGCGTATCGCCGAGGTACCCACCGTGCTGTCGCCGGACGGGCGTTCGCGCGCGCCGCACCTGCGCAGCTGGCACGACGGGTGGCGCCACCTGCGCTTTCTGCTGATGATGAGTCCACGCTGGCTGATGCTGTATCCGGGCACGTTTCTGGTCGGAATCGGGGTCGCCGCTGAACTCGCGATCCTGCGTGCTCCGATCGTTATTCATGGCGTCGGATTCGACATCCACACCATGCTGTACGCCTCCGGTGCAATCATTCTCGGAGTGCAACTGCTGCTGTTCTCATTGTTGGCCCGCACCGTAGGTGTACTGAAGAATCTGTTGCCGATGTCGCTGCCGCTCGCACGCTTTCTGCGCGTCTTCACGCTGGAGCGCGGCATTCTGCTCGGTGTATTGCTCGGCCTGGCCGGTTTCGGACTTGCGATTTACTCGGTTGAGAACTGGGCGCATTTGCGTCTGGCAGCGCTCGACCCCGCGAGCATGATGCGCGTAGCGATCCCCTCGGTTACCCTGATGCTGGTCGGTGCTGAGATTATTTTTGCGTCGTTTCTGCTCGGATTGATCGATGTCCGCGCGACCAGCGCGGGCGATTCGTGAGTCTGTAACGCGTGCGACACTCCTCGCCGCCCGGCCTCCCCCGGCTGAGTTATACGCCGCTCGAGCGCCTCAGTGTTGCGCGGCCCGTGGATCGGATTGATTTCATTGCACGCGCCTGCGCAGGGCAGCGCGTGCTGGATCTGGGCGCCATGGATGAAACTGCTTGGACTACCAAGCTCGGCCGCGGCACCTGGTTGCATGAGGAAATCGGCCGCAACGCGCTGTGCGTCGACGGCATCGATAATTCCCCATTGGTCCCAGTCGATGGGCTTCGCACCGGACCGAACTCAACCATCCGGCGCGGCGATATTTCCAATCCCCATGGAATCGTGGCGGCTCTCGAGAGTAATCCGGATGTGGTCGTGGCCGGCGAGCTGATTGAACATCTCGGCAATCCCCTGCAGTTTCTCAAACAACTTGCTGCGATCGAACGCCTGTCCGGGAAAACGCTGCTGCTTTCGACGCCAAACGCCACGGCCCTGCATAACTTTGTGATCGGTCTGGCGCAGCGCGAATCGACGCATCAGGACCACCTGAATATCCTGTCGTACAAGACACTGGCCACGCTTTGTACTCGTGCCGGCTTCCCCCAATGGGAAATCATTCCTTACTTCTCACGTTTCACCGAAATGCAGGCGCGCCATTCAGGCTTGCTGCGGCTCGCGGTGCGCGCAGTGCAAGGTATCGTCAACGGGCTCGAGTGGATCTTTCCGCTGCTCAGTTTCGGCTACATTGTGCGGATCCGCCTGTGAATGACCCGGCCGACAAACTCAAGGAGTATGTGTGGCGCTAGGGCCGGCAATCCGCCGCTTGCTCGGAGCGCGCTTGGCGCGGCGAGCAGGGCGCTGGTACCGGGCGATTTTTGTCGACCTGGCCAAGGAGGCGGCAGCACTCGATGCGGCAATACCGCGTGACGCTCACCTCCTCGACATCGGTGGCGGCGACGGAGAACCTCTCAATCATCTCCTGGATTTGCGCCCCGACCTGCGCATCACGACCCTCGATCCTGGCCATACAGTTGGCCGATGGATCGAAACGCGTTTCGCGGACCGTGTGACGCGTCTGCCTGGCACCAGCCTCGCAGACTACCTTGGAGAGGGTCGAACTTACCCGGACGCCATCCTGATCGCAGACGTACTGCATCACATCCCGGAGGCCGCGCGCGCAGGCTTCCTCGGTTCGGTCAGATTGCTCCTCGAGCGGGTGCCGACGCTCCGCATCGTCGTCAAGGATGTGGAGCCCGGCTCCTGGCGTGCGCTGCTCGGTTACTGGTCGGACCGCTATATCACGGGTGATCCTAACGTGAGTCCAATTTCGCGCGAACGCCTGGCGCGCATCTTCGAAGAGGCACTTGGGCCATTGCGCAGTGAGGACACAAATCTATTCGAAATAGACAGGCCCAACTACGCCGTTGCCTTTTTTCGCTAACGCATCGCAGAGATTGTTTTTGTCACTGTATATGCCGTCGCCAGATCGCGCAGAGACACCGACAAAATTTGTCACAGAATGACGCAACGTGTCTTATCTGACGCCGTGAGACGACATTCCTATGTCAAGTCATCCGCTCAATTTTGATTTTTATTCATAAAATTCATGAACTTAGATTCCAGGCGCAAGGATTGGCATAGGGCTTGCTCATTACTCCTCACCGGCGCAGGCCGTTGTTCGAAATACGATCGTCTTACGAGTTCATCATCAGGAGTTATTAAATGTTCAAGAATATTCAAAAAGGCTTCACGCTCATCGAATTGATGATCGTGGTTGCCATTATCGGTATCTTGGCGGCCATCGCCATCCCGGCGTATCAGGACTACACCATTCGTTCGAAGATAACGGAAGGCCTCAATCTGGCCGCCGCCGCCGAGACCTCAGTCGCGGAAGGGTTCGAGTCGAACGATGTTACCGGACTTAAGGCCGCTGCGGCCGAGTGGGCCTTGAACTTCAAGGCAACCAAGTACGTCAATAACATTACGATCTCCACAGCTGCCGCCGCTCCCGGCGTTATCACGGTGACTTACAGTGTCGCCAACATCCCGCAGCTTGCAGCCGCGACTAACGTCGTACTCGCGCCGTATATCAACAAGGCGGTGCTTGTGACGGGTCTGTCGGGCAACATCGATTGGGCTTGCGTATCCGCTGGCAACACTACCGCTCAGGCCGTCGGTGCCCAGGCGGTAGCGCCCAATGGCGTCGCGACCAAGTACGTGCCGACTCAGTGCAAGTAGTGACTCCTCGCTGTTAGCGGTTGTTAAGCCGCGAAACGGTACTGGAAGCCCCTCAACGGAGGGGCTTCTTTTTTTGGATGCCTACAGGCTCAGGCAGTGCCGACCAGAGCTCATTTTGCGATCAAAGTCACGAGCCAGAAGGCTTCAATATGCGACTATCCGTAAGGATTTGACAATTGATCATCTGGCTACCGATAGTAGACTAGAGACTCACGCTCGGGATTCATCGTAAGTCCATGAATGACAACGCAATAGCGGCAGTCGGCAGCACCGGTCGGGTAGCATTGGGTGGTCTTGCCCAGCGATTGGTTCAAGACGGCCTACTCGAAGAGCCGGCCATGCAGGACGCCATCGCCAAGGCCAAGGAGAAGCGCATCAATCTGGTGACGCATCTCGTGTCCGCGAATCTCGCCACGGCGCGCGATATTGCCATTTCCGCCTCGAACGAGTTTGGCGTACCACTCCTCGATTTGGATGCGGTGGCTCCGGATCCGGACGCCGTTCGCGCAGTGAGCGAAAAGCTTCTGCAGAAGCATCGGGTACTACCCTTGATGAAGCGCGGCAAGCGGTTATTCCTGGCCGTTGCCGATCCGACCAATCTTCACGCCCTCGATGAGATCCGCTTCCAGACGTCGATGAGCATCGAGTTTGTGGTTGTCGAGGACGACAAACTGCAAAAGGCTGTCAGCAAGGTGCAGGATCAGGCCGAAGCGATCATGCCAAGCCTGTCCGACGATGACTTCGATTTGGAGAATCTTGAAGTCACGGGCGGCGACGAGGACCCCAGTGCGGACGCTCTAGGCCGCGATGATGTCGAAGACGCCCCGATCGTGCGTTTCGTCAACAAGATACTGCTCGATGCAATAAAAAAGGGCGCCTCGGATATTCACTTCGAACCCTATGAAAAGCTGTTCCGCATCCGCACCCGATTGGATGGCGTTTTAAAAGAAGTGGCCATGCCCCCCGTCCAATTGGCCGTGAAGATCGTGGCGCGACTCAAAGTCATGGCGCGCCTCGATATCGCCGAGCGCCGCGTGCCGCAGGACGGCCGCATCAAGATGCGCCTGTCGAAAAACCGCGCCATCGATTTTCGCGTCAGCACGTGTCCGACCCTATTCGGCGAAAAGGTGGTCACGCGTATTCTGGATCCTTCCAGCGCAATGCTCGGAATCGATGCGTTGGGCTATGAGCCGTTCCAGCGCGAGCTTTACCTGAAATATCTTGCCAAACCGCAGGGGATGATATTGGTGACCGGCCCCACCGGCAGCGGCAAGACCGTGTCGCTGTACACGGGCCTCAATATTCTCAATACCGAGGATTGCAATATCTCGACCGCCGAGGATCCGGCGGAAATCAATTTGCCCGGCATCAATCAGGTAAACGTGAATAACAAGGTGGGCCTTACGTTTGCCTCCGCGTTGCGCGCTTTTTTGCGACAAGATCCTGATGTGATCATGGTGGGCGAAATCCGCGATCTGGAAACTGCGGAAATCGCCATCAAAGCGGCGCAAACCGGACACTTGGTATTGTCGACGCTGCACACCAACGACGCGCCGCAAACCTTGACTCGCTTGGTCGACATGGGCGTTAAACCCTATGCCATTGCGACCTCCGTGAGCCTGATCATCGCGCAGCGTCTGGCGCGGAAGCTGTGCACCAACTGTAAGCAGCCCATCGATCTGCCTGCGGAGGCGGCAACAAAGGAAGGCTTCGAGCCGGCGGATATAGAAAAGGGAGTACGGGTGTACCGAGCGGTTGGCTGCGGCCAATGCACCGATGGATACAAGGGACGTATGGGCATATACCAAGTAATGCCGGTCACCGACACCATCGGCCGCATCATCATGGAAGGCGGCGGCGCGATGAATATCAACGATCAGGCCGTGAGAGACGG
>Ga0210391_10003444_pt1 | contig 13396 bp, 9 predicted proteins | sample IncBWC12OmetaG_FD_160573 | JGI IMG/M metagenome (GOLD analysis project Ga0210391, IMG submission 160573) | Forest soil microbial communities from Barre Woods Harvard Forest LTER site, Petersham, Massachusetts, United States - Inc-BW-C-12-O ... | reverse complement strand
CGAGCTTCTGACGCATGCCCGCATCGAACGCGACTCAGGGCCGTCTCGGCGCACATTTCTCGGGGCTGCCGCCGCGGCGAGCGCCGCGGTCGTCGGATTTTCACCTGCGGTCGCGCTTGCGCGCAACTCGGCTTCGCTTCCGGGCCTCGCCGCCCAGCCTCCGGACGGGTTCGTGCCGCTATCGGCGCCTGGCCGCGTCGTGAAAGTGACCAAAGCCGGCTGTCTCGAGGACAACCATCTCTTTCCGAAGCCGGACGACGCGAAGGAAATGCTGACGCGCGCGCTCGCCGAGCTTACCGGCAAGACCGAGCTGACCGAGGCGGTGAAGTCGTTCGTGCACCCGCAGGACAAGGTGTGCGTCAAAGTCAACGGCATCGCCCTGCAGAACATGGCCACGAACAAGGAGCTCGTTCTCCCCTTCGTGCAGGCGATGGTGGCCGCGGGCATCCCCCCGCAGAACATTACGGTGCTCGAGCAGTACCCGGGATTCATGAACGGGACGCGGATCAGCGCTCGGAACGTCCCGTCCGGCGTGGCGGTGACCTGGCACTCGAACAACGACGCGACGATGGATTGGCGCGACATCCCCGGGACCCAGCGCCACACGAAGTTCGTGCGCGCCCTGACGGAGTCCACGGCGCTCATCAACTTCGCTCTCGTGAAGGATCACTCGATTTGCGGATACACCGGTGCGCTCAAGAACATGACGCACGGCTGCAGCGTCAATCCGCAAGACTTCCATGATCACCACGCGAGTCCGCAGATCGCGATCCTCTCGGCGCAGGACGTGCTGAAGTCGCGCCTCCGCCTGTGCATCATCGACGGGTTCAAGCTGATGGCGCACGGCGGCCCGCTCTACAAGCACCCGGAATACGTGGTGCCGCACGAGGCGGTGTACGTGTCGACCGACCCCGTCGCTGTGGACATCATCGGGTGGGACGCCGTGGAGAAAGCGCGCGCAGATTTCCATCTGAAGACGCTCACCGACGAGGGGCGCCCCCCCGCCTACATCCAGGGGGCGGCGGACCTCGGTGTCGGCATCGCGGATCGATCGAAGATCGTCCTGCGCGAAATCAAATTGGCTTAGGGCGGCGCTCGTTCGAACGGAATTTCTTTTCCCTGTCGCCTGCGTCTATTCACGGTAAAATCACTGGAACGTGCCTCGGAGCGATGACCCGGAGCAAACTCTCGTAACGCGGCTCCAGGGCGATGAGCTCAAGGCCACGCGTTCCGGCGACGCGTGCGTGGTCATCATCTACGGCACCGAGCTCGGGAAGCGCGTGCGTTTGGGGACGGCGCCGTTCGAGATTGGCCGCGCGACGCGCAACGATCTCCCGATCGATCAGGAGAGCGTGAGCCGGACGCACGCGCGCATCACGTTCGACGGCACGGTTTATTGGCTCCAGGATCTGCGCTCGACGAACGGAACGCTCGTGAACGACGTGACCATTCGCGAACAGGCGTTGAAGGACGGCGATCAAGTCCAGATCGGCCGCACGATCCTGAAGTTCATGACCGGCGAGAACGTCGAAGTGCAGTACCACGAAGAGATCTACCGGCTCATGACGGTGGACGGCCTCACGCAGGTCTACAACCGGCGGTACTTCAACGAAGTGCTCGAGCGTGAATTCAATCGATCGAAGCGCTACCAGCGCGCGCTGGCGCTCATCCTGTTCGATATCGATCATTTCAAACGAGTCAACGACTCGTACGGCCATCTCGCGGGCGACAATTTGCTTCGGCAGATCGGCGCTGCCGTGAAGCCACGTCTTCGCCGCGAGGACATTCTCGCGCGGACGGGCGGCGAAGAATTCGCGATTCTCTTGCCGGAGATTGGCGCGGGCGGAGCGCGGACGACCGCGGAGAAGGTTCGCCGGATCGTCGAGACGATGGGCTTCAAGCACGAAGGGCGCGCGGTCAAGTGCACGATCAGCCTCGGCGTCGCCGAGTTGAGTGCGACGCACGAAGGGCAGGATGCGCTGTACAAGGAGGCGGACGAGCGCCTCTACGAGGCGAAGCAAACGGGACGAAACCGCGTCTGCGGTTAGCGCGCCACGAGCGCGCAGCTAGGCCAAGGCTACGGGTTGCACTGCTCGAGTTTCGCGCCCTGCGCGATCCACAAGCTCAGCGTTTCGTAGTCGACGTCCTCCAGCGCCGACTGGTTCATCTCGGGGCTCTGCGTCGGAACGCTCGGAAACGGCATCTCGCGGCCGGGGACCAAGTTGGCGAGACGCGCCCGTTCGTCGGGCGTCAGTGGCTGCCATGCGACCGCATAGTTGCTCGTCGCAGCGGGCACCGACGCAATCGGTTTCGCGAGGAGAATCTTGTACATGAGCCAGCTGTTGGCCGGATCGGCGTTGTTCTGGTCGATGATCGGCATGTCGATCCCGAACGTCGTCACGATCGGCACGTTGTTCGGACCGAGCGACGGCCCCGTGTTCGAACCCTCCGCGGTCCGGTTGCACGCCGTGGCTTGGATGTCTTCGGGGGTATCGAGGAGGAGGCCCGTTGCCGGGGGCGGCGGCGACCCGATATGGCAATCCGACCCCGCGCAGTGCTGGAATACCGCCGGGATGTCGGTGCAATAGTCGATGACGGGAAGCGTCGGCCCCGAGGGAATCGTCATGGGCACCGGGATGATCAACGGCTGCTTGATGGTCGGATCGATCGGGGCGCCGTCGATGGCGCGCAGGCCGTTGGGATCCTTCGGACCCGACGGCGACGCGATGAAGAGCTGGTAGCTCTGACCCCCTTCGAGCACCGGGGTGGGCGGCACGATCGTCACGACGCGCGTGTACGGATCGTACGCGATCGCCGGGGTGAGCGAGTTGCCGCTGCCGTCCTCCAGAATGAAAGTCTGGCGGGTCTGGCTGATGGGCATCAAGAGGCGATCGAACGCGATCTGAATCTGCGTCGACGGCGCGTTCACGATCGTCGGTTGGCCGAGGACCTCGATCGGCGGCCCTTCGCCGTTCGGTGCGTTCGAAAACGGGCCCTGGTCGCAGCCAGCGGCGACGACGAAGAGGCCCGCCAGCGCGACGCTGGACCCGCGGCCCCTCGCGCGTTTCAGCTCTCCGAATAGAGATTCAGCTGCTCGCGAACGACGTCCTCGTTCACGCCGGTCCGCAGATGATCCTTCAGCACGTCGGCAAGGGTCAGCAGGAGCTCGTCCACCCCCTTGTCCTCGATGAGCTTCTGCAGCAATTGCCGGGCTTCCCGGCTCTCGTCGTTGCGAAGGAGCTGGCGAACGGTATCGAGCGAAATCTCGCCCTGGAAGTCCAGGTACATGTTGTCCAAGAGGTACCGCACGAGATCTTTCACCATCGTCCTCCTTGTCCACCGGCATGGGGGAGATGCAAGGGGTAGACACATATCCCCCGCCGCACGGAGGTTGCAAGGCCGTTTCACAGCGGCACTCGAAAAGAGTGAGCTCTTCCGTCCGAACACCGGAAGTCAAGCTCCGCGACGCGCCCGGAAGGCCCGCCGCCGCCAGCCGCCGAGCACCCCAAGTAAGCGGAAGACGGCCATTCACCGGCATTGGCTCACCATGGCGTCATTCTGTTCATGACACACGAAGCAAGGCCTCGGGTTACGCCGGAACTGCGTGGCGCAGCCCCCGACAAACCCATTTTTATGCGGATCGAATCCGCCGCCAATCCCTTGCGCGCCGTGGCACTGAACGCAATCGCGCTCCGTATGGCAGCTGACGCACTGGTTCAGGTTCCGCTCGGCTTCGAAGGAGTGGTGCCCCGGCTTTCGCGGCGGGTCGCTCCAGATGCTCTTCGGCGGATGGAACCGGCCTGATTCCTTCGCGTTCGGCGGACTCGATTCGGCGACGCCGACGCGCATGTGGCAATCGAGGCAGAAGCTCTGCTCGCGGTGGCAGCTCGTGCACTTCTGCGTCTCCATGCGCGCTTCGATCGCGTGCATGTTGATGTAATCGTTCGGGTGGATGTTCCGCGGCCGCGTGCGCCCGTCGTGGCAGTCGGTGCAGAAGTCCTCTTTGTGGCAGTTCGCGCAGAACTGCGAGTCGTCCGCGGCGATCGACTTGTGGCGCTCGATGAAGTCGGGCGTGTGCTCCGCGTTGTGCAGCCAACGCGGAGGCGTGAGCGAACCGCTCGCGAACATCGTCTGCATCCGCGTGCCCGCCCCGCCGCCGCCGACGTGGCACGTGTCGCAGGCGCTCTTCGCGTCGCCGAGCGACGCGGAATCGGGCCGCTGGTGGCAGTTGAAGCACCCCGCCATCCGGGGCAGCTGATCGCGCGTCGCGAGCTCGATCTTGTCGATCGCGCCGTGGCACTGCGGGCAGCCGATGTTGCGCGCGACGTGGGCTTTGTGGTCGAAGAGCAGGTTCGCGCGCGGGATCTCGACGGCGGCGACCGTGTTGGCGTCGCCCTTCTTGTAGCCGACGTGGCAGAAGGCGCATTGGCCCATCTCGTCGTCCCCCGCCTTGACCTTCGCGAGATCGCCGTGATCGGTCGAGTGGCAGGTATCGCAAGTCTCGCCGGACGGTGTCAGCCGGTCTTTCACTGAAGCGCTGGTGTACGCGGCCGCGTGGCACGTTTTGCACTTCAGTTTGATGTCGGCGCCCAGGTGCTTCGCGTGGTTGAAGCGAATCGGCAGGTGCTGCGCAGGGAAGATGACGTCGCTCGGCCCGGGGTCCGGGCTCGGTGCGCCGGGCGGGAGCATCGTCACGGGGACCATCTGGTCGTCCGGCAGAGGGGCCAGACCGTGGACCGTGGCCGACGCCGGCGGGTTTTCCGCGAGCGCCACGGGGACCGCGAAGAGGAGCGCCAGAAGCGGCGCAAAGCGCAGCACGAAGCGCGAGAAGAAAAGAGACGTCAGCCTGCTCATTTCATAAGCCCCAGTGTCAACGCGAGCATCACGCGGAAGCGATTGCCGACGAGGCCGTTGAGATCATGCTCCCACTCGACCGACCCGACCGACCGGGGCGCGAAGCGGTAGCCGACGCCCGCCACGTAGTTGAATCCCGTCGCGTCGCGATCGGGCTGCAAGTTGTCCTTCCATTGCCAGACGCCGGCGCGGCCCCGCACGATGTAGCGCGCGTCGAAGACATGCTCGCCCGACGCGTCGGCGCCGACGCGGTCGCCCTCGTCGCCGAAGTCGCCGCTGCCATGCAGCCCGAGGAGCGTCTCGCCGGTCTTCCAGCGAACGGAGAGGTTGCCGCCCTCGTCGAAAGGTTGGCCGTTCGACGGGTAATACGTTCCCGAGGGGCTGTAGTTCACGGACGGCATGTAGGGCGCCGTACCCCCGGGCGTGAACTCCGCGGTCTGCACGCTGTAGACGCGCACGTGCCCGTTGGCGGCGATGGACAAGTGGTCCGTGACGTTGACGTTCGCGCGGAGGCCGACGTCGTTGTGCGGCTCGCCGGCGAAGAAGTTCCAGATGCTGTCGGCGTCGAACGAGGGGACGTAATAGTCGTAGTCGGCGCTGATCGTGACCTTCTGGCCCGCGTAGGCGTCGATCGACGCGTACCCCGTCGTGATCTCGTTCCGGTAAAGGTCGAAGACGACGCCCCCCTTGATCCCGCCGTACTCTTTCCAGGCGGCATCCATCGCGTATCCGAGACGGTCCGACGAGATGCGGGTCCCGTTGTAGGCCGCGGGGGTGAAGAGGCCGCTCTGGAACATGGTCACGTCGGAGGCGCCGGTGTTGTAGACGCGCCGGTACGTCAGCCGGCCGTGGATCCAGGTCACGCCCGTCGATTCGATCGCCGCGCCGACGGCCGGCGCGACGGTCGCCTGGTGGAAGTCGGGATAAAGGCTCGCCGGGTAGTTGGACCGATCGCCCCGCCAGATGCCGTCCGCCTCGAAGCGGGAGCTGCTGAGGGGCATGCCGCCGCGTTGTTCGAGGCCCCCGTAGACCTCGGCTTTGACGAAGAACGGCGTGGTCACGCTCAGTTGGCCGCCGTCGAACGACCACCAGCCGAGGACGTCCGTCACGTACTGGCGTCCGAGCTTGAACCCGAAGAGGCCACCGAACTGGCGCCGCCCTTCGATGTAGGCATACATGAGGTCGACGTTGCCCTGCGTGACCCCCGGGACGACGCTATTCGGCTGCCCCGGATCCGTCTCCGAGGGGCTCACGCCGTAGTCGGCGTCGTAGCGGAGGCGGAGCTTCAGACTCAGGTCGGGCGCCTTCGGGTCGCCCGGCGGCGCGTTGGTCAGGTTGTAGACGCCGAGACCGAGCATCTCGGTGAAGCGGCGGCGCTCGATGACGGTCTCGCCGGTCGGTGAACGCAGATCGTAGAACTGCGCGGACGAATCGCTCGTGACTTCGCCGTCGAACGCGAAAGCTGCCCGAGATCCGAGAAGCGCGCCGACGAGAGTCGCGAAAGCAGCGGCGGCCTTGGGCAGGTGAGCCGCGGTCCTCGATAAGCAAGCGGCGCTCATGGGTGGCTCAGGCCTTGGTCGCGCCGAACTCTTTTTCGAACCGATCGTCGAATGTGTCGGCGACGGCGGCGAGGTGCCGGACGATTTGCTCGACCTCCACGGCGTCGAGGCCTGCGGTCGGCCGCTCGCTCACCACCACCACCTTGTCGCCCATCAGGCCGAACCCCGCGTTGGCAAGGCCGCCGGCATTGAGCTCGAGGAGCCTGCGGAGAAGCGGCGCCTGGTTGGGGCCGGGCGGCAGGACGACGACGGGCGAAACGACCCGAATCGTCGCCACGCCTTCGTCCTCGTGGTGGGTCACCGTGACGAGCACCGAAGCGCTCCCTCTTTTGAGCGCCCAGGCCGCTTGGCTGTCGTTCGGGCACGGGGTCCGAGTCGTCGCCGGATCGAGGCCGATCTTGGCGATCGTCGCTTCCACGAGCTCCTTGGCCTTCTCGAAATCGCTGTCCACGGGACGTAACCTCCGGCGGGAGCCGGTTTTCCGTTCGGCCGGAGCCCGCTCTCTATATGGCAGGACCCCACGGCTTTTCTGCAAGCGTTCTGCAAGCGAGCGCCCGCAGCGGGATCCGGACGATTCTGTCGGCGCGAGCATCGGGCTTTGCGCCCTTCCGTGTCAACGAATGCCGCGGCCTCCTTGACCCCCCGTCCGCACGAATGGCACCTTACGGGGGAGGCGCGAGGGTCCGCAAGCGAGTCATGTCGGAGAGCCAGCAACGGTATCGCGTCATCGAGAGGCTCGAATCGGGCGGTATGGCGGAAGTTTTCCGGGCCGAGAGCGAAGGGCTCCAGGGCTTTCGGAAACAGGTCGCCATCAAGCGAGTCCTTCCGCACCTGTCGTCCAAGAAAAAGTTCATCTCGATGTTCTTGGACGAAGCGCGCCTCTCGGCGCAGCTTTCGCACTCGAACTGCGTCCAGGTCTTCGACATCGGCGTCGGCGACAACGCGTTCTTCATCGTCATGGAGTTCGTCGACGGGGCGAACCTGAAGGCGATCATCGAGCACATCAAAAAGCACGGGCGCGATTTTCCCGTCGAAGCCGCGGTGTACATCGCGCTCGAGATCTGCAAGGGGCTGGCTTACGCCCACGAGTTGACGGACCCGAACGGCGTTCCGCTCTACATCGTGCATCGCGACATGTCCCCGCCGAACGTGCTCGTCACGAAGCACGGCGAGATCAAGATCGTGGACTTCGGCCTGGCGAAGGCCAATAGCCAGCTCGAAAAGAGCGAACCGGGGATCATCAAGGGCAAGTTCTCCTATCTGTCGCCGGAGGCGGCGATGGGCCAGGACGTGGATGCGCGGACGGACGTCTTCGCCGTCGGCATCATCTTGTGGGAATTGCTCGCCGGGCAGCGTCTCTTTTTGGGCGATACGGATTTCCAAACCGTCAAGAAGGTCCAAGCGGCCCAAGTGCCGAGCATCACGACGATCAACAAAAAGGTCCCCCAGGAGCTCGAACGCATCATCGTGCGGTCCCTCGCGCGCGATCCGGGGCAGCGTTACCCGACCGCGCGTTCGCTCGGGATCGACTTGTCGAAGTTCATGTTCCGGTACGCGGTGCCCGTCAGCACCTTCGACATCGAGCAGCTCGTGAACGGCGCGATGAACGAACGCCGGCGGTACCGCCCGCAGCAGACGAGCATCATCGACAAGCTCATCGAAGAAGCGCTTTTCGAATTTACGTCTCTGACGGACGAAAAGGCCAAGGAGGCGGGCCCGACGATCGCGCCTGCGGCGCCGTTCCTCGGCGGCGGCGGCGTCATCGGCGTCGCCTCGTGGATCGACGAGATTTCGGTCAGCCAGAAGCGCGACCCCGCGATGCTGCACTCGACGTTGCCGCCCAACGTGATGGAAGGCAATCTGGCGGCGCTCGAAGACGAGCCGTTGCCCGCGCCGGTCCCCCACCATGCGCCGCACGCGCGCGTGCCCACACGCGCGCCTGTCGCCGTGCCCGGTGCTTCGTCCCCGCGGGCGCCGACGGTTCCTCCCGCCGGCGCGCCCGCGGGGCCGCGCGCGCAGGACGACAGCGCTCCCGATTTCCGGCGCAGGTCGGGCGCGAGCGCGAGGCTCGGCGTCTTCGTGGCGCTGGCCGTGGTGGTGGCCGGCGCCGCAGCGTGGTTCACCCACATCATTCCGCATCCGTAGAAGGCCTTCGAACGGGCGTCCGCGAATTGCGATTCGCGGAGGACGCTGCACGAGCGTGCGGCGCGCGGAACTTGGCGCCGCTTGTGCAAGTAGAGAACGCGACGCGCAACGCGAGAGCGACGGGAGAACGCGCTTCTCCCGCCCCGCCTCTCGCGCGGCGAATCCCGATTCGCGGGTAAGCCCAAAAGCGCGCTTTCGAGCGACGGTGCACGCATGGGCGTGCGGCGTCTCAAGCAAGTTGCGTCCGTCGTTATCCCGATGGGCCGGCGGTCCGTACTACCGATTGAGGAGTTTGCCGTGTCTTTCCTCTTCCGCAGTCTCTCGCACTCGCGCACTCTGATGTTGGCTCTCACCGCCGCCGCCGCGGGGTCGACCGCGTGCAGCGCCGGCAGCCCGAACCCGGACGAAATCGGCGACGAAACGAGCGCCGCTTCCGCGGTCTCCGTGGCGCCGAACGCCGGCGCGTCCGCTGCTGCGGCTCCCGCCGCCGCCGCGTGCTCGACGCCGTCAGAGAATTGTCCCTGCAGCGACGACGGTTTGACGGTCCAGTGCACGGGCCCGAAGATTCAAGTCGGCAACTACACGAGTTGCCTGCCCGGCGTGCGAGTGTGCATGAGCGGAACGTGGAGCGCGTGCGTCGGCCGGACGGTGTACCAGGACGTCGATACGGTCACGCAGGACTACACGAGCCCTTGCGGCGCGGGTCAGACGGTTCGGTGGGGCGCGCTCGCGGTTCAGGGCGAGACGCCGGGCAATTCGCAAATTGCGGTCGCGGTGCAAACCGCGAATTCGGAAGCCGCCCTCGACGAAGGGCAGCCGACGCTCATCGGCGCGCTCGACGGGACGTCCACCGCTCCGTGGAGCGGCATCGACGTCGGGAGCGCGCTCGCGAACGACCAACTCGGATCGGGCAGCCTTCTGCGCGTGACGTTGCGCCTCGTCCGCACCGCGCCGTCGAATCCGTCGCCGGTCGTCATGTCGTTCCAGCAAGCGACGACGTGCGTTCCGCAGTGAGCCGAGGCGCCGCCGGGCACACCGAGTGAGAGCGACGCCGCGAACGCACCGGCGGGCCACGGTCGAACGCGAAAGTGGGCGCGAGGGAACTATCCTTCGCGCCCTTTCGCTATTTGCGTGTCGAGTGATCGTGGGCTCGCACTTGTCTCTGGCGTCAAATGCAGCGAGCGCGGAATCGGCGCCGGGTTCAAGAGGCCCTGGTGGCCTCGAACCGCGCGCCGTCCGCGCTCTCGTACTTCGTAGTCTGTCGTCCGCCGGCGCGGGGCGCGCCGGGGAGACGCGGTTCATTGCGTCGAGATGGACAATCCGAAGTGGCCCGCCTGCGAATTCGCGGAGTCGACGACCACGTAGTACGTGCCCGCCGCCACATTCGTGAGCGTCAATGTCGACGAATACCCCTGCGTGTCGTCGTTGCAGCCGAGGGCCGTCGCCGACGAGGTCGCACAAGAGGGCAGAACATAGAGAATCGTATCGAAGTCCGTCTCCGGCATCGCGGTGGACAGCGTCAGCGTGCTCACGTTCTGCGTCAGCTTCAACGAAAGCACGGTCTCGGGGTGCCCGACTTCGCTCGCCAGCGCGCAACCGGCGGGCGGGTCCCACAAGCTCGTTCCCTGGACGAGCCCCCAGGCGGCGAGCTGGCCGGTCGTCAACGCAGCGGTCGCCGAGGTGCACTTGGTCATCTGGAGCGAGCTGACCGCGGAGCACGTGTTCGCCGCGCCGACGATGCCCGGCGAGCACGCCGAGTTGGTCGAGCACGTCGTGACTCCATAGGCGTCGCACATCTGCCCGTTCGAGCGAACCGGCTGGTTCGACAGGGTCGCGACCACCGCCGGACCGCTGTGACCTTGCGAATCGATCGGCGTGACGGAAATCTTCGGAACTTGGGTCGTGAACGACGAGACGGGATTGTCTTCGAAGTAGAAGCTCTGGCCCGTCGCCGTGAGGGCGTTGAGCGACACCGACGATGCGATCGTTCCGTCACCGCTCAGATCGACCGAGATCGAGTTGCCCGTCGAGTCTTCGAACGCCACGACGATCGTCTCGAGATCTTCGGCCGGGTCGCTACCCAGGAAGATCTGCGCGGGGCTGTTGCCGCCGTAATACGCGACTTGTGTGAGGGACGGCGGAGAGGCTGTCTGGCAGGTGGCGTTCGTGCCCGCGTCTCCGGTACCGAGGCAAACGAGGCCGTCCGCGCAGCGGTTCGTGACTTCGTGCGGATCGCAGGACGCGCCCGAATTCACGACCGGCTGTTGCTCCAACATGACCGTCGCAGGGGTGCCGACGTTGCCGCTCTGGTCGACGAGCGAGACGACTGCCTGCGCGACCTTCGGGACGTTCGCGTAGACGCCCGGCAGCGTGATCGTCTGCGAGAAGTTCTTCTCGCCGAGGGTCGATGCGCCGAAGTGGAGGCGCGTCTTCGCCGAATCGGCGACGCCGTCCCAGTCCGTGTCGAACGCGACGACGGGCGAGCCGGATGCGTCTTGCAGCTCGACCTCGGCTTCCGTCGTCTCCGCGTTCGGGTCGTTGCCCTGGACGGTGAAATAGAGCGAGGTCCCGTGCCGGTCGCTGTTCTGAAACGTGACCGCGTACGGCGTCACGGCGCCGCTGTCGCCGGCGGGATGGGAGCCTGCGTCGCTGCTCGAGCCCGAGGCGCCCGCGTCGGTCTTGGGTTTCGACGTCGACCCGGACGAGCCGCTCGACGAGCCGCTCGTGCCCGAGGAGCCCGTCGTGCTGCCCGGACTCGTGTCCTGGTCGCCGCTCTTCGAATGCGAGCCGGAGCATGCCGCGAGCGCCGCGCTCGTCGTAAGCCAGAACCCAAGTCTACCGATCTTCATTGGACCATCTCTCCTCGACGCTGTTCTTTCCCCCTTCAGTGCACTCGCGATGCCATCGTTCGGCGGCCCTATTTTCTCGCCGTTCTTCGTCCTCCTGCATGCGGCGGCGAGAAGAAGGGCATGGGCCGTTCGTCGATTTTCGCGGGAGCTCCCGGCGGACCTGGTGCGCCATGCCGTCAGCGCGATGACGGTGCGCGTCAGGTGTCCGTCGGGTCGCTTCGCGCGGTCGTGCATCCGAAAAAAGCAGACGACAAAAAGCGAAAACGACGGGGCAACACCGGGTCGCACCGTCGCTTCGACTTGTTTTGCGGGTTTGGAGGATTGCGTGGGAAACGGAGAATCGCGGGGAGAGAATTGCGGAGAGAGAGTTGGGGGAGAGAATTGCGGAGAGAGAGTTGGGGGGAGAGAATGGCTAGAGAGGAAACACGAGGTGGGATACCGGATGCGGGCGGGCCTCGAAACGCGCGAAGAAACGCGGGGGTTGAGGGGTGCGTGAGGAGACCCGCCCGGCGGGAATTGAATGACTCAGTGGGAGACGAGCTCGCAGTTCTGCGAGCCTGCCGCCGCCGGGAGCGCGCCGTTGGTGGTCGAGCCTGTGTTGAGGCAGAGGTTGTAGCCGGGGTCGGCGTCGTCGGCGCAGTCGCCGCCGTGCAGAATGGCGCCGTTGCCCGTCGAGTTGCCCACCGCGGAGTAGCCGAGGAGGGTGTCGTTGCCGTTGCCGCCGCAGATGGTGTCGCCGCCGCCGTTGCCTTCGAGGTCGTTGTCGTTGTCGTTGCCGACGATCGTGTCCGCAGCGGTGCCGCCGTAGACGTTCTCGACGTCCGTGCCGATGACGTCGGCCTCGCTTTGGGCCGCGTCGCCGCTCGCCGTGGCGCCGTCCATCGTGACGGTGAGCGCGGCGGTGCGGGCGCTGTAGTCCACGGTGTCCGTACCGGCGCCGCCGTTGAAGGTCTCGCTCGATCCGCCGTTGGCGTCCGGGCCCTCGTTGAGCGTGTCGTCGCCGGTGCTGCCGTTGACCGTCGAGGCGCCGCCGGTGCCCGCGAAGAACGTGTTGTTCAGCGCGTTGCCGGTGTAGGTGCCGCCGCCGCTACCGAGCTTGATGTTCGCGACGTCGACGCCGATCATGTCGCCTTCGCCGGAGCCCGAGTTGCCCGTCGGGTCGCCGCTGGCCGTCTTGCCGTCCATCGTGACCGTGAGCGACGCGGTGCGCAGGCTGTAGTCGACGACGTCCGTGCCGCCGCCGCCGTTCATCGTCTCGGCGCCGTTCGGCGTCGAACCCTGCATGAACGTGTCGTTGCCCGCGAGGCCGTTGAGCGTCGTCGTCGTGCCCGCCGGGCCGCCGGCGAGGTAGTCGTTGCCGAGGCTTCCGTTGATGATCTCCGCGTCGAGGATGTAGTCGTTTTCGCTGACGCCGGCCGTCGGGGTGCCGGGCGTGGTCATCTGGCCGGAGGCCGTCGTGGTGCCGGTCGGGTCGACGGTGACCATGACCGGGTGGGTCGCGGGACGCGCCGAGTAATCGACCGTGTCGGTGCCGTTGCCGCCCGAGAAGGTCTCTTTCGGCGTCGTGAGTGCACCTTCGACGAGCGTGTCGTTGCCGTCGCCGCCGTAGATGCTCACGCCGTTCGTACCCGCGAAGGCCGCGCCGACCGCGGAGTTGCCGCCGGCCGTGAAGAGGTCGTTGCCGGCGCCGAGGAAGACTTCGTACGTGCCGACGTTGGTCGACGTGATGTCCTTGGTCGGCGTCTTGGCGCCGTTCGTGAGGCTGATGCCCGAAGCGCCGAAGGCGTAGTTGTCGACCCCGGCGGTGCCCTTGATGACGAGCGAGTTGTTGGCCACGTTCGCCGCCTTGAGGTTGACCGCCGTGCCGGCCGTCGTGCCCGAGCCGACTCCGAACTGGCCGTTCGTGTAATTGAGGATCACGACGTCGCCGACCGAGCCGGCCGTGTCACCGACCGTGATCGTCTTCACGTTCGCCTTGGTGCCGCCGAC
>Ga0210391_10003443_pt1 | contig 13396 bp, 9 predicted proteins | sample IncBWC12OmetaG_FD_160573 | JGI IMG/M metagenome (GOLD analysis project Ga0210391, IMG submission 160573) | Forest soil microbial communities from Barre Woods Harvard Forest LTER site, Petersham, Massachusetts, United States - Inc-BW-C-12-O ... | reverse complement strand
CAGATGTTTTCGGTAGAGTTCGTCAAAGTCGCGATCGTTCGCCGAGTGATGTTCAGGTCCATACCACCAGTTCCAATCGCTGCCCTCGGCAATCATGATCTCGTCAAACGCCAGCTTGCGTTGTTTTTCGGTTGCAATCGGCGCCGCCTGCTCATAAAAGTTGCGCGCATGATACAGGTAGTCCCAAGCCTTGTTGTCCTCCGGCGCGCCAATCCAAACGTTGAAGTTGGCGTTGATCCACGACCCCGGCACCAGCGACTTCAGATGGCTGACGTTCTTGTGACGAGCAATCGCTTCCGTCACCGTCACCGCCTCAATCCCCGGATCATTCTGCAAACCCTCATAAAATCGACGCAAAAATTCACGCCCAGACTGTGGATAATATTCCCAGGCATTTTCGCCGTCTAGAATGATGGCAACCACAGCATCTTGCCCGCTGGCAATTACCGACTTGGCCGATTCCTTGATCTTGTGAATTAGATTATTGGCGGCATCCTGCGGCGGCATTCCCGAGTAGACGAAACCAATCAGATCCGAAAGGCTGTGGTCGCGGAAAAGTAGATTCATCTGCGTTTCAGAATCGGTATTTTCGTAGCGATAAATCGTATACAGCCGATGCGCTCCATCCGAATCGAGATGACCGTAACCGTCGCGCGAGAAAGTCACGCCCAAAGTCCGCGCCAGCACGCCTTCGTCGCTCGCCATCCATTGCACTCCAAGTTGATGTGCAATCGTGAATACTTCTTCGGAAACACTGCCCTCCGACGGCCACACTCCCTGTGGTCGCAGCCCAAATACTTGTTCGTGGAGATCCATGCCGCGCAGCAATTGCTCCCGCGCATCCTCGGGATGGAGATAGCGATTCTGCGGCAAGGGCAGTCCCGGGGACGAAACCGCTCCCATCTGCGTATCGCACACCAGCGGCAAAATGGGATGATAAAAAGCCGACGTCGAAATCTCGATCAGCCCTTTCTTTGCCGCCTGGGCGTGCACCGGCAAAACCCGGCCAAGCAGCTCGCGCTGCACCGCGATGATGAACCGTTGGTCTTCAACTGTATAGTTGCGGCCTTTGCGGATCAGTTCCGCGATGTCTTTCTCAGCCACAAAATATTCGTCGAACCATCCAATTTGCGAGAGGACCTGCAAGTCCGTGAGGTCCTGAGCGTCAAAATATCTCCCCGCCTTCTCCGGCGAGTCGCCCGCTCCGCGAAATTTCTCCCACAACTCGTGGTAGCGCGGATAGCGCCCAATGACATTCACCGGATTCGCCTGGAATAAATACTGCAGGGCAAACCGCCGCTCTTCCTGCGTCAGGTCCTTCGCAGGCTTACTGGCGACCCGCAAAAACGGGTCCTGAGCATCTCCCGAGACGTAATCCTGGATCTGCGTGATCAACGACGGCACCAGGTTGAAGGTTTGATGTACCTGCGGGAACTCATCCAGCAGCTTTACCATCCCGTAGTAATCCTTCAACCCGTGGAGACGCGTCCAAGGCAGGCGATATTGCCCCGTCACCAGGTCCTTGTAGTAGGGCTGGTGCTGGTGCCACAAAACGACAACTCGCAATTGAGCCATAACTTATGATTCCAACGAATACATCGGCAATTTTTCAGTTTAATTCATGCAGTAATTCTTGAGCGTGGCACTGAGGGACGCGGACCGCTATTTTCCGTTACTCTATTCCCGAAGGATCGTGAATCGTTCCGGCGCGCCGGCGTACTATTAATGAACTCTAAAATTAACTTTATCTTCTTCGATGTGGGTAACACACTGTTGTTTCCCAATCGCGAGCGCATTCACGCGCCTCTCATCGAACGCGGCATCGTGCTGGACACCGAGCATCTGCGCGATCTGGAATGCCGTACCAAGAACCAGTTCGACGGGCTGATGACCAAAAATGGCAGCACCGACCACAGCTTTTGGTGGATGTTCTACTCGCAATTGCTTTCTGAGATCGAATTCGCGGATAAAGATGATAAAGATAAAAATGAAGTGAATGGAGTCCGCGATCGACTCGTCGCCAGCATTCGCAACTCGGGAAACTGGGACACGATTCGCTTCGGTACCGCCGAGCAACTTCGCAAGATCGGTGAGCAATACCGGATCGCAGTCATATCCAATGCCGATGGCAAAATTGAGGACGTGCTGCGAAAGTGCGGTATCGTCGACTGCTTCCGCACCATAACCGACTCCGGTCTCGTCGGCTACGAAAAGCCGCACCCCGAAATCTTCTTCCAGGCTCTGAATAGCATGAACGCCGCGCCCGAAGAGAGTCTGTATGTCGGCGACATGTATTCCGTGGACTACCTCGGCGCAACCGGTGCGGGCATGCAGGCTGTGCTGATGGATGTCCCCGGCGCATATCACGACAAGGGAGTGCGGCGAGTGGAGGATCTCGTAGAGTTGCAGATGGTGTTGGAAGAAGCGAACATCTGAGGACACAAGGAGCCAGAGGACACTGAACCATGTTTCATCAAACCATATTCGACTCAGCTCGTTTTTTTGTTTTCCTGAGTGCTGCAATTCTGCTGGCCATTGCTCCAGGGCCGGGCATGCTTTATGTTCTAGCGCGCTCGCTGGGTGGAGGACGCCGCGAAGGCCTGGTCTCCGCGTTGGGTACATTCTTCGGCGGCATGGTGCACGTTTTCGCCGCGGGTGCGGGCATTTCTATCATTCTGGCAAAGTCGGCCTTGGCTTTCGCAGCGGTCAAATATCTCGGCGCAGCCTATCTTTGCTTTCTTGGGGTTCGCATGTTTCTCGACGCCAGAAAAGATGATGGCATTTCGTTCGCAGACCAGCCTCGCGGACGAAATCCTTTCTGGCAGGGCCTTATGACCGAGGTCCTGAATCCGAAGACGGCCTTGTTTTTTCTTTCTTTCATTCCTCAATTCGTAAACCGCAGCCACGGACATGTTTTTCTGCAATTCGTTCTGCTGGGAACGCTCTCGGTAACACTCAATACTTCAGCCGATATCATCGTGACCATGCTTGCCGGACCGCTCGGCCAGCGCATCCGCAATTCAGCGCGCTTCCGCCGGCGTCAGCGCACATTGACCGGGGCAGTAATGATTGGCTTGGGAACTTATCTGGCTCTGGGCGAATCGAAATAACCCAATGACTAGGCCGCCAAAACGGACCTATTGCACTTCAATCACCTGATGGTCGTGGCAATCGGGATGAATATGCTGATATAGATTTGCCAGCAGCTCCGGCCCATACCTCGCGACGAAACTCACTCCCGCGATCTCGCGTTCCTGAAGCGCCTTGTTCGGAAACAGCGAATGATTCAAGGCATCCGCGTGCCGTGTGATGACCTCGTTTCGAAGCTGCTCCGCCCTGGACACTCTCGCCTTGAGGCGGTCGATCTGGTGCATCATGCTATCCCGAGTACTTTCAGCCGTGTCGACAAGGGTTGAATCCAGTTTGCCGATCGATTCACCGAGCGCCGCCATCGACTTCTCCACACTCGCGCGGGCTTCTGAAAAGCGAGATTGCAGGTCCGCTGGCAGTGAACGCGCGGCAATGGCATCTCGAACCTTCTCTGGGCCTTGGAGCACATCAGGCAATCCAAGTTCGTAGCGGGTCAATATCCGCTCCGCTTTAGGCTCGATTAGCGTCGCCGAAAACCGCGGCAGAATCGGAGTCACTCGCCTCAGCAGTTTTTCGTAGACCACAGCGACCTGCGCGAAGTATGCGACTTCAGCCGCTCCGCCAGTATAGACAAGCGTCGGCAACAGGTAATCTTGCACTACAGGGCGCAGCAGAACCGTCGGATTGAAGTTCTCAGGAGTGTGCTCAATCCGGTCAACCAACGCTTCTGGCGAGATGCGCTCCTCACCAATCGCAAAGTCGCCACCATTGTCACCATGATTCCTGCGCCGCACCACCGTGCGCGCGCCACTCTTCACTTCAAAAAGCAGTGTGGTCGCGGACGTCACTTTCACTTGCTGGTGATATCCCGCCGCTTCGATAGTCTTGCCGCGCTCGAGCAACGCGTCGTCAAGTTCGGATGCTCGCTCAATCGCCGCGCGGAACAAGGGTTTCGCCAGATCATGAAAATCTTTGTCAGCCGGATCGAGCAGGATGACTCCCCAATCCGCTAGCATCCGTGCAAAAAGCAAAGCAAACCCACTGCCCAAACTCTGACCTGGACGATACGCCTCGCGCAGCCACGTCGCGACTTCCGACTCTCCCAATAGGCTTGCAGCGCGTTCGACCACCGGCTCGATCTCCGAACCAAACTTCACAGTACCCACAGGCGCATCCGTCACGTCGTGACTTTCGACCGTAAGCTTTTCTGGAAGGCTATCGTTGGATGCGAGCGCTACATGATTGACCTCGGCCAAATCGTGATCCTCAGTCGCCAGCCAGAAAATCGGGACGCAATCGACTCCAGCGGATGTCGCCTCTTCTGCCAGCTTGACCGCCGTCAGCGCTTTGAAAATCGAAAACAGCGGCCCGCCGAAGAGGCCGACTTGCTGCCCAGTAACTGCTGTCAAAGCGCCGTGCTTGAGCCGCTCGATATTAGCCAGAGTCTTGGTAGATGCTCCCCAAGCACGATTTTGCCGCTCCAGAATTTCACTGACCTTGGCGCGACGCGTACTGTCGTAGACGACGCGTTGCGATTCGTCTTTCACCCACTCAGAAAAAATAGGCGAGCGTGGATACATGCCGCGAACCGATGGAGTGTAGGAAAGATAATCAAGGAAAAGGCGGGTGGTATGCGGAATCTGCTGGAACGGTAAACACTGCGACTTCATCGGCAGCTCTCCCGACATCTCTCGATACATCGGCACATTTTTGCCGTCCGCATATCTTCTCAGTCTCTTGAGAGCTACTTCGAGGAAGTCATCTTTTGATATTTACAGGCTAACACTTCCCTGTCCGCCTCGAGCCCAACTAGATCAGATGATGCAGAAGCCCCTGGGTTGCAAAGAGTAGTGATAGAACCTCCTACTTCGGTTGAAGGCTCTCCAAGAACGCCCAGAACTCTTTGTCATCGCGATACGGCAGGAAAGAATCGTCTTTCGTAGGATCCGGCATCGCCTCGCCCGGTATAACATTCGCTTTCCGCGCGAACGCTTGCTGCAAATGAGTCCGGGCATCCTTCAAATTTTTCTCCTCGGCATCCGCACACGCAAGATTGTAGTAATTCAGCGGGTAGTCCGGGTCTTCCACAATTGCTTGCTCAAACAGACTCCGAGCCTTTGTTATGTCTCCCGACATCCCATAAGCCATCCCCGCTTGGTCGATCACCACGCGCCTTGTTGTTTTTGCATCTCCCGCAAGCCTCGTAGGTTTATTGGGAGAGTCTTTTAACTTCATCAGAGAGGCTTCAAAAACCGGAGCCGCGGCCTTGTAGAGCCGCTCCTGATAAAGCACCTGTGCGTAGAGAAACAGGTCATCGAATTGAGGCGAATAATTCTCATCAAAACGATAGCTGGCGAAAATCTTCTTCGTTACACCGTCGTCCGCACTGATCGGAGAGTCACTATAAGTTTCCAAATCGCCGCAAATGTCGCCGGTCGCTATGAAGCCGCGCACCGAGTAGACCATTTTCCCGTCGCGCCCTTGCGCAGCGTAGCTGGCCATCGCAATCGGTAAGCTATTGGGAGCCGGCTTCTCCATTGTCTCGATAATTTTCGACTTCGGATCACTCTTTCTAATGGGTTCGACAGCCCCGTCGCGGCATTTTGCACTTGTTAGAGGCGCTTGTTCGGGAACCAGAAACATGAACCCCAGAAAAGTGAGATGCCCTGATTGGTCTCTTCCACGAATACCTATCTCGCGTCCGCCAGGTTTGGCAGAGGATTGAATGATCTTGAATCCCTCTGCGGACCAGCTGAGTTGACCTTGGTGATCGACTAGCGCGAGCTTAAAAGTGCCATCGCCCGCGGTCTGTCCGGCAGCCAATGTGGAGAGGACCACGACGCCGATAAGAATGACACCAGCTTTTTTCATGGCCGCAAGTCTATCTCCTCGATCGAAAAGTCTGAAGGATTATTGTGACGACGGCCCGCACCTCTAGCGCTTCTCAAACACCACCGCAACCTTGTCTTCGTACGTTATGTGCCAATCCTGCGGAAGCTCTCGCAACAAATTGGCCAGCGTCGAACCTGGTGGTAATAGCACAGTCTGAATCTTCCACTCCTCCAACACACTCCGCCATCCCGGCTCCGCTTGCGTCAGGATTAGGTAGTCGCGAATCCGATCCGAGCCGTAGAGATCATGACGGTCATCGACTACAACCTTGCGTTCGGGATACATCCCCCCGCGTTGCATGCGATAGATGAGATAGCCTCCCCAGGCATCGGTTGAGAAAACTGGTTCCGTATTTGTTTGCTTTTCTAAGAAATCGACCGCTGCAACCGGCACTCTCCGCGGATCGAATTGCGCATGGATCAGCTGTCGCGAACCAAGCCATCCCCCTTGAAGACAAATTGCCAAAGCGGCAGCCACCGCCACAATCGGCCACAAGTGGCCTCGAAGCTGCACTTCCTGAGCGCCCATCCGGTCTGAGAAATCTGAGATTTGGGCAATACTTTTGCGCAACCATCGCCACGCCCCCGACGCATCCGCGAGCGCCACAAAGTTTTCCCACAGAATCGGCGCAACGATCAGCACCAGCAACATCGACGACACAGGTACATTGCGCGACGAATAGAATCCCGTATACGCGGCCAGCAACACGACCAGTAGATGGCTGAGCCGCAGCTTTTTGTGCTGAACCACCAGCGCGATCAGCACCAGCATCAGAATGAGCGCAAAGCATCGCGCGCCCCCGCTGTGAAAATCGGGAGACTTGAATTCGTCGATCCGGTTCATCAGGTAGCGATCGCTCAAATAACGATAGATGTGCGTGTGCAGATGCCAACCATAGGGATTGACAAGCGTCGCCAGCGCCGCAGCTACCCAGGCCGCAAACATGGCACGAGCTCGATGCGCGGCGCGAATCGCGGCAAAGGCATCCCGCGCGCGCAAGCTTTCTACAAATGCGACCGAGGTGTAGATCCCGAGCAGCGCGATTCCAAAGAGCCATCCGCCATGCAGATTCACCCAAAGCAACATCGAGACGGGAAAAAACCAGGCTATCCATCGTGGCACGCTTCCTCGCTCACACCAGCCCCATCGCTCCCAACGATCCAGCACGACAAACCAGAGCAGGGAAAAAAGCCAGCTCACAATATGCGGACGCGCATACAGATGAATCGTCGCAGCCGCCTCCGCCAGCAGCATCAGCACAATCGCCAGCAGCAGACCGGTGCCGCGCTTCACTAGTTGCGAGAGCAGCAGCGCAAAAGTCGTCGCTACTAGAAGAGCGCACAGCCAAACAACTCCGTTGAGCCCGCTAGCCCTATGCAGAATCCCAAGCAGGATGTCGTACAACCACTCCCAGGCAAACCAGGGCTGTCCTTGCATGGTGGAAGAAAACGGATCGGTGCGAGGCAACGAGTGCGTAGCCAGAATCTGCTCACCGGTTCGGATATGCCACCCAATATCTGGATCAGCCAGCGGCCGATTCGACAGCACTCCTGCCAGCAGCGACCAGAAGAGGAAAATGAAAATAATGTCCCGGACGGAAGGCAGCAGGAAACGCAGGACTGACGGACTGGACTGCGCCGGGGTCATCCAAATTTAATAGACACAATGTTGAATAAATAGAGTGTGAACAAGCAGTGTATGCGGATTTCAGCCAATCAAGCCAGCAGAATGGTGCTGACACGGTGTGATCGAGGTCGTTACAACACTCAGCTGCGGAAGTGTATCTTCCTCTGCATCTGAGTCGGCGTCTGACTCTCCATCCAAACGAGCATTCACTCCGCAACCGCCGCAGTCTCCCCGGGCTCGTCAGGCTGTGTCCACATCCGGATCATGGTCGGCGCCGCCAGCACCAGCGCGGCCAGCCAGGTCACCACCACTGCGGTGACCGCCAATGCACCCCGCGCAGCCTGAAACGGCCCCAACAGACACACCGCCCAGTACCCCGCGACAAACACTATCAGCGCCGGTGCCAGCAACCTGTATGCGTCTCCCTGCGCACGGAGCCGCTGCTCGGCCTCGTGTTCATCAACCTTCACTCGCCCGAAAAGTCCATCCCGTACGGCCCGCTGAAAGATCTCCCCACGCTGCTTCTCCTTTAGCGCATCGAACTCCGCGCCATAATCCATCAGCGCCCGGTCCTCCAGCGAAACCTGTGCGAACCCAATGCGGAGCGCCCGAACGGTCAGCCCCATCAGCACCACCAGCCACGCAGCGCTCATCAGTCCCGCCCATGGGTCGACACGCACCACCCGCAGGCTCACCGCAATCTCAAAAGCCACAACCGGCACCCACAGCAACGCAAACAGCCGCCGCGTCCGCCGGTTCTTTCCGCTCCGCGACATTTTGCGGACCTTCGCCCACTCCTCCGGCCCCAACGTCCCTGACTTCGCCGACACCAACCAAAATCCGATCTTCTTCCAGAACCAACTCCGCTCTTTCTTCACGTTGTTGTTCGCATCGCTCACGTTTACCACCATCTCAAGCCTCCCTCTTGTGCAGCTTGTACACTTGCTCACTCAATGTTCGAAACGGCCGAGGCGAGAAGACAGCCTCTACAGGCAATCCAAAGTGTTCGGCGATCTTGAAGGCCAACTCCAGCGACGGCGTGTAGTCCCCGCGCTCCAGAAACCCGATCGTCTGCGGATTCACACCCACGGACGAAGCCAGCCTCGCCCGCGACAGCTTCTTTTCCGCCCGAAGCACAGCAATGCGATTGTGAAGCGACATGATTCGTTTATAAACTATTACGTTGTGTATACGCAACATATAAATTTTAAACGTCTTCACTCGTTACGCACCTTAACGCTCTTCGGCTGCGATCGGAAGATCCCCTAATCAACGACCGTGGCGCTCACCCAAGCGCAGGATTTCGCGATAGTCTCGACCGCCATCGCCGAGTAAAAGTTTTCGTCGAAACCGGCGTTTCGTGAATCTCTATAGTAGAGACGCCAATGACATCACAACCTGTAGACCACAAGCGACAGCCCAGAGTGGTAATCGTGGGAGCCGGTTTCGGTGGACTCACCGCCGCCCAACGCATCGCTCGGCTCCCAGTTCAAGTCATCGTCGTCGACAAGAAGAACCATCACACTTTCCAGCCGTTGCTCTATCAGGTCGCAACCGCCGGCTTGTCTCCCGGAGAAATAGCAGCGCCCATTCGCTCCATACTTCGAGCCCGCAACAATGTTGAGGTTTTACTTGAAGAAGTTCTGGATTTTGACCTGAATGAAAATAAAGTTGTCACCAGAGAACAAGCGCTCGACTACGATTTCCTGATTGTGGCCTCTGGCGCAGCTCACGCTTATTTCGGTCATGAGGAGTGGGAGCCATCCGCCCCCGGTCTAAAGACAATCGAAGACGCGCTCGAAATTCGCCGCCGCGTTCTGCTGGCTTTCGAACTGGCCGAGCGCCAAGCTGCCGAAGGACAAAAGGTCATTCCGCTCCAGTTCGTGGTCGTCGGTGGCGGACCCACTGGCGTCGAGCTCGCCGGGACCTTAGCTGAAATTGCGCACCACGCCATGAACCATGAGTTTCGCAACATCGATCCAAGGCAAAGCCGCATCTTGCTGATCGAAGGCGGACCTCGGGTTCTGCCAGCCTACTCCGAAGCGCTCTCCCACAAAGCCGAAGACCAGCTGCGACACTTGGGAGTCGACGTCCGCACCTCCAGCATGGTGACAGGCGTTGATCCCGGCGCCGTTTGGATCGGCCACGAAAAAATTCTATCGCCAGTTGTCCTATGGGCCGCAGGCGTGGCCGCCTCACCACTCGGGCAAAAATTGGGAGTGCCGATCGACCGCGCTGGTCGCGTGTTCGTCCGTCCCGACCTGAGCATTCCCGGACATCCAAACGTATTTGTAATCGGCGACCTCGCCGCACTAAAAGACGAAAACGGCAAGTTGCTCCCCGGAGTCGCACCGGTCGCCATGCAGCAAGGTGGCTGGGTCGCTCAAACCATCGCGCGCGACCTCGAAAATCAGCCGCGGCGCGATTTTCGTTATCACGACAAAGGAAGCCTGGCCACGATTGGCCGCGCCGCCGCCGTTGCCCAGATCGGCAAGTTCGAGTTGTCGGGATATTTCGCCTGGCTGGCCTGGCTGTTCATCCACATTCTTTTCCTGATCGGATTCCGCAATCGCCTGCTCGTAATGATCCAGTGGGCATGGTCTTATCTAACCTACGAGCGGGGAGCCCGCCTCATTACCGGCAGCGACGAACTTCCCGGCTGGATGCCGTCTCAGCCCGCGGTGAAGGAGCACAGTGCAGCGACGGGCGTCTCGCCCGTCCACACCGACGTCGACGCCACAGTCTCGGCGGCAAATTTGGATCGTCAGTAGTAGCGATCACGCTATCTCTCTAGCCGATATAATCAAAGTTGCCGTGAAACGCGCTGCTGCCTTCGTCTCTCTGTTTTCGCTGCTTGTCTGCCCTCTCCTGCGTGCCCAGGACAACCCTGCCGCTGGCCAAAGTGCCAATGCAGGAGCTGTCATCGGACGAACCCTAGTCGTAATTCCCTTCGAGAATCTTTCTCCCACTCCCGGCCTGGAATGGCTCGGCGAATCTTTCCCCGAAGCCTTCCATGAACAGATGAATTCTCCCGTGCTCTACGTAGCCAGTCGGGACGAACGGATCCGCGCTTGCGATCGCCAGGGCATTCCAGCCAGCGTCCACCCTTCGCGCGCCACTCTTTATCGTCTCGCCGAGCAGATGGATGTCGATTACGCTGTGCTCGGCTCCTATATATTTGACGGCACGCGCCTGACTGCAACTGCCCAGCTGCTAGACATGCGGGCGCAGAAACTATTGCCCGCTGTCACCGAATCCGCGCCTCTGGCCGATCTCGGCAACCTCCAATCCGCCCTCGCATGGGATTTGCTTCGCCAGATCCGCGCCGATTTTTCCGAGTCCAAGGAAAAGTACGTCGCGAGCGTCGCTTCCATGCGACTCGACGCCCAGGAAAATTATGTTCGCGGAATGCTCGCCGCCCCCGCTGATGAAAAACTTCAGCACTATCGCGAAGCCGCCCGCCTCAATCCCGATTACGCCCAAGCCTGGCTGGAGCTCGGCAAAACTTACTACGCTCAGCGCGATTACGAACCGGCCATCTCCGCTCTCAGCCAGATTAAGCCGACCTCCGCGGTAGCACGCGAGGCAAATTTCTACCTAGGTCTGGCCGCCTACGCTCACGGAGACTTCGCGAAATCCCAAAGCGCCTTCGAATTCGTGGCCGCGCGCCTGCCGCTCGCCGAGGTCTACAACAATCTGGGAGTAGTCGCCGCCCGCCGCAATCAGAAAAAAGCCGCAGATTATTTCGCGCGGGCAATGCAAGACGATCCCAGCGACGCTGACTACCACTTCAACATGGGAGTAACTCTCGGCCAGACCGGCGATCGCGCCGGCGCGGCCCGCGAACTCCGCGCAGCGCTCGATCATCATCCAAACGACGCCGAAGCAAAAATGTTGCTCGACTCTCTCGCACCGACCGCAGGCAGTATCATCCCGGCAAGCTCCACCTCAAAAGCGCCGCAGGAGCGCATCAAGTCGAACTATGAAGAAGACACCTTCCGACAGATGACCACGCAAATGGAGAGCTGGGCGGAGCAGCGCTTCGCTCAATCCGATCCTCGGGCCCACGCGCGCTATCACATCGAACTGGGCAAAGAACTTCTGTCTCACGGATTCACCGCCGACGCCGAGGCTGAATTCCGTCATGCTGCCGCAGTCGATCCATCAAGCGCCGCGGCGCCCACCGCCCTCGCTGAAGATTACGACGCTCGCGGCGATCTCGCTGAAGCCCGCGCCGAGGCCGAAGCCGCATTACGTATTCGGGAGTCGGCGGAAGCGTATCTCATTCTGGCCCGCCTCGATTTAAAAGAAAATAACACTGAAGCCGCAGCCCAGAACATCAATCGCGCTCTACAACTGGAGCCCAGCAATTCCGCCGGACAAGATCTGAAGCGCACCCTAGCAGCCAAGCTCGCGGAGAAAGCGCAGCCGCTGTCACAGCCATGAAGTTGTATCGATTGTTTTCTTCTCGGTCCTTTGCATCCAGATTTTCGATGTCCGTGCTTCGCTGTTTTGCCGTGATTCTTCTTTTCGGACTTTTCGCTGCGTCCTGCTCAGCCGACATTTTGCGAGTTGTGGTCGAGGATGCCATCCAGCCCGTAACCGCCGAATACATTGGCCGCGCGCTCGAACTCGCTGCTGCCAATCACGACCAGGCTGTCCTCATCGAGATCAACACTCCCGGAGGATTGGTCGAATCTACCCGCGACATCATCGAAAAAATTGTGGCCTCGCCCGTTCCTGTCATCATCTATGTAACACCCAGCGGCAGCCGCGCCGCATCCGCTGGATTCTTCATCCTCGAATCGGCCGACGTCGCTGCCATGGCTCCCGGAACCAATACTGGCGCCGCGCATCCCGTAATCCTCGGCGAAAAAATGGACGACGTGATGAAACTAAAATTAGAGAACGACGCTGCCGCCCTGATGCGCTCCGTAGTCACCAAGCGCGGACGGAATGTCGAACTCGCCGAAAGCGCCGTGCGCGAATCGAAATCCTTTACTGAGCAGGAAGCGCTCGACAAAAACCTGATCGAATACATCGCCGCCAGCGAGCAGGATCTTTTCCACCAGCTAAACGGCAAAAGCTTCAAGCGTTTCAACGGGACGACGGCCACGCTAAATCTGCAAAACAAAGATGATAAGAACAAAGACTTGCCCATCCGCGACTACCGTATGACTCTAAAAGAGCGCATCCTCTCCCACATCATGGACCCGAACATAGCCTTCATCCTGATGGCCATCGGAGCGCTCGCGCTCTACGCCGAATTCAATCACCCCGGCGCCGTCATCCCCGGAACCGTAGGCGTGGTCTTCATCCTTCTGTCGGCATTCGCCCTGAACCTGCTGCCCGTGCGCTTCGCCGCCGTCGCCATGATCATCGGAGCCTTCATACTCTTCGCCGCCGAAGCCAAATTCGCCAGCCACGGCGTGCTCACCACCGGCGGCATCGTCCTCTTAACCCTGGGCGGATTATTCCTGGTTGACGGCCCCATCCCAGAAATGCGCGTTCATCTTTCGACCGCGTTAGCCGTAAGCATCCCATTCGGAATCATCACGGCATTCCTGATGAGCATCGCCATGCGTGCTCGCCGCAACAAAGTAGTCACCGGCGAACAAGGCCTAGTCGGAGAAATCGGAACCGCCCAAACCGCGCTAGCGCCCGCCGGAAAAGTATTCGTGCACGGCGAACTCTGGGACGCCGTTTCCGTAGTCCCCATCCCCCCCGGAGAACTGATCGTAGTACGTCAGGTCGATGGACTAACGCTAAAAGTTGATCCTGTATTAGC
>Ga0210391_10003442_pt1 | contig 13399 bp, 9 predicted proteins | sample IncBWC12OmetaG_FD_160573 | JGI IMG/M metagenome (GOLD analysis project Ga0210391, IMG submission 160573) | Forest soil microbial communities from Barre Woods Harvard Forest LTER site, Petersham, Massachusetts, United States - Inc-BW-C-12-O ... | reverse complement strand
TCCTGCGAAAGCCGAAGCCGGGATGGCTACCTGTGAAGTGCTGCCGATCGCCGAGGATGCCCACGACAGTGTGAAGGCATAACCGCCACCCGCCTGGAAGTACTCGACGCAGATGGGGTACGTGCCGGCCGTCAGCGCCATGGAGCTGCTGACCACTTGTGTCGTACCGTGAGGACCATCATTGTTGACGATCGGTGTCCCCGTGGGAACCAGGGTATTCCAATACATGACGCTTCCATCGTCGGAGGACGTAGCGAACGTATAATTGCCGCTCTTGGGAATCGTAATGTATCCCGTCCAGACGTAGGCGAAGTTCGTAGTGGTCGTGCCCGTGAACAGGTTGATGTTCGGCACCGGAGTGGAACCAGTGGCCGTCAACGTCATCAACGTCGCGATGTTGGAGACGGAGGAGATGGTGGCCGAGGGAGGCGCGGTATAGTAATTATAAATCAGACCGCTGTACACAGCGCCCGCATCCACCTGGTTGCTCGGGTTGGACACGTTGCCGCTACCATCCACCGCTACCACATAGATAGAGTACCAGGTGCCCTGGGTCAGTCCGTTGATAATGAAATTCGTGCCCGTAGTGACGTCTGCAAGCGTGCCATTCACATAAATATTATACTTGGCGACGCTCACGTTATCCGTGGAAGCCGTCCAGGCTACCGCGATCGAACTGTTCGTCGAGTATTGCACCTGCAGGTTGGCGGGTGCGGTGGGCGGTATATGGTCGGATACCGTCGTAACGGCTCCGGGCGTGGACAAGGGTGCCGCGCCGCTGGTGTCGATCGAACGGATGGCGTAGAAATATTGTGTACCCGCGGCCAGGTTGGAGTCCGTCCAGGTCAGTACCGTGGGTACGGTCTGGCCCAGGTAGGTCCAGGGTCCGGCTGCCTTGGGTCCGCGATAGACTTCAAAGGCCGTGGGAGGATTGGTGGGGTTGGGTTGCGTAGCCCAGGTGATCTGGGTCTTGGTGAAGCTCAAGGCGTTCCCTACCACACTGGAAGCCGCCGTGGGCGCGTTGGGGCCGCCCGCATTGATCACCTCGAAGGACGGAGAGGGAGTACCCGAACATCCAAACCTCGGAATGACGTTGGCCAGGTAGTCGCCGGGCGCGGTGACCGATATCGTGCTGGCGGTTCCGAGGACCGTATTGGATCCCGTTTTCCACCACGTATATGTAGAGTCGCCCGTTTGTTCCTGCAGGCCCACCGAGGTGGTGCCGTCGGGTCCAGGGATGGCAATGGTTTGGGGTTTGATCAGCGTGATGGGCGGCGTGGGCGTGCTGCTCAGTTGCGTGATGACCAGGGGTACGGGGGACCAATTGGTCCAAACCCCGGCGGGACTCATGAAGCGGCAGGAATAGGAACCGGGCGCGGTCACCACCAGGGTATCGGCGGCGGCGCCGCTGATGAGGCTCCCGTTCATTTCCCACTGATACTGCGAAGCCCCCGGGACAACACCGATCGTATGCTTAATCGTGATGCCAGGGCAGAAATTCGTTTGTCCGAACAGGGACCAGGGATTGGCCGCATTGGACGCTGCTATGAAAGGAAAGAAATTAGGTTCGAGCCAGGCGCTGTCCCAGGTATCGTGACCCTGGGTTACGAACAAGGTATACGTGAAGTCGGCGCCCGCGTTCTGGAAGTAGGGGACGACCTGGTTGGACGTATAAGGAGCGGGACCCGTGTCCTCGCCACCCTGGAAATACCAATAAGGCGTAAACCGCAGTTGGTTGACGATGGTGGGGGATTCGTAAGCCAGGTCCATGGCGCTCATCGGCAGTACGGCCGAACAATAGTCGGGGTAAGTCTGGAAGAATCCCCAGGTGGCCTGACCACCGGCGGAAAGACCGTTGATGTTGATGCGCGCAGGGTCCACCTTGTTATTGGCGACCATGTAATTGAGGATTTGCACCATCGCCGCATAGTGGCTCGGTGAAAAGTAGCTGGTGCTCTGCATGGCGATCACGTACCCGGGGAACACCCCGTTGTCTACCGCAGTTTGGAAGGGTTGCCCTCCGTGGAACAACTGGGTTTCGTTGTCCGTGACCGGTCCGGCCTCACCGAGACCGTGCCAGAAGACCAGGATGGGATACTGTTTCCCATCGTTCACCCCGGGTTGGTATCCGGGAGGGAAGTGGACACGGAAGGGGAACCCGTCCAGGACGTAGCACTTGTACTCCGTCGTGTTCCACGTCAGGGATGGGGTCCTTCCCCATTTGCCGATGGTTCCGTAGGCCGGTTGTGTAGGGTTGCTGGTACTCGTGAAGTTCACAATAGTGTCGGCCGGATTGATAATCGACTGACCTACAGCGACATTCATTAGGGTGACAGCGAGAACCAGGAGAAGAGCAGCGTAACGTTTACGCATCTAACATTCTTTTTGTTGTGGTGGAAAAAGGGTATAGCAAAACAAAAATGCCGATCCATATACCTTTATTAAATAGGATATAGGGATCGGCACGGTAAAGGTAACCGATCATTATTCACGCCCTGGATCGATTGGGTAAGCGTAGTTTTTTTGTTCGTGAACGCTGGAATTTGGAGGAAATTTGAAGTTCAGCTTCTGCGGGCCTTCTCCCAAGCCGCCGGCTGGCGACCCCTCAACCAACGCACAAAACCTTGAAGGACAGAGAGATTCATGAAAATGAAGTAGTGCAGTACCTTCCCCAGCTTCCCCGGGACCAGGCCGAGTACGTAAAAGGCCACCTGGCACCACCATAACCAGAGGTAGATTTGGCTCGGCGCCCTTAGCGCCAGGATCGTGCCCGCGACAGCCGACAGCGGCAGGCAAAACGGGCTAACCCACCAGCGAAACACCCGGTGGCTTATATATAAATAATTGAGTCTTGCATTTCCGGGCGTTAGCCCGATCAGGGAAACCGCCTGAAATCCCCCCGCCGCAATCCGGATTTTGCGTTTCCGTTCGTCTTCCAGGCTGGCCGAGGGCTTTTCCTCTGCACAGGCGCCAGGTTCATATATAATTCTGTAGCCTTTGGCCGCGATACGCATGGAAATGACGAAATCATCGAGAACGATCTCGTCGCCTACGGGCTCGTAAAGCGACCGCCGGAACGAAAAGAGTTCCCCCGCCGCCCCCACGACCGAATAGAACGAGGAATCAATGGATTTAAGTCGCGATTCATATTTCCAATAAATCCCCTCCTGGCTGCCCAGCACCCGTTTCTCACCGGCGACTCCGCCGGTTGTCGGGGATGCGTAGTGCGCGGCGATCTGGCGGATGGCGTCCTTATTTAATAACGTATTGGCGTCGCTGGCGATGATGATGTCGTGTGAGGCCTCCGCCACGGCGCGGTTCAGGGCGGCGGATTTGCCTGCGCGGACGGGGCGGTGGAGGAGGCGGACCGATGGGTACTCCCGGATGACGTAGGGGGTGGAATCGGTGGAGCCGTCGGTGACGAAAAGCCATTCGACCAGCTCAGGCGGGTAGTCCTGGGCGAGGCAATTCTCGATTTTCGCACGGATGCATTCGACCTCGTTATAAGCGGCGACGATGAAGGTCAGATGGGGTAGCGGAGCATCGGGTAACGAAGCTCCGCTTTCGCGAAGCGGATATATCTTATTAATAATCAGGGCAATAATGGCGTATCCGAGGTAGTTGAAGGCGAGCAGGAACCAGGCCGCGAAGAGGCAGATTGTCCAGAAAAGCATACCCTAAGATAGGTCACCCTGCCCAAATCCGTGCGTTCACGAGGATTTTCCCTGCGTTCACCCAGATGGCCCCCTCTTGTAATGAATCATAGTATACTTTAGCTTCAGAAACCGTATCCTGGAACCAAGAATGTGTCCTAGTACGGTTATTTTTTTTGCTTCCTCTTAAACTCATTGATATATGCGTAAAAGCATAAGTGTCGTTCAAGGGTCCTGTTTTATCCCAGTAATTGCCGGGGGCGGTGCCTCCGGCAGCAGGGCCTCCCTCGCTAACCTAACCCTAAGCCTATCATGATGAAACCTTCTATTTTAATTGTCGATGACAATGAGCCCCTGCTCCGCCTGCTTAAATCCATTTTCGACAAGCGCTACACCGTATTTACAGCCAGCGATGGGGTAGAAGCCATCCACCTCCTGACCCGGGGTATCCGCCCCCGCCTCATCCTATGCGACCTGCAGATGCAGAATATCGATGGATACGAGCTGGTGTCTCATTTGTCCACAAGCCGGCTGTACCGCGATATACCTGTCATTTTACTGACCGATGTCAAGCGCATTACGGAGGTTCCTCCCACCGCCGCGGTGGTAAAGATCGTCCACAAGCCCTTCGATCCTGTTTTCCTTTCCGATACTGTGAATGCCGTCCTGGAAGGTCATCACGCTCCTGCCGTTCCCGCGGGCGCCCTTTTTACCTCCGGTTCATTTTTTACGACCTCTAAATCCTAAGTGATGATTGAAACTTTACGTCCATACGATACAAAGAAGAACGGGATAGAATGGAAGTGGCATTCTCACACGAGCGCCTACATGGACAACCCGGGCCGGAACCTGTTGTTGATCGGGGAAGCCGCCGCTGCCTACAGCGGACGCCTTCAGGGCCGGGGGTATGCTCCCATCGTGACGAACAGCATCAATGAAGCGCGAAACGTCCTGTTGCTGGACTATTACCAAAAGGGGCGTCCCTTACCCGACGCCATCCTGTGCGACATCCGTATGGATGAGGCGCTGATCAGCCACTTCGCGGGGTACCTCTCCATTACCAAAGAGTATGCCAGGATACCTTTTATCGTATTGTTGCCGGATGACGATGGTGCCGGTTCCGTTGGCGGTCCTTACGATCCCTTCGGCCTGGCGGGTGTGGACGACGTGTTCGACAGCGTAGCTTCCGAAGACGACCTGTGCACGAAGATCGATGTACTGAAGAAATATAAGCACTTCAAGAATACGCTTCCTTACCATTCGCCGGAAGAAAGGGTGGCTTTCCCCCTTCCCCGCCGTATCGGTCAGCGGACCCTGGATATTGTCGTTTCTTTGCTGGCGCTGCTCGTGCTGTCGCCGGTGTTGTTGCTGGTCGCTGTCGCGATCAAGCTGGATTCGCGCGGGCCCATTCTGTATGCTTCGCCCAGGGCGGGCAGGGGTTACCGCATCTTTCGCTTCTTCAAGTTCAGGACGATGATCCAGGACGCCGATAAGAAGATCGACCAGCTCAAGCACCTCAACCAGTACGATCTGGGCGGGGGGAGCGGCGAACCGACCTTCTTCAAAATCGATAAAGACCCCCGGGTTACCCGCTTGGGCAGGTTTCTGCGCAATACTTCGATGGATGAGCTGCCTCAGTTGTTCAACGTCCTGCTGGGAGATATGTCCCTGGTGGGCAACCGGCCCCTGCCTCTGTACGAGGCCTGCACCCTGACCGCCGACGAGAGCGCGCAACGCTTCCTCGCACCCGCGGGCATCACGGGGTTGTGGCAGATCAAGAAGCGCGGAAAACCGAACATGTCCGTACAGGAAAGGATCAACCTGGACATCGACTATGCCAACCAGCATTCTTTCTTCTACGACCTGCGCATCCTTCTGAATACGCCTAAAGTGTTAATTCAAAAAGCGGACGTATAAGTGATGCTGCTGTTGCTTTGGATATTATTAGGGTACTTTGGTGTTTCGGTGGCTTATCTACTGGTGCTGGCTTTAGCAGGCAAGTTTTTTTACCGGAATCCCTGGACCGTTGCAAGCGTGGAACCCACGATCTACCGGCGCATTGCCGTGATCGTGCCCGCATATAAGGAGGATGGCATCATCATGGCCACCGCCGAGAACTTACTGGACCAGGATTATCCCGCCATTTGTTACGACGTACACATCGTTGCCGATACCCTGCAGCGACGGACCCTCGAGCGGCTCCGGACCCTCCCCCTGTCGGTATGGGAGGTGAGCTTCAAGCAAAGCACCAAGACGCGTTCATTGAACGCGTTTTTTGCCCGTAACCGGCAACCTTACGACATCGCCCTGATTTGCGACGCGGACAATATGCTGGATCCCCAGTTCCTCCAGAAGGTGAACCGCGCTTTCGACCTGGGGGCACGGGCCTTCCAGGGACAGCGCGTAGCCAAGAACATGGATACGCCGATTGCCTATTTGGACGCTTGTTCCGAGGCGATCAACAACCATATTTTCCGTCGCGGGTCTGCCGCACTGGGGCTTTCGTCCTCGGTGATCGGGTCGGGGATGGCTTTCGAGTTTTCCGTATTGCGCGACGTACTGCAATCCATCGACGCGGTGGGCGGGTTCGATAAGCCTTTGCAATTGTCGTTGGTTTCGCGCCGTATGTATATCCGGTATGCTGAGGATGCTTTGATCTATGACGAGAAGGTGGAGTCTTCTGCTGCGTTTGGGCGTCAGCGGAGGCGGTGGTTGTCGAGTCAGTATGTGTACTTGCGTCGTTACTTTTTTGCGGGGTTTGCGCGGTTGTTCCGGGGGAATGTCTCTTATTTCAACCTGGCAGTGGTGCATAACCTCGTTCCGCCACGTGCGCTTTTGCTGGGGGCGTTGCCTTTGTTTGCCGTGGGGGCATGGTTTGTGAGTCCGGTAATTGCTTTGGCTGCTGTATGTTGCTGGGCGATATATCTGAGCACCCTGGCGATCTCACTGCCCCGTGCTTATTATACGCGCGAGCTAGGCAAAGCAATGTTGCATTTGCCGGGGGCGATCTTTATCATGGCGCTGAACCTTCTGCACCTTAGGAGTGCCAACAAAACATTTATCCATACCATCCATACGCGGACGACCATTAGTAATAACGTTCTCAATCGGAAATATGGCGGCTAGTAAACCCTTGGTGAGCATTATCACCATCAACTATAATACGACTCACCTCACGGTGGACCTCCTGGAGTCCATCCACTACCTCACGTACCCCAATGTGGAAGTGATCGTGGTGGACAATGCATCCAGGGAGAGCCCGGTGGAAGCCCTGCAAAATGCCTTTCCGGACGTTCGGCTGGTTATGAGCCCTAAGAACCTGGGGTTTGCGGGGGGGAATAACCTGGGCATCAAAGCCGCGCGCGGGGAATTCCTGTTTTTTGTCAACAATGATACCGTGCTGACCCCTACGATCCTGGAGGGGTTAGTCGACATATTCGATACGTATCCCGACGCGGGCGCCGTCAGCCCCAAGTTCCACTATTACCACTCCCCGGGCACCATCGAGTTCGCGGGGTACGAGGAAGTGAACATGTTCAGCGGACGGAATGCCATGGTGGGCTGCCGGAAGAAGGATTACGGGCAATTCGACAAAGCCTCGGTCACGCATTATGCGCACGGCGGGGGCATGATGGTACCCGCCTGGGTGGTCCGGGAAGTAGGCCCCATGCCCGAGTTGTACTTTTTGTATTATGAGGAGTTCGACTGGTGTTCGCAGATCAAGCGGGCGGGGTACCAAATCTACTATCAACCCAAGAGCCTCATCTATCATAAGGAATCCATGACGGTGGGGAAGGTCTCTACGTTGAAGACCTTCTACCAGAACCGGAACCGGATACTGTTCATGCGTAGGAATGTGAAAGGGTTGCCGTTGTTCGTGTTCACCTTGTATTATATATTTTGCACGGTACCGGTCAATACGGCTCGTTACCTGGCCCGTCGGGATCACCTGAAGGCTTTCTGGAGCGGCATCGTGTGGAACTTGGCTCACTATAATGTGTAACTATGTGCGGGATCGCAGGATTTATTGATTTCACCCGTAGCTCGGGTAAGGAGACGTTGATACGGATGACGGATGTCATGGCGCATCGCGGCCCTAACGATTCCGGCTACGAGGTCATCGAGCAACCGCAGGCCTCCGTGGGTTTGGGTCAGCGCCGCCTGTCCATCCTGGACCTGTCCAGCGGGGGACATCAACCCATGCACTTTCGCAACCTTTCCATGATCTTCAACGGGGAGGTGTATAATTTTAAAGAGGTCCGCGCGGAGCTGATCTCACGCGGCTATACGTTCGAGTCTACTTCGGATACCGAGGTTATTATAAAGGGCTTCCATTGCTGGGGGCCTTCGGTCGTGGACCGATTCATCGGGATGTTCGTGTATGTTATTTTGGATCGCTCGACCGGTGAAGTGCACATCACGCGGGACCGCGCGGGCGTGAAGCCGTTGTATTATTTCTGGGATGGGAGTCGCTTCTTATTCGGCTCGGAGTTGAAGGCGCTGCACCAGCATGCGGCGTTCGTGCGCGAGATCGATACCTCTTCCCTGGCACTGTTTCTTCAATACAGTTATATCCCTGCGCCGTATTCGATTTTCCGCAATACTTTCAAGCTGCGGCCCGGGCATCACCTGACGTTGTCGTTGGCTTCGCGGTCTTTTGTTACGCGGCCTTATTGGGACGTGTCGGAGTGTTATAACAAGCCTCGCCTGGATATTTCCGAGGCGGAGGCCTTATCTGAAACCGAACGCTTGTTGAAATCGGCCTATGAGTACCGCATGGTCGCCGACGTGCCCGTGGGGGTGTTCCTCAGCGGAGGGTATGACAGTTGTTCGGTGGCGGCTTTGCTGCAAAGTGGTCGTTCCGAGCGTTTGAAAACGTTTACTATCGGGTTCCACGAGGCTGGATTCAATGAGGCGGCCGAGGCCGCTCGCGTGGCTGCTCATCTGGGCACCGATCACCATGAATGGTATGTCACCGCGGCCGATGCGGCTTCGGTTTTCCATAAGTTGCCCGAGATTTACGACGAACCTTTTGCGGATAACTCTGTCGTGCCCACGGCATTGGTTTCTCAGCTGGCCGTCCGGCACGTGCGCGTCGCGCTGTCCGGGGACGGGGGAGACGAGATATTCGGGGGATATAAGAAATTCAATCAGTCACTGGCGTATACTTCCTCCCTTCCGCGTGCTTTGCAGGTGATGTTGTCGGGGTCGATGAGCTTGCTCAATCCGGACACGATTCCTTATTTCAATCGTCAGTATAATTTTTCCACGCGGTACCGGAAGATGCAATCCATCTGGCAGTCCGGGAATCCCATGGAGGCGTTGCGCATCATCAGCCGGTACATTCCGCTGGACGAAGTACGCTCCTTTATTTCGGGTGGTTTTTCGGAGTACGATACTTGTTTTGATTCCTCGCACTATCCGGGGCCTTCGTTGGATCCACTGAACCGCATGCTGTGCGTGGACTACAAGACCTTCCTGGTGGACAACAACCTGGTCAAGGTGGACCGCGCCACGATGGCGGTCAGCCTGGAGGGACGGGAGCCCATGCTGGATCAGCGCGTCATCGAGTTTTTGGCGCAATTGCCTTCTGATTTTAAAATTCGTTCCGGGGTTAACAAGTACTTGTTGAAGAAAATCGTTCATAAATACATCCCGCCGGCATTGATGGACCGGCCGAAAATGCCCTTTATCGCGCCCTTGAAGGTGTGGTTCCGCGACGAACTCGCCGAAAAGATGCACGACTACCTGGGCGAAAGGCGCCTGCGCGAGACGGGGTTGTTCAACACGGCCCCCATCACCGCCCTGAGCCGCGCGTATTTGCGCGGGGAGCAGGTGAACTATCAAAAATTGTGGAATCTGTTGGTCTTCCAGTTGTGGTATGAACGCTGGATGGGCTCCTCGGTTACGTCTACTTCACCTGCGGAGGGGGTTTACGCATGATGTCTAAAATCCGCGTATTGGAAGCCATCCGCCAGGGTAAGGTAGGGGGAGGAGAGACCCATATATTGAATTTGGTCGAGCACATGGATACCTCCCGCTTCGAGCCCGTCGTGCTTGCCTTTACCCATGGCAAGATGATGGATACGCTGGAACGCATGGGCATCAATCACCACGTGATCCCCTCGTCGAGGGCCTTCGATGTATCCACCTGGAACGCGGTGCGTCGTTTGCTGGTGCGCGAAAAGATCGACCTCGTGCACGTACACGGTACACGGGCCAATACGAACATTTACTGGGCTGCCCGCATGCTTCGGCTGCCGATCATATATACCGTCCATGGCTGGTCCTTCCACGACGATCAACCGTGGTGGATCAAGCGCGCGCGGATCTTCGTTGAAAAGTGGATTACGCGGGCGGTCAATTGTACGATTTCGGTTTCTTCCTCGAACCAGGCGACCGGCGTTCGGGTGATACCACGCTTTGAATCCGTTGTGATCCCTAATGGCGTTAATTTGGCGCTTTTTGATTCTAGTCGCGTCTTACGCGATGTGCGCAGGGAGTGGGGTCTCGGACCCGACGCGGTGGTGGTGGGGTTCGTGGGGCGCATGACTTCCCAGAAGGACCCGCTGGCGCTGGTGAATGCTTTCCCTTCGGTGTTGCAGGCCAATCCACGGGCGGTGCTCGTGTTTGTGGGGGAAGGGGAACTTCGCGATTTGGTTCGGGCGCGCGTGGCGGCTTTGGGGCTTGAGGATCGCGTTGTTTTTGAAAAGTTCCGTTCTGACGTACCGGATGTTTTGCACGCCATCGATATATTTTGTTTGCCTTCGCTATGGGAAGGATTGCCGATAGGCCTGATGGAAGCCATGGCCATGCAGTGCGCCGTCGTCGCGACCTCCGTGGACGGGTCCCGGGAGCTGGTGACCGACGGGGTCAACGGGCTCATGGTACCGCCTTCGGATGCGGCTGCGCTTTCTTCGGCTTTGTGCCGGCTGGCGGCCGACCGTGCACTGCGTGTTGCCATGGGTTCCGCTGCCCGTGCTACGATTTCGGGTGGTTTTGATGTAGGACACATGACCCGTCAGATCGAATCTTTGTACCTGGAAACCATACACCCTAAGAAATGATGTACGAATATAACAGGATTGCCGACCGAAAACGAGTGGACTTTATTGCGGACATGCTTGCCGAACAGGTGGGTTCAGGGGCCACTGTGCTGGATGTGGGCTGCGGAAATGGAGTGATCAGCCGGCACCTGGGTCGCCTTGGGTTTCAGGTGACGGGCATCGATGTCAGCGAGAAGACCATCGAAAAGGCGCAGTCTTTGAATACTTTGGACAATGTTACGTTTGTTCGGCGGAGTGCTGAGGAACTGGTGGCTTCCGGGGTGCGGTATGACGCTATTATTTGTAGCGAGGTTCTGGAGCATTTGACGGATCCGGGGGCTTTACTGGAAGTGCTGTATTCGAGTTTGTCGGATAATGGTAAGTTGATTGTCACGGTGCCGAACGGACGAGGACCCCGCGAAAGCCTCGTGACGCGTCCCGTGTTGCGGATGCGGGCCTCCAACGGGTTCATGTGGCGGTTTGTACAAGGTGCGAAACGATTGTTTGGATATAAGGGAACGACCGTGCAGTCGGACGCGGACAACCTGGATCACGTGCAGTTTTTCTCCAAGAGCGACTTGATGGCGCTTGCAGGAGGGCACAAATTCAGGATCACCCGCATCGGCAGCGCGAATTTCATCGAGGACGTGTTCCCGTTCTCGTTCTTTGCCAAGCGCCTTCCCTTTTTGCAACGGATGGATTGCGCCATTGCGGACTTGCTGCCCCCAACCCTGTCGGGGGGATTTTTTACGGTGGGGGAAAAAAGGTAAAGGTTTGATTGCTTACCGTGATTTTTAATGGGCACTGCCCCTTACTTTTATATTATAACCCTTTACCAGCTTTGCGTAAGTTAAAGATTGCATATCTGACAGGAAATGACCCAAGGGACAAGCGTACGGGAGAAGGCTCCGTGTATTACATTGCACGCGCGCTACAGCAACACGTGGGAGAAGTGGACCTGCTGGGTCCGGTAAAGGTCCCCTTTGGACTCGATCGCCTCTTCAGGGGCATTGCCAAGGCCGTGCGCATCGTCTTCGGCACCGAATATTTCGCGCAGTTCAGCATTCCACTCAGCCTCTACTACGCCTCCGTCCTGAAGCTGAGGATGCGGGGCAACCACTACGACCTGATTTGCGTGCCCAGCTCCACGGCGTCGCTGGCGTTTATCAGAAGCAAAATTCCTATCGTGTTTATCTCCGATACCACCTTTCGGCTCATCACGCATTACTACGTGGGCGAATACCGCAAGATGTCCCGCTTTTCGCGCTGGGAAGGGAATTTTTTGGAGAAAAGGTCTTTGCGCAAGAGCAGCCTTTCGGTCTTTGCATCGGAGTGGGCTGCCTCCTCGGCCATTCACGATTATAAGGTGGACGCGCGCCGCGTTGCCATCATCCCACCCGGCGCCAACATCGATAGCGCCCCCCCACCTGATTTGGTGTTGCGTAAATTCGAGAACCCGCGTCTGACTGTGTTGTTCCTGGCTTCCGAGTGGACTCTGAAGGGAGGGGACCTGGCCTACCAGGCGTTGGTGGAATTGCGCGAGGTGCACGGGGAAGATGCGCGGCTGATCGTGTGCGGGTGCAAGCCTACCCCAGGTTTGGAGCATCCCGATATGGAAGTGATTCCCTCGCTGGACATGAATGTAGCTGCCGATGTGGCGCGCCTGGGAGAGATTTTTTCAACCGTGCATTTTCTGCTCGTGCCGACGCGCGCCGACGCTTCCTTGCGCGCAGCCTGCGAGGCCAATGCGTATGGCGTCCCCGCCATTACCACGGAGACGGGCGGCGTGCCCGACATCGTCCAGGACGGGGTGAACGGATATTGTTTGCCGTATCACGCCGACGGGCGGTTGTATGCTTTGCTGATTTCCGAACTCTTCAAGGACCAGGAGCGGTACGAGCAACTCGTACAATCGAGCCGTGTCCGCTTCGAGGAACGCCTCAACTGGGACAACTGGGCGGAGAGCTTTCAGGAGGCGGCTTCGGCGGCACTCCCCTCGCTTGTGGCTTCCTCTTCGGCTGCCTCTTCCGAAAAGGCGTATTTTTAGAGTTATGGCGGGAGGAAGGGTCATCTTCATCATGGGGACGTCCAAGTTCGACGAACCCTACGAATCAACCAGCTTTACTTTGGCGCGTTATTTGGCGCGGGACAATCAGGTTTTTTACGTAGATTATCCTTTTACGTGGAGGGACTATTTCCGGCACCGCGGGGGGGCTCAATTTACGCGGCGTCGTGGGTATTTTTCGCCTTGGTCTTCCGGGTTGATCGATACGGATATCCCAGGGTTGAAGGTGGTGATTTGTCCGCCGATGGCTTCGATCAACTTTCTGCCGGAGGGGCGGTTTTATCGTTCCGTTTTATGGCTCAATCAGACAACGATTGTACGTCGATTGCAACGCATCATCCGGCAGTTTGGTGTTTCTGACTATATTTTTCTCAACTCCTTTTCCTTCGGCTTCCCCGACGTGGCCTACCGGTTGAAGCCGGCGCCTGCGCTGACCATTTACCAATCGGTGGATCCTTTGATCATCGAATACGATAAACGTCACGGCTATATCTCCGAGCCCTGGCTGGTCCGGCATAGCGATATATGCATTTGCACCAGCCGGGCGTTATATGAGGAAAAGCGACAGTGGAATCCCAATACTTTCTTTGTGCCAAACGCGGCGGATTTGGGACATAGCTCGCGCGCCCTGGACC
>Ga0210391_10003441_pt1 | contig 13400 bp, 9 predicted proteins | sample IncBWC12OmetaG_FD_160573 | JGI IMG/M metagenome (GOLD analysis project Ga0210391, IMG submission 160573) | Forest soil microbial communities from Barre Woods Harvard Forest LTER site, Petersham, Massachusetts, United States - Inc-BW-C-12-O ... | reverse complement strand
GAAGAACGTGCACGATGCGCTGGTCGCCATCGACGAACCGATCCGCGCCGGCCTGCGCCACAAAAAGTCCATCGTCATCAAACCCAATAACGTCTCGACCACTAACCAACTCGCCGCGACCAATGTCGATGCGATTCAGGGCATTCTCGATTACCTTGAGCCGCGCTTTCGCGGCCCCGTGATCATCGCTGAGTCCTCCGCCGGCGACACGCTGGAGGGCTTCGAGCATTTCCGCTACAACCAGCTCGCAACCGAGCGGCGTGCGCAGAAAATCAGCCTCGTCGACCTCAACCGCGAAGGCAAATTCGAAACCGTTACGGTGCTCGATGCCGACCTCCACATCACGCCCGTCCGCCTCGCTGCCCGCGTGCTCGACCCCGATACCTTCGTCATCTGCAGCGCCATGCTCAAAACGCATAACACCGTGGTCGCCACCATGTCGGTCAAGAACATGGTTCTCGGCTCGCCTCTGCACAGCGCGCCCGGCGATCTGCCCTGGAACGATAAGCGCAAATACCACGTGGGCATTCGCCAAACGCACTACAACATGCTGGTGACCGCGCAGAAGCTGCAACCCAACTGGGGCCTGGCCGTCATCGATGGCTTTGAAGGCATGGAAGGCAATGGTCCCTCCGATGGCACGCCCGTCGCCTCGCACGTCGCCATCGCCTCCACGGATTTCATCGCCGCCGATCGCGTCGGCCTTGAGGTCATGGGCATCAATCCCGATTGGGTCGGCTACCTGAACTACTGCAGCCAGGCCGGCCTCGGCCAGTTCGACATCGCGAAGATCGACGTCGTCGGGGGCGCCAGCATCGCCTCAGTCCAGAAGAAATATCAGCTGCACCCCGACATCCAGCGCGAGCTCCAGTGGATGGGTCCCCTCAAGGAGCTGTCGCCGAAAGTCGGCAGCTTGCTCCAGCCCCACGACTTCATTTACGGATGAATCGTCACTCCGCCCGCAGCGCAATCATCGGATCCACGCGCGTCGCTCTGCGTGCCGGAATGGAGCACGCGCAAAACGCCACCGCCAGCACAATCGCTCCTACCGCCGCCAGCGTCAGCGGATCGGTCGGGCTCACTTCGTAAATCAGGCTCTTCAGCACGTGTCCCAGCATCAGAGCCAGCACGATGCCGCCCGCTGTTCCGCTCAGCACCAGCGCCGCCGCCTGCATCAGCACCAGCCGCAGCACATCCGACCGCTGCGCGCCCATCGCCATGCGCAGCCCAAACTCCGGCGTACGCTGGCTCACCGAATACGCAATCACTCCGTAAATCCCGATCGCCGCCAGCAACACAGCCAATCCGGCGAACAGCCCCACCAGCACGAAAGCAAAGCGCGGCGTGGTCGCTTGCCCCTGCACAATCTGATCCATCTCGCGGACATCGGCCACCGCCATCGCCGGATCGAGGCGCGTCACCGTCTCCCGCATTCCTGCAATCACCGATTCCGGATCAGCGCCCGCGCGGATCACCAGCGACATCTCCGGAAACGGCCATAGCTGCTGCAGATTCGGCCACCAGAACGCAGGCTCGGCCCCCGGGCTGTCGGGCTGATCCTTCACATCGCCCACTACGCCAATCACCGTGGTCCAACCTTTTTCCGTGGGATGATCCTCGAAGAAATCAACGCGCCTGCCCACCGGATTCTCACTGCCCCAATATTTCACCGCCATCGTGTGGTTGATGATCACCACGCTCGGCGCGCCGGGTTTGTCCGCATCGTTGAAGAAACGCCCGCTGACCAGAGGAATCCCCAGCGCCTGAAAATATCCGGCCGTGGCCACGTGGTAGCGCCCGTGGAAGTGCTGATGCAGCGGCGGCTGTTTGCCTTCAATGGTGAACCCGTCCAGGTTCTCGTCGTAACCCGTCCACGGCAAATCGCTCCCCGCTCCCACGCTCTCCACGCCAGGCAGCGAGCTTAGATTCTCCGTCAGCTGTTCGTAGAAATGCGAAACCACCGCTGGCGTCTTGTACTCCACCACCGGCAGCGACAGCGACGCGGTCAGCACGTGCTGCTCCCGAAATCCAGGATCGAGGTGCAGCAAGTTGAGCAGGCTCCGCATCATGAGCCCCGCCCCAATCATCAGCACGCACGCCAGGCTTACCTCGGCGATCACCAGTGCATTTCGCAGCCGGCCCACACGCCCGCCACTCGTCGTCGTCCGCCCTCCCTCATGCAGCCCTTGGCCGGGAGCGATCCGTGACGATTGCAGCGCCGGCACCAATCCAAAAAGAACGCCCGCCATCGCCGTGATGAGGAACGTAAAGGCCAGCACCGGCAAACTGACATGAATCTCATGCGCCCGCGGAAATCCCGTCGGCAGCAGCGCCACCAGCGCCTTCACTCCGCCAAAGGCCAGCCCCACGCCCAGCGCACCGCCAAGAAAAGCAATCACCAGGCTCTCCGTCAACAATTGCCGCACCAGGCGCGCACGCTGCGCTCCCAAGGCCAGCCGTACCGCAAATTCGCGCCGCCGTGTGTTGGCCCGCGCCAGCAGTAAACTCGCCGCATTCGCGCAGGCAATCAGCAGCACCATCCCCCACTGCGCCCAGCAGCACCAGCAGCATTGCGCGACTCGCGCCCACCAATTCGCTCTCCAGCGAAATTGCGCGCACGTTCCAACCCGAATCGTTGCCGGGGTACGCATGGCTCAGTTCCGTCATAATCGCGTTCAACTCAGAGTTCGCCTGGGCCATCGTGACGCCCGGTTTCAGCCGGCCAATGACCTCCATAAAATGCGACCCGCGATGGGATGGATCCCCCTCGAACGTGAACGGCCACCATATGTCCACTCCCTCGCCATAGGGAAGCGAGTGGTAGTTGTTTCCCGGATGCTGCGTTCCGGCCGGCATAATGCCGGTGACCACATATGGCTGATCGTTCAGCGTAATCGCGCGCCCCACAATATTGAGGTCCGCTCCAAACTGCGAGCGCCACAGCCGGTCGCTCAGGATCACCTGCTGCTGATTGCCCGGCAACTCCGCCTTCTCATCGAATTCGCGGCCCAACTGCGGCTGCAAACCCAGCACATGAAAATATCCGGACGTGATATGAAACCCGTGCAGCATCACCGGGCGTGCGCCGCCACCCGACAGTTGCAAATCTCCCCGCGTCATCGCGGCCATCGACTCAAATGACTTGTTGCGCGTCCGGAAATCTCGAAAATCAAAAGGATTCAGCGGAAATTTCGGATACTGCGCGTTCGACAGGAACACGTAAGCCAGCCGGTTCGGCTGCGGATACGGCAGCGACTGGATCAGCACGCTGTTGATCACGCTGAAAATCGCGCTGTTGGCGCCGATGCTCAACCCCAGCGTCAGCACCATCACCACCGCAAACGCCGGATGCGTCAGCAGTTGCCGCCCCGCATAGCGAACGTCCTGCCCCAGCGTCTCCAGAAAATTCGTGCCGCGAGCCTCACGGCAGTCTTCCATCACCTGCGCATGACCGCCAAACAATTGCCGCGCACGCCGCCTCGCCGCTTCTTCGCTCAGGCCTGCTCGCTTGAGCTTCTCCACCTCGTGATCGAAATGAAACTGCAGCTCATCATTCAGTTCCGACTCCATGGCATCGCGCCTGAACAGCGCGCGCAGGCGAAATCGCAGATCGCTGAGCATCGACATGGCTCACACCTCTCCGAGAACCTGAGCCACAGCAGAAGTCAGCTTCCGCCAGGACTCGGTCTCCGCTTCCAGCTGCTTTTGCCCGCTGCGCGTCAGCTCGTAATACTTCGCCTTTCGGTTGTTATCGGAAACGCCCCACTGCGCCTTGATCCAGCCGCGGCGCTCCAGCCGATGCAGCGCGGGATACAGCGATCCCTGCTGAATCCGCAGAACATCCTGCGACATTTGCTGCACGCGCTCTGAAATCGCCCACCCGTGCTGCGGTCCCAGCGAGAGGGTTCGCAACACCAGCAAATCCAGCGTTCCCTGCGGAAGATCGATCCGTTCGTTCGACAAATGTGCACCCCATTTGCATCTACAGGAGCATCGTTGCACGAACTCCTGTAGAAGCGCAAGGGGAAATCAGCAAGGGTTTTTAGTGCGGAAAAGCCGCGCGAATCCGCACCGTCCGGTCCAGTTCGTCCATCGACTGCAGGATTTTGAGCCGTAAATCAGGATCGGAATGCGCCGTTGCCAGGTAATGCTCGACGGCCTCCAGCGATGCCCTGGACTGCTGCCCATCCATAAACGCATTCAGCCATCCCACCAGGAAAAAAATCTTCCGCTCGCGCTTCACCTGATCCAGCGCCTCCAGCGCGGGCTGCAGATACGGCGCCGTCAACTGCGCCTGGTTCCAGTAATTGAATGCACCCAGGCTGCTTGAAATCCAATCCTCTTGCTGCTCCGGATTATGCAAATAATCCTGGAAATACCGCGCTTTGGTCGCCGCATCCGGACGCGCGGCCTGCGCCACATACGCATACTTCCGTCCGTCTCCGGAGGGATCCCTCTTCTGCTCCGCCGCGTACACGGCGTCAGCCCCGGGGTCCGCATACGCCATCAGCGCCGTCACCAGCGACCAGCGATCCTGCTGCCGCAACTCTACACCGGGAATCGTCCGCTGCCCATCGAGCAAGTCCTTCATCGCCTGGCGCCCAGCCGGCTGATCGGCAAAACCCGTCAGGCTGCGAAACCACACAATCCGCAAATCGTGGTCGGGATCGTTCATCATCCGATCCGCCGCCAGCGCTTCGCCGCGCGCCAGAAAATCAGCCTGCGCTGCATCGCTCACATAGTGGTGAATCGCCCCCTGCGTACGGCCCAGCAGCGAAGCCGCCAGCGACTCATCGCGCTCGCCCGGCAACGCATCCAGCGCCAGCTTCACATACGCCGCGGGATCAAGCTCCACCTGGCGCACCGAATCCCACAACGATCCCCACAACAAGGTCCGCCGGAAAAGGTCAGGAGTGTGGGCCACCTGCTGCATCACCGCGGCGCGGCTCTTCGCATCCAGCAGAAACAGCCCGTACGCGTGATCATCGTTGTTCGCAAACACCCACGCCGGACAAGCTTCTCCACCCGGCCCCAGTGGCACCTCCGCCGACTGGCCCGGTAATTCTGCGCGCAGCGTCCGCACCGAACCATCCGCGTAACCCAGCGCAACTTCCGTCGCAATCGGCCACACGTCGTCCCCACCCAACACCGGCGTCTCCGAAAGGCGCAACGCACTCAGACGCCCATCCGCGCAACTCCACGTCGTATCCACACGCGGCATGCCGCCATGCCGGATCCACATGTCGGCCCACGCCGTCAGATCGCGTCCCGACGCCGACTGAAACGCGCCAACCAAATCGCTCCACGTCGCGTTCCCATACGCATGCTGCGCCAGATAAATCTGCAGTCCCCGGCGAAACGCATCGTCGCCCAATACATAATTCAGTTGCTTCAGCACGCCCGGCGCTTTGGAGTAGACAATCGCGCCGTAGGCCGATTTCGCATCCTTCAGATTCGGAATGTCCTGATAAATCGGCGTCGTCCCCTGCGTTTCATCGATGCCATACGCGGCCGGTTTGATCGACTGATAGAAGCGCTGCCAGATGTCCTCGCTCGGCCGCAGCTCCGCCAGCGTTTTATACGCCATGTACTGCGCAAAGCCCTCCTTGAGCCACAAATCGTCGAACCACCGCATCGTCGTAAAGTCGCCGAACCACTGATGCGTCAGTTCGTGCAGCACCACGACATCGCGATTGAGGCGATTAATGGCCGTCGGCGCAGTGCGAAAAATCACCGACTCCTCGCGCAGAAACGTCGCGCCCGCATGTTCCATCCCGCCATACGCAAAGCCCGGAATCAGCACCATCTCGTACTTCGGAAATGGAAACGGCTGCGCAAAATATTTCGAGAGCGATTGAATTCCCGAAGCAGCCGTCGCCTGCACATCCGGCACAGCGCTCTCCGCATTCTTCGCCTGCGAGCGCCGCACCCACACGTTCGGCATCCCTGCCTGCGGATGCACGTTGACGAACGGCCCCGCCGCAAACGCGAATAGATAAGTACTAATCGGCTTCGTTTCGCCGAAACTGGTCGTGCGGAATCCTTCGCCCGCCTCGCTCGTTCCCTGCGGCGCGCTGTTCCCGATCACTGTCCATGCGCCCGGCGCCGTGATCTCCAGCGTGAACCGCCCCTTCAAATCCGGCTGATCGAAGCACGGCAGCGCCATGCTCGCATCCATCGGCACAAACAAGGTATAGACATACTCCTCGCCATCGTCCCGGTCGTTGAAGCGCGTGATGGCCTTGCCGGCCACACCGATGTTAGCCGTGAAATGCGCCTCCACCGTATTCGCGCCTTTGCGCAGCGCTGCAACCGGCAGCGCTACATGGCCGTGGTCAATCGCCGCCGGAACCACCGCACCATTCACGCGCAATTCCGCAATCAGCCCGTCGCGAAAATCCAGCAACAGAGGCGCGTCCGCGTCGCGCAGCGCGAAACGAATCTCCTCCGTCGCCTCCGTCGAAGCCGCATGGGGAACGAGTTTGTACGCCAGCTTGTAATGCAAATCGGAAACGCGCGCCGCTCGCTCCTGCGCCAGCGCCCGCGAAATGCCATCCGGTATTGCAGCGGATTGTCCGTGCGCGCTCATCAACATTCCCACCGCCAGCAGCGAAACCATGCAGACCAATCGTCGATTCAATCGCAACCGCCTCAACACAAAATTGGCAGCCCGCCGGCACGCCGCGACCCGCTCTCCAGCACTATACCGTTGACGCTGCGTGACTGCCGTCACCTCACGTGCCGCTCAATTCGCCAGCAATCCCCGGGAAGGCCCCTCACATCCGCTCGATTAAACTCCAAACTCAGGAGCACTCCATGGACGCCCCCGAATTTCGCACGCTCGGCCACCAGGTCGTCGACCTGCTCGCCGATTATTTCGAACACATCGAAGAGAAGCCCGTCTTCCCCGACGTCGAGCCGCGGTTTCTCACTCAGCTCTTCGACGAGCCATTGCCGGTAGACCCCACGCCGCCTGAAGACGTCCTCAAACAAATCCAGGAAAAGCTGCTTCCCTACTGCACCCACGTCGGGCATCCCGGCTACATGGGCCTCATCACGCCATCGCCCAATCCCGTCGGTGTCATTGGCGATTTCCTCTGCTCCGCCCTCAACCAGAACATCGGCGCATATTCTATCGGGCCATCGGGCGTCGCCATGGAGCGCCGCACCGTTCGCTGGCTTACCGGCCTCGTCGGCTACGGCGAACACGCTGGCGGCAACCTGACCAGCGGCGGCATGATGGCCAACTTTATCGGCCTCAAGCTGGCGCGCGACTCCGTCTCCGGCGACCGCGCCCAGCACGACGGCCTCTCGCAGCGCTGGGCGGTCTACGTTTCAGAGGAACGGCACGTTTCCGTCGACAAGGCCGTCGACGCCATCGGCCTCGGCCGCAACGCGATGCGCGCTCTCCCCACCGATGCACAATTCCAGGTGCGCCTCGATGCGCTGGAATCGGCCATCGCCGACGACAAAGCGCACGGCATCCGACCCATGTGCATCGTCGGTGTCTTCGGCACCACAAACACCGGAGCCGTCGACCCCATTCGCGAACTGCGCAGTATTTGCGATCGCGAAGGCATATGGCTCCACGTGGACGCAGCGTACGGCGGCGGCATGCTGCTCTCGAACGATGCGCCCCTCCGTGACCGCGGTCTCGAGTCCGCCGACTCCGTCACCATCGACCCGCATAAGTGGTTCTACGCCCCACTCGATGCCGGCGCAATCCTGGTGAAAGAAGAGCTCCGTCTGACCGCATCCTTCGGCATGAAGCCCTCCTACCTCACCGATGAAATGGAAGGAGCGAACGAGCGCTATCAATACTATGTGCACGGATTCGAGCAGTCGCGGCGCTTCCGCTCGCTCAAAGTGTGGATGAGCTTCAAACGCTACGGCACCCGCCAAATCGGCGAGTGGATCGACAACAATCTCCGCCAGGCGCGGTACTTGTACGCGCTGGTCGCGCAACATCCGGAATTCGAAGCGGCCTGTGAGCCGCCCATGTCCGCCATCTGCATTCGCTACCTCGACGACACTCTGACCGACGCCGAGGCCAAGCGGCTGCACGCGCAGGTGGTGGAGCGCGTGGAGAAGAGCGGCAAGTTCTGGATCTCTACAACCGAATTGAAGGGCAAGTCCTGGTTCCGCATCAACCCGGTCAACTTCCGTACTCGCACAGAGCACATGGAGCAGCTACTGGCCCTGCTTGAAACGGAATGCCGCGCGGAGTTGAAATCCCCAATGAAATAAGCCTTCCCCCATTTGCAATTCAGATTCTTGTCACGCATTCGTAACTTCGGATAAGCAGCCATTTCTAGTATCCTGAGGAGGAGAGCCTGGACGTCGCGCTCCACTACCTGAGAGAGGAAAAATTTCGAATGGCAGAGACGACGAAAGCCCGGAAAACGCCCGCGAAACCACGCAAGACGGCATCGAAGGCTGTACCGGAAACCGAAACCAAGCCCGTTTCAATCTCCAAAGAAGCGATTGAGAAGCTCGCCCACCAGTTCTGGGCCGAGCGGGGCCACAAGCACGGCAACCCTGAAGAGGATTGGCTGCGCGCTGAGCAGGAATTGCGGAAAAGAGCGTCCTAAGCGGAGTACCGCTGCGGAGCGCACATTCCGGCGCAACCACCTGAAACGAAGCAAGTTGAACGATGCGCGGAAAGCCTGCGCTGACTTTCGTCGGCGGCAGGCCCCCATCGCTTTCGCAGACCCTCATCGTGTCTGCGGCGGATAGCCTTCCGCGGCGGTGCTGGTCCCTGCGTTCCTTCGCGCGCAGACTGCCGTCGCCGGTCATTGCGGCGAGTTTTTTTGTAACAGACATTGGTTATCCGGGACGCAACGCGGCGGCGTGAATTTGGTGCACATCCTCTCACCCTGCGGGCAGCCCGGCGGCGGATTCGGTCCCGTCGGAATCGCGCACTGCGGCAAATTATTGAAAGTGAAAATCTTGCAGTTCTGCTGCCCGGTATCGTTCCGGCTGCAGACCGTCGGGCTTCCCTGGTCGCCAGGCTCGTACCAGGTTGGCGGTCCAACGCCACCGCTCCACTGCGCGCTGGCCGACGACCTGCCATTGAACCCGGCATAGCAATTCTCTGGCTCGCCCGACGTCATATGACACCCTCCGTTATAGATGATGCCCACGTCCATCCCCGTGCATGTGAGCTGATAGCTCCACGTCTCCGGGCCGCTGCATCCGGTCATTTTGGGGCAGCTGGGCGCGGGAGGACAGAGTGGGCACGAACCTCGCAGTTCCAGGACGCTTCGCCCAAACGTCGCTGCGCGCAGCACAAACGGGCTCACGCTGGAGTCCAGTGCGAATGACGTAACCTGCACCGGTGGAAAGCCGGTCCCCAGCACCTGCCATGTCTTGCCGTCATCCGCGCTTTGCATCACGCCAACATCGCTGGCAACAATATAGGTGTGCGGTGACGTCGTCCCCAGAATCGTCACAGCGTACAGCGGAAGGTCCGGCAAATTGTTGTCTCCTCCCCCGGCTTTCCCTCCATCGTTATCCCAATGGTCCCCTGCATTCGTAGTGCGGAAAATGTGCTTCGGCGGCTCAGCCGTGGACGATGAGCAGGTGTCGCTCCCTCCCCCCGGTTGCGAATCGGTGCATCCGGAAAATCCCGCATACACCACCAGCACCGTGGAATGATGGGTCGGATCGATGGCGATGCCCTGCACTTGCTGACTTGAAGGAGCGCCGTTCACGGTGATCTTCTTCCACGTGGCTGCGGTTCCCTGCAATGCATTGGTCGTGATCCGCAGTGACCCGTCACTCATCCCCAGCCACATTAGGTTCGGATTGCCCTTTGCCTGCGCGATCACGGTGATCAATTTCGAGAAAGTGTGCATCAGCGGAAAAGTCGATGCGTTGTCTTTGCTCTGAAAGATCTGGAAAAGCTGCGGCTGATTCAGACCCCCAATCGGACTGGTTGTTGCATACGCCACACCACCGTTCGGGTCGTAGCTCACCAGGCCAAGCGCCACCGCCTTCGACGGAGGACTTGAACTGCAGGTCGACCAGGATTTTCCGTCAGTGGTCGATTGCAGACATCCGTCGTTCAACGTGAGAGCATGCTTCGGATTCGTGGGATCCACCGCCACGCTGCTGCTGTCGCCGCAACACTGGAACTGCCACGCCGTGCCGGATTGCAGCGGCGTCAGCGCGGCAGTGCCGTTGTCCTGAAATCCGCCGTAGGAGTAGCCGTTATTGGCTGCGTCGCCCCGGCCTATATCGACGCTGTACAGCAGCGCGGTCGAAAATCCCTGGTTGAGGTACGCCCACGGCGACCCAGGAGTAGCTCCGTTCCCCCCGGTGGTTGCAAGGCCGCCGTCGCTGCCGATGTAAACGCGCGTCGGATTGCTGGTGTAATGCGACTTCGGGCTGAATGCGATGGCATGCTCATCGGTATGCGGTCCGTTCACGTCAATCTGATTCGAAGAAGTGATTCCACCCGCGCCGCCGTCACTCACGTAATAAAGTTGTCGCAGACCGACATACAAACCGTTCGCATTTTGCGGATCGACGGCAACAATTTGGTCGTAATCGCCCTGGTTGACGCTGAGGTTCATCGAGATTGTCGTGAAGTGGCTGCCGCCATTGACGGACTTGATCATGCCGCACGCCTGCGGATTCGCCCCCTGACAGAGAAACGCGTACATCGTCTGGTTGTTGGGAAGCGTCGACTGCGCGAATTTGATGTCGACGTCGCTGCCCGTAACGCCACCCGGAAAGCTGGCGGCGCTGAATAATTTGCCGGAAGCTGGAAATGTTGACCCCTCGTCGGTGGACTTGTAGACGCCTGCCCCATTAATCGCCGCATAGACGATCGAGGAATTCGCAGTATCCAGCTTCAGATCGGAAATGATGCCGTTGCTCACGCTTCCCTGAGGCGTATGGATCGCAATCGGATTTCCGTTGGAAAAACTGGAGTCGTTGCCGAAATGCTCTCCACTGTCAACCGACTTAAACAGGCCGCCGCTTGTGGCAACCAGAATTACCTTCGATGAAGGCAAAACAATTGCATTAATCGCCAGATTGTTAAATATTCCATTGGGATTCAGCGCGGACCAGTGATCCGCACTATCCTTCGATCGAAACAGGCCGTAGTTCGAGAAACAGCAGTAAGGCCCCCCCATCCCCGCATACACAATCGACGCATCGGACGGATCGAGCGCTACCGCCCCGAAAAACAGGCCCTGCATCGCATCTCTTTTGATCTCCCAGGTGGCTCCTCCATTCGTCGTCTTCCAGATGCCGCCACCGCCCGTTGCCACGTACATCGTTGTGTCGAACTGGCCCTTCGGATCGATCGCAATATCCGTAATAATGCCCGACAGCGTGGCACCGGATGCGTTCGTGTAGCCCGACCCATCGAACGGTTCGGGGCCAAACTCCTTCCACGCCTGTCCGTGGCACAGCGGCGCAGCGGCGGCGAGAACAGCGAAAGCACAAAGAGCTACGCTTCGTTTCATCGGGATTTCTCCTGTATTGCCGGTTCAGGGACGAAGAGCTGTCTGCCAGCGTCAGGGCTTTTGGGCGGGAGGATTTTGCGCACCTGGATCAAGCAGCGTGACCACTTTCATCCGCTGAAAATGCGCAAGCCCCCTGACGCTGAGGTCGGGAGCCGGATGTCCGTCGGGCCCCGCATGCGCCCTTTTCATTGCTGCCACATGCATCTCGCGCGTCGCCTGCTCATACGCTGCGTCTTGTTTTGACTCAGGCTTATGGACGGAGCGCTGCGGCGGCCGCGTGGCTGGGAGTGGTTTCGTCACAACTGACTTTGTGTTCTGTGCAGGAGCCGGAGTGGGCGCCTGCGCGATATACGCACCGGCCAGCAGAAACACACCAGCGACGGAACAAGCCAATGGCCTCATGGGGGTGAACCTCGCCTGAAGTGCGGCAACTTTAGTTGCCGCACTTGCAGTGTGTCAAGCGAAATCACCACCCCCATGGACTCATTGTTCTTCCCGCATGCATTCCTCCTGTTGCTTAATCCCGATTACTGCAGCAACTTCGTTACCAGTTGCGCCGTGCTGTTGGCCTGAGCCAGAGCGCTGATCCCGGTCTGCGTCAGGATTTCGTACTTCGACATATTGGCCGTCGTCGCAGCATAATCCGTCGCCGTAATCGTGTTCTCCGCTGCTTCAACATTGGTCTGCTCGGAGGTGGCAATGTTTGACGCGGCCGTCAGCGTGTTAATGTTTGCTCCCACCTGGCCCCGCTGATAGGCCACGGCGGTAATAGCATTGGTCACCGTTTGCAGCGCCGCCTCCGCATCTCCCTGGCTGTTGAGATTCGTCCCGTTCAGGCTGGCTCCGCTGCCGCCTCCCGCCGATGTGCCTCCGTCGTAAACCGTGCTGCCGACGGTGGCTGTCACCAGTGTGCCTTCCGCTGAATTGCTGTCGGAGGCGCCCACGTCGCTGTCGGTCAGCATGCCCACTGTGACGCCGTAGTTATCGCCACCACTCGCCGTTCCGTCGCTCGCGAAGATATCGATCGCTGTTGCACTCTGCGGAGTTTCGGAGGCATTGCTCGCTGTGACGCCGAGCTGTTCGGACGCACTGCCGCCTCCGCTGGTCGCGATCGACACCACACCCGCCGCCACCGACACCGCGTACGTGGATCCGGTAGTCGTCCCCAGCACGAAGTTCAGGCTCTGCGCCAGCGCGGTCGCCGCGGCATTGGCGGTTTGCTGGTTTGCGCTCGCCAAACCGCTGAAGGCGCCAAGGTTCACAATGTCCATGCCGGGATGCGCACCTCCCGCGGAGCTGATGGTGATCGAACCGCTCAGCGTATCGCCCTGCGTCAGCGTGACTTCCAGCGGTGTGCCTGCCCCACCGGGTTGCGTAAACGCTCCCGGTACCAGATTGCTCGACGTGCCGGCGCCTGAATTGAACACCATGATCCCGTTGTATTCCGTGCTGCCGCCGATGGTCCCAATCTGCGACAGGATGTCCCCATACTCCTGTTGTGCCGCGCTCAGCTGCGAGCTTGACAACGTGCCGCCGCCGGCCTCCGTCGCCAGCGTGACCGCGCGGTTCAGCAGATTCGTCACCTGCGACAGCGCACCATCCGCTACCTGCAGAAAACCAGCGCCCGCAATCGCATTGCTGGCCGACTGCGTCAGAGCCGATGAGTTCGCCTCCAGTCCGTCCGCGATGGACAGGCCCGCTGCATCGTCCGCGCCGGAATTGATGCGCGATCCCGATGAAAGTTGCTGCAGCACAGTCTGCAGCGACGCCTGTGTGTGGTTCAGATTGTCCTCGGCAAACGTCGTCGATATGTTGTTCAACACTCCCAGTGCCATAATTCCCCTCCTCAAGGGCTCCCAAAACGAAGTTCGCGCCAGGGGCGTCGACCAATCTCGGGAGAAAATGACTCAGCTGTATCAT
>Ga0210391_10003440_pt1 | contig 13404 bp, 13 predicted proteins | sample IncBWC12OmetaG_FD_160573 | JGI IMG/M metagenome (GOLD analysis project Ga0210391, IMG submission 160573) | Forest soil microbial communities from Barre Woods Harvard Forest LTER site, Petersham, Massachusetts, United States - Inc-BW-C-12-O ... | reverse complement strand
ACCTCCCGTGGGGCTGGCGGGTTGCTAAAGTAGGGGGCGCGACTTGCACGGTGCGCCAATTAGGGTCGCGCGGAACCAAGAATTGCAGAAACTCCTCCAACTCGATCCCCGAGACAACGTCCTGATCGCGCTGGCCGACCTGCGGCAGGGCGATGAAGTAGCCTTCGGCGGTGAAAGCTACCGTCTGGTGACGGATGTCGCTGCGAAGCACAAACTCGCGACGCGCGACTTGGCTCCCGGTGACCGGGTCACCATGTATGGGGTGTTGGTCGGAACGGCGACGGCCAAGGTCCGCCGCGGCGAAGCGCTGACACTGCGAAACCTGCATCACGAAGCCGCCCCGTTCCACTCCAAAACATCGGAATTTCGATGGGACCCGCCGAACGTTTCCCGTTGGCGCGACAAGCAGTTCCTCGGCTATCACCGTCCCGACGGACAAGTCGGCACGCGCAATCACTGGCTCGTTGTGCCGCTCGTGTTCTGTGAAAACCGCAACCTTGCCGTTCTGAAGCAAGCGTTTGAAGAGGGCCTCGGCTTCGCAGCGCCGCCCGTTTACCGTGAGCAGGTTGCCGACCTTGTCTCGCTGTACGAATCGGGCCGCGCAGGGGAGATCGCGAATTTCAAGCCTGAACAGCAGAGCACGATTCGCCGCCGGTCAAACATCTTCGAAAACGTAGACGGCATCAAGTTCCTGATGCACCAAGGCGGGTGCGGCGGCACGCGCGAGGATTCGAATAATCTCTGCGCGTTGATCGCCGACTACATTCACCACCCCAACGTGGCGGGCGCGACGGTCCTCAGCCTCGGCTGCCAGCACGCACAGGTTTCGATTCTCCTCGAGCAGCTGAAGAAGCTCGATCCCAAATTCCCGAAGCCGCTCTACATTTTCGAGCAACAGCAGAGCGGATCGGAATTCACGATGCTTTCAGAAGCGATCCGCAAAACGTTTCTCGGCCTTGTGGAGGCGAATAAGCTCGAGCGCGCGCCCGCTTCGCTCTCCCATCTCACCGTGGGTCTCAAATGCGGGGGCTCGGACGGATTCTCCGGTCTCTCCGCGAATCCGGCGATTGGCCACGCGTCGGATCTCGTGGCGGCGCTTGGCGGACGTTCGATCCTCTCTGAGTTTCCTGAGCTTTGCGGTGTGGAGCAAGGACTGATCGATCGCACAGTAAACGCTGCTGTCGCGGATCGTTTCATCGAGCTGATGCGCGATTACGCTGCGCGCGCAAAAGCCGTGCACTCCGGATTCGACATGAATCCGTCGCCCGGCAACATGCGCGACGGTTTGCTTACCGACGCGATGAAGTCCGCAGGCGCGGCGAAAAAGGGCGGAACCTCGCCCGTCACCGCCGTACTCGATTACGCCGAATATTCGAGCGTGCCGGGGTTGAACCTCCAGTGCACGCCGGGCAACGACGTCGAATGCGTCACCGCTCAAGTCGCTGGCGGCGCGAACGTGGTGCTCTTCACGACTGGATTGGGAACGCCGACCGGCAATCCGATCGCGCCTGTCGTCAAACTTTCCACCAATTCCGAACTCGTTCGCCGAATGCCCGACATCATCGACATCGATACCGGCCCGATCGTCACAGGCGAATCGACCGTCGAAGAGATGGGGGCAAAGATTCTCGATCGCGTGATTCAAATTGCCAGCGGTGAAGTTTTCACCCGTGCAGAGTTGCTCGCGCAAGACGATTTCATCCCCTGGAAACGAGGAGTTTCGCTCTGACCTCCACTGCCACACAGCAACCGCCTTTTCGACTGGATGGAAAATCGGCCGTCATCACCGGCGGCGGCAGCGGCATCGGCGAAGCGATCGCCCAACTCTTCGCTAGGGCCGGCGCGAGCGTGCGCATCCTGGACGTGAACCGCGAGGCCGGCGAGCGCACCGAGCAGAAAATCACGGCGGCGGGCGGCGACGCGAAAGCGTACGAGTGCGACGTTACGAATCACGCCACAGTCGCCAAGACGTTCGAACACCTCGTGGGCGCAGGGCCGATCCACATCCTGATCAACAATGCCGGTATCTCTCAGATCGCGAATCTCGAGAAAACGTCTGAAGCTGACTTCGATCGCATCTTCAACGTCAACGTAAAGGGCTTCTACAACTGCATGCACGCCGTCGTGCCTCGAATGAAAGCAGGCGGTGGCGGCGTGATCGTCAATATGGCGTCGATCGCTGCGACCTCGGGTCTGGCTGATCGCTTCGCCTACTCGATGAGCAAAGGTGCGGTGGTGGCGATGACGTATTCCGTGGCCAAGGACTACATCGCGCACAACATCCGCTGCAACTGCATTTCACCGGCGCGGGTGCACACTCCCTTCGTTGACGATTTTCTCCGTCGCTCCTATCCCGGTAAAGAGAAGGAAATGTACGATAAGCTTGCCGCGTCGGCGCCGATCAACCGGATGGCCCGGCCCGAGGAAGTCGCATCGCTGGCGCTCTTTTTGTGCAGCGATGAGGCCTCGTTCCTTACCGGCGTCGATTACCCGATCGACGGCGGATTTTTCAATCTGCGCGGATAGGCTGCGCAGGGTCGCTCCGATGCTCATCGACGCCCACCAACATTTCTGGCGCTACTCGCCCAAGACGCACGGCTGGATTACGGACGACATGGCGAAGATCCGCCGCGATTTTCTGCCTGCCGATTTGGACCCCGAGCTTGCGGCGAACGAAGTATGCGGCACCGTCGCGGTCCAGGCGGATCAGTCCGAACACGAGACAAGATTTCTGCTGGATCTAGCGGAATGTACGAACACGATTCTCGGCGTCGTTGGTTGGGTCGATTTGCGCGCACACGATTTGTGCCAACGGCTGGAGCACTATTCACAATTCGAGTCGCTCGTCGGCTTCCGTCATTTCGTTCAGGCCGAGGCCGACGACCGTTTTCTGCTGCGCGAGGATTTTCTGCGCGGCATCGCGCATCTCGGGCGTCACGGGTTCACGTATGACATTCTGATTTACCCTCGCCAGCTCGCGGCGGCTGTCGCTTTCGTGGAAAAGTTTCCCGCTCAGCGCTTCGTGATCGATCATTTGGCAAAGCCCGACATTCGCGGCGGCAGCGAGTTCGATGCCTGGCGCGATGGAATGCGCGCACTGGGGCTACATCCAAACGTCTATTGCAAAGCGTCGGGAATGGTTACAGAAGCCGATTGGGAGCACTGGAAGCCGACCGATTTCGCGCGATACCTGGACGTCGTGTTCGATGCGTTCGGTGCAAATCGCGTGATGTTTGGATCGGACTGGCCGGTGTGCCTCGTCGCTGCGAGTTACGCACAAGTCGTTGGCGCGCTCGAAGAATACGCGCGTAAACTGTCGCCCGCAGACCGGGGCAAGGTATTCTTCGCGAACGCTGCGCGGTTCTACGGACTGGAGATGCCAACGCATGGATTTGCAGCTCAAGGATAAGGTCGTCGTCATTACGGGCGGCGCGAAAGGAATCGGAGCAGCCATCACGCGCGCGTGCGCACGCGAATTCGCGCTGCCTGTGATCGTCGATCGCGACGAAAAGGCGTGCAAAGCGCTGCACGCCGAATTGCATCACACCGGCGTCGACAGCCACATCGTGGCTGTCGATCTCACCGACCCCAAAAACTGCGAGCTCGCCGTCGCGGAGGCGATTCAGTCGTTCGGCCGGATCGATGCGCTGGTGAACAACGCGGGAATTAACGACGGCGTCGGGCTCGCCTCGGGCAGCCCGGAGACATACGTCGAGTCGCTCCAGCGAAATTTGCTGCATTACTACAATATGGCGCACTACGCGCTGCCGTATTTGAAGCGGGCGCATGGCGCGATCGTGAACATCGCGTCGAAAACTGCCGTCACGGGACAGGGCAACACATCCGGTTACGCGTCATCCAAAGGCGCGATCCTGGCGCTTACGCGAGAGTGGGCCGTCGAGCTTCTGCCTTTTGGTATTCGTGTGAATGCGATTCTGCCGGCGGAAGTGATGACCCCGCTCTACGAACAGTGGCTGAAGACGTTCCCGAATCCCGACGAAAAGCTGGAGACGATTCGTGAAAAAATTCCGCTGGGCAAACGCATGACGGCGGCCGATGAGATCGCCGCGATGGCTGCCTTTCTGCTCTCGCCGCTCTCGGGACACACAACCGGCCAGCATCTTTACGTGGACGGTGGCTACGTGCACCTCGACCGCGCACTCACGTAGGTGTCATCGAACCACCCTGGAGGCCAGCTGTGCCGCGACGTTACTGCCTTACGCTCGATTTGAAAGATGATCCGGCCCTGATTGCCGAATACCAGCGCCAGCACCAGAAAATCTGGCCGGAAATCACCAAGAGCATTCGCGACGCGGGCATCGAAGACCTCTCGATCTATCTGCTGGGCACCCGGATGTTCATGATCATGGATGTCGACGAGGCCTTTTCATTCGAATCAAAAGCGCGGGCCGACGCCGCGGACCCAAAGGTCCGCGAGTGGGAAGAATTCATGTGGAAATTCCAGCAGGCGTTGCCCCAGGCGAAGCCGGGCGAGAAGTGGCTTTTAATGGAGAGGATTTACGACCTGAACGCGTAAGCCGCCGCTACTGCGACGGCTTAACGTGTACAAATTCGAATCCCGGCCGACCTTCACGAATTTTCAACGAAAAATCCGGGGCATCCCCGGCGGCGTGCGCTGCGGGATTTATGTAAGCCGACTTCCTGAGTTGGTCGAACGGCAGATTGCCAGCCAGATTTCCTCGCTCGTATTCCATCTCGTCCATGCGGCCGTTGAGCAGCACCCGCCAATCCAGAACGGGTGGGCCGAGGCGTAGGTCTGACATCTGGCGAAAAACCACGGTCGTGCAGTTCTCTGTGAGCGCGTTGTACCACCTCGGATGTTCGCGCAGATCGTTGGCGCGTTTTAGATATTCAACGAAGAGCGCCCGCGCGTATTCTGGCGTCGCCGTCGTGTGATAGAGGTAGACGTCTTCGTTCTTGCGAAAATTGGTGCGCAGGCGGATCAAGTCGCGCTCATCGGCGATCACGTAGACCAGCGTATAACGGCGGAAAAATCCCTGAATCGCCGAGTAGCCCTGCCCGACCAGTTTGCGCGTCTCGATGGACATCGCGACGTAGTCGTCGTCACCGAGCTGAAAGCTCAGGATCGTGTGCGCGATCCAGGGCGAGCCCCAATACGTGAGTGAGAGATCGATGCCTCGGACATCGGAGAGTTTCACTTCTTTGGTGAGCCACGCGCACCTGTAGTCGAACTCCGCGCGGTAATTGCAGTATCGGAAGTTGTGAATCGTCACCGTGTCGCCGTGAAACTCCGCCCACGGCATTTGCGACACATCGGCTTGCCAGGGACGGTCATTCGACGGCTTGATCGAAAGCCACCAGACCAGCACCACTGCGAAACCGACCGCACCGGCCGCGACCTTCCACCGCATCTCATGCACAAAAAGAAATGCGGCAACCAGCGCAACGGCGTAGATGATTGCAACAGGCAGGCGAAGCGATGGGACAGTGAAATCGAAGTAGAGCGCGAGCGTGGCCCATGCCGAGCACAGCACGACCACCACGAAGAGAAAAGCCAAGCCGATTCTCCGGAGAATGCGCCACCAAAGTGGCTCAGCCCGTTCCGTTTCCATTGTTTCGATAAACGCGAACGAATCGCGCCACGCACTGAAGCGTCAAGGCTTCGACGGCTCGTTCTTCCAGAAGTCGATGCCGGCGGCCTGCGAGCCCACGTCGAGCGTTGCGACGGTCTTCATCGCATCGAGATCGATCACTTCCACCGTGCCTGGCTCTGCTCCGACGCCCTCAACGGAAATGAACGCGTAGCGATTGTCCGGCGTGACTACCGCGCCGTGCACTACTTTGCGCTTCGTCGGCAGGTGAGCGAGCTCCTTGCCCGTCTTCGGATCGAAAATGGAAACCGATTGCCCGCGCTTGTTCGTCGCGATCAGCCGGCCATCGTGCGTCATCGCCAGGTTGTAAACGCCATTGCCCGCGGGGAATCGACGCGCAAGCTTCCACGACGCGACGTCGATCGCGACGATGTCGTTCGACTTGTTGCACGCGACGTAGACTTCCGAGCCGTCGTTCGAAGGTTGTGCCCAGGTTGGCACGCAGGTCAGGTCGCTCATTTTCATCTGGCCGTGCGGCGCGCCGTCCACGCCCATCTCTTTTCCGGCGGAAAGCATGAAGTGGCGCGAGACGTCGAACTTCGAAGTATCGATTTCCGCTAGCATGTCGTCCATCATGCATGCCGAGTAGTGTTTGGTGCCCTGTGGATTGAGGCGCGAGCCGTGCGGCATCGTGCAGGTCGTCACCCGCGCGACTTCGGCCATCCCGTCGGTCGCGACAATTGAGATCGACGACGGCGCCATTTCGCCGTGAAAGTTCGCGTTGGCCACGTAGACGAACTCGCCGTCCTTGGAGATATCCGTCGTCGCAGGAAACATCCCAAGCGGGATGTACTTTACGAGCTGGTCTGTGCCGGTTTTGAATTTCCACAGCGAACCATCGGGCTGGCCGTGGCCTACCGCGACGTAAAAATATTCTTTGTCCGGCGAGACGGCGATCCCGTGCGGCCCGTTGATGTCGACCGGCATCACGCCGATATGAGTTTCATGTTCCTTCGTGATGCCGTGGGGGCCAAAGCGCAGCAGCGTGATCTTGTCGGCCGATTCGCTGACGACGTAAACGAGGTAGTCCTGCGTCGGCGGTTTCACGTCCGTCGCTGTAGGCGCCGCCGGGGAGGCGGCAGGTTGCTGCTGCGAGCGTGTCGCGCGAGCAGAACAGAACGTCGTCGCAATCACGCAACAGCCGATCAGCATTCGGGACGGGAACGATGGCATTTCGAAAACTCCGGTGATGAGGAAAAGGTTCGGAAAGCCTCAGATGCGGCGCTGAATATTCGGAAAATCCAGCCAGACCTTCACGCCGCAGAAGTGCGAGCCTTCAGTGCAGATTGGCGTCGAAATTCCGGCGCGCAGGTAGCAGGGCGGTCCGATGTAGCGGCCGAGTTCTGGAAAAACCCTGCGAACCTGCCCCACCTCTTCGATCGACGATTGGTAAATCTCTTCCTGCGCATTGAAGCAGGTCCGCATCGTCCATTTATGCAGCAGGTGGAGCAGTGACCCGGTCTCAACCAGCCGAATCGACTTTGCGTTGGGCAGAAGGTAAAGCGCGAACTCGTGTGGTACGCCGCGGTCGAGCAATTCATTCTTGGCCCGCCACGCGTCTTCCATCGCCCGCTGATAAATCTCGTTCGCCCGCGGGTTTTCGCGAATCAGCGCGGGCGTCAGATAGTCAGCGCTGCGCGTATCAGCCAGCGTGAGCAGTGGACGCGAACCCGGCACCATGCGATGGCGCTGATCCTGACTATCCGCCGTGTGGCTGATTTTTTTGACGAATGTGAAATTCGCGTGTTGCAGCGCACGCAGGATTGGCGCGTGGACTCCGATATTCAGCGCTTCGCGCCGATACGGATTCCGCGCCGGATTCAGCATCCGGTCGATCGCCTCCGCATTCGGGCACTCAGCTTCCGTGAGGCCCATCACCGCGCGGTAAGACTCGGCCATCACCGCTAGAGCATTTGGCGAGTAGTCGACAAGCTTCGAGGTAAGCCCGCCAAGCTTCCCATCAAATTCGCGCGCGAATGCTTCGCCATCGTGCGTCGGCTGCTTCCACTCCGGCGGATCCTCCATCGGATCGTTGTCGAACCGGTCGAAGAAATCAGGCTCGACCTCTCGAACGCGCGCGACCATCTCGCCGATCACGAGGCGCGCTTCGCTCGGCGTATCGCTCGCAGCAGCCATGCGCCACAACCGGTGCAACACAATGCCCGAAAGCGTGTGCACCATCGTCGTAAACGCAGCGACTGGCAGCACGTACCGCGCTACCTCGATCGCGCGCTTCTCCGATTGCCGTTCCACTTTTTGCACGCGCTTTGGGTGCGACATCTCGCTCACGTGCCAGATCTCGGCCAAAATTTCCCGCGCCGACGGTTCAAGCACACGCGTCAGCTCGCGATAGTAGTCCCAAGCTCGTGCGACAGCTTTCTCGTAAATCGCGCGCTCGGCCGCGCCAAAATTCGCGCTCTCCGGAGGCACGTAGGCCTGGGCGCGGTCCAGCCGCACGTAGCGCTGACTCTGCTGTTCGGAGTTGTAGAAGGGATGCGCGTGCAAGAACGACCAGACGAACTGGCGGCTAATGTTCTCAAGCCCGAATTCAAAATGTGCGTGCTGAAAGACGGTGTGATGGCCGGAGTAGTAGGTAGCCGAGCCGATGGTCACGCGCTGCTTCTCGGTAATCTCGTCGGCGCTGATCAAGCGGGGCGCGTAGCATGTGCGCGCAGCCGCAATCGCCGAATCGAACGAACGCGAGAAATGGTTCCGCAGCGTTACGCGCGGCGCGGCGGTTTCCACGTTGGATCCGGGTAGCGAGTCGTGCGACGGGGAAAGGTGCGTGGCCATCTCTGCGGCATTGTACACCGCTCGTGCGTTCGAATCACCGGCCAGCCGGCACCGCGCGAAAAAAAAACCTCCGGCTCTTACAACCGGAGGCTCTGACGCTCTTGCGCAGTTGTTCGCGTTCGAGCGGTTACTTCTTCATCGCGGCAGCTTTGTCCGCGTACTTTTTCTGGAAGCGCTCGACGCGTCCCGCAGTGTCGACCAGCTTCTGCTTGCCTGTGAAGAACGGGTGGCAGTTCGAGCAAATTTCGACGCGAATCGCCGGGCCCTTGAAAGTCGAGCGGGTGTCAAACGTGTTCCCGCAGGCGCAGTGAACCTGCACCTTGTGATAGTCGGGGTGAATTCCTTCTTTCATGCTTAGCTCCTCTAGCCGGCCGGTCTGCGCGACAGTTGCGGTGGATCGCACTGTGGCGTCGCTAGGCTGGCGCGAAACCCCAATTATAGCCCAGCCGCCAACAAAACGCCAAATCACGTCGCTTGTGGGTAGTGGGTCCGTTTGAAATCTGAGGCTCTTGCGTTCCCACTCGCTTCTGGCAATATGGCAGCATGGCGAAGAAGAAACCAGCGAAGAAGAAAGCAAAGAAGCAGAAACGCGAGGATGCGAATCAAGCGGCGTATCGGATTCTCCGCGAATCTACGGGTTGACTTGAGTGAATCCAATACTCGTCGCGGGTATAGTTGATTTAGCGCGCTCGATCATGCGCTTTACTTCTGAGCTTGTGTGAATCGGAATCAAACTGATCGCTGGATGTTCGTTCGCAAAGACCCTAAATATCTCGTCTGCGAACGCCTGCCCAATAGACGGAACCTCGGCAAAATCGAGAACCACGACCCTGAACAATTCCAACCGCGCCAAGACTCTTTTCGCCTGAGAGCGTGAAATCAGCTTATCGCTCCCGTATCGCGCAAGGTCTATGGGCACTACAGTTTTATTAAAGCCGAAGTCTTCTTCCGACGTATATTGATCGAAGATTTTCTTAACTGTTCGGGCTGTGTGGTTACTGACCCGCATTGATACGGTAGTGCCCATCGCAAACGTGCTGTCATCGTTGCTCAAAATCCAATCTTCATCTTTTCCGAACGCATGCCCGAAGAAAACCTCACCAGCGCCTATTCCGAACGAATCAAACATTCTGGAGCTGAAGAAAATTCCCTCGCCTGTGTGGCGCGACGGGTCAGTCGTCAATTTTCCCTTCGATAGTTCGAGAACTGCATAGCGGGGATCAGGCAAACTCAAAGCCTGCTGAATCTTCTTAAAAATTCCGACACCGTTATCCACAATCCACATGATTGTATTCACTGCGGTTTTGGATATCTGCACTATCAATTGCGTGCCGCCAGAGTGATCTTTGGCGTTGTTCAGCATTTCAGTGAAACCGTAGTGCCAGATATCCATGACGTTTTCGGGCAGCTCTCCAAGAACTGGCGCAATGTCCTTTTCCCACAGAATGTGTTCTTCCAACTCCGGCGTAATGTCATAGGTCTTGCGCCATTCCGAGACTGGAGCAAGCTTATATGTTCTCTTTCTGGTTTTTCCGTCCTCCTTCAACGAGCCTTCTTTCACGAGGCGCTGTAGATGCTTGTTCACCGCTTGTCGTGTGATCGTGAAGTGATCGGCGGCCTTTTTAGCAATGTCCTTCGGAGATTTTTCGACGTGCTCTAGAATGAAGCAACGGACATCCTCGCCTCTGGCTCGTATTCTCATGCCGGGGATTGTAAACCTTAACCCAAACGATTGTCAACTTTTTTCTTGACATTGTCAACCTTAAGCTCTATTATTGTCAACGTTCGCTCATTGATTGTCAACCATAAGGCGGCAAGCTTCTATGAACAAACTAGATACAGCAAAACGAGTTCAAATTATCAGCGCTCTCGTAGAAGGAAATTCGGTACGCGCGACCGTCCGCATGACAGGAGCGTCCAAAAACGCCATTCAACGCCTCATGGCGAAGCTGGGGCCAGCGTGCGAGCAATACCAGTCCCACGCCCTACGCAATCTTCCTTGCAAGAAGATTCAATGCGACGAAATCTGGTCGTTTTGCTACGCGAAGCAGAAGAACGTTCCCGCCGAGATGCAAGGTCAGTTCGGTTTCGGCGACGTGTGGACGTGGACTTCGCTGTGCGCCGATACCAAGCTGATTGTGAATTACAAAATTGGGACGCGTGGCGCTGCGACTGCATACGCACTGATGCATGATCTCGCGGGACGCCTCGCCAATCGCATTCAACTCACTACGGATGGCCACCGCGTGTTTGCGGACGCCGTGGAGAGCGCATTCGGCTCTGCAATCGACTACGCGATGTTGGTCAAAGTTTACGGCGACGATGGCCGCGAACGTGAAGTCCGCTACAGCCCTGGGGAATATGCAGGATGCCGCGCGATGCCGATGTCTGGCAACCCGAAGAAACGCGACATCTCAACTAGCTTTGTGGAACGGCAGAATTTGACCATGCGGATGCAGATGCGCCGTTTTACGCGCCTCACGAATGCGTTCTCAAAGAAAGTGGAAAACCTCGGTTGGGCGGTTGCGCTTCATTTCATGCACTACAACTTCTGCCGCGTTCACCAAACGCTGCGCGTCACTCCGGCTATGGAGGCGGGAATCACCGACCACGTGTGGACTATCGAGGAAATCGTAGGGCTTTTGGATACAGCTGTGCGGACTGCCGCTTAACGAACTTGCGGAGCGTGGTTATCCGGCCCTGCGTGACGATATTCGCGCAGGTGAAATCGGCGCATGATGTCCTTCCGATAGCGATTCCATGCCAAACCGCCAACGAAAACGACAAATGCCACCGCTGCATATGCAAGCAAACCGATGTACTCACTTCCCATTTCTTTCACCTCTGCTCTTCTCGAAGTAGATTCCCGCGACTAGCATCGAGAGAGAAAGAGCGCCGATGATGCAAATAAACGACAACGAAACCGACCCTCCGTTCTTCAACGAAACATCGAGAGGGAAAAAGACAAGAACTAGAACCGCCGCCTCGCGAAGGAAGTCGCCGACCATCTCCGGTACGTCTTTGATTTCCTTCCGTTTTTCCCTGTCACTAAATCCCTTACTTACATCAGTTGGTGGCAGGGTTTGTACCTCATCACTTGCTGAAACTGCAAGCGATATTCCTAAGATGGTCCTCCAACAATATGGACTGCGCAAGGGTACTTTGGTTAGCGGTTACGTGTCGATAATCTGAAGACCCTACAGCGGTTTTGATGCTGCAAGATGGCCCAGCGATGCTCGCTACTCCCTCAACGGCTCGCAGTGTATTCGGGTGAACCCCTGCCAGTCTTGATCCTTATAGATTTTGAAGCTCTTTTCGTAACTCTTCCCCTCCACATCCGTGTAACTAACTTTTGCGACTAGCTGAACCGGGTTCTTCACGCTGTCTAGGTACGTCCGAGCCTGCTGGCCGAGCGCATTCGATAAAGACACCCCTTTGACGGATGTGCATTGCAAATGGACGTCCACGGGTGCGTTCCCCACGCAATCCTCTTGAACGGACCACCTCGCTCGAAGTAATTGGTGGTCCTTGCCTACGGCATCGCTCGATACAATCTTTACCCCAAACACCTTTTCATCTCCTTGCACCTGCACTAGAAACTCTCCCGACAATGGGGGCATGTGAAAAACATCCTCCCGTTTGTGCTTGGGGTTTAGTCTGAGAAACAGCTTAGGAGCGGGAGGCTTTTGCCGGAGCCTTTTATTCTCAACGTGCAAATCCCAGATCACACCCGCGAAAATCAAGAGTACGAACCACAACAACGCCGGGTTCTTGCCAGTCACCTCGGTGAAAAGAACAAGAGGTATGCTGACGACCGAGCCCACTAAAGCCCTCGGCCAACGCTTAACGAAGTTCCATGCCTCTTTGCGTGGTCCCGGTTGCATCGGCGGGATTGTATTACGCAGAACGTCGCGAGTAGGGCAATTTCATTGCCACGCGTCTCGCGGTCCATTTCAAACGGACCCACTACCCGCTTGTGCAGAAAAAGGTGCTGAAGTCGCGGGATTAAGAGACGAACGCACAGCCGATACGCGCTCGGCCGGTTTCCGTCCGCATCGCATACGCTTTGCGCAGGACCACGCGCACCGGCGGCAGGATGGGCACGTGCAGAACGGCATTGAATTGGTTGGGGATGTCATCCTCGCGGTCGGCAAGCAACGCGACGCCGCCGTAGCTCAGATCCAGCACTGTAGCGGTCTTCTGATTGAGGTCGGAGAGGATCGCATACGCTTTTGTTCCTGAGAGCGAAACGCGCTCCCAGCGCCGCAATTCGGGCCCTGTCTTCTTCGTAGGCAGCTCCGAGGCGGCGGACGTGGACGGCATGGTCGAAGCCGGCGTTGTGATTGGCGTTGGAGCGGGCGTTTTCGTCGTCCGAGTCGCTCCGCCGCCTGAAAGAGGCTGGGTGATCCACGGACGCGTCGTTGTCTGCGCTGGCTGTGGCCCGGGCTTTTCAGTTGTCGGCTGCTGCGGTTCTTGGCGCTCGCGGCTCTGCGGAGGCTCGATGGAAATCACACGCGAGCCGGTTCGCGTTTCATTCTTCAGTTGGTAAAGGCGCTGATCCGCGAGGCTGAGCAGCGCGCTTTTCTGATCGCCGTCCTGCGGGTGCACCGCAACGCCGAAATCCAGCGTCACGCCGACCTCCAGCCCCAACGGCTTCACGTCGGCCTCATACTGCGCGCGAACGCGACGGCACAGTGTCATTGCCTGATCGGGTTCGGTCTGAGGCAAGAGCAGCGCGAATTCGTCGCCGCCGATGCGGAACGCGAAGTCGGACGCGCGAAGCGTACGCCTCAGCGTAGTCGCAGCAAGCTGCAACACCTGATCGCCGTGCATGTGGCCGTAGCGGTCGTTGACTAGCTTTAGCGAATGCAAATCCAGGATTACGACAGCCAACTGCTGACCGTACCGTTTCGCGCGATTCAATTCTTTGTCGAAATATTCGTCGAAAAGGCGGCGATTGTAGAGGCCGGTGAGCGCG
>Ga0210391_10003438_pt1 | contig 13410 bp, 8 predicted proteins | sample IncBWC12OmetaG_FD_160573 | JGI IMG/M metagenome (GOLD analysis project Ga0210391, IMG submission 160573) | Forest soil microbial communities from Barre Woods Harvard Forest LTER site, Petersham, Massachusetts, United States - Inc-BW-C-12-O ... | reverse complement strand
AGATAGGTGTATTCTTCATCAGCTTCGGTGGTATATGGTTCGAGCAGACTTTCGAAATGTCCCGGACGGATTTCCCGGCGGAGTATCCGGAATTCGCGTTCATTCATTTCTTCCAGCGCCGCCCTGACCTGTTCGGCGCGTCGTTTCAGCCTGTCATCCCCCGGAGCCTCCAGGATGTGAAATTCGATGTAGTCGATGGCTTCGATCCGCCGGCGCAATTCGTTCGGATCCATTACTTCAGTGTCGCCATGTCGATCACGAAACGGTACCGTACATCTCCCCTGACCATGCGCTCATAGGATGGCATGATGTCTTTTATGTCGATGATCTCGATGTCCGAGACGATATTGTGTTCGGCACAAAAATCGAGCATTTCCTGCGTTTCTTTAATGCCCCCGATCCCCGATCCTGTCAGGATCTTCCGGCTCAAAAGGCTGAACGCTTTTATTTCGGCGGGCTTGGGAGGAGCGCCCACACAAATGTGCGCGCCGTCGGTCTTCAGCAGGTTCAGGTACATGTTGATGTCGTGATCGGCCGAAACGGTATCCAGGATGAAATCGAACGTATGCCTGGCAGCCTTGACCTGGGCGGGGTCGGTGGTCACGAGGAAGTGGTGGGCGCCCAGCCTTTTGGCGTCGGCTTCCTTCTTCGGAGAGGTACTGAGAACGGTCACTTCGGCCCCAAAGGCAACTCCCCATTTTACGCCCATATGGCCCAGACCCCCGAGCCCGAGGATACCTAGTTTATGCCCTTTTCCCACCTTCCAATGTCGAAGCGGGGAATAGGTGGTAATACCGGCGCAAAGCAGTGGCGCGGTGGCTGCGAGGTCGAGCTTGTCCGAAATGTGGAGCACGAAATCCTCATTGACCACGATCGTTTGGGAATATCCCCCGTAGGTAGGGGTCTTATGGTCCTGTTCGAGCCCGTTATACGTTTGGGAATTCCCGTTCAGGCAGTATTGTTCCAAGTCCCTTTTGCAATTCTCGCAAACCCGGCAGGAGTCGACCAAGCAGCCGGTGCCAGCGAGGTCGCCCACTTTGAATCTGGTCACCTTGTCCCCTACTTTGACCACCTTACCCACGATTTCGTGGCCGGGGACCATGGGAAAAATCCCCGGGAACCATTCGTTCCTGATTTGGTGAAGGTCCGAATGGCATACTCCGCAAAATTGGATATCGAATTGTACGTCATGGGGTCCCACCTCCCTGCGTTGGAAGTTCCAGGGGGCGAGATCGGTTTCGGGGGATTGGGCGGCGAAGCCTTTTACGGGGATCATTTCATTAGGTTTTGAGAGGGCAAAAATACCACACCTGGATTTTGCAGCCGCGCTATTTTCTTAATGAGCCCGCCGGGTCTGCCTGGTTTCGCGCCGGCCGCTGGCCTTTGCGCCGTCCGCTGGCCTCCGCGCCGTCCACCGGCCTTTGCGCCGCCAGCAGGGGGGGATCGACCATCCACTTGAAGGGACCTGCCAGCCAATGGTTCAGGCAAGAATTCCACTCGGGTGGTGGGTACTTTCATCGCATGAGACACCTTGTACTACCATTTTTCGTTGGTCTATTGCTGTGGGGCTGTAAAAAATCGGGCAGCCCGACCCCAACGGGTCCCACGGGTCCAACTGCCCCGACCATCACTTCATTAGCGCCCGATTCCGGTGCGTACAACTCGACGGTTATTATCACCGGGACAAATTTCAGCAGGACCCCCAGCGATGATATTGTCAGCTTTGCAAATGCGGCGGCTACGGTGAGCAACGCCACGGCCACACAACTGACGGTAACCGTGCCAAAGGGCGCGGGTACAGGCGCCATAAAGGTGACCGTGGCCAGTAGTACCGCGACCGGTCCCGTTTTCACATATCTCTTTACCTATACGGTCAGCACCCTCGCGGGCGGGACGCAAGGGTTCATGAACGCTACCGGGACCGCTGCCGAATTCAACGATCCTTATGGCATTGCGGTGGATACGGCGGGGAATGTCATCGTGGCCGATGATGGGAATAACAAGATAAGGATGGTGACTCCTGAGGGGGTCACGACAACAGTTGCCGGCAGCGGGACGCCGGGTTTCATGAACGGTGCGGCGGCAACTGCCGAATTCCTGGACCCGCCGACAGTGGCGGTTGACGCACAGGATAATATCCTGGTGGGAGATGCCTTCAATTACAAGATAAGAATGATCACTCCATCCGGAAATGTCTCGACACTGGCCGGGACAACGGTAGGCGAAATGAATGGTCCGGTTGGGAGCGCCCAATTCGACTCACCTACCTGGATGGCGGTGGACGCCAGCGGAACGATCTACGTCTGTGACGCCCATTATATCCGCGTGATCAGCGGGGGCTCGGTATCGACCCTGTACGACGGGCATACGTATAGTTCGACCCTGAATAGCTTTACGGGCATTGCCCTGGACCCAAACGGAAACCTGGTGCTGTTGGATGATTTTGGGGCGAATATCTTTTCCCTGACCACCTCGGGGACCTTCAGCGTCCTGGCCGGGATCGGTATCCTGGAATACCTCGACGGCCCCGCCTTGTCGGCCGGCTTCAGCAGCGCCACGGGGCTGTGTGTGGATTCCGCAGGGAACGTATTGGTGGCGGACGAGGCCAACCAGCGAATCCGGATGCTCAGCCCATCTGGCACGGTCAGCACGATCGCGGGTTCGGGAACGGCCGCGGACATGGATGGAACGGGATTGTCGGCGCAATTTTACTATCCACATGCGGTCGCGGTGGACAAAAAGACTGGGACCATTTATGTGCTGGAACCTATGAGCAACAGGATCAGGAAAATCACGGTGGAGTAACCCGGCTCCACTCCGCAAGGGGTGAGTGGCTGCCGAAGGTGACCAACTTGAGAGGCCTGCCCTGGCCGTCCAGGACGAAGCTGATTTTCAAATTGGCTTCTTTCATATAAAAAGCATTGGCGCTGTACGCGTGCAACTCCATCCTCGGGAATTGGTCATGCGGATTGGTCCCCTGTGCGTATAAGGTTCCCCGCTTCCGTGTAATGACGATGCCATGGTCCGGGTTTGCCTGGTAGGTGCCCACGAACAGGTCCAGGCGGCTTGGATCCAGCACGGTGTCCTTCAATCTGGTTAGGGTATAGGTGGTGTCTTCGTCTTGGACCTTCACGGCCCCCGGCTCGAATTCGACGGCTATCGCCATGGTCTTCAGGAAAATTTTTTGGTTACTTGTCGCATGCAGCGTGCTGGGAGGTAATTGGGCATCCGCGCTTTCCGCCACCAATCGCCCATCGGATAAGCGCACGGTGACATTATACTTCCCGGTGTAATCCCCCGCATATTTTTGCAGGATCGCAACCGGCACACGGACCGTCGGCCTGTAGGGCGTATAACTTTCCCATTCCCAGGGAATGGTAATCCCCGTCAGATCGAAGAAGAGTTCTTTAAAAATGCTTTCACCGTTGCTGCTGTTGGTCATGACGACGACGGCCTTGTGCTGGCTTGGAATGCAAATGGCAAGGTTTTCCCATCCGTCATCGTGTCCCTCCTTGAAAAATACTTTTCCATATTGACTCGTGAACAGTCCCCATCCTAAGCCGTATGCAAGTCCGATGCGTCGGTCGTCCGCGGTGTCCTTGGCAGTGTCCAGGGAGGGAAACTGAACCTTCGAGTAAATGGAGATTTGAGGAGAGGTCATTTCCTCCCAGGATTTGGGAGAAAGACCTTCCCCTTGCAACGCAGCAGCTACGAAGCGGGTAAAGTCGGCGATGGTTGTTTCCATGGATCCGGCCGCGTTGGGTTTCGTTCTTTTCTTTTTGGGTATGGTGTCTTCTTCCACGAGATGGCCCACGGCATAGTCGCTTTCAAAGAAGGGTTGCCACACATAACTCGTCCGGGGCATCCCGATGGGATCGAAGACGTATTGCCGGGCCAGGGTTTCCAGGGATTTCCCGGTAATGGTCTCTACGACGAGCTGGAGGAGGACGAGCCCTTCCCCCGAATAGCCATAGTGCGTCCCCGGCGTATAAAAGAATTCGAGCTTGTTATTGCCCCGGGGATTGAACCACCTGTAATTGGGGAACCCGGTAGTGTGGTCCAGGCATATTCTCGCCGTAAGCAGCTTCCAGCGTTCGTCTGCCGCCAGGTCCTTGTAATTGTCGTATTCGGGGATGGGTTTGGGTAAATAGGTGTACAGGGGCCTGTCCAAATCCAGGAGGCCCTGATCCACGAAGTGCAGCACCGTGTAGGCGAATACCGCTTTGGCAAAAGAGGCAGCGTAAAAGACGGTGGCGGTATCATTTAGCGTGCCGGCATTTTTATTTTTATATCCATACGCCTGCACGTAGGCGGGCTGATTGTCTTGCACGATGCCGAGGCAAAGGCCGGTTACCTGCGCGGTGTCCATGAGTTTCTTCACGAGACTGTCGATGGAGGAGCGGCTTTGGGGTAGGGCGGACAAGGTGAATAGGGTAGCCGCCAGTATAAAAAAGGGTTTTTTCATTTTTTTCGGTTTTCGAGCATCAGGGCTATGCTGATTTTTGCACAATCGGCGAATAGCCGGTGGAGAATTTCAAGAGGTACATCGGCGGCGGTCCTGAAATTGATGCATCCTTTTTGGAATTCAGTATCTGGCAATAATTTTTGATATTTTGTATAAAGGGGAACACTCCCATATATGGGCATGATGTGCATGGTCATATAATTTTTTACACCGGCAAGACCATATTTCATGTATCCCCTCTCTTTGAAAAGGATCATTTCTTTGCCCATCATCCGTCCGACTTCGCCCAGTACTGTCCGGTCCTCCTCCAGGATGATGGAATGGATGGAAGAAAGGATCCCTTTCCGGCCCGTGCTTTGATTTTCGAGGAATTCCGGCACTGTCATAAGAAAAATTAGTGCTTTTTTCGGTAGATTTATGGGGATGCGGAAAATTGCCAACAAGTTTTCATGGGAAGATTACTTTTCTTACTGCTGTTCCTGCTCCCTGAAAGGGTGACGTACACGCATGTTTCGCGTCCGGAAAATATCATTGATTGTGCAGCACCGGCAACGGAGGCACCGGTTCCCGGAGCGGATGGACGATACGCGCCCATTTTCCCTGGCTGGGGTCACTACCACTTTCCCATATCCACGTCATCGGACAGCGCCCAGTTGTATTTCGATCAGGGGCTTAGCCTGTATTACAGCTATCATTTGCCTGAATCGGCGGCTTCCTTCAAGGAGGCGACCCGGAAGGACGGGCATTGCGCGATGGCTTACTGGGGGGAAGCCCTGGCCATGGGTCCTTATTACAACATCGCCTATGTCTATAAGATGCAGGCCGGGGTTTTGCCGGTGTTGGACAGTATGAATGTGCTGGCAGGCGGAGCCAGCCTCCGTGAAAAGGACCTGATCTCGACACTGAACCTGCGCTATTCCACCGATACGGAGGATAAGGTCAGGAGCCGCCTGAACCATAGCTATTCCGAGGGGATGAAGCGCCTCATTGGAAAATATCCCGGCGATAACGACATAAAGGCTTTGTACATAGACGGGGTCATGACGGAGCACGCCTGGGATATGTGGGATACCGCGGGCAACCCGAGGGCCTGGACCCCGGAATTGATCAGGTATTGCGAAGAAATCCTCAAAAATAATCCGGACCATCCCGCGGCCCTTCATTATCATATTCATTTGGTGGAGGCTTCCCTGCATCCGGAGGCAGCGTTGGCCAGTGCCGACAGGCTTAAGGACCTGATGCCCGGGGTCCCTCATATGGTGCATATGGCCAGCCATTCCTACCAACGGACGGGTCTATACGCCAAAGGCGTCGTGATCAACGATTCGGCAAATGCCGCTCAAAGGAATTTCAGCACCTTGGCGCCCCAGCTTCACCTCGGGACTGACGTGATCCATTACAACGCCGTGGAGGCTTTTTGCGCGATGAATGGCGCTATGTACCACAAGGCCATCCAATCCGCGCAAAAGTGCAGGGATGTACTGACCTCGCGGGGTGGGAGCCTGGGGTTCAACGGGCAATATCTATCCACTATGCCCCTGTTTGTAATGGTGCGCCTGGGCAAATGGTCCGAGCTGCTGGATCAGCCGGTCCCCGATACGCATTGGATATATGCACGGATCATCAGCGATTTTGCACGGGGGCTGGCGTATGTGCATTTGGGAAAGATAGATCAGGCTCAGGCTTGCCTGGAGAGCCTGGTATCGGAATCGAAGGACCCCGCCCTGGAAGTGCGCACGCTTCCGTATAATGCCCCCATAAAGGGCACGAGAGTGGCGGAAGGTATCCTCGAAGGCGAAATACTCTTTGCGCAGGGAAAGAGTGAAGCCGCCATGGTGGCTTTTCATCGGGCCATCATCGCCGAAAATGGATTGTCCTACCTGGAGCCCAACGACTGGCCCGTCCCGGCCCGGCATTTTGCAGGGTATTGCCTGCTCCGGCTCGGCAGGGCGGGGGAAGCGGAAAAAATATACCGCGAAGACCTGGTACAGAACCCGGGTAACGGTTGGTCCCTGATGGGATTGGCTCAGAGCCTGGAGGCACAACATAACGGCGACGCGGCGGACTACCGGGCAAAGGCGCAAGCGGCATTCGCCGGTGCGGACGCAATGCCTACCGCTTCCGTTTATTGAAATCTTTAAATTATTTAGTTAAAGGACTGCCTGAATTCCTGGGGGGAAAGATTCGTTTTTGCCTTGAACAATTTGCTGAACGACTGGGGATATTCAAACCCAAGCTCGTAGGCGATCTCGCTGACGGTTAGTTCCGTGGTAGATAACTTTTCCTTGGCCTTTTCGATCAACTTTTGGTGGATATGCTGTTGGGTGTTCAGGCTCGTCAACACTTTCAACAATCCGGTCAAATATCCCGCTGAGACATTCAGCTTATCAGCAATGTAGCTTACGGTGGGCAATCCCCGGTTTGCACCATCGAAATATTCGTTCAGCAGGTCCTCCAAACGCTCCAGGATTTGATGGCTGCTTTTTTTCCGCGTGATGAACTGGCGCTGGTAGAAGCGCTCCGAATAGGTCAGCAGCAATTCGATCTGGGCGATGATGATGTTCTGGCTGAATTTGTCTATGTTGGAACGATATTCCTGCTCGATGTTTTGCATGAGGCCTACAATGATCGATTCTTCCTTTTCCGAAAGGAACAGGGCTTCATTTACCGAATAATCGAAGAAATCGTAGCGCTTGATGGCCTTGGCCAGGGGCGTGTTCCAGAGAAAATCGGGATGGACGAGCAACATCCATCCCGAGTGTTCCAGGAGCTGGCCCTTTTCCAGCGTTATACCGAATACCTGCCCCGGAGCAACGAAGGTCATGATCCCCTCGTCGAAATCGATTTCCTGCTGCCCATATTTCATCTTCCCGTGGAAATTACGTTTGAGCGCTATGGTATAGTAATCGATCGAGATGCTTATGGGCGACCCGTCTCCGGGTAGTTTCAGGAGGTCTTCGAACCTCAGCACACTCACCAGGGGGTGCTCCGGTTTGGGGAGCCCGGTCACCTGGTGGTATTCACTGATCGTTTTAAGCCTCAACGGTTGCATGTTGATGGTAGGTTTTTGCAAATTCCCTGGCGAAATCTTCCAACTTCACTTTCCCTTTGACTTTCGGCTCGTGGAGGCGGTAGTCGGCATCCATCCGCCCGTTCCGGATGCTTTCGAACATTTCCACCAGGCCCGTGGCGATGTGCCCCGGTAGGCCGGCGGCCTCGTAGTTGCTTTTCATTTGCTCGTCGCTGACCAACACCCACTTCAGGTCCGGCTTTCCGATGGCTGCCCCTAAGGTACGGGCAATTTCATTGCCGGTGCGATCGTCGCTGGCTATGTAGCGGATGGGGTCATGCGGTGCGGGACTGGTCAATTCTTCGGCGGCGACCGCGGCGATGTCCGATGGGGAAACCATGACCAACGGCTTATCCCCATAGTTGGCGGCTATAATGCTTTGGCTTTGAATGAGGGGTATGAAAATGTTCAGGTTATAATAAAAAAAAGTGGGCCTTAGTATGGTCAGGTCTATGCCGGGCAAGGCCCTGAAGATATTTTCAGCATGGTGGGCGCCGACGATCAGGCCTGTTCCCCGGTCCAAATCGGCGCCGTATGTGCTGAGCATGACAATTCGTTTGACGCCGGATTTTTGGATGGCCTGCCCATAATTGTTGGTGACCCTTAGGAAATAGGCGATCGGATCGGGTTCCCCGAAGTGGTTCGGAGGAATCATGCAATAGGCGGCATCGGCACCTATGAAAGCGGTTGTGAGGAACTCTGGGTCTTCCACGGAGCCGATGGCGGCCCTGGCGCCCAGCGCTTCGATGTCCTTCCGTTTTTCGGGCTTGCTGCTGATGACGGTAACCTGGTGTCCTTTTTGTACCAACTCCTGAGTAAGGGGCTTCCCGATGTTCCCCAGGGAGCCTGTGACGATGATTTTCATTGTTGTCGATTTTGTACCCACAAAGCTCCTGCGCTTTTTCCGGGCGCGCGTATCCTAATCTGCGCTTGTTGTAGCCAAATCCGAACACGAGGGTGTCTTGAAAGCGGGCATTGGAGGGCCGGTACAATTTCCGCAATGCATTGATTTTTAGTGGCGTGCAAAATTGGCATGTCATTGGTTTTTGCATCTACAACCTTCACCAAATTCCTTATGCTGAAAAATTATATCGTCCTTGCCTGGCGGAACATTGTCAAGCAAAAAGGACTCTCCCTGATCAACGTATTTGGTCTATCCATGGGCCTTGCCTGCTTTACATTGATCATGCTCTACACACTGAATGAGTGGAGCTTCGATCGCTTTCACAAAAATGCTCCGCAGATTTACCGGGTGTACACGCAAGACATTCAGGACAAGTCGGAATGGCCCTTCAATCCGTTGCCTTTGGGCCCGGAAATGAAAAGGCGGTTGCCGGATGTAACGGACTACGTGCGGTTTTATGAGGATGATGTCAAATTCGTCCGCGCCAGTGAGAAGGTCAGCCTCGATAGGATCAATTTCAGCGATCCCCAGTTGCTGCGGATGTTCTCATTCAAGCTGAAGGCCGGTAACCCGGAGACTGCATTGAATGACCCGCACAGTATCCTTGTGACCGAAAGCACTGCAAGGAAGTTATTCGGGCGGGAAGATGCTCTGGGTAAAATTGTGGAAATAAAGGTGGATTCCGCATTCGTACCTTTCAGGGTTATGGCGATTGCGGAAGACCTGCCGTCCAATTCGGACATCGAATTCGATATCCTGGGTAATGTTGAATATTTGCTTGGGACGTCCTGGGGAAAGGAAAAGGGAAATGATTGGGAATCGGAGGAATGCCAAACGTACGTCCTGTTGAAGCCCGGTACCACTTTACCGGATAACGCAGGACCGCTGATGGCATTCCGGAACTCCTACTATCCCGATGAGGATTCGGCTACCAGAAATAGGCTCCGCTTTGGTTTTCAGCCATTGCTTAGCATGCATACCGATACCCGGATCACCCGGAACCAGGTACCTCCGGTGTCTCCCGAAACGCTCTGGATCCTCCTGGCCATCGCCGGGGGTGTTTTGCTCATTGCTTGTTCCAATTTTACCACACTGGCGATAGGCCGTTCCGCTTCCCGCGCGAGGGAAGTAGGTATCCGGAAGGTGATCGGTGGCAACAGACGATCCCTGGCTTTTCAATTCTTTACGGATGCTTTGGCGTTCACCCTGGTTTCAGCCATGGTAGCCTTTATGATGGCTACTTTGCTATTACCATATATGAACACTTTATCCGGAAGGAACCTGGAATTTTCCGTGGCGCGGTATCCGGAATTGCCATGGATCATGGGAAGTGTGATTGTATTGACCGGCTTGCTTTCCGGGGCCTACCCGGCTTTTGTGCTCTCCAATTTCCGCCCCGTTGAAGTGCTGAAGCGGAAGATCAAAGTCGGAGGGTCGAATCTCCTGACAAAATCACTGGTATCGATCCAGTTCATGATCGCGGCCGGGTTGATCGTTTCCACGATCATCATCATGCAGCAATTGCGTTATCTGCAAACGAAATCACCCGGCTTCCAAAAGGAAAACGTTGTCGTCGTAGACGCCACGGGAACGGATGCCGATAAAATATACCCCTTCTTCAAACAAATCCTTTCCGATAATCCCGCCATTGCCGGTCTGGCGCGTGCGGACCTGGGCCTGGGTCAGGGTAAGGGGTATTCCCACTCGGGATTCACATACGAGGGTATGCATAAAGAGACCTTTGAATATTCGGTCGATCCCAACTTCCTGAATGTACTCGGCATGCAATTGATCGCCGGAAGGAACTTCGACCCTGCTATTGCTTCCGATTCCACCCTTGGTATCATCGTCAACCAGGCCATGGTGAAGGATTTTGGCTGGACCTTGCAAACTGCTGTCGGACAGCGCCTGAAAGGATATAACCCGAAAATGGTACCGGTTGTCATCGGTGTGGTCGGGGATTTCAACTACAAATCCATGTCCGTGGAAGTTGCTTCTCAAATGTTCATGCAATTCGATCGGGCCCCAAAAGATAAGTTTTATGTCCGGCTTACACCGGGGGATCCGTCCGCGGCGCTGGCGGCTATGGAATCCCAATGGAGCAAATTGGCCCCGGGGTATCCCTTTCAATACAGCTTCCTGGACCAGGACCTGGATGCATTCTACAGATCAGAACAGCGCTGGAGCAGTATTGTCGGATGGGCGGGGGGTATTTCCATTTTTCTTTCCTGCCTGGGTTTGCTGGGGCTGGCTACGCTTGCGGTAAGCAACCGGTCTAAAGAGATCAGTGTCCGGAAAGTGTTGGGGGCGCCGGTGACGGGGCTTGTCAACCTGCTATCGGTCGATTTTTTAAGGCCTGTGGCCTTTGCCATTCTTATCGCCAGCCCCATCGTCTGGTACCTGATGAACCATTGGTTACAGAGTTATGCCAACCGGATCGATATAAAATGGTGGATATTTGTCCTGACGGGGGCGGGGATGGTGATGTTGGCGTTCGTTACGATTTGTTTTCAGACCATCAAAGCTGCCATGAGCAATCCCATTAAGAATTTAAGGATTGAATAACCAATATTATGTTGAAAATATTCTTCGTCAGCGCCTGGCGTAACCTCACCAAAAACAAGGTGAATACCTTCTTAAACGTCTTTGGGCTGGTAATCGGGGTTTCCGTTTTCATGATTATCGGGGTTTGGTTGCAAAGGGAATTGAGCTATGACAATTTCCATCCCAAAGGGGAAAGCATATTCAGGATATCGAACACCTTTACAAGTGAAAGCGAGACCTTCACCCAGGCGCCCTCTGGAATTGCATTGGGCGCGCAATTGCCCAAGCAATTGCCGATTATAAAGGCCGCCTGCCGGGTGTTCTTTTTTGGATATAAATTCAAGGAAGGAGACAACCAGTTTTTTGAAAAAAACGCACTGGTTGTGGATTCGAATTTTTTCAGTTTTTTCGGATTCCATTTGGAGCAAGGACAACCCAAAATGGTCCTGAATTCCCCTAATCAGCTCGTGCTTTCCGAGAAAATGGCGATTAAATATTTTGGAACTACGCAGGGTATTATCGGAAAGACGATGCTTCTGGATGATCAACCAATGATTGTTGCCGGTATTGCACAAGATCCACCTCCAAATTCGCAACTCCAATACACTTTCCTGATACCGTATACCTATTTCAGGAATTTTGCCAAAGCAAATTGGAAGGAAGACCTGGATGATGAATGGGTCGGAGGCTGGCCGTATGTTTATGTTCAACTTTCGGAACCGCGGAAATGGAGGGAAGCTGAAAAGCAAATCAACGCCGTGGTGGCAAAATTCTCAGAGAAGGATTGGAAGGAAAATAAAATGTCGTACCGGTACTTCCTGCAGCCGATCGCGGATATCCACCTGAATTCAAATCTTCGCTATGACGCGCCTAACAATGGTAGTCTCTCCATGGTTTACATATTTTCAATCACAGGTATCGTTGTTTTATTGCTTGCTTGCATCAATTATATCAATCTCACCACGGCAGGTGCCATAAAGCGGGCTAAGGAAACTTCGGTTAGAAAAGTGATCGGCGCGACAAAAATGCAATTGGTCCGGCAATTCTTTTTGGAGACACTGATTACCTGCGCGATCTCCGTATTTCTGGGCGTTATGGTCTTCAAGGGAGTATTGCCGGAATTTTCAACGTGGATTGGTCAACCATATTATTTCCCCCTTTCGGCGACCAATCTTCTGATCATAATCGGCTTTACTCTTTTCATTTCTCTTCTTGCGGGAATATATCCGGCGGCGATCTTATCTTCTTTCAGTCCGGCCACCTCCCTGAAAGGCAGTTTCCTGCGCAGTAACCGGGGAAATATTATCCGAAAGGGCCTCGTCGTATTTCAGTTCACGGTTACCATCGCATTGATCGCGTCTATTCTGGTTATCAACCGGCAAATGAATTATGTCAGGAATAAATCGCTTGGTTTTAATGGCGATGCAGTAGTGGAGGTAAATTTTAACGGCGATAACACGGTCAGCCGGAACTATGCCGTCCTCAGGAATGATTTAATGAAGGACCCTGCCATCCTCAATGTCACTGAACATGAAGCAAATGTGGTTGGTGGACTGGGGAATGGGTGGACGAGTACGGTGAACGCAAAAGGTGAAAAAGTGTCGACAAGTATTTACCGCTTGAATGTGGACGCTGATTATTTCGATACATATGGGATGAAATTGGCTGCAGGCCGCTTCTTCTCGAAGCATATTCCGACGGATTCGGCAAAGGCTGTCCTGATCAATGAAGCTGCCATAAAGATCTTCGGATGGAAAACGGCATCCGCTGCCATTGGAATGCCATTCGGAGATGAAGGTGATAGACGCTACGTGATAGGAGTAGTGAAGAATTTCAATTTTGAAAGCTTGCATAAACCGGTCGATCCGTTGCTGATAGGGTATGCCCGTAACGCAGGCCTCATGTCACTGAAAATCGACGGGGCCCGGGCGCACGAGGCGATCGCTTACCTTGAAAAGATATGGCAAAATGATGCTCCGGGCGTCCCCCTGCAATATTCCTTTATAGACGAGAGCATCGCGACCCAATATGGAAGTGAGCAGAAGATGGAGATCATCTTTTATGGATTTTCCGGGATGTCCCTCCTCATTGCATGTTTGGGATTATTCGGGCTGTCTATTTTTGTGGTGGAACGTAAGGTCAAGGAAATCGGTGTTCGTAAGGTATTGGGTGCGAGTGTTCCGGGTATAGTTGCCCTTCTTTCCAGGGATTTTTTACGACTTGTTTTGGTATCGGTATTTATAGCTTCTCCCCTGGCTTGGTATTTCATGAATAAATGGCTAAGCGGCTTCGCTTACCATATCGACATCGGTTGGACGGTGTTCGTAATCGCGGGTACCATCGCGTTGATCATCGCTTTGGGCACGGTAAGCATCCGATCCGTAAAGGCGGCTGTAACAAACCCTGTAAAGAGTCTGAGGACGGAAT